>Ga0082335_1000740_pt1 | contig 77770 bp, 76 predicted proteins | sample Subgrocontami58m_FD_72375 | JGI IMG/M metagenome (GOLD analysis project Ga0082335, IMG submission 72375) | Subsurface groundwater microbial communities from S. Glens Falls, New York, USA - GMW37 contaminated, 5.8 m (SPADES assembly) (version 2) ... | reverse complement strand
TATTCAAATTACCGTGGACAAGAATTTAATCACCGTGGCGGGCATTGATAAGCAAAAAGTCGGACAGATTGCCGCGGAAATCAGAGCCATTAAAAAACCCGAACCCTATAAAGGCAAGGGCATTAAATATAAAGAAGAAGTGATCAGGCGCAAAGCCGGCAAGGTGGTTAAGGGCGCGACTGCTTAAAAAAACCTATATGAAAGATTTTAATAAGATTAAAAAAAATTTAGCCCAAAGAAGGGTCTTAAGAGTCAGGGCAAAAATTAGCGGAAATGCGGCCAAACCCCGGTTGGCGGTTTTTAAGGGTTTGCGTCATTTGTCCATGCAGGCCATTGATGATTCTAGCGGCCGGACCTTGGCTAGCGCTTATGATCGGGAAATTAAAGGTGAAAATCCTAAAGAGCGCGCCCGCGCGATTGGAGAGCTGATTGCCAAAAAGCTGGGCGAGCAAAAAATCACCACCGCGGTTTTTGATAAAAGGCATTATCAGTATCACGGTTTGGTTAAAGCCATGGCTGACGGCGCCCGCGCCGGCGGACTTAAATTTTAGTAAATAATGATTAGTGATTAGTGATTGATGATTAGTTTGGATTCATAACCCAAAATCCATAATCCATAACCAACCACCAGTAACCAATATTATGTCAAAACCAGAAAGAAAAAGCCGAGGCGGATTTAAAGAAAGGCCGCAGGCGGAATATGAACAAAGAATCATTGATTTGGCCAGAGTTACCAGAGTCATGGCCGGGGGCAAGCGCATGCGCTTTAGGGCCTGCGTGGTTTTGGGCGACAAAAAAGGCAAGGTGGGCTGGGGCATTGCCAAAGGCGCTGACGTGGCCATTGCCGTGGGCAAAGCCGCGACCAAAGCCCAGAAAAAAATGATCAAAGTCAGAATTGTCAACGAAACGATACCGCATCAGATTGAGGTCAAGTTCAAGGCCTCCCGGATTATGCTTAAACCGGCCGTTAAAGGAACCGGCATCATTGCCGGCGGTCCGGTCAGAAGCGTTTTGGAACTGGCCGGCGTACCCAATGTTTACAGTAAAATTTTAAGCAAATCCAGCAATAAAGTCAGCAACCTTCAGGCAACATTCAAAGCCCTAGAGTCCCTGCAGTACGCTCCCGAACAAGCGGCCACCGAAGAACAGGCCCCGCTTGAAGAAATCAAGGCCGTGGAGCGCGATTTGGATAAAGAAGAAGAGCTGGAAAAAGAACAACAGCGTTTGCTTAAAAAAGCCGGACTGGAAGTTGATCAGACCGGAGCGGCCGTTAAAGCTAAAGTAAGAACATAATTTAACGAGATTGCTTCGCCCCGCTAAGCGGGGCTCGCAATGACAGAGTAATATTACGTTTATGTTAGGACTACATAATTTAAAAGTTGCAGTCGGTTCCAAAAAGAACAAGATCAGGCGCGGTCGCGGCAACGCCTCCGGCCGGGGCAATTATTCGGGCCGGGGCGGCAAAGGCCAACGAGCCAGATCAGGCGGCAAAGCCGGTTTGGTTTTGTTCGGCGTTAAAACTTATTTGCAAAAAATTCCCAAGAACCGGGGCTTTAAGAGTTTGGCCAATAAACCGGCTGAAGTTAACCTGAGCCGGATTAACGAGGTTTTTGACAACGGCCAGACCATTGATCCGATTTCCCTGTTCAAAAAAGGTTTGATTAAAACTTCCCAATACGGCGTTAAGATTTTGGCCAGAGGCGGCATTAGTAAGTCATTAAATATTACCGCCCACGCCTTTTCTCAGACCGCCAAAGATGCTATTGTTAAGGCAGGCGGACAGGCCATTGTTATTGTCAAGCAGAAAATCCATCCGGAAAAAACTACCAAACCCAAAGCTTAACGGGTTTAACCCATAACGAATTCTATGTGGGACAAATTGTCGCAAATTTGGAAAGCCAAGGATTTAAGGTATAACATCCTCTTTGTTTTGGGCTTGCTGGTTATTTTTAGAATCGCGGCCCACGTGCCCATTCCGGCCATTGGCGCCCAAAATTTAAGGGAATTCTTCGGTCAAAATCAGATTTTGGGCTTGTTAAACTTGTTTTCCGGCGGCGGTTTGGAAAACTTTTCCGTGGTCATGCTGGGCGTGGGGCCGTATATTACCGCTTCCATTATCCTCCAGCTGTTAACCATGATTATCCCGTCTTTGGAAGCCATGTCCAAAGAATCCAGCGGCCAGCATAAAATCAATCAGTATACCCGCCTGTTAACCGTGCCTTTGGCCGCCTTGCAGGGTTATGGTTTTATTACTTTATTAACCCGCCAGGCCAGCGGCTTAATCAGTCCGCTTAGCGGCGCGCAGTGGGTTTCGGCCTTGATTACCATTATCGCCGGCACCATGTTTTTAATGTGGCTCGGGGAATTGATTTCCGAAAAAAAGATCGGCAACGGCATTTCTTTGTTGATTTTTGCCGGCATTGTGGCCGGTTTGCCCAGCGTACTGCAGCAGACCTTGGCGGTTTTTAACGCTTCGCAGGCCATTAACATTGCCATTTTCATCGCTATCGCCATTGTTACCATTGCCGTGATCGTGTTAATTACCGAAGCCCAGCGCAACGTGCCGGTTAACTACGCCAAACGGATTCGCGGCAACCGCATGTACGGGGGAGTGTCCACCCATTTGCCTTTAAGAGTCAACATGGCCGGCGTGATTCCCATTATCTTTGCCATTTCCATCATTCTGTTCCCGCCCATGGTGGCGCAGTTTTTTGTTAACGCCTCCACCGTTTGGATTTCTTCGGTCGCTCAATTCGTGATTAACCTGTTTCAGAATCAGGTCTTTTACGGGGCTTCCTACTTTATTTTGGTTTTTGCTTTTACCTATTTTTATACTTACATTGTTTTTCATCCCAATCAGATCGCCGAAAATTTGCAAAAGCAGGGCGGGTTTATTCCGGGCATTAGGCCGGGTTCGCACACCATCAGCTATTTGCAATATACCGTCAATAAAATTTTGCTGGCCGGCGCTTTGTTTTTGTCGGTCATTGCCATTTTGCCGATTATTATCCAGCCCTTAACCGGCGGCACCAATCTGGTCATTGGCGGCACCAGTTTGCTGATCGTGGTTTCGGTGGTGATTGAAACCGTCAAGCAGATTGATTCCCAGCTGACGATGAGGGATTACGAAGGTTTGTAAAACGATTACACGGATTTGAATCAGATTACACGGATATTATTTTAGTGTAATCTGTTTTTAAAATCAGCAAAATTCATGATTGATAAAAAAGGCCACGGTCAATGAATGAGCTCAAAAAGATTGCATTTAATAGGTAGCAATCAAAAAACCTCTGGTTTCCCAGAGGAGTATTTCAAGTTTTAAGAAAAAAATTTAAGCAACTTCAAACACCTCTCTAGGAAATCAGAGAAGCGTAATAATAGGAATTCAATGGTTGCCAGTTTTTCATAATCATAATTTATTTTAAGCTTAACCAACTCGATAGGCCTTTAATTGGCTAACGTCATCTTCAACCCGATCCAATCTATGACCCATGAAGGTCAATTCTTGGTCCGACTTTTTATATAAACCAACTAAATCATCAAGCGTTACAGCTAGGCCGCGAATATCTTCTTTGGTGGCCATTGTTTCTTTAATAGAAACGATTTCTTCTTGGATATCAACAACGGCAATGGTCAATTTGTCTAATCTTTGACCATGTTTATCAAGCTTCTGGTCAATTAAGTCAAACCGCTGATCGTGTTCCTTAAATTTTTGATCATGCTGGTCAAACCGAAGATCATGTGCTTCTAATTTTTTTAGAATTCGCTTTTCCATAGCTTTAGCATTTTACACTACCGCCAAAATTTGTCAATGTTGATAATTTTTTGTTTAATCTTAGCCCAATTTTATAGTTGAACTATTTTCGGTTAAATGTTATAGTATTAAACATGAATATCATTATCTTTGGTCCGCAAGGGTCGGGTAAGGGCACGCAGGCCGACATTTTGGGAGAAAAATTAAACATTCCCCATATTACCATGGGCGGTTTGTTAAGAGCCGAAGCCGGCAGTGATTCCGTGCTGGGAGAAAAAATCAAAACCATCATCAATCAGGGAATTTTAGTGCCGAATGAAGTTACTTTGGAATTGTTAAAACAGAGGTTGGATAAGCCCGATTGCGAAGGCGGCTTTATCTTGGATGGCTACCCCAGAAATTTAATTCAGGCCCGTGATTTGGAGCAGGTTACTGCCGTTGATTTGGCAATGGAAATTTTTATTACCGATGAAGAGGCGATCAAACGCACCGAAGGCCGCAGGAATTGCGCCAAGTGCGGAGCCGTCTATCATCTGGCTTTCAACCCGCCCAAGGTTGAAAATATCTGCGATAAGTGCGGCGAACGTTTAACAATCAGGGATGATGATAAGGATGAAGTTTTAACCAAGCGTCTGGCAATTTATCACGAGCAGACCGAGCCATTGATTGATTATTACCAAAAACAAAAGGTTTATTTAAAAATAGACGGCCTGCCGCCGATTCCCGAAGTGACCAAAGAAATTTTTGATAAGTTAGAGATTAAAGAAAAATACGATTTTGTCATTCCGACCGAGTCCCGCTAAGCGGGACGAGCGGAGGAATCCCTTAAAGGTTAATTGAAGGATAAGGGATTTCTCGACTCGAGCCTGCCCTGAGCGAGGCGTAAGCCGAGCCGAAGGGCTCGAAATGACAATAAAAAATTTATGTCAGTTACAATCAAAACCCCTGAAGAAATAAAGAAGCTTAGGCAGGGCGGCAAAATTTTAGCCAAGATTCTTAAAAAACTGGGAGCAGCGGCCAAACCGGGCGTGAGCACCATGGATTTGGAATTGCTGGCTAAAAAGCTGATGGAAGAATATCAGGTTAAACCGTCTTTTTACGGTTTTGGCGAACCGCCGTATCCAGCCGTGATTTGCGCTTCCAACAACGAGGGTATTGTCCATTGCGTTCCCAATGAAGTAAAACTCAAAGCGGGCGATATTTTAGGCGTTGATTGCGGCATCTGGCATGAGGGTTTATGCACCGATGCGGCCATTACCGTGGGCATTGGCGAGATTTCGGAGCAAGCGAAAAAATTATTGGCGGTGACTAAAAAATCTTTGGACTTGGGCATCAAACAGGTCAAGCCGGGCAATACAGTCGGCGACATCGGTTTTGCTGTTCAAAGCTACGTGGATAAATTCGGCTACGGCATTGTGCGCGCTCTGGTGGGGCACGGCGTGGGTTATAAAGTTCATGAAGAGCCGCGCATCCCCAATTTTGGCAAACCGCATACCGGCGAGGTTCTTAAGGAAGGCATGGTCATTGCCATTGAGCCCATGATTACTTTAGGCGATTATGTTTTTGACGTTTTGGCAAACGGCTGGGATGTTGTAACCAAAGATAAAAGCTTGGCCGCGCATTTTGAGCACACCCTTGCCGTGACTAAAAGAGGCTGCGAGGTATTAACAAAATAAGATAATTTTGGCCTGTCATCCTGACCCTGAGCGGAACGCGAAGGGGAAGGATCCCGTTGTAATGCATTTTTCATTTGGATTATGAAATTTTTTTTAGGAATAGATTACGGTTCCAGCAAAGTAGGACTGGCTCTGGGCGACAGCGAGACCAAAATCGCCACGCCTTTTAAGGTGATCAAACCCCAAGAACTTTTTTTGGAAATTGAACGGTTGATTGAGCGCGGCGAGGGTTTGGACGCGGCGGTCATTGGTTTGCCCCTGGGTTTAAACGGCCAGGAAACCGAACAAACCAAAGAGGTTAAAAATTTTGCCCAAGAACTGGCCGAAAAAATCAGCATCCCCTTGGTTTTTGAAGACGAACGTTTATCAACGGTTGCCGCTCATAAAGCTGGCCTGCCTCGCCGTTCGCATCGGCTCGACCGAGTTGAGACGCCAGCCTCGCGTCTAGGCGGGCGAGTCAAGGCGGGCAAAGACGACGCGGTGGCCGCCATGTATATCTTGCAGACCTATTTAGACCGCCACTATGGATTCCATCATTCTTAAAAATTATCTGTTGCCTTTAGTTGGCTCTTTTTTAATTTCTTTGATTTTAACTTACTTAATCAGGCGCTTGGCTTTAAAATTAAAGATTGTTGATTACCCATCCTCTCCTCGCAAGATCCATGATCATCCGGTGCCCATGCTGGGCGGCTGGGCAATTTATCTGACGTTTTTGCTGTTAACCGTGGTTTTTTACCAAGCGGGATTGCTCGCTGACGGCAAGATTCAGTTAACGCAAATCGTTGGTTTTTTAATTGGCGGAGCCATTTTAATGGTCGGCGGAGCTTTGGATGATAAATACCGATTAAAGCCCTTAGTCCAGTTTATTTTTCCGGTTTTAGCGTCCGTGGCGGTCATTTTAAGCGGCATAACTATAAGTTATGTGACTAATCCGTTAGGCGGCGTGCTTCAACTTAATCAAACCTTAATCGCGCCGATTTTGGTTTTTGCCTGGCTTTTAGGGATGATGTACACGACCAAGTTTTTGGACGGTTTGGACGGCCTGGTCAGCGGCGTGGCAATCATTGGTTCGCTAATCTTATTTTTGGTCAGTTTGTTTTGGGATGTGCCTTTGAGCGGAACCTCAATTTTGTGTTTGATTTTAGCCGGCAGCGCTTTGGGATTTTTAATTTGGAACTTTTATCCAGCCAAGATTTTTTTGGGGGAAAGCGGCAGTTTGTTTTTGGGCTTTGCCCTGGGCGTGCTGGCCATTATCAGCGGGGCCAAAATCGCCACCGCTTTGCTGATTATGGGCATTCCCATTTTGGATGTGGCTTGGGTTATCTTGAGGCGGATTATTAAAGAAAAAAAATCCGCTTTTGTGGGCGACAGCCGGCATCTGCATTTTCGGCTGTTAGACGCCGGGCTCAATCACCGTCAGGCGGTTTTGTTTTTATATTTATTGACTCTGGTTTTTGGCGCGGCTTCATTATTTCAGCAAACCATCGGCAAGCTGATTTCACTTTTGATTTTAGCCGGCGTCATGCTGTTGTTGGCTTGGTGGGTGATTAATCGGTACAAAAAAAGAAGCTGATCAGTGGATCAGCTTAGAAACCGGCAAAGAGCCGAGAATATCTTCTTCTATTTGAATAATGAGGTCCTTCGGAAATGTTCGGCAAAGAATGACTTTCAATTCCATGGCCAGGCGGCGGGTACCGCTTGTGCCGAATCTTAATAGTTCGGCAAAGTATTGAAATAGGTCATCATCTCCTTGCCTTAAGTCAAAGAAAGACCGAGTCGAAGGATGAATAACGACTACTTGATCATTTATTTCTAAGAGAAGATACTTCCTGCCCAACCAGAGGGATATTAGCCAATCCTCCTCAGTCCATAAAACAGGGTGGATTGGAGGAGGAGTAACGATTTGCATTTTTTCCTCCGCAATGGGTTAATGGAATGATCGGATTAGTTAATTTTACAATGAATTCATGATAAAAAGCAACTGGCAAAAGATTTTGATTATCGCTGTTTTGCTGGCTGGCGGTTTTTGGTTGGTTAGCCAGACACCATCTTTAGAGGAAAATATCCTGCAAATCAACGATCATGGGCTTCAGGTTGATGTAGTTAGGGAAACGAGGGACATGGTTAAAGGTCTTTCGGGCAGAAAAAGTTTGTGTTCAGATTGCGGCCTGCTGTTTGTTTATCCCGATTATCAAATCAGAACTTTTTGGATGAAAGGGATGAACTTTCCTTTGGATATTGTTTGGCTTAAGGATGAGATTATTGTCGGTTTTGAAGAAAATATGCAGCCCTTTGATAGTTCTAGAAAAATCAGCACCATGGTTTCTGGCGAGCAAATTAATTTGGTTTTGGAGTTAAATGCCGGCTGGATCAAGAAAAATAAGGTTAAAATAGGGGATAAGGTTTTAGGCCTTGACTTATAGAGGGTTTTTGATATAATATCGTCATTATTAAGGAATCAATATTACTATGAAAATCGCTGTAATCAAGACCGGGGGCAAGCAGTACCAGGTTGCCGAAGGCAATAAATTAAAGATTGAAAAATTAGACATGGAAGCCGGTAAAACCGTAACTTTTGAAGAAGTTTTGCTGGTCGCCGAGGGCGATAATGTCCAGGTAGGCACGCCTTTTCTTTCAACCAAAGTCAGCGCCAAGATCTTATCTCAAGGCAAGGGCCCCAAAGTCCGCGTGGAAAAATACAAACCCAAGATCAGATACCATAAGGTTTACGGCCACCGTCAGCCCTTTACCGAGGTTCAGATTGAAAAAATAGATTAACACTGATTTAAAACGGATTACACTGATAGTTACATCTGCGTAATCCGTTTTTGTATCCGTGGAAATCCTTAATTAACCTCTCTTCTGTTCTTCAGCGCGCTGGCCAGGGTAACCTCGTCGGCGTATTCAATATCCGAACCCGAGGGCAGGCCTTTGGCCAGCCGGGTGATCTTGACGTTTAACGGCTGTAATAATTTCTGCAGATATAATGAAGTTGATTCGCCTTCCAAATCCGGATTTAAGCCCAGAATCACTTCTTCAATCAAACCCTGTTTTAAACGGCTAATCAGCTGGTTGATATTTAAACTGTCCGGACCAACGCCTTCCAAAGGATTAAGCACGCCGCCTAAAATATGGTAAACGCCTTGGTATTCATTAGTGCGTTCAATGGCTTCCTGATCATGGCTTTCGGCCACCACGCAGACCGTGGCCTGATCGCGGTTGTCGCTGGCGCAAATCAGGCAGGGCTCGTGTTCGGATAAATTCAAGCAAATTGAACAAACCCGAATGTCTTTTTTGGCATTCATGATCGCCCCGGCAAACGTTTCCAGATCGGCTTGCGGTTTTTTTAACAAATAAAAAGCCAGGCGCACGGCCGTTTTGGGCCCGACTCCCGGCAGGTAAGAAAGCTGTTCAATGAGTTTTCTAATGGAAGAAGGAAGCATAAAATTTATATCTGCTCGGTCGGCCAGTAATATTTTCTCGCCCGAGCTAAACTCGCCAACCGATCATGGAATACCGCTTTACGGTGCGTACAGCAGAACGCTTGTGCTTTAGTGCAATTGTGTTAGTGGCTCAAACAGTACCTCGGGCTCGAAAATATCCCTGGCTCCCCTCGCATAACCTAAAAAACTTTTCTTGCCCTCGCCAGCCTCATTTATTTAAGTCCCGGAATGTTAAAGTTAGGATTGGAGCGCATTTTTTCCACCATAATCTTTTGCACTTTGGCAATGGCTTCGTTGTGCGCGTCTTTAACGGCTTCTTCCAAACGGTTTTTTCTTTCGGGCGCTAACAGATCCGAAGCAAGGTCCAGCTTAACGATTTTTTGATTGCCGTCCATGGTTAAAGTAACGCCGTGTTTTTGGATGGTCACGGATTCTTCGGCCAGCTGGTTTTGCAAACTTTTGGCCTGCGAACGCATTTCTTTAATTTGATTCAGCTTGGAAAATACGGACATATAGTAAGTTTCGGCCAAAGGCCGATGGGCCTATGGCCCAAATTAATAATAATTTCCTTCAGCGGTTTTTTCCAGATTTTTAAAGGAGGTTTGCTGTTCGTTAAAAAACAGTTTAATATCGCCGGTCGGGCCGTTGCGGTGTTTAGCAATGTGGATTTCGGCGATGCCCCGTTCATCCAGAGGAATATCGTCAAAGCGGTATTTGCGGTCGGCCGACTTGCGGTAAATAAACATGACTACGTCGGCGTCCTGCTCAATGGAGCCGGATTCGCGCAAATGAGCCAGGCGGGGGATGGCTGGCCCGGTTTGCTGTTCCACGGCGCGCGAAAGCTGGGATAAAGCCAGGACCGGAATTTCCAGTTCCCTGGCAATGGCTTTAAGGGCGCGGGTGATTTCGGCCACTTCCTGAACGCGGTTATCGGTAATGGTCCGGCCTTCCATTAACTGCAGATAGTCGATAATCAGCAGATCCAAGCCGTGTTCCATTTTTAAGCGGCGGGCTTTGGTGCGGATTTCCATGACGTTGGCCGTGGCCGAATCGTCAATAAAAATCGGGGCCTCGGCTAAAGAACCCATGGCGTAATTGATTTTTAAAAAATCATTGTCGTCTTCTTTATCCGACAAATGGCCGGTTCTCATGTTCCATAAGTTAACGCCGGCTTCGGCGCACAGCAAACGGTCAATCAGCTGTTCCTTGCTCATTTCCAAGCTGAAAATCCCGACGGACGCTTTGGCGCGGGTGGCCACGTTGCGGGCAATATCCAAAGCCAATGAAGTTTTGCCCACCGAAGGCCGGGCCGCCAGAATAATCAGATCGGATTTTTGCAAGCCAGCCAGTTTGTTGTCCAAATCCACGTAGCCGGTGGCCAGACCCCTTAATTTGCCGCCCTGCTTGTGCAGTTCGTCGATTCTTTCAAAGGCGCTGGTTAAAATGCTTTTAATGGGAACAAAATTCTGCTTTAGATATTTTTGGGAAATCTGGAAAAGTTTTTGTTCGGATTGGTCCAAAATGTGGTCAACGTCCTGCTCTTCCCTAAAGCCGAGCTCGGTAATTTCCGCAGCCGATTTAATCAGCCGCCTTAAAGTGGCTTTTTTTTGGATAATCTGGGCGTAACTAACCACGTGGCTGGCCGTGGGCACCATGTTGGTCAGCGATGCCAGATAGGATTGACCGCCGACCAGATCCAGCTGGTTTTTTTCGCGCAAACGGTTAGCGAGCGATAACAGGTCAATGGGCTCGCGCTTTTCGTAAAGTTCGTACATGGCCTCCAAAATCAGGCCGTGGGTTTCTTTATAAAAATCCTCGGGACGCAAAACATCAGCCACCTTGGTAATGGCCTCCTTATCTATTAACAAACAGCCCAAAACCGATTGCTCGGCCTCCAGGTTTTGGGGCGGAATTTTGATTGACCCTTCGCTCATAGTGAAATCATTTTAGCAGATAAGTTCTGCGCCCACAAATAGGCGATTTTGAACAGCTTTTACACTATGATTTGAACATTAAGATCTTGATCGCAATTTTGACTTTTGTAAGCTTTTTGCTATAATAGCACTATCCTAAAAAGGCATACAAAAATAAACAATTATGCTAAAATTAGCCAATTTATTCAGGCCTAAATTGCAAGACGAAGCCATGGAGGCGTATTTCCATAGATTGCCCAATGGCATTAAAGTGGAATGGTTCCGCGATGGCGATTTTATTATCGGTAGTATTTTTGCGGAAGGCAATAAATATATGACCCAGGCCTTATCGGCCAATGAATTTATAGAAATGGTTAATGATACTTTATTGGTTGTCTATAACATTCCCAGAGCATATCAAAAGGAACTTTTAAAGTATAAAAAATTCAGGCCGTCAATTCAGGAATTCAATAATCTTAATAATGCCGCTATAGAAAAATCTTCATTGCATTTTGAAAAGCAATTGGCTTAATGATTGTATGTCGGAATATGCGGATATTAAATTAAAGAGATTGCGCCATTTTATCCAGTATTTGAGCCGTAAGACCAAAATACAATTAGAAAAAGGCGGTCGCCATGTAGATGTGGTAAAATATCCACATTGGGAAAGGCCATTCCCTTTACCAGTAAAACACGGCATAGTCAGTAAACATATTGTTAAAGATTTTTTGGAAAAGTTGATTAAAGAGGAGATCGTCAGTCAAGACGAAATAGACAAAAGATTATAACAAAAAACAACGGCTTAAACCGCTGTTTTTTGATACTGGTCCGCGCAGCCCGCCTATGCTTTCAGCTCCGGCGGACTATTTATATTTAACTCGTTATTCCGAGTATTGATCCGCCGAAGCCCCGAAAGGGCGAAGGCGGATGGTCCGCGCAGCAGGATTTGAACCTGCGACCGTTTGCTTAAAAGGCAACTGCTCTACCAGGCTGAGCTATGCGCGGTCGTCAGATATTGCTTTCAGCCTCCATCCCCTCGGCTAACGCCTCGGTGATTCCGGCTTCAATCAATATCTTCCTCTTTACCTCGCCTCCCTTAGGTCGGCTCGGTAACAGCGCGGCCTTGCGGCCTCGCTGATTAATAATTTTATAACTTTCGCAAGGATAACACAATATTTGGTATTTGGCAAGGGCTCTGATATAATAAGTAAGATGAAAGAACAAAACTGGCACGCTTTGGCTGTGACTGAAGTTTTTAAGGAACTTCAGACAGAGATTAACGGACTGACCCAGGCCGAAGCAACAAGGCGTTTAAAACAATTTGGACCCAATCAACTCCCGCAAAGAGAGCCGATAACCGGTTGGCGGATATTTTTGTCGCAATTTAAAAATACGCTGGTTTATATTTTGTTGGTTGCCGGCGTAATCAGTTTTTTGCTGGGCGAACATTTGGACGCTTACGTGATTTTTTTGGCCGTGCTGGCAAACGTGCTGGTCGGCTATATTCAGGAAAACAAAGCTCACGGCGCGTTGCAAAAATTAAGCCAGCTGGTGGTGTTGCGGGCCAAAGTAATCAGAAACGGCGAGGAAGAGTTGGTTTTGGCGAGTGATGTAGTGGCTGGAGATGTTTTGGTGGTGGAAGCCGGGGATCGCGTAGTGGCAGACGCCAGATTAATCATGGCCAAGGAATTGGAAACCAATGAAGGCGCTTTAACCGGCGAATCGCGTCCGGCCATCAAACAAACTGAAAAATTAGGCAAAGGCGTGGTTTTGGCCGAACGGTCCAATATGGCTTATGCCGGCACAACTGTTTTAAGAGGCAGGGGCCAGGCCATAGTGATTGCCATTGGCTCAAACAGCAATTTGGGCAAGATCGCTTCTTTAATTTCCGAAGTTAAAGAAGAGCCGACTCCGTTGCAAAAAAAATTAAGTATTTTCAGTTCGCGCCTCGGCCTGTTGATTTTAGGTCTGGCCTTGATTATTTTTATCAGCGGCCTAGCGGCCGGCTTTGGCTTTTTGGTGATGTTTAACACGGCCGTGGCCGTGGCCGTTTCAGCCATTCCGGAAGGGCTGGCCGTGGCCGTAACCATTATTCTGGCTTTAGGCATGCGTAATTTATTAAAGAAGAATGCTTTGACCCGTAAGTTAGTGGCCGCCGAAACTTTAGGTTCAACCTCAGTCATCTGCACCGATAAAACCGGCACCATTACCGAAGGCGAAATGCGCCTGAACGAAACCATTACCGACGCCCACAGCGTGGACATCATCAACAATGGCCATCAAATCAAAGCCGAGGGTTTAACGGAACAGCATTTGCTGTTAACCATCGGCATGTTGTGCAACAACGCGGTCATTCAAAATGAAGATCAGGATTTAAAGGACTGGCAAATTTTTGGTTCAGCCACCGATAAAGCGTTGTTGCTGGCCGGTGAGCAGATCGGCTTAAAAAGAAAAACTTTGGCCAAAGATTATCCGCGGTTGGACGAAATTCCTTTTGAATCCGCCCGCCGCTTTATGGCCACTTTGCATCAATACGATGCCAAACAAAATGTTATCTATTTTAAAGGCGCGCCGGAATTGATCATGTCGGCTTCGTCTTTTGTCCGTCAGGGCGATCAAGCAATTAAAATTTACAGCGACAAAAGAGCGGAGCTGGAAAACAAATATCGTAATTTGAGTAAAAAGGGTTTAAGGGTTTTGGGCATTGCTTATCTTTTGGTTCCCAAGGAAATCAAACAGATCGCCATCGAAAACATCAAAGAGTTTTTTAAGGATTTGGTTTTTGTCGGTTTTGCCGGCATTAAAGATCCGTTGCGGCCCGGAGTTAAAGAAACTTTGTTAAAAGCCAAGGTCGCCGGCATTAAAAGCGTGATTATTACCGGCGATAACATTATCACGGCCCGGGAAATCGCGCGTGAGCTTGGTTTGGGTTTGGGCGCGCATAATATTATTGAAGGCCAAGAACTGGCCGAACTTGATGATCAGCAATTACTTAAACGGGTGGAGGACTTGGAAATTTACGCCCGCGTTACTCCGGCCGACAAATTAAGAATTATCAGCGCCTGGCAGCAAAAAGGCGAAGTGGTGGCCATGACCGGCGACGGGGTTAATGACGCGCCGGCCTTGCGTCAGGCCGATATCGGCATTGCTTTGGGTTCAGCAACCGATGTGGCCAAAGAAACCGCCGATTTGATTTTATTGGATAACAGTTATCAAACAATCGTTGGGGCGGTGGAACTGGGCCGGGTGATTTACGATAATATAAAAAAGGTAATATTATATTTACTTTCTGACAGTTTTGTGGAGTTGTTGGTTATCTTGGGCAGTTTGGCTTTGGGCTTGCCCTTGCCACTACTTCCGACGCAAATTTTATGGGTCAATTTAATCAATGACAGCGGCCCGGCCCTGGCTTTAACCGTTGATCCTAAAGAGCGGGAAGTTATGCAAGAGTTGCCGCAGGAACGCCATAAGCCGATTTTGAATAAAGAGCGGCGTTTGTTGATCGCCGTGAGAAGTTTTGTATCAGCGAGTTTTATTTTGGGAACTTTTTATTATTTTTATAAAGTGCTTGGCGATTTGCCTTTGGCGCGCACCATGGCTTTTACTATTTTAGCGGTGAGCAGCCTTTTTTATGTTTTCAGTTGCCGTTCCTTGAGGCATTCAATTTTTACCAGCATTTTTTTTAAAAATTATTATTTGCTGGGCGCGGTGGCTTTGGGTTTTATGATGCAGCTGGCCGCCATTTATCTGCCGCCTTTGCAAAAAGTTTTCCAGACCGTGCCTTTGGGTTTAAATCATTGGGCGCTGATTCTTGGTTTATGCTCTTTAACCGTGATAATTATTGAAATAATCAAGCAGTTTTTTATTTCAAAAACAGCCAAGTAAAAATTGCTCTTTTTCATTCATTTGATATAATATAGCCGAGATAATTAATTAAAACTTAATAGTTTGTCATTCCGAGCGACTCCGACTTGCCAAAGGCAACGTCGGAGGAGCCGAGGAATCCCTTATTCGTTAATAACAAGCAATAAGGGATTCCTCCGCTCCTCCCGAGCTTACGCTCGGTCGTCGGTCGGAATGACAAGCAACAAACATATGGAAGAAAATATGTCAGCCAGTCGCGCTTCAAATAAAAAAATGAGGCAAGCAACCATCATGGTTTTAATTATCGGCGCAATAATTTTAGGCATTGTTTCGTTGGTCAGGGAAAGGATTGTTAATCCTGCTCAATATACCGCTTCGTTTACCGGCGAAGGCCGAGTGTTTGTTAAGCCCGATATTGCCCAGATTCAGCTGGCCGTCAGAACCGACCGGGCCAAGGATGCCGTAACCGCGGTCAAAAACAACACCGAAAAAATCAATTCGGTTATCGCCAAACTTAAAGACCTGGACATTGAAGCCAAAGACATTAAAACCACGGCCTATAATTTAAATCCGGAATACGATTATCCGGTCAATGTGGGCCGGGGCGTGTTAGCCGGTTACAGCGTTTATCAGGAAGTAACGGTAAAAATCAGGAATCTGGATAACGTGGGCAAAGTGATTGAACAGGTAACTTCAGTCGGCGTCAATCAAATCACCGGACCGACCTTTACCATTGACGATTTATCCGAAGTCAACAAGCAAGCCCGAGCCGAAGCCATTGCCAAAGCTAAAGAGCAGGCCAAGAGTACGGCCAGTATGTCGGGCTTAAGGTTAGGTAAATTAGTCGGAGTTTATGAAGAGTCAGGTGGCGGCTATCCGCCTGTTTACAGCTACGCCAAAACAATGGATTCGGCCAGTGGCATGGGCGGGGCTTTGCCAGCGCCCGAAATCCAGACCGGTGAAAACGAAATTGTTTTACGGGTCACTTTGACTTATCAGGTTAAATAGGATACATTCAAATAGAGTCAACTCAGCCCTTCGCGAAGGGCTGAGTCAATTAATCAACTAAGGTTGTTTGGCAGGGTCACTAAATAACCAGAAAAGCGAAAAAAATATGCAGGACCAAGAATTAGAACAGCATTTCTCCTATATTGGAGAAGAATTAACTTCTTTAAGAGAGGATGTAAATCTGCTTAAAGAAGACGTTAGTAATCTTAAAAGTTCTTTTGCCAGACAGGAAGGGCTTTTAAAGATGGTTTTTGACATAGTAAAGGTCTATGACATTGAAAGAAAAGAGATTAAGTCCACTTTATGGGAACACGACCGGCGTCTGATCCATTTGGAAAACGCTTAAATTGTAAAACATCAACCCAGACGTTCGCTAGCGCGAAGTCGGGGTTTTTTGGTTACCAAAATCTTCAAATTAGGGTATAATAGAGGTATTATTTTTTCCGTCAAAGGCGGAGCTCTGCCAGTGGCTGGCTGGGGCCTATGGCCGAAAATTTTCAATTTTAATATGAAAGACATCCTCTGGTTTAAGGAACTGACCATTAAAGACATTCCCAAAGTGGGCGGTAAAAACGCTTCTTTGGGCGAAATGTATCAAAAACTTGCTAAACAGGGCATTAGGGTGCCCTATGGCTTTGCCATTACCGCCGGCGCGTATTTTCAATTCATTAAAGAAACCGGCATTGATAAAAAAATCAGAACGATTTTGCAGGGTTTGGATACCGGCAATGTTAAGGATTTGGCTAAAAAAGGCGCGGCCGTGCGGCAAGCCATTTTAAGCGTGGAATTTCCGAATGATTTAAAAACGGAAATCAGTTTGGCGTATCAGGAACTTTCTAAACATTCCAAAAGAACCAATGTTGACGTGGCCGTCCGTTCCTCGGCCACGGCCGAAGATTTGCCCGACGCTTCGTTTGCCGGCCAGCAGGAATCGTATTTAAACATTACCGGCGAACATGATTTATTGGAAGCCGTTAAAAAATGCATGGCTTCGTTATTTACCGACCGGGCCATCAGTTATCGGGTGGATAAAAAATACGACCATTTTAAAATCGGCCTGTCGGTCGGGGTGCAAAAAATGGTCCGTTCCGATCTGGCCTCCTCCGGCGTAATGTTTTCCATTCATACCGAAACCGGCTTTAAAAACGCCGTGGTCATCAATGCCAGCTGGGGTTTGGGCGAATATGTGGTTAAAGGCAGTATTACGCCAGATGAATATCTCGTTTTTAAGCCCACTTTAAAAACCGGACACCAATCAATCATTGGCAAAGAACTGGGCAGTAAAAAACATAAACTGGTTTACGCTACGGGTGGAAATAAATCCACGCAAGACATGGAAGTTTCGGTCAATGATCAGAATAGATACGTTTTGACTGACGCGGAAATTCTTCAACTTGCTAAATGGGCCTGTCAAATTGAAGAGCATTATAAAAAGCCCATGGATATGGAATGGGCCAAAGACGGCCAGGACAACAAGTTGTATCTGGTTCAGGCCAGGCCGGAAACCGTGGAATCAAGAGCCAACCCCAATATTATTGAAGATTATATTTTGCAAACCAAGAGCGAGGTTTTGCTAACTGGCGCGGCAGTCGGGAAAAAAATCGGCACGGGCAAAGTAAAAATCATTCCCGATGCTACTAAACTCTCATTATTCAAGCAAGGCGAGGTGCTGGTGGCCGCCATGACCGATCCGGATTGGGAGCCGATCATGAAAAAGGCGCGCGCCATTATTACCGATGCCGGCGGCCGCACTTGCCACGCGGCCATTGTGTCGCGCGAGCTGGGGATTCCCTGCGTAGTAGGCACCGGCAAAGCCACGGAAATTCTCAAGAACGGCCAGCCCGTTACCGTCAGCGGCGCTGAAGGCGAAGTGGGCCGGGTCTATAAAGGCATTTTGCCGTTTATTATCAAAAAAACCAACATCAAGAATTTAATCAGGCCCAAGAGAGTCAAGGTGATGATGAATGTTGGCAATCCGGAAGCGGCTTTTAACGAGAGCTTTATTCCTAATGACGGCGTGGGTTTGGCCAGGGAAGAATTCATTATTTCCAATTTCATCAAGATTCATCCTTTGGCTTTGATTAATTATAAAAAAATAAAAGACCAGAAAATCAAGAACCAGATTGATGAATTAACGGCCGCCTATGACAATAAAGTTCAATTTTACATTGATAAATTGGCTTACGGCATTGGCCGGATTGCCGGCGCTTTTTGGCCCAAAGACGTGATTGTTCGTTTGTCTGATTTTAAAACCAATGAATACGCGGGCTTGATTGGCGGCGCTTTATACGAACCCAAAGAAGATAACCCCATGATCGGCTGGCGCGGCGCTTCGCGCTATTACGATCCCAAATACCTTGAGGGCTTTAAACTGGAATGCTTGGCTTTTAAAAAAGCCCGTGAAGCCATGGGTTTAACTAACATTAAAATCATGGTGCCGTTTTGCCGCACCATTGAAGAAGGCGCCAAAGTTTTAAAAATCATGGCTCAGCATGGCCTCAAAAGGGGAGTTAAAGGTTTGGAGGTCTACGTGATGTGCGAAATACCCTCAAACGTTATTTTAGGCAAAGAATTCTGCAAAATCTTTGATGGGTTTTCCATTGGCTCTAACGACCTGACTCAGCTGACCTTAGGCGTGGATAGGGATTCGCAATTGGTAGCGCATGTTTATGATGAAAAAAATGAAGCGGTTAAAACTTTAATCAGGCAGATCATTAAAACCGCTCATCAATACAAACGCAAGGTGGGCATTTGCGGCCAGGCGCCTTCGGACTTTCCGGATTTCGCGCAATTTTTGGTTAGAGCCGGCATTGATTCCATTTCTTTAATTCCCGATACGGTTATTTCTACTACGGTCAAAATCGCTCAAGCGGAAAAGAAATAAAAAAGGCCTTGCCCTATTGGTCATTGCGAGGAGCATAGCGACGAAGCAATCCCCAGGTTAATGATATTAAACATTGGGATTGCCGCGCCCCTTCGGGGCTCGCAATGACGGTTGAATGGCAAGGCCTTTTTGGTTTGACATTAGCCAATTTTTTTGCTATCATTTTATTAATGGGGAGGGATTAAATCAACCAAGGTCCATTATGAGGCGATTATGGATTCCTCCGTTTTGGAAAAAGTACCTGAGCAGTTCAGGGATCAAGCTCGAGCGCGGCTAAGCATTGTCGCGGAACTTGAGCCATTTTTCCCCGGCTTGCAAGTGAAGGTTCATTTGCCAGAAGATACGGAAAATGGCAATGGCGTGTACCGGGTAAGAGTTTTTCAGCGCGGTATCAAGGTGCACGACATTTCGGCAACAAATCCCCAAGCACTGATTGCTCAAGCGCAACTTCAAAACGGACAACACTAGTAGGTATCAACGCCTACAATCGGCCCGCCCGGCATCTGCTCGGCGGGCTTTTTTTATCAAAAAAGTGATCGTCAAATCTCTTTTAAAAATATAATGGCGGTGGGACAGGGATTCGAACCCTGGATACCGGTTAAGGTATACCTGCTCTCCAAGCAGGCGCACTCGGCCACTATGCGATCCCACCATAAGTTAGGCACAATATACTATATTTATTGGGTTTAAGCAAGATATGTAAAAAAAAACGGCTAACCAGATTTGGTCAGCCGTGTGGGAGCGGGATAGGTGCGCCAGCGGGGAGGAGCAAAATACTTCTGATCGCCGAACTTCAGGGCTTGTTGGATTTTGTTTTTCAATCCTTCGGGCAGGTCCTTAAGATTTTTTTCATCTCGCAAGCAGTTGAAGTCGGCATTTTGCCAGCTTTTCTCTTTCTCGGCATAGCCCATAATCCAGTGCCTATCAACCTTGGCATCAAAAGTAAACTGGGAAATTTGACCATTCGCATAGCGGATGATGATTTTGTCCCAGCTTTGGCGGTAAGGATCGCTGGAGCCAAACAATTGTAGGCAGGGCTGGCTGCTTAATTGGCCGGTAAAGATGAACATCTCATAGTTGTTGATCTTTATGTAGTACGAAGTGTCCCAGCCGTTTTCTTGCCAGTTCTCGCTGACCGGCATTTGTTCCCAGGAAACGGCGGTACAGCCGGCCAAGAGCCAAACGGCGGCCAGATAGCGGAGTTTTCCGAGCATTTCTTCCTCCTGAATATTTTGGTAGGTTCGATTATTAAACTTATCTTAGAAGATTGCCGAGATTTGTCAAACGGTTTTAACAGTAAAAGGATTAAAGTTTGTATCCTTATCGTAATAATCTTCCTGTTCTTGGCGCTTCAAGAATCTGACTATGCCGTAAGTGGCGGGGTTTGATAAAATCCCCCTTTTTGCTATGATACAATTGATTTATGCCCAATCCAACCGATGAAATAAAACAGCGCCTAGACCTGGCCGAACTAATCGGCGAATACGTCCGCCTCAAGCAGGTCGGCGCCAATTTTAAGGCCAATTGCCCGTTTCATAACGAAAAAACGCCGTCCTTTATTGTTTCCCCGGAAAAGGGCATTTGGCACTGTTTTGGCTGCGGCAAAGGCGGCGATCATTTCAGCTTTATTCAAAATATTGAAGGCGTGGAATTCCCCGAGGCCCTGCGCATTTTGGCGGTCCGAGCTGGCGTCAGATTGGAATATCACAATCCGGAACAGCACAATCAAAAAACCCGCTTGCTGGACTTGTTAAAGTCGTTGACGCAATATTGGCAGAAGCTATTGGCCGAAGATCCCCGCGCCGCTTTTGTTAGAGAATATTTGGATAAAAGGGGAGTCAGTTCTTCAACAATCAAAGAATTCCTGTTAGGCTGGGCGCCTGAATCCTGGGATGAAGCCATCAGATTTTTGCAAAGCCAAAATTATTCTTTAAAGGAAATTGCCGAGGCCGGCGTCAGCGTGACTGGCGACCGGGGCAAGCCGTATGATCGGTTCAGAAACCGCTTGATGTTCCCCATCCGCGACGTGCACGGCAACGTGGTCGGTTTTACGGGCCGCAAAATGAACGAGGCCGATCAGGGCGGCAAATACGTCAACTCGCCGGCCACCGCCGTTTACAACAAGAGCCAGATTTTATACAACCTGGATTTGGCCAAAACCGAAATCAAGCGCCTGGATTACGCCATTTTGGTTGAAGGCAACATGGACGCCATCAGCTGTTATCAGGCGGGCACCAAAAATACCGTGGCCATTTCGGGCACCGCGCTTACGGAAGAACAAATCAAATTGCTAAAACGTTACACCACTAACATTATGATTGCTTTTGACGCCGATCCAGCCGGCACGCAGGCCAACTTAAAAGGCATTGATTTGGCTTGGCGGGCGGGCTTAAACGTCAAGGTGATCAGCATTACTTCGGGCAAGGATCCGGATGACTTAATCAAAGAAGATCCGGCCAAATGGCGGTTAGCCATTAAAGAGGCCTACAATTTTATGGACTACGCCTTCAAGGCCATCCTCGCCGGACTGGATTTGTCGCGGGTGGATCATAAAAAAACCGCGGCCAAAAAAATCCTGCCTCTCATTAAAAATTTGGGCGATGAAGTGGAAAAATCCCATTATTTAAGAAAACTGGGCGATAGCTTGGGTGTAACCGAAGAGGCCTTAAGCAAGAGCTTGTTGGCCATTAAAACCACGCCAGGGACTCAAGCCAAGCGGCCGGACAATCCGTGGCAGCAGCCAATGATTGACCAAAATCGCCTGATTGCCGAGCATTTGCTGTCATTATTGCTCAAATTTCCTGAACAATTGGCTCAAGCCATCAACCATGTGGAGCCGGCAATGATTCATCATCTGCCCGCCCAAAAGCTTTACACGGAACTGATTATTTACTATAATAAAAGCCACAATTCCAGCGTCCTGGAATTGTTATCTCAATTTTCTACCCAGGATCAGGGCTATTTGGACCAGTTAACTCTTTTAACCGGCGAAGATTTTAATGATCCCATGCCCGGCGTCATTGATCGCGAAATCATGCAGGCCGTGGCCCGGTTAAGCGAAAACCATTGGCGCCAAAAAGTCCAGCATTTAAGCCGGCTGATGGCCCAGGCTGAAAAATCCGGCAACACCGTGGCCATTGATTTATTAAGTCAGGAATTAAACGAGGTTTTTAAAAAATTGAAATAACGGCAGTTCAGGAATGGCCGCTACTCATGATTGATAATTTTTTTATTTTTCATCCAAAAATCATGCCTAGTAAAAAAATGAAGGCAAAGAAAAAGATTGGCAAAAAAACCAGGTCAACACCCCGCCCAGCGGGGCCAAAACCTAAGCCCAAACCAAAGCTCAAGGTCAAAAAAGCTAAACAACACGCCAGGCCTAAAGTCAAAAAGAATATCGTCCGCCGGCCTAAAGTCAACCAGGCCCTCAAAGCCAAGGTTGCCCCTGTTCAAATTTCTCAAAAAGAAGAAGCCGAGCCCTTTGTCAGCCGGGAGTTGGATGCGGCCAGAGTTAAGGCGCTGGAAGACAAGGGCCGTTTTAGGAGCTTTATTACCGAAGAAGAAGTGCTCTACGTTTTTAGCGAAGCCGAAGATTATCTGGAACAGCTGGAGGAATTTTTGGATCGTTTAAACGAGGCCGGCATCCAGGTGATTGCCCGCGAAGGCGGTTTTTTGGGCGAGGTGGAAAACGTCGTGGCCAAAAAGAAACCCAAAGAACTGACCGCCAAAGAATTATTGGACATTCAAAAATTGGATTTGACCGACATTTCTTCCGATTCCATTCAAATGTATTTAAGGGAAATCGGCAAAGTGTCATTGCTAACCGGTGATGAAGAAGTGCAATTGGCCAAGCGCAAAGAAAAAGGGGATATGGAGGCCAAGAAAAAACTGGTTGAAGCCAATCTGCGCTTGGTGGTGTCCATCGCCAAAAAGTTCACCGGACGCTCTTTGTCTTTATTGGATTTGATTCAGGAAGGCAACATCGGCTTGTTTAGGGCCGTGGAAAAATTTGATTACCGCAAGGGCTATAAGTTCTCTACTTATGCCACTTGGTGGATTAGACAGGCCATTACCAGGGCGCTGGCTGATCAGTCCAGAACCATCCGCATCCCGGTGCATATGGTGGAAACCATCAACCGTTTTCAGCAGGCCGAACGCCGTTTAATTCAAGATTTGGGCCGCGAGCCCCTGCCCGAAGAAATTGCCGCGGAAATGAGCGAAGACCTTGACAAAGTCCGGCAAATCATTAAAATCTCCCAAGAAACCGTGTCTTTGGAAACAAGCGTGGGTGAAGACGATGAGGATTCCACTTTAGGCGACTTTATTGAAGATGAAAAAACCATTTCTCCGGATAAGGTAGCGGCTTTACAGCTTCTTAAAGACCATGTTCAGCAGATTATTTCCGACTTAACGCCCCGCGAACAGAAAATATTGGAAATGCGTTTTGGTTTATTAGATGGCGTGGCTCATACTTTGGAAGAGGTCGGCCAGGAATTCGGCGTTACCCGCGAGCGCATCCGCCAGATTGAAGCCAAGGCCCTGGAACGGATTCAGCATAATACGGGCATGAGAAAGTTAAGGGATTACTAACTAAACAAGTTTAATTGAATTTTACATAACAAAAAACCACCAACAAATGTTGGCGGTTTTTTAATGGCTCGGGAGGAGGGATTCGAACCCACGACCAATTGGTTAACAGCCAACTGCTCTACCACTGAGCTACTCCCGATCGTCAAAAGTTGCTTTCAGCCTCCTTGCGCCGAGCTGATGCTCGGCTCACTCCGGCTTCAATCAACTTTTTCCTCTTCGCCTCGCCCTCATTACATTCGGGCTCGACGATTGTTAAAGTGCTATTTTATCAATAATTATCTGTCAATATTGGCCTGTATGGTTATGATTCGCTCATAACGGGTTTTATTATAAACCAAGGTCTAAAATATTTCAAGCCCCCTATTTGCTCAAAGCGTTCAGATTAACTATAATAGATAGCATGAAACGCTGGCTGAAGATATTTTTAATTATCATAGCGGTTGTCATTGTCGGTTTTTTGGGGATGGCGATCGGGTTTTCGTATCCGGTTACCCAGGCGGAAATGAATCAGCAATTTATTACCGCCAGTCCGTTTGACCTCTCGCAGATCGCGGCTTTTTCGCAGTATCGCAGTTGTGCCGGCCATGACTATCGCGCTCCCGCCGTGGCAACGGGTAAAATGGAAGCCACGCCGCGCTCGATGAAGCATTATGTTAAGGTTAAGCCCGAGTTTAGGGGCACCATGGATAAGGTGGCGGCGTTCGCGCCATTTGACGGCGTTATTTCCGTTATTGATGATGACTTTGGCGGCCCTGGTGATCAGCAGATCTGGCTGACGCCCGATACCGAAACTCCCTGGAGTCCGCGCCAATGGCAATTTATTTTCTTTCATCTTAACTTGGCTGACGGATTAACAAAAGGTTCAGCAATAAAAGCCGGACAGCAAATCGGCGCCGCTAATTTGGCGCGCGGTCCTGAAAGCTCAACCGATAACTTTGATATTGCCATGAAATTCACACGGCCAAAGCACCGTCCGGCAATTGACGCTGTGTTTAGTCATGCCATCCCCGCCGTGCTCGCCGAGTATGAAAAATATGGCATAATTGCCAGCGACCTCATTATCCCCGAAGCAGTACGCGATGCCAACGACTGTCCTATCTTGCCGCCAGGCCAAGGCGGCCACGGTCCGGACGTGTATTTCCGACATGAAGCGGGGAGCAGTGAATATATCTTTTTAAAGACCCCGGCCCGGGAATGAATGACTAAGCCGATATTGAGGGCTTAAAGAAAGCCATAAACTTGATTTTATTTAAATAAAATGTTAGAATAAGCTAAATCTAATTCAATATTTTAAACACCTCTATGTCTAAAAGAAGAAAGGCCTTTGGCAGAAGACAAAAATCCAGCTCCAAAAAAACCGCCAAGCGTATGGCCATTAAAAAGCTGATGCTGGAAGCCAAAGCCAAAAAGAAGAAAAAATAAGAACAATGTCAAAATTGATCTGATTATGGTATAATTGTCAGGTTAAATAATTAACCAATCACTATGGCCAAAGGCAACAACTCTCATAAAAAAGAAACCAAAAAACCCAAGAAAAAGAAATAGTTTTCGCTATATTTTAGCGACTTAAAAACCGCCCTGATGTTGCCTTTGGCAAATCGGGGCGGTTTTTGGGGTTGGTTTTTTAGGGTTTTTGTATTAAAATGTAAGCATGAGTTTTAAAGGCAAAAAGCAATTTTGTTCAATTTTATTGTTACTCTTTTTATTATTGCCTGTTTTTTATCCGGCAGGCGTTTTAGCTGATGAGCCCATTCCTTTATCTAAAGAAGAAACCGCCCAGCTGCAAAAAGAGCTGGAAGCCATTCAGCGCGAAATTGATATTTATGAAAAAGAACTGTCTTCGGTCAAGTCGGAAAAAAACACGTTGAGCAAAAAAATCAACCAGCTTAAAATTCAGCAATCCAAAATTGCCGCTCAAATTAGATCCAGCAATCTGGCCATTAAAACAATTGAGAACCGGCTGGTGGAGGTGCAAGACAGCATTCAAGCCAGGCAAGCGGCGATTCAATCTCTGCAAGGCCAGATCGGCGATTTAATCCAGGCCGTGGAAAAACGCGACCGCTATTCGGCTTTGGCCATTTTGGTGACTCAAAAAAGCATCGGCGATTTTTTTATCCAAGCCGGCGAGTACAAAGAAATCATCAACAGTTTGGAAATCGCGGTTAAGCAAGCGCGGGCCGAGGCGGAGTCATTAATCAAAGATGAGGAAGTGTTGGGCGAACAAAAAGAAGATCAGCGCAATTTGCTCTCCATCAGCACTTTGCAGAACCAGCAGTTGGCTTCAACTTTAACCGAGCGCAACAGTTTGCTGACTAAAACCAAAGAACAGGAAAGCGTGTATCAGGCCATTTTGTCGGACAAGCAAAAACGGGCCGCCGAAATCAAGAACAGGATTTATGATTTGCTGGGCGTTTCCCGCGCCGTGACTTTTGGCGAAGCCGTTAAAATCGCCCAGTGGGCCGAATCGCTGACCGGGGTGAGAACGGCTTTTTTGCTGGCCATTTTAACCCAGGAATCAAATCTGGGCAGAAACGTGGGCACTTGCAATCGGCCGGGGGATCCACCGGCCAAGTCATGGAAAGTGATTATGAAGCCGGAGCGGGATCAGGAACCGTTTAAAACCATTACCGCCGAGTTGGGCATGGATCCGGATGTAACGCCGGTCTCCTGCCCCATGAAAGATAAAAACGGCAAGCAAATCGGCTGGGGCGGAGCCATGGGTCCGGCGCAGTTTATTCCTTCAACCTGGCTGGGGTATCGGGCTAAAGTCACCGCCATTACCGGCCAGAGCGCTAATCCTTGGGATATTAGGGACGCTTTTTTGGCGGCCGCGATTTTGTTAAAAGCCAACGGCGGGGGCGCAAGGAGCGGGGAGTGGGCCAGCGCCATGAAATATTTTTCCGGCTCCACCAATCCCAAATTCCGTTTTTACGCGGATAACGTTTTAGCCACCGCCGAAGAGTATGAGCAGGATATTCAGGATTCAAACGTCGAGTAAATTAACCACAAATGAAACCAGTCGCCCCCTTTTTTACTATTTGACAGGAATTTGATATTCTGGTAAATTATTACTTAAATAAGCTAAGAAAAGTAATAATTTTTTATGTTATTAGAAGCATTTTTAGCCAACTGCCCTTATGATGATTGCCAGAACCAGTTGGCCGTTACCGAGACGGCCGAAACAGGCGATGTTTTGGTTTGCCGAACCAATCATGAAGGCCTGACCGGTTGCAATCGCAATACCGAAATAAAAAGCCTTATTAAAGATGAAAGCAACATTGTTTCCGCGGAACTCTCTATTTTAGAAATCGACGAGGACTGGGGCCAATAATTATTGTAAACGTATGGCCTTGCCACGCAACTGTCATTGCGAGGAGCGTAGCGACGAAGCAATCTCGATGTTTATACCAAGCACAACGGGATTGCCGCGCCCCTTGGGGGCTCGCAATGACGGATAAGTGGCAAGGCCTGAATTAATTCTAAATTAATGTCAAACAAAATTACCATTGGGTTATTGCACACCGGCATCCGCGAAGATGAACGGATGATTTTGGATAAAGCCAAAGCCATGGGACTGGCGGTTGAACCGATTGATATCCGTTCCACCATTTTTAGCCCGCAAAGTTTTGCCCAGTTTCAACCTTACGATTTGTTTTTGCAACGCTGCGCCTCGGGCGCCAAGGCCGATCAGGTGTTAAGGTACTTTACCGAATTTAACAAGCCGATCGTTAATGGCCTGGAACTGTCCGAGTTGTGCAAAAACAAGTACGCCACCTCTTTAAGATTGTCTCAAGCGGGCGTGCCGACTCCCGATTTTGCCTTGGCTTTTAGCGAAGCCCAGGTTTTACAGGCGATTGAACAGCTGGGCGGTTATCCGGTAGTTATTAAGCCGGTGGCTGGAACTTCGTGGGGCAGGTTAATGGCCAAACTTAATGATGCCGACGCGGTAGAAGCCATTTTGGAACATAAAGAAGCGTTGGGCGTTAACCACCAGTCATTTTATTTGCAAAAATTTATTGATAAGCCGGGCCGCGATATCAGGGTTTATACGGTTAATGGCGAGACCTACGCCGGCATTTATCGGTCCGCAACGCATTGGATTACCAATACCGCTAGAGGCGCTAGAGCCCTGCCTTGCCCGATTACCAAAGAAATTTCCCAAATTTGCCGCTCTGCCCAAAATGCGGTGGGCCAAGGTTTATTGGCTTTGGATTTATTTGAAACCGCTGATGGGTTAATGGTCAATGAAATCAACCATATCATGGAATTTAAAAACGTGGTCAAAATCACCGGCCTTGATATTCCGGGCAAAATTTTGGAGTACTGCCTTGGAGAAATTAAAAACCATGAATAACCTTGATAAAATAAAGGTTGCTATTGTCGGCGGCAGTGGTTATGCTGGCGGTGAGTTATTGCGCCTGCTGTTGGCTCATCCGTTGGTTGAAGTCAGCCAAATTATGTCCAGAAGCTTGGGTGGCAAAAAAGTTACCTCGCTTCATCCTAATTTAAGAAAGGCCACAGACCTGCGCTTTGTTAGTCCCGATGAATTGCAAGCTTGCGAGGTGTTATTTTTAGCCATGCCCCATGGCGAAGTCATGGGAAATTTAGATCAATATCTAGTTAAAGCCAAAAAGATCATTGACGTCTCGGCTGATTTCCGCTTAAAAAACCCGGCTGATTATCCAAAATGGTACGGCCTTAACCATCCCCATCCCGAATATCTGGAAAAGTTCGTTTGCGGTTTAGCCGAACTGCATCGCGCCGAAATAAAAAATGCCGATTTGGTGACCTGTTTCGGCTGCGAGGCCACCTGTTCCATTCTTGCTTTACACCCACTGTTTAAAGAAAAATTGATTTCAGGCGACGTTTTTTTGGACGTCAAGATCGGCTCTTCGGCGGCCGGAGCCAAAAGTTCGTCTGCCAGCCATCATCCGGAGCGCGCCCATTCGGTTAGGTCCTATAAACTAACCGGACATAGGCACATGGCCGAAATCAGACAGGAGCTTGGAGCCGCCAATATTTTTCTTTCGGCCACGGCCATTGAAATGGTCAGAGGCATTGTGGTCACGGCACAGATTATGTTGAATCAGGATTTAGGCGAAGCCGAGATTCTTAATCTTTACCGCCGGTATTATCAGAGCGAACCTTTTATCAGGATCATTAACGAAAAAATGGGGATTTACCGTTTTCCGGAACCCAAGTTGCTGGCTGGCACTAATTTTTGCGATATCGGTTTTGAAAAAGAAGCAGATTCCAACCGTCTGGTCGTTGTCGGCGCCATTGATAATCTAGTCAAAGGCACGGCCGGCCAGGCAGTTCAGGCCATGAATATAATGTACGGTTGGGATGAACGATTGGGTTTGGAATTTATGGGCTTGCATCCTGTTTAAGAAGGCAGGTGCGGAAATAATTTTTTTTCGCCTCACGGAACTTGCTCTTTAATCTCATAGCTCGCTCGGCCAAGTAAAATTTTTTTGTCCTCGTCAACTCGCCAACCTAGTTTGGATTACCGCTTAACGGTGCGTACAGCAATATCAGTGCTTGAGCGAATGGTTAGCGTGGCTCAGACAGGCCCTCGGACAAAAAATTTTTTCTTGCCCTCGCTCGCTAATCATTATAAACATATGCTTCTATTAAAAATCGGTGGCGGTGAAAAAATTAATTTTGAATATATTGCCCGCGATGTAAAAAACATTCTTAAACGGGAACAGGTTATTATTGTCCAGGGCGCCAATCATGAAACCGATAAAATCAGCCAACAGCTTGACTATGCGCCTAAAACCATTACTTCGCCGTCCGGTTACACCAGCCGTTATACCGATCAGCGCACCATGGAAATTTTAACCATGGTTTATTCGGGTCTGGTCAACAAAAGAATCGTGGCTAAGCTGCAGCGCGCAGGCGTTAATGCCATCGGTTTATCGGGTGTGGACGGCCATTTGCTTGAAGGCGAAAGAAAACAGAAAATTTTATCGGTGGAAAACGGCAAGACCAAAGTCATTACCGACGATTACAGCGGCAAAGTAACCAAAATCAATGATGGGCTGTTGCGTTTGTTGTTGGATAACGGTTATACGCCCGTAATTTGTTTGCCGGCCTTGTCGGAAGAACTGGAAATGATTAATTTTGACAATGACCGCCTGACGGCCAAAATCGCCGCCACCCTAGGCATCAAAACCATTGTTTCTTTATTTGAAGCCCCCGGTTTTTTAAAGGACCCGTCTGATGAAACAACTCTTTTAAAAAAACTTAAGCTGTCAGAATTATTAGCTAACGAAGAATCGGCCCAAGGCCGGATGAAGAAAAAAATTCTTGGCGCCAAAGAGGCCTTTCAAGCGGGCGTGGAGAAAATCTATTGGTCCGACGGCAGGCAAGAAAATCCCATTAGCCGCGCTTTAGCCGGTGAAGGCACAATAATTGTTAATTGACTAATTAACCTATTATTCTCTTTAATCCATGTGCAGATTTTTAATCATCAATTCCAAAACGCCGATAGATATTTCAGAATATCTCCCAGATTTTGCCAAGATGTGCCAAGAGAGCGAACGCCAACAGGCCGATGGCTGGGGCATTGCCTGGCCTGAGCAAAATGGTTGGCAGGCCGAAAAGTTTTTGTCTGCAATTTGGGAATCAGCCGATAAATTTTCATCTTTCCCTAAAAGCAAAGTTTTTTTTGTTCATGCCCGCGGTTCTTCATTTAAAAAACATCAGGGCGCGGTGGAATTCAATCAGCCCTTTACTCAAGGCAATAATATCTTTGTCTTTAACGGTTTTTTAAATTCAGTCAAACTTCCCGAGAGTTTAGATGGTCAAGTCGGCTCCCAAAGAATTTTTAATTTGTTGCTTAAATATCAGGAATTGGAACCGGCGGCCGCTTGCGTTAAAACCCGAATGGCTTTGGAAGATTATACAGGTTTAATTGAAGGCCTAAATTTTGCTTTTTCCAACGGGTCAGATACCACGGTGGTTTGCCGTTATCTGGAAAATCCGGATTATTACGCTATCAGATATTATCAAGATCAGGATAAAGAAATAATCAGTTCCTATGAATTCGGTAATTTGCCTTTTAAAAAACTTAACAACGGCGAACATCTTAATTTAAGAAGATTTACTTTGTAACTCGCGAGGGCAAGAGAAATTTTTTTGTCCTCGGCTCCCTCCCTCGTCTCGCCAGGGTCTCGCCCGAAGCTCGCCCAGGCTCGCTCGGGGGGACCCGCCTCGGACCGAAAAAAATTTCTCTTGCCCTCGCTCGCTAAACTATTATCAATTTTTATGGATTATTCCCAAATTCAAAAAGAATATCTGGTACCCACTTACCCTAATCGGGGCCTGACCATGGTTAAAGGCGAGGGCGTTTTTCTTTATGATGAAGCGGGAAAAAAATACCTGGACTGCCTGATTGCCATTGGCGGCAACAATCTGGGCCATTGTCTGCCCGAGATTACGCAGGCAATTTCAGACCAACTTAATCTGTTGCCCACTTTGCACTGCAGTTTAAACAATGATACTCGGTCCAAGGCGATCAGCAAACTGACCAAAGTTTTGCCGGAAAGTTTAAGCCGTTTTTATTTTGCCAACAGCGGCACTGAAGCCGTGGAAGCGGCATTGAAGTTTTCGGTTATTGCTACCGGCAGAACCAAATTTATGGCCGCCAGCAACGGTTATCACGGCAAAACTTTAGGCGCTTTGGGAGCCACCACTTCCAACCACGGTAAATATCTGGAGCCGTTTAAAACATTAGTTCCGGAATTTGATTTTGTGGAATTCGGCAATCTGTCGGCTTTAGAGCAACAGCTTTCAGTCAATCACGCCGCTTTAATTATGGAAGTAATTCAGGGTGAGGGCGGAGTAATTTTGCCGCCAGCCGGTTATTTTAAGGCAGTAAAAAGATTATGTGAAGCCAAAGGCGTGTTATTGATTTTAGATGAAATTCAGACCGGCCTGGGACGGACAGGAACTCTATTTGCCTTTGAAAGTCAGGATGTTGTGCCGGATATTTTATGTTTAGGCAAGGGCCTGGCAACGTGCGTACCAGTCGGCTTAACCGTGGTTAGCCGGGAAATTTCAGACAAAATAGTCAAAGGCTCGCAAACTTCAACCTTTGGCGGCAATCCCTTGGGCGCAAGCGGTATTATCGCCACTCTGGATTACATCAACCATCATCATGTTTTGGAAAATGTCAGGCAAATTGGCGAATATTTTCTTACGCAACTTAAATCTCTCAATAACCCTTTGATTAAAGAGGTCAGGGGAATGGGTTTAATGATCGGCCTGGAGCTGACGGTCAAAGCCATGCCCTACGCCCAAAAACTCCAGGCAGAGGGGGTGTTATGCATGCCGACTGGCGAAAATGTTTTGCGTTTTTTACCGCCTTTAATTATTACCAGCCAACAAATTGATTGGCTGATTTCCAAAATCAATCAGGTTTTTGTTAAAGCTTGACAAAGTTTGGAAAATCGTCTATAGTTGGCAGCGAGGGAGGAAAGAAAGCATGCTTTCTTTCCGAGCGAGTGAACCAACTATACAGAGTATACTTTTCTAATTCTTACCAAAGAGTTACGCAACCCGTAATTCTTTTTATTAAATCCCCGCCGAATAGCCAAGCGTTTAGCTTGGCGTATGAGGCGGCAGGATTTAATAACCCCGCTGCGCGAAGCGCTTGCGGGGTAAGGCTTGATGCTATAATACTAAAGATTGCTGATGTTATTACAATAAGTATGGAAATCAGAAATATCGCCATTATTGCCCACGTTGACCACGGCAAAACCACCTTGACCGACGCTTTAATGAAGCAAACCGGCATGACCGACGGCACCGTGACCATGGATTCCAACACTCTGGAAAAAGAGCGGGGTATTACCATTTATTCAAAAAATACCTCGGTTTTTTATCAAGAAACCAAGATCAACATCGTGGACACGCCAGGACATGCCGACTTTAGTTCCGAAGTGGAGCGTATTTTAAGATCCATTGATTGCGTGCTGTTATTGGTGGACGCGCAGGAAGGGCCGATGCCGCAGACCAAGTTTGTGTTAAAAAAGTCCTTACAGCTCGGACTTCATCCGATTGTGGTCATTAATAAAATAGATAAGCCCGCGGCTCGCCCTAAAGAAGTGGCCGAAATGGTTTATGAACTGTTTTTGGACTTAGGCGCGACTGATGAACAACTGAATTTTCCGGTAATTTTTGCCGCTTCCAAATTGGGCATTGCCAAATTAAAATTGGATGATGAAGATAAAGATTTAACTCCGCTCCTGGATCTGATTTTGGCCAAAGTCAAGCCGGTGCCCGGGGAAGCAATCAACGAACAGTTTAGCGCCCAGCCGTTTAATCTGGCTTACGATAATTTTTTGGGTAGATGCGCCATTTGCCGAATTTATCAGGGGATAGTTAAAGACGGCCAAACCGTTTACGCCATTAATTCGGCAGGCCAAAGCCATTCCGCTAAAATCACCAAATTATTTACTTACCGTGGTCTGACACGTCAGGAAGTAGCCCAAGCCCAAGCCGGCGACATTGTGATGATTGCCGGCATTCCGGATATAGAAATAGGGGAAACCATTGCCGCTTCTGCCGACCAGGATGCTCTGCCGGCCATTTCCATTGACGAGCCCACTATTTCCCTGAATTTTTTAGTGAACAATTCTCCCTTTGCCGGACGCGAAGGCAAGTTTGTCACCAATCGTCAGCTTAAGGAACGCCTTAAAAAGGAATTGGAAGTCAACGTGGGCTTAAAAATAGATTTTTCCGATAACGCTTTTTACAATGTTTGCGGCCGCGGTGAATTGCACATTGCCATTTTATTGGAAAATTTGCGGCGCGAAGGTTACGAGTTACAGGTTTCCCAGCCGCAAGTCATTATTAAAGAAGCCAACGGCGTTAAACTGGAGCCGTTTGAAGAAGTGACTATTGACGTGCCCGAAGCCAGTCAAGGAACGGTGATTGAAAAGGTCTCCAAACGAAAAGGCGCCTTGCTGGATTTAAAAACTCATAACGCTCAAACCCGTTTGGTTTTTGAAATGCCTACCCGCGGTTTGCTCGGGTACCGCACCGAGTTCGTGGTGGATACCCGGGGCCAAGGCATTTTATGCACGCATGTTTTGGGCTTTAAGCCCTATGCCGGCGAAATCGCCAAGACCGAACTGGGCTCCATGATTTCCATGGCTACCGGCAAGGCCTTGGCTTTTTCCTTGGCTAATCTGCAAGACCGCGGCGCTTTATACATTGGCCCCAATATTGACGTTTATGAAGGCATGGTTATTGGCAATGCCGCCAAAGGGCATGATATGGCCGTTAACCCCATTAAGGGCAAACAACTGACCAACATGCGCGCTTCCGGTTCGGATGAAGGCGTTAAACTTATTACTCCTTTTGATCTTAATTTGGAAACCGGTCTGGCTATCATGAACGAGGATGAATATCTGGAAGTTACCCCTAAAAGCGTCCGGCTTCGCAAGCAGTATTTGACTGAAGTGGAACGGAACCGGAGTAAAAGAAAAGCTTAAAAATTATTAAAAAACAAAAAAGGCCGTGCCTTAACTGTCATTGCGAGCCCCGAAGGGGCGCGGCAATCCCGTTGTACTAGTATAAACATCGGGATTGCGGAGCCTGTCCCGAGCGAAGCCCCGCTAAGCGGAGCGAAGCGAGGGATCTCGCTCCTCGCAATGACGGCTTTTGCACGGCCTTTTTTTATTTCTCAAGTTATTCAACAATTAAATTGCCTTTCATGCCCATGGCGCGGTGGGTGCCCACCGAACAGTAATATTCAAAAGTTCCGGTCTTGTCGGCAGTAAATTCAATGGTTTCAGTATATGGGCTCTGCATTTGCTTGGTGCGGACGTTGAAGGCATCCAAGACAAAGTCATGAAAGCCGCTGACGTTATTTAGGGTAATTTTAACCTTGTCTCCTTTTTTAACCCTGATTTCCGCCAGATCAAAGGAAAAGTTTTTAGCGGCAACGGTAAAGGTTTTAACTGTAGGTTCTGAATTGGTATTGCCGTTATCGTTGCCTAGGTTAACGTTGGCATTAACGTTAAGATTGACATTAAGTCCGTCAGCTGTGTCCCCGTCATCATTCACGTTCTCAATCACCTCTTCATTTTGATTGGCGTCATCATTTTCTTCAGCAGCATTGGTATTTGTTTCCGCCGACTGGTCTGATTTTTGAGAGCTCCAGATTAAATAAGCTCCCACCGCCACGATTACGACAATCAGCCCGATAATCAGGGCATTGCCTTTTTGTTGGTATCCGATTGGAGTAGCCATATTGTTTTTTCCTCTCTGAATTGTGGAATTATCCACGTTAAGGATTAGAGTTTTATTTTATCATTTTGGCTGATAGGTTGGCAAATCCATTTCCTTTATTTTTCTGGCTTCATGTCTTTACTCATCATAAACCAGATCACGGCTATGGCGGCGGTCAGCGCGCCAAAATAAAAGGTGGCGGACGGGTCAATGTATTTCCACAACAAGCCGGCGCCAAAGGAAGCGACAAACATGCATAAGCCAGTCAGCATTAAATAGGCGCCAAAGGCGGTACCGGATTTTTCTTTGGGCACCATCTGGGCAATGTAGGCCTTGCTGACGCCGTCGGTCAAGGCCATGTAGATGCCGTAAATAGGGAAGATAAACCAGATCCAGAAATTGTTTTGAATCAGGCCGAGCGACAGATACACGGCAACAAACAGCCACCAGCCCAGGGTAATAATTTTTTTGGCCCCGATTTTATCCACGATAATTCCAGCTGGATAAGAAAAGAAAGAATAAGTCAGGTTGAATAAAACATAGGCGGCCACGGTTAAGGTGGCGGCCAGCCCTAAATCCTGGGCCCGTAAAATCAAAAAGGCGTCGGAACTGTTGCCGATGGCAAAAACAATGGAAATCAAGAGGAATTTTTTAAAAGCGGGGTCAAAGCTTTTCCAGTTGAATTTATAATTGGCCGTCAGCGGTTTATTCGATTCAACCGGCCGGTCCGTCTTAACTTTCTCTTTCACAAACAATAATAATAAAATGACGCCGATGGCCGAAGGAATGCCGGCTAAAAAGAAAATCAAACGGAAATTATTCTGATATAAATAAATCAACAGCAAGGCCAGAATCGGACCGATCACGGCGCCGGCGCTGTCCATAGAGCGGTGCAAGCCAAAAGCCCGGCCCCTATTTTCCGGTTCAACCGATTCCAAAATCAAGGCATCGCGGGCCGCCGTGCGCGTGCCTTTGCCCAAGCGGTCAATAAATCTGGCGAACAACACAAAAGGCCAGCCCTGGGCTAAACCGATTAAAAATTTGGACGCGGCGGAAAAAGAATAGCCGATGGCCACAAAGATTTTTCTTTTTTGCAAGCGGTCCGAAAGCCAGCCCGAAACCATTTTAAGCAAACTGGCGGATGATTCAGCGATGCCTTCAATCAAGCCGATGGCCGTGGCCGGGGCGTGCAGCACCGTGGTCAAAAAAATCGGCACAATCGGATAAATCATTTCGGAAGAAATATCATTAAATAAACTGACTAGGCCCATGACTTTAACATTGCGGGGCATTTTTATTTTTGGTTGATTTTCCATAAAAAGAATTATTTAATAAGATGATGTAAGTTTATCTTTAAAAAGCCGGTTGGTCAACTTGTTTTTGGTTCAAGTTTGACCTATAATGAAATATATTAATCAGTAACCACAAAACATATGCGCGGATACCATGGCAACATTGAACAATTAACTTTAGCCAATGCCAATTTTAGGCAGGTTTTATATACCGCCAAAAATTCTCAATTGGTGTTAATGTCTTTACAGGCAGGCGAGGAAATCGGGGAAGAAATTCATAAAGAGAGTGATCAGTTTTTCCGTTTTGAAGCCGGACATGGCCAGGCAATAGTTGACGGCAATGAATATGATGTCGGTGATGGCGATGTGGTAATCGTACCGGCGGGGTCAAACCATAACGTTATTAATACTTCCTCCGTTGAGCCGTTAAAACTATATACTTTATATTTGCCGGCTCATCATAAGGACGGCGTAGTCCATGTTACCAAAGAACAGGCCCTGGCCGATGACGAAGAATTTGACGGCGTAACATCTGAATAAATTATGACCAGCCAAAATCAAATTATTGTTTTGGGTTCGGGCTGTTTTTGGTGCTCGGAAGCGGTTTTTTCAAACTTGCGAGGTATTATTTCGGTTACTTCGGGTTATGCCGGCGGCCAAACCATCAATCCGACTTATGCAAGCGTCTGCTCGGGAGAAACAGGCCACGCTGAAGTCATTAAATTGGAATATAATCCCGAACAGATTTCCGTTAACGATATTTTAGCGGTGTTTTTTGTCACGCATGATCCGACTCAAAAAAACGGCCAAGGTCACGATTTAGGTAGGCAATACCGTTCCATTATTTTATACTCAAACCAGGAACAAAAACAGACAACGGAGTTATTCATCAAAAAACTGAATGACGAAAAGGTTTATGATCAGCCGATTGTGACGCAGGTGGAAGAATTACGTCAGTTTTATCCGGCCGAGGCCTATCATCGCAATTATTATCAAAACCATCCCGAGCAGGCCTATTGCCAGGCCATCATCAATCCAAAGCTTAAAAAATTAAAGGAAAAGTATAGTCAGTTATTGAAGTAAATCGTGGTCTTGCTGTTTTTGGAGTTTGGTGATAAGCTTTATAATAATTTGCATCTCATCACAATTAGATGGTCATACCATCAGTTTAATTCACGGAGGAACCAAATGATGATATGTGGTAAATGCGGCAAAGATATGCCAGGCATGGTCTGTCATTGCCAAGACCAGTCAAGCCGGTCGGCTGAATCTCCTTTGCCGGAACCATCAAATCAAATGGCTGTTAAAACCACCTTGGCTCAAACAGCCCCCGATACTAAACCCACCGCCAACGGAACATCTTGGACGCCCGAGGAGCAGGAAGCGGCAAAGCAATTCATGATGTGTTGCGCCGGCTAAACCAGTCAGTCGCGTTTCTCAATCAACACCGCCAGTCATAGGACTTGGCGGTTTTTTTATCCATGTGCATATCTTTAGTCGTGTTTTATGCCAACAAATGATAGAATTAGATTTACGGAAATTGATTATGAATAAATTGCTTAAAGTTAAAAAACTCCACAACCAATATTACATTTTGCGGCACGGACAAAGTCGGGTTAATGTTTTAGGCGTTATTTCCAGTCAGCCAAAAAACGGCCTAACTAAATTCGGTCTTACATCTGTCGGCAAAAAGCAGGTTGGACAATCGGTCAGGCAAGCGAAATTTTTGAAGAGCGACACTATCATTTATTCCTCGGATTTTTTAAGAACTAGGCAATCGGCGGAGATAGCCAAAAAAATTTTAAAAGCAAAAAAAGTTTCTTGCTCGCCTAAATTAAGAGAAAGAAACTTTGGCCGGCTGGAACTTACGTCCAGTGTTAATTACGCCAAGGTTAGGAAATTTGACAGACAAAGCCGTGTGTCTCACGGCTACGGCTCTGAATCGGTCGCCCAGGTAATGAAGAGAATGCTGGAAGTTATTTTTATGCTGGAAAAAAAATATTCAGGCCGGCAAATTTTGTTGGTCAGCCACGGCGACCCCCTAAAAATTCTGCTGGCGGCTTTTAAGAGCAATAACAATCCTTTTACCCATGGAGCCAAAACCATACCCCTGGCCTCATTAAAAAAATTGACGCTAAAAAATTGAAAGGCCTTTTTGCCGGCTTAGTTTGACAGAACTTTTTTAATATAGTATCGTGTGGCTTATGTCAAATAACTTGATCATCGTGGAATCGCCCACCAAGGCCAGAACCATTTCCCGGTTTTTGGGCAAGGGCTATACAGTCGAGTCGTCTTACGGCCATGTTCGGGATTTGCCCAAAAGCAAAATGGGCGTGGATATTGAACACGATTTTACACCCGGCTATATTATTCCGGTCAAAGCCAAAAAAAGGGTGACCGAGCTCAAAAAACTGGCTAAAACCGCCAAAACCATTTACTACGCGACTGACGAAGACCGCGAAGGCGAAGCCATTGCCTGGCATTTGGATTATGTTTTTGGTTCGCCCAAAAATACCGCCCGCATTGCTTTTCATGAAATTACCAAAACCGCCATTGATGAGGCCTTAAAAAATCCCAGAGAAATTAAGGTTGATTTGGTCAATGCCCAGCAGGCCCGGCGCATTTTGGACCGTTTGGTGGGCTATGAACTGTCGCCGTTTTTATGGAAAAAAGTGGCGCGTGGCTTGTCGGCCGGACGCGTGCAATCGGTGGCCGTGCGTTTGATCGTGGAACGGGAACGGGAAATCAACGCTTTTATTAAAGAAGAATACTGGACCATTGACGGTCTGTTTGCCAAAGACGAGGTTAGCTTCCCGGCTTCTTTATTCAGCGTTAAAGGCAAAAAACTGGAAAAGTTTGATTTGTCAAACGGGGCCGAGGCCGCCAAAATTTTAGAATCAATTGACCGCGATAATTTTAAAGTTTCTAGAATTGAACAAAAAGACAGCCAAAAAAACCCGCCGCCGCCTTTTACCACTTCCACGTTGCAACAGCGGGCTAACCGCATGCTCGGTTGGTCGGCCAAGCAAACCATGGTGCTGGCCCAGCAATTATACGAAGGCATGGATTTGGGCGCGCATGGTTCGGCCGGTTTAATAACTTACATGAGAACCGATTCGGTCAATTTGGCGGAACAGTTTTTAGCCGATGCTCAAGCAGTGCTTAAGGAAAAATTCGGACCGGAATACGCTTTAGGCGCAAGAAAATTTACCGGTAAATCCAAATTGGCGCAGGAAGCTCACGAAGCCATTCGGCCGACCAATCCGGCCTATACGCCGGAAGAAATAAAACCGTATTTGGATCCCCGGCAGTACAAATTGTACGATTTAATCTGGCGTAGAGCCATGGCCTCGCAAATGCCGCCCGCTAAAATTTTAAATACTTCGGTTGATCTTGAAGACGGCCGCGAAAATTTATTCCGGGCCTCGGGCTCCGTGATCACCTTTGACGGCTTTTTGAAAGTTTTGCCTATGTCGGGTGAAAAAGAAATTCTGCCCGAGCTTAAAGAAGGTGATAGTGTTAAAGCGGAAAAAATCGAATCGCTTCAGCATTTTACCGAACCGCCGGCCAGATATTCCGAAGCCACTTTAATCAAAGCCCTGGAAGAATACGGTATTGGCCGGCCTTCAACTTACGCCCCCACCATTGCCACCATTCAGAGCCGCAATTACGTCACTTTGGAAGATCGCAAATTAAAACCGACCGAAATCGGCATCGTGGTCAATGATTTATTGGTGGAGCATTTTCCCAATATCGTAGATTATTCCTTTACCGCCCGCGTGGAAGACGAATTTGACAAGATCGCTTTGGGTGAAGAGGATTGGCAAAAAATGCTCAAGGAATTTTACCATCCTTTCCATGAAAATATTGTAGCCAAGCAGGAAACCGTGAGCAAAGAAAACACCGTGGGCATGCGCGAGCTGGGCGTGGATCCCGTTTCGCAAAAGCCGATTTTTGTGCGCATGGGCCGGTTTGGTCCGTTTGTGCAAAAGGGCTCGGGTGAAAATCAGGAAAAACCCACTTTTGCCCCGCTTAAAAAAGGCCAGGATCAATCAGCGCTCACTTTAGCCGACGCTTTGGAATTGTTTAAAATTCCCCGCGTGCTGGGTAAAACAGAGGCTGGCGAAGAGGTGATTGTTAATCGCGGACGTTTTGGCCCTTATACTAAAATCGGCACGCAGAACTTCTCCCTTAAAGAGGCCGATCCTTACACTGTAACTTTGGAACAGGCCTTGGCCGCCATTAAAGATCAGCAGGAAAAAAAGGCCCATCAAACCATTAAGGATTTTGGCGAATCCGGCGTTAAGGTCTTAAACGGCCGCTTTGGCCCTTATATTACCGACGGCAAAAAAAATGCCAAGATTCCCAAAGAGACCGAACCGGCTGATCTGACTTTGGAAGTTTGTCAGGAATTATTAGCCAAGGCCCCATACAGGCGACCCAGGTTTTTTAAGAAAAAGGCCAAATAAATTACGTCATTATCATTTAATGTAGGGGCAATTCATGAATTGCCCCTACATTGTTTCACGATAACTCCTAGGTAAAGGCCTTGACTTATTAAAATCAAAGTAGTATTATATTGTCAATCCCAATTTAATATTCAACCAGTTAAACTATATGTCCAAGGTTTGTCAGATAACCGGAGCTAAAGCTACCGTCGGTTATAATGTCAGCCACAGTAAGCGTTCCACCAAAAGAAAGGTTTTGCCCAATTTGCAAAGCAAACGTTTGGTTAACCCTGCCACCGGCAAAGTGATGAGAGTCAAGCTGTCCACTTCCGCTTTAAAAACTTTGGCCAAATGGCAAAGGGCCGGCCGGGTTTACGATCTCAAAAAACTAACTCAAAATTAGATCTTTTTAAAAAGCCCTAAACCATAAAGGTTCAGGGTAAACCAATAAACCCTTCAAGGCAACTTGGAGGGTTTTTGGCTAATCTTAGTTAATTATTTTTGTATTTTAACTAACGTAAGTTCTAAATACCCAATAAATACTTATCCACTTTTGCCATATTTCATTTTTCCCTTGTTTTTTGCTATAATTCTACACAGTCGATCTTATAATCTAATAAAATAACCAAAATTTAGTATGGCCAAAATGACCAAATCTCAAATGCTTCAGTCCTTGGCGGATGCCACCAGCATGTCCAAAAAGGATATTGCCACCTTTTTGGATGCCTTAACCTCCTTGGCTTACAAGGAAGTCAAAGCCAACGGTGAATGCACTGTTCCGGGTTTAGGCAAGTTAGTTAAAAAGCACCGGTCAGCCAGGCAGGGCAGAAACCCAGCCACCGGCGCCACCATCCAGATCCCTGCCAAAACCGTGGTTAAATTCAGGGTTTCCAAGGCAGCCAAAGACGCGATCTTGTAAATTTCCGACAATTCAAAAAACGGGGTTGAAATTACCCCGTTTTTTTGTTATATTAGCTTATATGAAAAAAATTATTATTTTGTTAGCAGTTTTGGCGTCGGTTTTGGCCGGGGCTTTTTACGGTTATCCGGCTCATGCCCAGGTAAATACAGCTGATCAGGAAAATTCCAGCCAGGCGACATTGTATTTTTTTTACGGCGATGGCTGTCCGCATTGCGCCAAAGAGGAGGAATTTATAAAACGGGTTTTTTTGGGCCAAAAAGATTGGCAAGTAAAGGCCTTTGAAGTTTGGAAAAGCTCTAAAAACCGCCAGTTGATGATTAAGGTAGGCGAGGCCTTGGGCGCAAATCCGGCTGGCGTGCCTTTTAACGTGGTCGGCAACCAGAGTTTTGTCGGTTACTTAAATGATGAAACCAACGGCGAACAAATCAGGCAAATGATGCGAGTGTGTTTGGCTGAACAATGCGAGGATGTAGTCGGCAATATTATCACTCAAACAGGCTTGGGCAAAGAAGATAAAAAAATCTTTAAGTCGGTCCAAAATCAAGAACCGGAAAATAATCTAACCATTCCGGCTTTTCAGAACGCTCCGGAAAAACTGATTGTGCCAGTTTTCGGCGAATTGGATTTGCAAACCATTTCCTTGCCGCTTTTTACCGTGATTATAGGTTTGCTGGATGGGTTTAATCCCTGCGCCATGTGGGTGTTGCTGTTTTTGATTTCTTTGCTCTTGGGCATGAAGAACCGCAAGCGGATGTGGATTTTGGGCGTGACTTTTATTTTGGCCTCGGCCGCGGTTTACTTTTTGGTCATGGCCGCCTGGCTCAATGTTTTGCTGCTGCTCGGGTTTATCATCTGGTTAAGGTATGGCATCGGTTTGGTGGCTTTATTAAGCGGCGTTTATCATTTAAAGAGTTTTTATAAAAACAAAACAGGCGAGTGCGAAGTGACCGATACTCAAAAAAGAAGAAGGTTTTTTGACAAGTTGAAAGAGGTCACGCAAAGCAGCCATTGGCTGCTGGCTTTGGGCGGAATAATTATTTTAGCGGCTTCGGTCAATCTGGTTGAGCTGCTGTGTTCGGCCGGTTTGCCGGCGGTGTACACGCAGGTTTTAACCATGAATAATTTATCAATGCCCGCTTATTACGGCTACATTCTACTGTATCTATTCTTTTTCATGCTGGATGATTTGGCTGTCTTTTTCATTGCCATGATTACCTTAAAGGGCATAGGCATGTCGGGCAAATACAACCGCTGGTCTTCGTTAGTCGGCGGTATTTTAATGCTGTTAATTGGTCTGCTGCTGATTTTTAAGCCGGGCTGGCTGATGTTTGGATAAACACGGATTACACGAATGTGAGACGGATTACACGGATTAAGTTGAAAAAAATACCAGGAATAAATTTTTTTCGCCTCACGAAGCCGGTCATTGACGGCGTCTTGTTCATTTAAGTCGTGCTCATTGATCCAAAACTAATCGGGCAATTTAGGTCTGGCTTTGCAGACGCTCGGCTGCAAAAAATTTATTTCTGATATTTTTATTTTGTAATTACCATTAATTTTTGAGGCAAAATAGTTGCCTCGATTTTTTTTACGGTTATCGGTTCGCCATCCAGCTGGATAATCAGATCGTTTAGAGAGTTTTCAGGAACTTCTATTTTTTGTCCGGATTTTATAAATAAACCGGGGGTAAAGTTGCGATTGAGCCAGGCGAAAAAGAAAATCGGAAAAAAGCCGAACAGGGATTTATTGCGGGTGACCATGACCTCAAGCCGGCCATCGGTATAATCAGACCAATGCCGGGGCTTAACTTTGAATATGCTAAAGGTATTGGTAATCAGCAGGGTGTTGCCGGTGGTTTGAAAATCTTGGCCATCAATAATAAAATTAAAAGTATGGGTTTGGGGCTTTGGCTGTTTAAGCAAGGTCAGCAAATAGGCAAGAATGCCCCAGCGGTTTTTTGATAACAGTTCTGTTTGGAGAACCGCTTGAGAAATCAGGCCAATAGACAGGCCCACTAAAAAATAATGTTCATCATTGACCAGTCCCACGTCCATAACTTTTTTTTGTCCCAGAGCTGCGATTTTAATAGCCGCTTTTTCGGTTGCAGGAATATTCAAACTGTTGGCTAAAACATTGGCCGAGCCCTGGGGAATAATGGCCAAAGGCACGTTCAAACTATTTCGTAACACGAATTCAGCCACCTGTTTAACGGTGCCGTCGCCGCCGATGACTATAATTTTGTCATAACGGCTTAAGTTTGATTCCGAAAGCTGTTGCTGTAAATTCTCTTTGGTTTCCAGCCAATCGCAGGTCGCGCTGGGCAAATAGCGATTCAATTGTTGCAAAAAGTATTCCCTGTAATTTTTGGGATATTGCTTGCCGGCCTGGGGGTTGAAAATAATCAGGATTTTTTTATCAGACATACGCATGAATAGGGCAATTCATGAATTGCCCGTACAAAAAGGCCTTGCCCCAATTGTCATTGCGAGGAGCCCCGCCTTTGGCGGGGCGACGAAGCAATCCCGATGTTTATAATATGAACAACGGGATTGCCGCGCCCCTTCGGGGCTCGCAATGACAATAAGAGGCAAGGCCTTCGTTATTCAATTATTGGCTCCAATCAGCGGTGGTATTAGACAAACGGTGGTAATTGGGCGCTTCTTTGGTAATGGTCACGTCGTGCGGGTGGCTTTCTCTCAAGGAGTTTTCGGTAATCTGGATAAATTCGGCTTTGGCCTGTAATTCCACAATATTTTTGGCGCCGACGTAGCCCATGCCCGATTTTAAACCGCCCACCAGCTGATAAACATGGTCAGCCAGCTTGCCTTTATACAAGGTTTGCCCCACAATGCCTTCAGGCACCAATTTGTTTAGGTCCTTAATATTACTTTGGCCGTAACGATCTTTGGAACCCTGGATCATGGCTTCAAGCGAGCCCATGCCGCGATAAACTTTATACATCCGGCCGTTAAAATAGGTAACTTCGCCCGGGCTTTCTTCGGTAGCGGCGAACAATTGGCCGATCATGACCGAATTGGCGCCGGCCGCCAAGGCCTTAACAATATCGCCGGAATATTTAACGCCGCCGTCGGCAATAATAGGGATGTTCTTATGGCCTCGGCCTAAAACCGCGTTTTGAATGGCGGTAATTTGCGGCACGCCCACGCCGGCAATAACGCGGGTGGTGCAAATGGAGCCCGGCCCAATGCCGACTTTAATGGCGTCGGCGCCCGCTTCAATCAAATCTCGGGCTCCTTCCGGCGTAGCCACGTTGCCGGCCACGATATCAAGGTCTTTAAATCTTTTTTCGCTCTTTAATTTTTTGAGTATGGCCAAAACGTTTTTGCTATGGCCGTGAGCGGTGTCAATAATCAAAGCGTCAACGTTTTTTTCAGCCAGCAATAAAGCTCTTTGATAAGAATCTTTGCCGACGCCGATGGCGGCGGCCACCCTTAAGCGGTCCTGGCTGTCTTTATTGCTCAAAGGATATTGTAAATTCTTTTCCAAATCGCTTCTGGTCACGATGCCTTTTAAATAACCGTGCGCGTCAACCAGTAACAGAATCGGTACTTTATGCTGTTTAATCAGTTGTTGGGCTTTAGCCAGAGATGTTCCGGTCGGCGCGGTTACGATTTTATTTAACGGGCGCATCAATTGCTTAATGGTCATTTTCTGGTCTTCCGGCCAAAAATAATCAAACTTGGTAATCAGGCCGACCAGCTTGCCCGTGCCTTTGTCGGTAATGGGGATGTTTTTGTAGCCCTTTTGCTCTCTGATTTTGATCACGTCAGCAATGGACTGGTCGGGCGACATGGTAATGGGGTTTTCAATCAGGCCGTTTCTAAAGCGTTTGACCATGGCCACTTCTTCGGCTTGGGCCTGGGGAGTCAGGTTTTTATGAATCACGCCAATGCCGCCTTCTAAAGCCAAAGCAATAGCCAAGCGGCTTTCGGTGACCGTATCCATGGGCGAACTGACCAGCGGGATATTCAGGTCAATCCGGCGGGAAAATTGGCTGGCCACGTCAACTTGAGCCGGCGTGACTTCCGATTTTTTAGGCAAGAGCAAAACGTCGTCAAAAGTGATGCCCTGCCTTAATTTCGGGGTCCCCACGAGCAGGCGAGGCGAAGCCGAGCGGGTCGTGGGGCGATTAAATTCTTGTGATTTCATATGTTTTGGCTTATACTGTGTATAATTGGTTCGTTCGGTCAAAGAGAAGATGAATTTTCTCTTCTCCCTCTCTGCCAATTATAATGTTGATATTATTTCTTATTATAATAGAAAAACGATATTTTATCAAAGTTTAAGGTATATGTCAACTGAACCGCAGCATCAACAAATCGCCGTCCTGGATTTTGGGTCGCAGTACGCGCATTTGATTGCCCGGCGTTTTAGGCAGTTGGGGGTTTTGGCCAAATTGTATCCGACCGATTATCCGGTTGAAAATATTCCAAATTTGATCGGCGTAGTTTTGTCGGGCAGTCCGGGTAGCGTGAGCGATGACCAGTATCCTTTTAACGCCAAAGTTTTTGACTTGGGCTTACCGGTTTTAGGACTGTGCTACGGCCATCAGCTGATGGGACATTATTTGGGCGGACAAGTCAAACAAAGCAACGCCCGCGAATACGGCAAAGCCACTTTGCAAGTGGGCCAGTCGGTTTTATTTGAAGGTTTAGAGGGTGGTGAAACGGTTTGGATGAGCCACGGCGATTCGGTGGCCGAACTGCCCGACGGTTTTCAGACCATCGGCTCCACGGCCGAGTGCCCGATCGCGGCCATGCAAAATGTGGCCAAAAAATATTACGGCCTGCAATTTCATCCCGAAGTGACCCACACTTTGCGCGGCCTGACTATTTTGGAAAATTTCGCTTTTAAGATTTGCGGGGCCGTTAAAGATTGGCAGCTTGAGGACTGGGAAAATGCCACGCTGGAAAATATTAAACTGCAAGCTAAGGGTAAAAACGTTTTTTTGTTGGTTTCCGGAGGAGTTGATTCAACGGTCTGCTTTGCCCTGCTAGAAAAAGCGCTGGGCGTGACCCGGGTTTACGGTTTGCATGTGGATACCGGTTTGATGAGAAAAAACGAAGTGGAACAGGTTAAGGGATCGCTCGCTCAAGCCGGTTTCAAAAATCTGCACGTCCAAGACGCTTCAGCCATATTTTTAAACAAACTGACGGGCGTTGGCGATCCGGAGCAAAAAAGGCAGATTATCGGCGATTTGTTTTTACAAATCAAGGATGAAAAGGTCAAAGAACTCGGTTTAAACCCTGAAGAATGGCTACTGGCTCAAGGCACCATTTATCCTGATACCATTGAAACTGGCGGCACGACCAATGCCGATAAAATCAAGACCCACCATAATCAGGTGGATAAAATTCAGGATTTAATCAAACAAGGCAAAGTGATTGAACCCTTGCGCGATTTATATAAAGACGAAGTCAGAGAACTGGGCAAACTTTTAGGTTTATCGGATAAATTAGTTTGGCGCCAGCCGTTCCCGGGACCAGGTTTAGGCATCAGATTGCTATGTGATTCTGGTAATCAGCCGGGCAAACTACCAACCAATCAGGAATTGTTGGAAATTTTTGAAAAAATTAAAATGAGCGAGGAATTGTCGGATGAATCACGAATCTCCGTTTTGCCGATCAAGAGTGTCGGCGTTCAGGGTGATTCCAGAACCTATGCCCATCCGGCGGTGATAGAATTTTCCAAAAAAGAAGAAAATCCGCCTTGGGTTAAGATTGAAAAATTCAGTCCGCAAATTACTAACGCGGTTAAGGGAATTAACAGAGTTTTAATCAGGGTTGACACAATGGATCATCAGCTTGAACAGGGGCAATTAATCACAGCCGAGGTAACCAAAGGACGGTTGGATTTATTAAGAGAAATTGACGCCATTGTTCAGGATCATATTTTTGCAGTCGGCTTAAGCAGGGATATTTGGCAGTTTCCGGTGGTCTTGATTCCTTTTGGAGTTAACGGTCAGGAAAGTATCGTGCTTAGGCCGGTTTCTTCTTTGGAAGCCATGACCGCCAAATTTTATCCTTTGGAGCCCGAAGTTTTACATCCCCTGATTGCCAAAATTCAGGCCTTGCGGCAAATTTCTTTTATCTTTTTTGACGCCACCAATAAGCCGCCGGGGACAATTGAATGGGAGTGATTTTGTCGGAGGGAGGGGCTCGGAGTTCCAAAGCCCGCCCCTCCCTCCGACACCTCCCACCCCGGCACGGCCTCGCCGGGGCGGATTCCCAATCATTTACAAAAATCAAATTTCCTGCCCTTGATTTAGGTCAGAAATAATGTTAAACTAGAGTTGCATTTTTTCCTGAAAACTATAATTTATGGTCACAATCGTTGACGGAAACAAGATCGCGGAGACAATATTAAGCAATCTAAAGGAGAGGGTTGCTGAATTAAAAAAGAAGAAAATCCAACCGGCTTTGGCCGTGGTCATTGTCGGACAAGACCGGCCATCGCACACTTACGTTAAAAAGAAAGGCGAGTCCGCCCAAAACATCGGGGTGGATTTTTTTAAATTTGAATTTACGGATAACACGGATAAGGATACTCTGATTTCACGGATTTGGGAGATTCAAACCGAACATGATTTATCAGGGCTGATCATTCAATTGCCTTTGCCTGAAAGTTTGTCAAAATATTCCAGAGAGATCGTCAACCAGATCAATCCGGAAATAGACGTGGATTGCCTGACTTACGGGGCTTTGGGCAGGGTGTTAATGGGAGCGAGCAATTTGGTGCCGCCAACGCCCGGAGCGATTTTGGAAATTTTAAAATATCATCAGATTGATTTAACCGGCAAAGAAATTTGTTTGATAGGCAGGGGAGAATTGATCGGCAAGCCCCTGGCCGCCATGTTGAATAATCAGCCGGTTACGGTTACTACTTGCGGCCGTTCCACCAAAGATTTAGCCGCTTATACCAAAAGGGCTGATATTATCATTACCGGCGTGGGTAAAAAAGATTTGTTAACGGGCGAAATGATTAAAGCAGGCGCGGTGGTAGTTGACGCGGGCGTGTGTTTTCTAGACGGCAAAATGTATGGCGATATTAATTTTGAATCAATAAAGAAAAAAGCCAGCTTGGTCGTGCCTACCCCGGGAGGAGTCGGGCCGATAACGGTGGCTAAGCTGTTGGAAAATACCGTTAGAGTAGCGGAAGCAAGAATTAACAACTAACACTTTGTCATTCCGACCGAGCGTAGCGAGTCGAGGAATCCCTTATCCGTTAATCAACAGATAAGGGATTCCTCGACTCGCCCTGTGGGCTCGCTCGGAATGACAGATGAGTGAACTATGAAAAAGGATTGGAAAACAGTGGTGATCGTGGGCGCCCAGTGGGGCGATGAAGGCAAGGGCAAAGTCACGGATTATTACGGCTCCAAAGCCGATTATGTGGTCCGATTCCAGGGCGGTAACAATGCCGGCCATACCATTTCCCATAACGGCCGGGTTTTAAAATTGCATTTGTTGCCATCGGGCGTTATGCATAAGCGCGCCAAAGTTGTTATTGCCAATGGCGTGGTTATTGACCCCAAGGTTTTATTTGAAGAACTTGATAAACTGGCCAAGGTCGGCCTTAGGCCAAAACTCTCTATCAGCGATCGAGCGCATTTGATTTTCCCTTTCCATGTTTTTTTAGATTTGGCCGGCGAGGTCTGGCAGGAAAAGCAAAAGCTGTCGGCCGGTTCCACAGGCAGGGGCATTTGGCCCGCTTATTCCGATAAAGCCGGCCGCGTCGGCATTAGGGTAGTGGATTTGCTTAACCCAGGCATTTTTAAAAGAAAGTTTGAGCTGTTGTTCAATTTATCGCAAAAGCGCTTAACCGCTTTGTACGGTTCCAAAATCAAATTGAACAAGCAAAAAATCGTCAAAGATTATCTGGCTTATGGGGCCAAGATGAAAAAATACGTGACCGACACTTCGGTGGAAATCAACCAAGCCATTTTAAAAAAGCAGAAAGTTTTTTTTGAAGGCGCGCAAGGCGCTATGCTGGACGTGGATCACGGTTTGTATCCTTACACCACTTCAACCAACACCATGGCCGGAGCGGTTTGCAGCGGCGCCGGCGTCAGCCCTCATAAAATAGACAAGGTCATTGGGGTGGTTAAGGCCTATCTTTCCCGAGTGGGCGGCGGCTATTTGCCCACCGAACTAACCAACAAAACCGGCGATTATTTAAGGGAAACAGGCGCGGAATACGGCACCACCACCGGTAGGCCCAGAAGAATCGGCTGGGTGGACATGGTGCAATTAAGATATTCCGCCCGCATTAACGGTTTGGATGCTTTAGCCATAACCAAAATTGATATTTTAGACGGGCTTAAGGAAGTTAAGTTATGCGTCGCTTATCAAGTGGGCAAAAAAATTATTAAGGAATTGCCGGCGGATTTGAGTGTTTATGACAGATGCCAACCAATTTATAAGACGTTTAAGGGTTGGAAAATGTCAGGCAAAAAGTTATCCTACGCGCGTCTGCCCTTAAATATGAAAAAATATTTACGGTTCATTGCCAAAGAAATTAACGTGCCCATTGCCATGGTTTCTGTCGGGCCGGAACGAAATGCCACTATAATTAAGTAGCCGAACAACCTTTTTTTAATGCCTCAAGAAATTCTGGAATTAAAAAATTTAACCGATGAACAGGTTCGGGGTTTGCTTAAAAAGCATAACCTCGGTTTAACCGTGGCTGAAGCGCGTAAAATAGAAACCGAAATTTTAAAACGGCCTATGACTTTAACCGAGGCCACGGTTTGGAGCATTGAGGGCAGTGAACATTGTTCTTATAAATCCTCCCGCCAGCATTTAAAACAACTGCCCACCGATGGCCCGAATGTTATTTTAGGGCCAAAGGAAGACGCCGGCATTGTGGAAATCGCGCGCCATAATGGCGAACGCTACGGCATTGTCATGTCGCACGAAAGCCATAATCATCCCTCGCAGATTGTGCCATATGAAGGCGCGGCCACCGGCATCGGCGGTAATGTTCGGGATGTTTTATGCATGGGGGCTAAAGTGATCGCCCTGGCCGACCCCTTAAGATTTGGCGATATTTCTTTGAATAAATCCAAGTGGATCGCGGGCGGCGTAGTCAGCGGCATTGGCGGTTACGGCAACCCCATTGGCATTCCCAATTTGGCCGGCGATGTTTATTTTTCTTCCGGCTTTAATGAAAACTGTTTGGTTAACGTGGTAACTCTGGGTTTAGTCAAAGAATCGGAAATTATCCATTCAGCCGCGCCCCAAGGAGCGGGTGAAGCGGGTTACGATCTTATTTTAATTGGCAAGCCCACGGATAATTCCGGTTTTGGCGGCGCTAGTTTTGCTTCTTTTGAATTAGATGAGCAAGCCAAGGAAAAAAACAAAGGCGCGGTTCAGGAGCCCAACGCCTTTTTAAAAAGGCACTTGCTGGAATCAACTTACGATTTATTTAAATTTTTAAAAGCCAAAAAACTGCTGGATCAAGTTGGGTTTAAAGATTTAGGCGCGGGCGGGGTGCTGTGCGCTTCCGTGGAATTGGTGGATGCCGGCGGTTACGGCGCCAGTATTGATTTGGAAAAAGTCCATGTGTCCATGGCTAATCTGCCCCCGCAAGTGGCTTTAACCGCCGAAACCCAGGAACGGTTTATGTGGATAGCCAGTCCAACCGTCACTCCATTGATTGTCAGTCATTATAATGAAAAATGGGCTTTGCCCAAGGTCTCTGACGGCGCTCAAGCGTCAATTATCGGTAAAGTTACTGTTGGCGGACAGTACATCGTTAATTATCAAGGCGAAAAGATTGTTGATGCCAGGGCGAGTGATATTACCGAAGGGTTGAGATACGATAGGGCAATCAAAGAACCAAATCAAAAGAACCAAGAACCCCCTCGACTTCGCTCGGGACAGGCAAATAATTATAATGAAATTTTGTTGAAGATCTTGGCGCATGAAAATATTGCTTCGCGCGCTTGTGTTTATGAAAAATACGATAAAACGGTTCAGGGATTGACAATAATTGAAGCGGGCCAGGCCGATGCCGGGGTGATGAGCCCTTTGATTGACCAAGATGCGCCGGAGGAAATTAAGAATGTCGGAATTGCTTTGTCGGTTGATTCCAATCCATTTTATTCACGCATCAGCCCTTATTGGGGCGCGGTCAATTCCGTAGTAGAAGCATGCAGGAACGTGGCCGCCGTGGGCGCTAGGCCTTGGGCTATTACCGATTGCTTAAATTACGGTAACCCCGAAAAACCCGAGCAAATGTGGCAGTTTACCGAGGGCGTCAGAGGCGTGGCCGAGGCCTGTAAGGGCATACATCTTAAAGGTTATAAAAATAGTCCTTTACCTGTTATTTCCGGCAATGTTAGTTTATATAATGAATCAAAAGGCCAGCCCGTCGATCCTTCGGCTGTAATTGCCTGTTTAGGCAAATTGCCCGATTATCATAAAGCCATTACCATGGAATTTAAACAAGCCGATTCAACTATTATGTTAATCGGCCAACGAAAAGATGAATTAGGCGGTTCGGTTTATTATCAATTGCACGGCGAGTTGGGTGCTAATGTGCCCCAGCCGGATTTTAAGGAAGTGGAAAATCAAATTTACGCGGTTACGGATTTAATTGATAATGGTTTATTATTATCCTGCCACGATATTTCCGATGGCGGTCTAAGCGTCGCCATTGCCGAAATGTGTTTTGGAGGAAACGGTAAAAATCGCATAGGTTGTGATATTCAATTGGATAAGGTAGCGACGCGCGATTGCTCGTCGGTTCAGAAACTATTTTCAGAAACAGGAGGATTTGTTTTAGAAACCAAAAACGTTGATAAGGTAAAAGAAATCTGTCAGAAATACAAGGTTGATATTATTGAGATTGGTAAAACCAATAATCAAGGATTAATGATTAAGGATTCTGATGAAAAAATTATTGATTTGAAAATTGAACAAATGGCGGAAAAATGGTTGAATGGCTTAAGAGATAAATTAAACAGTTAAAATTATGTCTATTGACTACAAATCATCAGGCGTTAATATTGACGCCGGCAATGAAGCGGTCAGCCGCATCAAAGACAAAGTCAAAGCCACTTTTGATAAAAACGTGGTTACGGGTTTAGGCACTTTTGGGGCCATGTACAATGCTTCGTGGCTAAAAGATTTTAAAGAACCGATTTTAGTGCAGTCAATTGACGGCGTGGGCACTAAATTGAAAGTCGCCCAAATGGCGGGTCAGTTTCAAGGTGTCGGTGAAGATATTGTTAATCATTGTTGCAGTGATATTTTGTGCCAAGGCGCGCGCGGTTTAACATTTTTAGATTATCTGGCTTCGGATAAATTAAATCCTCAAGAAATTGAAGATATTGTTAGCGGTATGGTTAAGGCCTGCAAAGAAGCGGGTGTCAGCTTAATCGGCGGTGAAACAGCCGAAATGCCCGGAGTTTATTTAAAGGGCGAGCATGATATTGCTGGTTGTATTATGGGCGTGGTGGAAAAGGATAAAATTATTACCGGCGATAAAATTAAAGAAGGCGATATTGCATTAGGTTTAGGTTCAGTCGGTTTGCATACCAACGGTTTTTCTCTGGCCCGTAAAATTTTATTTGAAGTTGGCGGTTATAATGTTGGCAGTCAAGTCGCTGAATTAAACGGCAAGATCGGCGAGGTCTTGCTGGTTCCGCATCATAATTACGCTCCAGCCGTGTTGCCCATTTTGGATAAATATGAAATCAAGGGCATTGCCCATATTACCGGCGGCGGCTTGGTGGAAAATGTGCCGCGCGTTTTGCCTAAGGATTTGTCTTTGGAAATAACCAAAGGTTCATGGGATATTTTGCCGATTTTTAAATTAATGAAGCGTTTGGGCAAGGTGGCTGATGAAGAAATGTACCGGGTATTTAATATGGGCATTGGTTTGGTATTGATTATTGATGGACGAATGATGAATGAGGTAAGACGCGAATTGGAAAAAGCAGGGGAAAAGGTTTATGAAATCGGGAAGGTTGTTAAAGGTAGGAAGGATGTCAGATTTGTGTAAAATCGGGGAGGCCTTGCCCTCAGTTGTTATTGCGAGGAGCCAGCAGGCGACGAAGCAATCCCGTTACTTTGCGAACCAACGGGATCGCCACGCTCCCTTCGGTCGCTCGCGATGACTGTATTAAGGCAAGGCCGTCAATGAATTAATATGCATAAAATCGCCATCATCATTTTTCCGGGCACCAATTGCCATGAAGAAGCGTTTAGGGCAATAAAAACCGTCGGCCTTAAGCCGGAGTTTTTTAGGTGGAATGATGATTATAAAAAACTTAAAGAATTTGACGGTTATTTTATTCCGGGCGGTTTTAGTTATGAAGATCGCGTGCGCTCCGGCGCCATTGCCGGCCGCGATCCGTTGATGTCGGTCATTAAAGAACAAGCCGAGTCGGGCAAACCGGTCATCGGTATTTGCAACGGGGCGCAGATTCTGGTTGAATCAGGTTTAATTCCCGGGTTAGAATCATATCATTTGGGAGCGGGCTTGGCCTGGAATAATCATGGCTATTTAAATATTTGGACGCGCATTAAAAATGAATCAGAACCAGGTCGATGCGCTTTTAATAATTTTCCCCAAGGCCATCATTTTGCTTTGCCCATTGCTCATGGCGAAGGCCGCTGGGTTGTTCCTGAAGATTTATTAAAGCAGTTGGAAGCCAATGGTCAAACCGTCTTCCGCTACTGCGATGAAAACGGGGAAGAAAAAGAAGAGTATCCAATTAATCCCAATGGCGCTATGTTCAACTTGGCCGGTATCTGCAACCAAGCCGGCAATGTTTTGGCCTTAATGCCGCATCCCGAAAGAACCAAAGACGGGTTGGTGATTTTTGAATCAATGAAAAAATACCTTGAGAAAATCACAAATCACAAATCCCAAGTTACAAATAATTTCCAAATCACAAATTCCAAAACAATAAACGTTTATAAAAAACCGGATAATTCTTTGGAAATTCTGGTTGATTTGATTATTACCGATAATGAAGCCGAAACTCTGCAGACAGCCCTGGTCGGTTTAGGGTATAATAATGTTACGGTCAGGCGCCTCACGCATTGGGAGGTAACAACTTCCGATCAATCGGAAAAGTTTGTTGATGATCTGATTAAATCCGGCGAATTGTTAAATACCAATAAGGAAATTCCTCACGTTAACGATAAGTCATTTTTGCCAACAACCAACCATCAGTTGTTGGTTAGATATAATCAGGATTTTGTGGGTCAAGGCAAACTAGCAACCTTAACCAATCGTTTGGGTTTTAAACAAATCAGTTCAATTAAGCAAGACGTGTTATGGTCCATTGATTGTTCCGAAGCCGATTGGCAGAAGATTTTAGAGTCAAATATTTTAGCCAACCCTTATTCCCAAGACAAATTTTTTTATGATTAAGGCCTTTATTTTTGACATGGACGGGGTGATTCTTGATACCGAACCGTTATCTCTTCAATCTTTTAATCATGTTTTGCGGAATTATGTTGAGCCGATCAGTTTGGAGGAATTCAAAGCCAAGTACATGGGACATTATGATATTAGCGTTTGCGGCAGAATGGTTGAGGAATTAAATTTACCGATCACTAAAGAAGAATTGATTTCAGCCAAAACAGAAGCGTACCTGAAAATTTTACAAAATGATATTGAACCGATTAAAGGAGCAGTTGAGGCCATCAGGGAAATTCACAAAATGATGCCTATTGCCCTGGCTTCTTCCTCCAATAAATCGAAGATTGAAATTATTACCAAAAAATTCGGTATTTATGAATTGTTTTCGGCTTTGGTTAGTTCCTATGAAGTGGCTAAGGACAAACCGGCGCCGGATGTTTATTTAAAAGTAAGTCAGTTACTTGGCGTTTCGCCAAATGAGTGCGCGGTGATTGAAGACGCTCCCCTGGGGATTGCCGCGGCCAAAGGCGCGGGTATGTATTGCTTTGGCTTTACCACTAATTATCCAGCCGCTAAATTAGCCGCAGCCGATCAAGTTATTAATTCTTTTGATCAACTTATTCCGGCTATCAAAATTTTAAATAGTAACTAAATATTTACAATAAAATGCTATGGATTGGGATATCTTGGAAAAAGAAATTAAGGCATTGGCTGAAAAAATAGATTGGCAACCGGAAGTTATTATCGGCATAGTTAGAGGCGGGCTGGTGCCGGCTAGATTATTATCTTCTTATTTAAAAGTAAAAAAGATGTATTGTTTGTCAGTTGAAAAAGTTGGCGAAGAAAGAAAGGTTATGACGGAAATTAAGGCAGATCTAGCCGGCAAAAAAGTCATTTTAGTGGAAGATATGCTGGAAACAGGACGGAGCTTGATTGTTGCTAAAAATTACTTGGAATCCTTGGGCGCGACTGTTAAAACCGCATGTTTATATACAATGCCCATTTCCGAGATTAAGCCGGATTATTCTTTAAAAGAGATTGACAAGCCAATCGGATTTCCTTGGGAATAAAAATTCGTATATTCGTAATAATTCGTAATTCATAGAATTTATGGATAAATCAATCATTGAAAAAAATATTTACAACGTGATTACCGAAACCAATTTTAAGGGCTTGGGTGAAAAAAAAGTGGGCAAGGTGAGGGATAGCTATACTACCGATGATAAAATTATTTTAATTACCACCGACCGGCAGTCGGCCTTTGACAGGATTCTGGCTTCAATTCCCTTTAAAGGCCAGGTATTAAATCAAACTAGCGCTTGGTGGTTTGAACATACCAAAGATATCATTCCCAATTTTTTGTTGGATGTGCCGGACCCGAATGTAGTTGTCGGCAAAAAATGCACAGTGTTCCCTATGGAAATAATCGTGCGTGGTTATTTAACCGGCTCCACCGATACTTCGGTTTGGATGAACTATCAAAAAGGCGTTAGGGATTTTTGCGGCAACAAACTGACCGAAGGTATGGTCAAAAACCAAAAATTCAACACGCCCATAGTGACGCCGAGCACCAAATTTGAAAAACACGACCGTAATCTTTCGCGCAATGAAATTTTGGCCGAGCATTTTGCCACGGTAGCCGAGTTTGATTATTTGGCCGCCAAAGCCCTGGAACTGTTCGCTTTTGGCCAAAAAACGGCCGCCGCTCACGGCTTGATTCTGGTGGACACCAAATACGAATTCGGCAAAGATGCCAACGGCCAAATCACTTTGATTGACGAAATCCACACGCCCGATTCCTCGCGCTATTGGCTGGCCCAAACCTATTCCCAAAGAATCAGCGAAGGCAAAGAACCGGATAACATTGATAAGGAATTTTTGCGTTTATGGTTCAAGGATCACTGCGATCCGTATCATGACGAGGTTTTGCCCGAGGCCCCGCGCGAACTGATTGTGGAACTTTCGTCCCGCTACATTAAATTGTACGAAATGATCACCGGCCGCCAGTTCAACTTTGAAGATAAGTCGATTTTAAAGAGAATTGAGGAAAACTTGAAAAATAAAGGTTATTTGGTATAATAGAGTCAAATAAATTTTTAACTATTGTCATTCTGGAGCGAGCCCGCCGATTCGGCGGGCGAAGCGATAGAATCTCGTATTTTTAGAAGAGATTCTATCACCGCGTCCCGCTTTGGCGGGACTTGTTCCAGAATGACCAGAAATCATTATGAAAGTAGTCATTATCATGGCCAGCCAGCAAGACAAAGAATGGGCCGATAAAATCCAGGAAGCGCTGGACGAGTGGAGTTTGGCTTCCACCCTGCATTTGGCTTCGGCCCATAAAGTGCCGGAAAAGGTTTTTGAAATCGTGCAATCCTACAACCGCGAAAAAGAAGTGATTTACGTGACCATTGCTGGCCGTAGTAACGGTTTGTCGGGCGTGGTGGCGGCCAACAGTGTTCATCCGGTAATTGCCTGCCCGCCGTTTAAGGATAAAGGCGATCTGGCTCTTAATATCATGTCCACTTTGCAAATGCCTTCGGATACGCCGGTGCTAACCGTGTTGGAGCCCTCTAACGTAGCCGGCGCTTGCGCCAGAATTTTCGGCCTGTTAAACGATGAAATGCAAGAACTGGTGCAGGAAAAAATCGATGAAGTTAAAGAAAAATTTGAATAAATTTATGTCGGAACTTAACGCCATTTCACCTTTAGACGGCCGCTATTTTAGCAAAGTTAAAGAGCTGGCTGATTTTTTTTCCGAAACCGCTTTAATCAAATACCGCTTAAAAATAGAAGTGGAATATTTTATTGCTTTGGCAGGCGAGTCAAAAATTAAGGAGGTCGGATCATTATCCGACGACGACCGCAATAGTCTGCGCGATTTATATTTAAAATTCAACGAAGCCGAAGCAATTAAAGTCAAAAAAATCGAACAGACCACCAATCATGACGTTAAAGCGGCGGAATATTATTTAAAAGATAAAATCAGCAAAATAAAAAAGTTGCGGAACAACTCTGAATTCATTCATTTTGCCTTGACTAGCGAAGACGTTAACAACCTGGCTTACAGCTTGATGTTTAAAGACGGCTTGGCAGTTTATCAAAATCAGTTGAAAAAACTTTTAGCCGAACTTAAAGATTTGGCCATTAGGCACAAAAAAGTCGGTTTGCTGGCCTTAACCCATGGCCAGCCGGCCACGCCCACCACTTTAGGCAAAGAACTAGCGATTTTTTATTACCGCTTGCGTGAACAGGCAAAAACTTTGGGTAATCACAAATTAACCGGCAAGTTTTCTGGAGCGGTCGGCAATTGGAACGCCCATCTAATCAGTTATCCTAAAGTTGACTGGATTAGCTTTAGCCAGAAGTTTGTGGCAGGACTGGGACTGGTTTTTAATCCGCTGACCACGCAGATAGAATCGCACGATACTCTGGCCTCAATCTGCCATAACTTGATCAGGATCAATAATATCATTAAAAATCTGGATCAGGATCTGTGGCTGTATATCAGCCGGGAAATTTTCAAACTTAAAAAAGTCGCTGGCGAAGTCGGTTCTTCCACCATGCCCTATAAAATAAATCCCATTGATTTTGAAAACAGCGAAGGCAATTTGGGCATGAGCAATGCCATTCTTGATCATTTGGCAAATAAACTTCCTGTTTCCAGATTGCAAAGGGATTTAACCGACAGCACGGTTTTGCGCAATCAGGGCGTTGGTTTGGCTTATTCATTACTGGCCCTTAAAATGACTTTGAAAGGTTTGTCCAAGCTGGAAATCAACAAGCCAAAAATCGCCGCGGAATTGAACAGCCATTGGGAAGCGCTGGCCGAACCGATTCAGGTGGTCTTAAGAAAAGTCGGTTACGCTAAGCCATATGAAACTTTGAAAAATCTGACCAGAGGCGAAACCATCGGCAAAGCTGAAATTCAAAAATTCATCAGGTCCTTGAAGATTGCCAAAGCGGAAAAGGACAATTTGTTAAAGTTAACGCCGGAAAATTATACCGGATTAGCGAGTAAGTTAGTAGATAAATATTTGTTATAAAGTCATCCATTGTCATTAATTATTATCCTATGTGCGGAATTACCGGCATTATCGGCAATAAGAGCGTGGCCACCGAAATTTACGAGGGCTTGTTATGCTTGCAGCATCGCGGGCAAGACAGCGCGGGCCTGGCCACTTACAGCGATCGTTTCCATTTAAAAAAAGGCATGGGTTTGGTTAGGGACGTTTTTAGCCAGGACGATATTTTGCATTTACAAGGAACCATGGGCATTGGCATGGTCAGATACCCCACCGTGGGTGGCGGCTCGGCCGAAGACACCCAGCCGTTTATCACCAGTTCGCCTTACGGCATTGCCATGGCTCATAACGGCAATATTTTTAATTTTTGGCAGTTAAAAAAAGAACTGTTTGAGCGCGATAACCGGCAGATCAATTCCAACAATGACCTGGAAGCCATCTTAAACGTTTTTGCCCATGAACTGTCGCGCTTTTGCCATAAGGAATTTTTTGAGTCGGTTTGTTTGGCGGTCAAAAGCGTGCATGAGCGGACTAAAGGCGCTTATTCGGCCGTAGCCATTATTGCCGACAAGGGCTTGGTCGCTTTTAGGGATCCGCACGGCATCAGGCCCTTGGTTTGGGGGCAAAGAAAAACCAGCTTTAAAACCGAACACATTTTTGCTTCGGAAAACACCATGTTTGAAATTCTTAATTTTGATTTTTATCGCGACCTGGAACCCGGTGAAGTTGTGTATGTCGATTTACAAGGCAATGTTCATCACCAAAGAGTGACGGAAAAGGAATTTAGGCCCTGTATTTTTGAATATGTTTATTTTGCCCGGCCCGACGCCCTGTTAAACGGCGTCAGCGTTTACCGCGCCCGCTTGCGCATGGGTCAGAACCTGGCTAAAAAAATCCAACGGGATTATCCCCATTTAAAAATTGACGTGGTTATTCCGGCGCCTGAAAGCGCCAATACCGCGGCTTTGGCCTGCGCCCACGAACTGGGCGTCAGATACTCGCAAGGCATTGTTAAAAACCATTTTATCGGCCGGACTTTTATTATGCCGGGCCAGGCAGTCCGGCAAAAGGCCAATAAATACAAATTGTCGGTCATTGATTTTGAAGTGGAGGGTAATAACGTTTTGATTGTGGATGACAGCATTGTCCGGGGCAATGTTTCCAAGCATATCGTCAATCTGGTCCGCAAGCACGGGGCCAAAGAAGTTTATTTTGCTTCGGCTTCGCCGGCTTTGCGCTGGCCCGATTTATACGGCGTTGATTTGCCCACCCGCGACGAATACGTGGCCTATAATCGGACCGAAGACGAAATCCGGCAGTTCATTGGGGCCGACGCTTTGATCTACCAGGATTTGCCTGATTTAATTGAAGCGGTGACCCGCCGGGGCGAGCTTAAATTTACCAGGCTGCACTGCGCCTTTTTTGACGGCGACTACGCCACGGGCGACGTGACCGAAGAAGTTTTGGCCGAAGTGGACAGTATTCGCAAAGGCGAACGGATCAGTTTAAAAGATTCCGAAAACTCCAAGGGAAAACTCATATGAAAAAAGTTTTATTAATCGGCTCAGGCGCTCGCGAACACGCGATCGCCAGTTGCTTAAAGTTAGCCAAAGAAGAGGTGGAACTGTTTGTTTTTGGCTCCAGTTTGAATCCGGGTTTACAAGAGCTGTCTGCCGATTACAAAGTCGGTCCGCTTAAAAGCAATACCGCCATGGTCAGTTTTGCCTCGCTGGCTAAAGTTGATTTGGCCATGGTGGGGCCGGAAAATCCTTTAGCCGAAGGCATTGTTGATGTTTTAGGCCAGATCGGCGTACCCTGCATTGGCCCGATCAAACAATTGGCTCAAATAGAAACCAGCAAATCGTTTGCCCGCGATTTATTGACCGAGTATAAAATCAGCGGTTGTCCTAAATTTAAATCTTTTTCCGCCGAAGCGGGGTTAAAAGAGTGGCTCGGCCAGTTAGGCGATAATTTTGTGATTAAAGCCGACGGCTTAATGGGCGGCAAAGGCGTTTTAGTGTCAGGCGATCATTTTCAAGGCCAGGAACAGGGTCTAAAGCTGGCCGTTGATTTTATCAAAAACGGTTCTAAAGTGGTGATTGAAGAAAAATTAATTGGCCAGGAATTCAGCTTAATGAGTTTTGTGGACGGCGAGCATTTATTGCATTTGCCGGCGGTTCAGGATCATAAACGCGCTTTGGCCGGGGATAAAGGTCCTAATACCGGGGGCATGGGTTCATATTCCTGCGCCAATTTTTCTTTGCCGTTTTTGGAAGACGAGGATGTTGAAGCGGCCAGAAAAATTAACGAAGCCACGGTCATGGCCTTAAAAAAGAAGTTCGGGGTCGGATACAAAGGCATTTTGTATGGCGGTTTTATGGCCACAGCCGCGGGAGTAAAATTGATTGAATATAACGCCCGTTTTGGCGACCCCGAAGCCATGAACGTTTTATCATTATTTTCTCCCAGAACTTTTCCGGCCAATTTGGCGCCTGATTTTTTACAGATTTGCCAGGCCATCATTGACGGCACTTTGAATAAAATAAAACTGGACTTGAAAAAGCAGGCCACGGTGGTCAAATATGTCGTTCCGGAGGGTTATCCCGAGAATCCGGTTAAAGATCAAAAGATCGATGTGGCCAAGGTCGACCAGAGCAGAGTTAAGATTTTTTACGGATCTGTTGAGCAAAAAGCCGACGGTTTGTATTTAGGCGGTTCCCGGGCCTTGGCCGTGGTTGCCTTAGCCGATGACGTTTATCAGGCAGAAAAAATCGTGGAACAGGAAATTAAAAAAATCACCGGTCCGGTTTTCCACCGCGAGGACATTGGGACCAAGGAATTGATTGATAAAAGAGTAAAGATGATGAAAGAATTAAGGTCTTAGATCTAGTCATCCTGGAGCAAGTCCGACGAATCGGCGGACGCTGCGATAGGATCTCCTTTAAAAATCGTTTTCGTTATCAAATTATAGATTCTATCGCACGGCCCTCCTTCGCTTCGCTCAGTCGGGCCGGCTCCAGAATGACAAATATGATTAATCTTGCTGTATTCGCATCCACTAAAGGCACTGATTTGCAGGCAGTCATTGATGCCATCAAAGCGGATGAGTTGCCCGGCATTGACTTAAAATTCGTCTTATCCGATCAACGGGATTGTTACGCTTTACAGCGCGCCGCTCAAGCCGGTTTTAAAACCCATTATATTGATCCCAAAGGCAAGAAGAGGGAAGAATTTGACGCCGCCTGCTTAAAAATCTGCCAGGAGGAAAAGATTGATTTAATTTTACTGATCGGCTATATGCGGATTATCACCAAGGTTTTAATTGAGCCCTATCAAAACAAGATCATCAACATTCACCCTTCGTTATTGCCCAAATATCCGGGCAGGGATTTGGATGTTCATGCCGAAGTTTTAAAAAACCAGGAAAAAGAAAGCGGCTGCACTTTGCATTACGTGACCGAGGAGCTGGACGGCGGAGAAATAATTTTACAGGAAAAAGTGAGAGTTGATGAAAATGAAACCCCTGAATCTTTAAAGGTTAAAGTTCAGGAAAAAGAACAAGAGGTTATTTTGAAAGGTTTAAAAATGTTTGGAGAAAAAAAGACTGTCAATTAAGACAGTCATCAGCAGGCCAATGTACTTGAGAGATTTGGTCCGGCGTTAGGGGTTGGTCGTGTACTTCCCGATTGAAGATGAAGCCCGTTGCATGGTCTTGAGCATCGAATTTAACGGCTTTGCGTCCGTTATGATCGACGTATACTACTACCGAGTAAATGGGCAGTGAATAGCCGAGCGTACCCCGTTCGCCTACCTCCCTTACGGCAAGCAATCTATTAACCCTAACGCTTAGCGGTTCAGAAGCTGCCGGGGGTTGAAAGCGTGTTTCATGCTCAATCATTTATCCCTCCCTGGGATTATGGATTTTACAAGTTATTAGAATCTTAAATAATAATTAAGAAAAAGTCAAATGCCCAAAGCTTTAATCAGCGTCTCCAACAAGGAGGCGTTAAAAGAGCTCGCTTTAGGCCTCGAAAAACTTCGCTGGGAGATCATTTCCACCGGCGGCACGTTTAAGTTTTTGCAAGAGGCCAAAATCAAGAATTTAAGAACAATTGAAGAACTAACGGGTTTTCCGGAAATCATGGACGGCCGGGTCAAAACTTTACACCCCAAAATTTTCGGCGGCATTTTGGCCGATCGCGCCAAACCCGGCCATCTTAAAGAAGCCAAGGCCAACGGGATTGAACTGATTGATCTGGTGGTCTGCAATTTGTATCCATTTGCCCAAATCGTTGCCAAGTCCAATGTGTCCGCCGAAGAAGCCATTGAAAATATCGATATCGGCGGAGTCAGCTTGATTAGAGCCGCCGCCAAAAATTACCAGTCGGTCCTGATTGTGGTTGATCCGCAGGATTACGAGGAAGTCCTACAAAAAATAAAAGATAATGAGTTATCTGATTTGAAAAAGAAATTATTTCAAAAGGCCTTTGAACATACGGCAGTTTACGACAGGACCATTGCCGATTACTTTTCTAAAGCGCGAAACCTCAATTTGTCTTTGGAAAAAATTTCGGACTTAAGATACGGCGAAAACCCCCATCAGCGAGCGAGTTGGTATAAAGAACCGGGTTTTGCCGGTTCCGGCATTGTTAACGCTGAAATTCTTCATGGAAAAGAATTATCATATAACAACATTTTGGACGCTGATGGCGCCTTAGCTTTAATCAAGGAATTTAACCAACCGGCCGCGGCCATAATCAAGCATACCAATCCCTGCGGCTGCGCGGTGGCAACGGACATTAACGAGGCCTTTGTTAAGGCCTACGCGGCCGATTCTTTGTCCGCTTTTGGCGGCGTGATCATTATCAACCGCCCTTGCACCATCACGATCGCCCAAGCCATCAATAAAGTTTTTGCCGAACTGGTGATTGCGCCGGAGTTTGATGACGAGGCCTTAAAGGTATTACGGCAAAAGAAGAATATCCGGTTATTAAAAGCGGGGGATTTAAAGGTAAAGGATAAAGGATTGAGGTTTAAAGATTACCGCAAGGTCATTGGCGGCTGGCTGGAACAGGATTACAATAATCATCAATTGTCCGAACAGGATTTTAAAGTAGTTACCAAAAAAAATCCCGATCAACAAACAGTCAAGGATTTGCTGTTTGCCTGGCAGGTGGTCAAGCATGTTAAATCCAACGCCATTGTGCTGGCTAAAGACGGCGTGACCGTGGGCATTGGCGCCGGGCAAATGTCACGGGTGGAATCGGTGGAAATAGCCATTAAAAAAGCGGATACCAATATTAAAGACAGCGTTTGCGCTTCGGACGCCTTTTTCCCTTTCCGTGATTCTATTGACAAATTGGCTCAATTTGGGGTACAATCCATTGTACAGCCAGGCGGTTCAATTAAAGATGACGAAGTAATAGCCAGCGCTGACGAAAAAGGTTTAAGCATGGTCTTTACTGGCATTCGCGCCTTCAAGCATTAAGAAATTGTTAGATTTTTTTAAGCAAATTATGAATATGAAAAAGTATTTCTTAATAACATTATTATTTCTGCCTCTTATTTTGAGCGGTTGTTTTTTTAACAAAAAAAATCAGGCGCCGCAAGTAAATCAACCCGTTGAACAAACTTATCGCAGCCAGGATTTTGCCAATTTCAATTTTACTGTCAAATATCCGAACGGCTGGGACTTAACGGAAAATTCCAATGGCCTCCTAGGCGACTTAAAAAATCATATTAGCTTTTCACAACGTTTTGTTACCGGTATCGGTGAGTCAATCTCGGTAATAGTAGTTAAAACCGCTGACCGTCAAAAACTGCTTAACGATTATAAAATTGAAAGCCAGACGCAGACGGAAATCAGCGGTTCTTTGGGCTTAAACTTGAACGGCGTTCTGCCGGCTTATGATCAGGAAAGGTTTGAAGCCGTTTTAGCGGAAAGCGGCGATTATTTGATTTTAGTTAAAACCAATCTGCCGGGTTCGGCCGAGTTTGTCGCGTTCGTTGGCCGCCTGTCTTTTCCCAAGCTGGCCTTGCCCAGTCAAAAACCCAAGAGCGATAAAATAACCTTGTCTTTATATTTTGACCAGGTGGATTCGGCTGAACAAAATTTTGATTGCAACGCTAAAACCGTCAAAAAGGTGACCGTGCTTAGGTCGGAAGCCGAACTGGGTCTGATCCCCTTGGTCATGAAATTACTGATTCAGCTTTCGGCTCCGGAAGATTTGGCCAAAGATAATTTATCTTCAGGGCTCGCTGTTAACAGCCGTTTGTATTCCTTTGGCTATGAAAACAACAAGGCCATTGTCAATTTTGACGCCAGTTTAAACGCGGGCGGCGGCAGCTGTTTAATGACTTTAAGAAGAAGCCAGATTGAAAAAACCTTAATGGCCTTAAATCAGGTTTCCGATTTGCAAATCAAGCAGGTGGAAATTCAGGTGGAAGGCGACGCCGAGACCGCTCTTCAACCTTAACAATGTCATTGCGAGCGAATGAAATGAGCGAAGCAATCTCATTTTAGATTGCTTCGTCGCTTCGCTCCTCGCAATGACAAGAACTATATGGATAATCAATCACCTTCCAAAACCACGCCTAAGGATGTTTTTTTGCATTTGTTAAGCATTATTACCTTGTATTTTTCCGCCGGCAATTTTATCGCTTTGCTGTTTCAGTATATCAATTCCTGGCTGCCGCAATTTCCGGAAGCCGGTTATTATTACAGCGGCACGAACAGCATTATGCGTTTTGCCATTGCCTCGCTGATCGTGGTTTTCCCCAGCTATTTATTGACTGTCTGGTATTTAAATAAGGATTATCTGGCCAATCCGGCCAAGCTCAAACTGGCCATTAGAAGATGGCTGATTTATTTCACTTTATTTATTACCGCGCTGATTATTATCGGCGATTTAGTGGCTTTAATCAACCGTTTGCTGGAAGGCGAATACACCCTGCAGTTTTTGCTTAAAGTGCTGACCGTCTTTTTTGCTACCGGAGCGATCTTTGTTCATTACTGGCGGGATTTACAAGAAACGGCGTCAAAGAAAATGAAGTACTTTAATTATTTTATTATCGGCGCGGTCGCGGCGGCAATCATTGCCGGATTTTTCATGATCGGTTCGCCGGCTAAGCAAAGGCAACTGCAGTTTGACGACAGGCGGATCAATGATTTATCTTATCTGCAATCGGAAATTTTATATTATTGGCAAAATAAAGAAACTTTGCCCGCGGGCCTGTCTTTGTTAAAAGATGATTTAAGAGGTGTCAACGTTCCGGTTGATCCCGAAAACGGATCAAGTTACGGCTACGAGGTTAAAGGGCTGAATGTTTTTGCCTTATGCGCGACTTTTAATCTGCCTTCCGTCAACCTTAATAAAAGTCAGGCCAAACCAGCGCCTTATTACGGCGACGGGTTTATGGGTCAGTCCACTTGGGAACATCAGACCGGAATGACCTGTTTTGAGCGGACCATTGACGAGGATTTTTATAAACTCAAGAGAAACGTTGATTAACACAGATTACACGGATTTTTAATCGGATTACACGGATATCATCTGTGTAATCAGTGATGAATCCGTGTAATCCTTTTTGTTTAATGGATTCTATGTAATTATGACTAACGTCAGGATTAACAAATATTTGTCTCAAAATGGGTATTGTTCCCGCCGACAGGCCGATTCATTAGTGGGTTCGGGCCAGGTTTTTATTAATGGTAAGAGGGCTAAGCTTGGGGATCAGGTGGACCAGTCAAGCGAGGTCAAAGTCGGTTCAAAAATAGTCAGCGCGTCATCTAATCAGTCCAAAAAGGTTTATATCGCTTATCACAAACCCATTGGCGTGATTTGCACCACCGCCTCCAAAAGCCCCAACAACATTATTGACGTCATTAATTATCCGCAAAGGATTTTTCCGGTCGGCCGGCTGGACGTGGCCTCCACCGGTTTGATTTTTTTAACCAATGACGGCGAGTGGACCAATCAACTGACTCATCCTAAATTTGAGCACGCCAAAGAATATGAAGTTACGGTTGATAAGCCCATTGGCGATAAGTCGTTGAGGGGCTTAACCAGAGGCGTTCAATTAAAAGAAGGTTTGGCTAAAGCCGATTCCATCGCGCGCGTTGGCGATAGTATGTTCCGTATCACTATTCATCAGGGCTGGAACAAACAAATCAGGCGCATGTTGGAAGAAGGCGGCTATCAGGTTAAGGCGTTAAAAAGAATTACCATCGGCCAAGTCGGTTTGGGTGATCTCAAATCCGGCCAGTGGCGACCTTTAACCCAGCAAGAAGTTGAAAGTTTTAAATAATCAGGCGGTCGGTTTGCAATTTTTTGAAGAGCGTGATAAAGTCATTATATGGAACAAAAATACCGCCAATTCGTCAATAATAACGATAATAACCGGACTGCATAGGCCTTGGTAATTTTGTTTTATAACAGTAATCAACCCGGGCCTACAAGGTCCGGTTTTTAAATTATTTAGGGGTCCCCAAAAGCAGGCGAGCGGAGCGAGCGGGTTTTGGGGTGGTTTATTCCGGGGTAGTTGAGTGGTACAACGCCGCCCTGTTAAGGCGGATATCGCAGGTTCGATCCCTGCCCCCGGAGCCACGGGTCATCGTTTGCCCGACTGCTTCGTGTCCGGATAAATCCAAACACTCCGCCTTCCGCAAACGTGCCCCTTTCAAAAACACCTTTCGCTTCGCTCAAGAAGTTTTTGGATGTTTTGTTTAGTACTAAGACCATTGTTTATAGATAAGTTTATTAACTTTACAAAACCCTTAAAAAATACTATAATAAAGCGCATAATATGACTAAAATCACCATTACCCGGGTAGCTGAATTTATCGGTTCCGAGGCGCAAATTCAGGGCTGGGTTTATAATTTGCGCTCTTCCGGGAGCATTTGTTTTTTACAGGTCCGCGACGGTTCCGGCTTTATTCAAGCCATTGTTAACAAGTCCTCGGTTTCAGCCGAGGTCTGGCAAAGGGCGGAACAGGCCACTATTGAATCGTCAGTTGTGCTGACCGGCCAAATCAGCAAGCATCCTAAAAAAGAAGAATACGAGCTTCAAGTTTCCGATATTAAGCTGGTTCAAGTTGCTGAAGAATATCCGATTGGCAAAAAAGAACACGGGCCGGATTTTTTGCTGGACATGCGTCATTTGTGGTTAAGAGCGCCCAGCCAGTGGGCGATTCAGCGCGTCCGCAATACCGTGATCAATGGCATTTACGAATTTTTAAATCAACAGGACTATATCAAGATTGATTCGCCGATTTTAACGCCTAACGCCTGCGAGGGCACAACGGAGTTGTTTGAAATAAATTATTTTGACTGGGCCAAGGCCTATCTTTCCCAATCAGGACAATTATATATTGAAGCGGCGATATTTGCCCATGGCCGGGTGTTTGATTTTGGGCCGGTGTTTAGGGCCGAAAAATCCAAAACCCGCCGGCACTTAACCGAATTTTGGATGATGGATGCCGAAGCGGCTTTTGTGGAACATCAAGAAAATATGAAGATTCAGGAAAATCTGATTTGCTTTGTGGTGGAAAAGGTTTTATCGCAAAACCAAAAAGAATTGGCCATTTTGGAAAGAGACATTGAACCGCTGAAAAAAATTCAGGCGCCTTTTGGCCGGATGACTCATGCCGAAGCAGTCAAAAAACTACAAGGTCTGGGTTCGGATATTAAAGATAGTGATGATTTTGGCGCTGATGATGAAACTTTGTTAACCAAAGACAGCGGCGTGCCGATTTTTGTGGAAAAATGGCCGGCGGAGATAAAGGCCTTTTATATGAAGCGCGACCAGTCCGGCACCGTGGCCTTATGCGACGATTTAATCGCTCCAGAGGGATTTGGCGAAGTTATCGGCGGCAGCCAAAGAGAAGATGATTACGATATTTTGTTAAAAAGAATTAAAGAGCATAAATTGCCGTTGGAAGAATTTCAGTGGTATTTGGATTTAAGAAAATACGGCAGTGTGCCGCACAGCGGTTTTGGCATCGGTTTGGAGCGGCTGGTCGGTTGGATTTGCGGCACGCATCACATCCGCGAAACCATTCCTTTCCCCAGGATGATTAACAGAATAAGACCTTAATATGAAATTAAATAATATTGAAATAGTAAATAAAGTTGGTAAAGAAGTTTTATTAAAGGGCTGGGTTAATACGATCCGCAAAATGAGCAAAATGGCGTTTGTGGATTTACGCGACCGGTCGGGTATTGTTCAGGTGGTTTTAATTCCGAGCGAATTAGATGAGGCCTCACAAGCAATCATGAACGAGATTAAACCGGAATATGTTTTGGAAATTTCCGGCATGGTCAATAAAAGGGGAGACAAGCAGATTAATCCGGAAATGGCCACCGGTACCGTGGAAGTTTTAGCCAAATCAGTCAAAATTTTAAATCAGGCCGAAACGCCGCCGTTTGAAATTGATAATGAAGAACGGCAGGCCAACGAAGAGTTGCGTCTTAAATATCGCTATCTGGATTTGCGCCACGCCAGGATGCAAAAAAATATCAAGGTTCGTCACGCCGTTATCCGAGCAATCAGGGAGTTTTTCTATAATCAGGATTTTTTGGAAATTGAAACGCCTTTTCTTTCCAAATCAACGCCCGAAGGCGCGCGGGACTTTTTAGTTCCTTCACGTAATTATCCGGGCAAGTTTTACGCTTTGCCCCAGTCGCCCCAGCAATATAAGCAAATGTTGATGGTGGCTGGAATGGAAAAATATTTTCAAATCGTCAGATGCTTTAGGGATGAAGACCAGAGAGGCGATCGGCAGGCCGAATTTACCCAATTGGACGTGGAAATGTCATTCGTCGAGCAAAAAGACATTATGGCTCTGGTAGAAAAATTGATTGCCTCGGTCATGAATTCGGTCAGGCCCGGCGTCAAATATTTCTTGGCCGCCATGACGTATCAGGAAGCCATGAAAAAATATCAGTCCGACAAACCCGATTTAAGAAAAGACAAAAATAATTCCAATGAATTCGCTTTTGTTTGGGTAATGGATTTTCCCATGTTTGAATATAAGGAAGGGGATAAAAGGTGGGGCGCTGTTCATCATCCCTTTACGGCCATTAATCCGGAAGATTTGCCGTTGTTGGGAAAAAAGAAATTGGAAAGCATCAGGGCCTGGCAATATGATTTGGTGTTAAACGGCAACGAAATCGCCGGCGGTTCCATTAGAACCCATGATCCTAAAATTTTACGCCAAGTTTTTGAAGTTTTAGGGCATTCTGATAAAGAAATCCAGGCCAAATTCGGTCATTTGTTGGAAGCGTTCAAGTACGGCGTTCCGCCCCATGGCGGCATTGCTTTTGGCTTGGATCGGCTGGTGGCCATTTTATGCGGCGAAACCAGTATCAGAGAAGTTATGGCGTTTCCTAAAACTTCAGATAACCGTGATCCCTTAATGGATTCTCCGAGCGAGGTGGAAAAAGAACAGTTGGATGAATTAGGCCTATCAATTAAGAAGAAGTGATATTGCATTGTCGGAAAACTAGGCAATCTCATTGATCGAGATTGCTTCGGCCAGCTAAGCTGGCCTCGCAATGACAGAATAATATGCCTTTGTCAGGTTTGCAAAAATACATTTTAAAAACCTGTTACCGTCAAAAACGGGTTTTGGTTAAAGGCAAATTTGAGAAGTTTTATTTACGCGCTGAAGTTTTAACGAAGGGGGGTCAGTTTGCTAAAATCATTCCCAGTAAAACGGAACAAATTAAAATCATTTCCCGCAGTCTTGAAAGATTGATCAATAAAGGTTACGCGGTCGGCTACGGCGAAAAAACCCAGTACAAGTGGTTTATCAAGGAAATCAAGCTGACGGCCTTGGGCCGAAAATTATCCAAAAAATTACAAGGCGAGCAAACGCGATTTTTGTTTAAAAAATAATTAACGCTGTCATCGGAGATGCTATCGCTTCAGTCGGCTAACGCCTCCTTTGCTCCAGCATGACAATTAAAAACATATGACTATTCATCCCAAAGTCAAAAAACATCTGGAATTAAACAAGGTCAAATACCAAGTGGTGCCGCATAAAAAAGTGTATACGGCTTGGGACGCGGCCGCCACTTTAAAAGTCAAATTGGAAGAAATTGCCAAATCATTGGTGGTTAAGGCCGATAAAACCTATTATTTGCTGATTTTGGCGGCCAATAAAAATGCCAACCTGGCCAAATTGCAAAAATCTTTAAAGGCCAAAAAAGTCAGGATTCCCAAGGAAACGGAATTGGTCAAAGTTTTTAAAGTCAAACCGGGAGGGCTAACCGGTTTTGGTTCCTTGCACGGCTTGCCGGTAATTGTTGATAAGGGCTATCAAAAGGTCAAGCAGGCGATTTTTTCCGGCGGTTCTTTGGTGGAAAGCGTTAAGTTGAAAGTGGCCGATTATTTAAAACTGGAACAGGCCCTGGTGCACGCTTTTTCCGAAGCCAAAAAATTTAAAAAGATTAAGAAGGCAAAAAAATCAAAACGCGTTTAATGTCAAATTATAAAATACAACTGGAACAATTTGAGGGTCCGCTGGACCTGCTTTTAAGATTGATTGAAGAAGAGGAAATGGACATTACCAAGGTTTCTTTGGCCAAAGTGACGGATCAGTTTATCCAATACGTTAATTTGGCCGAACAGATGCAGGCCGGCGAAATGGCCGATTTTTTGATGGTGGCTTCGCGCTTGTTGCTAATCAAGTCCAGGGTTTTATTGCCAACGCTCCAACTGGAGGAGGAGGACGAGGGTTCTTTGGCCAAACAGCTGAAAATTTACAAAGAGTATTATGAGGCCTCTAAAAAAATCAAACTGCTGCTCAAACAGGAGAATTTTATGTTTAGTCGCCTTAAGCCGATCCAGGTTTTTACTCCCAAATTCATCGCGCCAATCGGGCTCAACGGTTTTAGATTGTCGGAAATTTTCGCCAAAGCCCTGCTTAAGCTGGAACCGATCGTCAATTTGCCCCAGGCCATGCTTAAAAAAACCCTTTCCATCAGGGAAAAAATATTGCATATTACCGAAATGATTTTGCACAAAGTCAGTTTCAGCTTTAAACAGCTGATCGGAGGCAGTCGCGACCGTACTGAAATGATCATTTCTTTTCTGGCCATTCTGGAACTGGTCAAACAACGCACTCTTGATGTTGAGCAGGGCGAATTATTCGCGGAGATAAATATTAAGAAGCTTTAATTTTAGCTATGGCCAATTTGAAATCGCAACTGGAAAGCATTTTGCTGGTTACTTCCAAACCCATTGCCCAAAAAAAACTGGCCGAAATTTTAGCGGCTAAAGTCGCCGAGCTTGAACCGGTGTTGCGGGAATTGGAAAATGATTACAATCAAACGGGCCGCGGCTTAAGATTATTAAGAAACAACGGTTTTGTTCAGCTGGCTTCGGCTCCCGAAAATTCTGATTTGGTCAAGCAATATCTTAAAGACGATATCACCGGCGAGCTGACCGATCCTTCCATTGAAACTCTGACCATTATCGCTTACCGCCAGCCCCTAAGTAAAGCCGAGCTGGAACAGATCAGGGGAGTTAATTGCAGTTTAATTATCAGAAATTTAATGATTCGCGGTCTGGTGGAAGCGGAATACCACAAACAGCGGGCAACCACGTTATATTCGGTCACTCTGGATTTTCTTAAATATCTGGGTCTTAACCAAGTCGGCGAATTGCCTGATTTTGAAAAATTAAACAACGATGATAATCTCCAAAAACTTTTAAATCAGGGTTCTGCCAGACAAGAGTCGATTGTTGAGGAAGTGTTTAAAGTTGAAGTCAGAAAGGAATGAAGGCATGCTGTTATCTCTAATCGCTAATTTAATCGGCTTATACGGTTTACTGGCCTTGCCCTACGCCGTTCTAGAAACCATTGACGCGAGTAATTTTTCTCAAGGCGGAACCGTGGGTTTAGCACGGGCTGTTTATCGGCAAAACGCTCCGATAAGAAGCAACCAGGATTCTTTAGGCATGAAAGTCACGGCCAAAGCCGCTATGGTCATTGATCGGCAAACAGGCGCGGTTTTATGGCAAAAAAATCCCGCGGCTGTTCAGTCCATCGCCAGCTTGACCAAATTGATGAGCGCACTGGTTTGGTTGGAAAATAATCCGGGTTGGGAAACGGCAGTAACCGTTTCAGCCGGCGACTTGCGCTCCGGCGGCCGGGCCTATATTTACGCGGGAGAAAAATTGCTGGCGCGGGATTTGTTTAATTTAGCCCTGATCCCGTCGTCCAACAGCGCCGTCATGGCCTTAACCCGTGCCACCGGACTGACGGGTGAAGAATTCGTGGCCAAAATGAATGCCAAGGCCGTTTCCTTAGGCATGGACAAAACCAAGTTCACAGAACCGACCGGGCTGTCTCCAGACAATGTGGCCAGCGCCGCGGATTTAATTAAATTAGCTCAAGCCGCTTTTGACAGGGAAGAAATAAGCAGCGCGACCGTCAGGCAGGAATTTACTTTTCAGACCTTGAATAATAACCGGAGCGAAACCGTTAAAAATACCGACAAACTGCTTAACAGCTATTTGCGGATCAGTGCCGGCAAAACCGGCTCCTTGGATGAAGCGGGCTATTGCTTAATAAGCGAAGTGGTTGGTCCGTTGGGGCAAAAGCTTTTGATTGTGGTTTTAGGCAGTTTAAGCGATGCCGACCGCTTTCAGGATTTAAAGGCCCTGGCCCAATGGGCGTTTGATAATTATTCCTGGAATTAAGACCTTGACCAAGGTATGTTTACATATTCTTTAATTTGAGGTATTTTATACATAATCATATATGGACAAGAAAAATATCGTCATTGCCAACTGGAAGATGAATTTAAGCCCTAATCAAAGCTTGAATTTGGCGGAAGAAATAATTGCCCAGCTGGCGGAAGTTAAGCCAACCAAGGCCATTGCGGTTTTATGTCCTGATTTTTTGTCATTATCGTCAGTCGCCAAAATTACGGGACAATCAATCAGTTTGGGCGCCCAAGATTGTTTTTGGGAACGCGCGGGCGCTTATACCGGCGAGGTCTCGCCCGAATTTTTGCATGAGCTGGGTTGCGCTTACGTGATTATCGGCCATTCCGAAAGAAGACAGGATGTTGGCGAAACCGACGAGCAGGTTAATTTAAAAGTTAAAGCGGCCTTGGCCAATTCTTTGATTCCCATTATTTGCGTGGGCGAGACATTTGACGAAAGGCAGGAAGGCAACAAGGATTTTATTATCAGCCGCCAGGTCAGCCGAGCCTTGGCAGGAATAAAACTGCTGGAGCAGGATGGCTTGATTATCGCCTATGAACCGGTTTGGGTGATTGGCTCGGGCCAGGCGGTTGCTCCGGAAGAAGCGGAACACGCTCATCGGGTGATCAGGCAGGTTCTGATTGATAATTTTTCTTTGACCGCCGTTACCGATCAGATCAAGATAATTTACGGCGGCAGCGTCAAACCGAATATTGTTCGCGGTTTTTTAAGCCAGCCGAGCATTGACGGAATTTTGGTCGGCGGCGCCAGTTTGGAAGCGGAGTCATTTGTGGAACTGGTTAAGCAAGCTAATCTTTAAAATATGTTTTCAGCCATTTTAATTGGCGTGATCGCGGTTTGCCTGGCAATAATTTTGGTCGTTGTTTGGGGAAAATTGGGCAAAGTCAGTTCGGTCAATTATCAAACTTCCAAAGTAGCCAAACAGGTCGCCGTTAAGCGCCGTTTGCTGGAAGAACGTTTGCAGAGAAAATTCAATAAGGCCGGCTCCAAGCTGTCGGATTGGTTGGGGCCTCTAGGTAGCCGCCTCTCGGCCGGTTTAAAATCCTGGTATCAAAAAGCGGTGGAACTGGAAGAATCTTACCGCCATAAAATCTTGCGCGACAGCTTTAAAGATAAAGTGGCGCAAGAACAGTATTCGGGCCAACTTTTGGCCGAGGCCGAGGCCTTTTTAAATCAAGGCGACCTAGCTCAAGCTGAAAAAAAATTTATCGCCATTTTGCAATTGGACCGGATGAACATACCGGCTTACCAGGGCCTGGGCGAGCTTTATTTAAAGCAACAGGACCTGGATCACGCCACCGAGACCTTTGAATTTTTGCTAAAATTAGACAAAAATAATGCTTTGGCCCATCGCCTTTTGGCCCAGGTTCAGGCGGCCAAAGGAGATTTAAAATCGGCCGAACAGAATTATTTAAAGTTTTTAGACCTGGATCGGACCAATGTTAACGCTTATTTAGAACTGGCGGAGGTTTATCTGCAGTTGGAAGAGCCCTCCCATGCTTTTGCTATGGCTAACCAGGCGGCCGGCCTGGAACCGGCTAATCCCAAAGTCCTTGACTTTTTAATAGAAGTCAGTATAATAACGCGAGACAGACAGGCGGCTTTAAAGGCCTGGCGCTTGTTGCATGAAGTCAATCCTGAAAATCAGAAGTTGGATGAGTTCAAAGAACGGATTGATAAGTTATAATCACCGAGCGTAGTCCCGCTAAGCGGGACAAGCGAGGTGAAAAGGAAGACGTTGATTGAAGCCGGAATTGCCGAGCGAAAAGCGAGGCAATGGAGGCTGAAAGCAATATCTGACGCGGGTCGGTGGCGGAGTGGTCAATCGCGCCTGACTGTAAATCAGGAGCCCTTGCGGCTACGTAGGTTCGAACCCTACCCGGCCCACCACGCCGTTGTAGCTCAGTTGGTAGAGCAACTCCATGGTAAGGAGTAGGTCGTCGGTTCAAATCCGACCAACGGCTCCATTCATTTTTTGTAAAATCTATCAGTAGCGGAACGCCGGGATAGCTCAGCTGGTAGAGCAACGCTTTTGTAAAGCGAAGATCGCAGGTTCGAATCCTGTTCCCGGCTCCAGAGTAATTCCCCCTTACGGGGGCAAGTAAAATTAAAAATCTATCGTTATGTCTCAAGATAACTTAATCAAGCTGGAATGCTCCCAGTGCCGTAAAGTCAACTTTCATTCTCATAAAAATAAGAAAATCATCAAAAACCGCCTGGAACTAAAAAAGTACTGCCGACACTGCCGCAAACACGTTTTGCACAAGGAAACCAAGTAGCCAATTTTGGAGTTTAAAAACCGGAAGCGAGAAATTTTTTTTCTGCTTCCAGCTCTCAATTTTTAACTTCTCACTACAAAACAATGGTTAAATTCTTTATTTTCATCCTGATCATGGCGGGAGTGGTTTTTTTCGTTTGGCACAAGGAAATTTCCACTTGGCTTAATTCCCAAGATAGCTGGTTTGCCTCCTGGCAGGAGCAGGCCGAGCAAGAAGGTCCGGAAATAATTAACCAAGGTCTGGATCAGGCGACAAATTGGTGGGAAAGTTATGGCGAGGCCTGGGCCGATCAATTTGTAGCCAAGTTAACGGCCCAAGGCAAGGCCAAGATTGACGACTGGCTGGCTAAAAAAGATCTTAACCAGTACGGCGATAAGCCCGAGACCAATTATACCGGCGGTACGCCTTTGTTTAATGAAGCCACCGGACAAAGTATTGACCGCTACGTTTTTCTGCTCAAGAAGTTCCCGGATTTAATCAGTCAGTTAAACTTAGAGCAATATTTAAAATAATTTTATCAAAAATTTACCTTTGGTAAATTTTTGAAGAGGAAGAAGTTGATTGAGGTCGGAGTGAGCTCGCTAAGAGCGAGCACACGGAGACCGAAAGCAACTTCTGACGAGGGGGTGTCGTTCAGTGGCAGGACTCTGGTCTCCAAAACCAGTAACGTGGGTTCGATTCCTACCACCCCTGCCAGCACGCATATCGCCTTAAGGGCGATTTTTTGATATAATTAGCTGGTCAAGATGGAAAACAAAGAATACAAATTATTTCCTCAACCACTGGGGTTTAAAAAATTAATCGGCCCCAGTTTTATTATTTTGGCTTTGGGCCTGGGTTCGGGCGAGGTTATTTTATGGCCTTATCTTTCGGCTAATTACGGTTTGGGCATAATTTGGGGGGCGCTCTTAGGCATCAGTTTTCAATTCTTCATTAACATGGAAATTGAACGCTACGCCCTGCTTAAAGGCGAAAGCGTTTTTGTCGGCCTGCATCGTTTGTATAAAGGAGCGGCCTTGTGGTTCATTATTTCCACCTTTATCGGTTTTGGCTTGCCCGGCATTATTGCCGCCTCGGCCAAGGTTTTGGCTTCCATCTTCGGCCTTGATGATTTTAGATGGCTGGCCATGGGCTTGTTGGTTTTTATCGGCCTGATTTTATCGTTGGGCAAAACCGTTTACGGCTTAATGGAAAAACTGACCAAGATCATTATTTTTTTGGGCGTGCCCTTTATTTTTATTTTGGCGATTTTATTAAGCGATCCTGCTGACTGGCTGGCTTTAGTTAAAGGTTTGGTCGGTCAGGGAGAGGGTTACGCTTTTTTACCCCAAGGTATTAGCTTGGCCGTCTTTTTCGCCGCCTTTGCTTATTCCGGAGCCGGAGGCAATTTAAACTTAACCCAGTCGATTTATGTTAAAGAAAAGGGCTATGGCATGGGCGTTTACGCTCAAAAGATCGCCGGCTTTTTTCGGTTAAAAAAACATGAACCCATTAAATTATCCGGACATGATTTTGAGCCGCACCCCGCTAATTTGGCTTTGTTCAGGCAGTGGTGGCGCCAAATTAATCTGGAACACTTTTTGGTTTTTTGGCTGATCGGCCTGTTAGCCATTGGTTTTTTGGCGATTTTGGCTTATGCCACGGCTTTTGGTTCAACCAATGTTGCCGAGGGTATAAATTTTGTGATTAATGAGGGGCTGATCATCGGTTCAAGGTTAGGCCCTTTGGTCGGTTTGACCTTTTTGGCGGTAGTGGCGATTTTATTGTTTCAAACCCAACTGGGAATTTTTGATTCCACCTCCCGCATTGTGGCGGAAAACGTGGCTTTAAAAAAATTGGGTCATAGCGCCAGCGGTTCGGTCAATCTTTCCAAAATTTATTTTATCTGCGTTTGGAGTTTGGTGGCATTTGGCAGTATTCTTTTTTTATTCAACATTTACGAACCCCGCACTTTAATCGTAGCCGGCGCGATTTTAAACGCGATTTCCATGTTTGTGCACATCGCTTTAGTTAATTTGATGAACCGCCGAGTTTTGCCCAAAAGCTACCAGCCGGTCTGGTGGCGCAAACTAATTATTATCATGGCTTTTATCTGTTTTGGCGCCTTTAGTTTTTTAACTTTAGGCCAGTTGCTTTTTGGATAGGTTATATGTACACTAGTTACTAGTATTAATTGGTTATTAATAATTGGTAATTAGTTGGAAATGTAACCAAAATAGATGTTAATTAGCTCTTGTAGCATATTCTCATTTCTGTGATTATACCGCCATTCCATTTCTTTTAAGTAA
>Ga0082335_1000739_pt1 | contig 77802 bp, 56 predicted proteins | sample Subgrocontami58m_FD_72375 | JGI IMG/M metagenome (GOLD analysis project Ga0082335, IMG submission 72375) | Subsurface groundwater microbial communities from S. Glens Falls, New York, USA - GMW37 contaminated, 5.8 m (SPADES assembly) (version 2) ... | reverse complement strand
CTTCCCGCTCGAGCCGGCAACCACGTACTCCTGGCACGTGCGGCCACGGGTGCAGGGCGACGGCACGCCGGTGGCGTGGTCCACCACGTGGACCTTTAGGACGCCGTGACCTGGAGTGACGGAAGAGCGCTCTTCCCTACGGGAGGAGTTCGCGGCGGGCGGCGCCTCCTTTCGTCGCCGCGCCCGCGGCTGAAGGACCTCGCCTGTTAGCTGGGTGGCGTTGCGCGGGTGGAGCGTGGTGGGGCATTACCGCCAAAGGTGTTGCGAATCGCCAGGTTCTGCGTTTCTGGTGTGTACCAGACGTTGAGGGAACGGGCACGCACATGGACGCTGTGATTTCACTGTTCGCCGCCGCGGTGGGGTTGGCCTTCATCGGCTACATGGGTTGGGCATACGCCGACTACCGGCGCATGCGCGGTGGGCGGTGGTGGTAGCCGAGGGGTTGGGCAGCGCGCGTCGTTGTGCCGTGCCGTTTTACCGGCGCCACCCCACCCAGGTCGGGGCGCGGCACACCGCGCTTGCCACACTGCGGGCACTGGCGTGCAGGTAGCGTGCTCAATGACCCGCAGCGGGGCCTGGGGCACCTCCAGCACCTTCCTCTCCTGGGTGCGCTGCACCCAGTCCCCCAGCAGTGTGGCGCCGCAGTCGGGGCCTGCACCACCGCCCTTCTCCCGCAAGGGGCGAGCAACTCCTCCTTGCTGAGGAACGACAGGTCTCTTGCCATACCTCCTACAGCGCGCTTCCCCTGCCCGCGCTCAGTTCGCCCCCGCAACGGTGAACACGTACCCCCACAGCAGCGCGATTGCTCGCGTCACTGCGCGAATGCTATAGTCACGCGCGTCTGTCCTCACGGTACCAGTGGAGATTAGGGCGTTCTGGGGATAAGAGGGGGCCATGGCTTTCGATTTCTTGGCACGCAAGAACGAGCGCGACACACGTCGTGCCGCCGTCGCGCACCGCATCCCACCCGGGCAGGAGCTTACCGACAAGTGGCCGGTGCTCCATTACGGCGACATCCCTCAGTTCGACCCCTCTCGTTGGGACTTCACCGTCACCGGCTTGGTGACTCACCCGCTACGATGGACGTACGAGGAGTTCCGCAAGCTGCCGGTGGTCACCGAGACCTACGACATCCACTGCGTCACCGGATGGTCGAAGTTGGACAACACTTGGGAGGGCGTGCGGGTGCGAGACCTGCTGCGTGGGGCCAGCGTGTTGCCCAAGGGCCGCTTTGTCATGGTGCACGGCGACAACGACTACACCACCAATGTTCCTTACGAGTTGCTCTTGCAGGACGGGGCGCTCATCGCCAACAAACACAACGGCGAGCCTATCTCGCCCGAGCACGGCTGGCCCTACCGGCTGGTGGTGCCGGGCCCCTACTTCTGGAAGAGCGCGAAGTGGGTGCGCGGGCTCGAGTTCATGGAGACCAATGAGCGCGGATTCTGGGAGCGGTACGGTTATCACAACAACGGCGACCCTTGGACGGAGGAGCGCTACTCATGGCAGGAAGGATAGTGACCAGCTGTGAGTAGTATTCGCGACCTCGTTCAACTGCAGGAGATTGATGCGGCGCTGGCCACGCGCCGCACGCAGCTCGCGGAGATTCAGCGCCGGCTCGAAGACACCGCCGACGTTGACGACCTGAACGCCCAGCGCGAACAACTGGTAACCGGCATTGCCACGCTGGAGCGGGAGCACCGCGCCGCCGAGGCGGAGGTGCAGGACGCACGGGCCCACCTGGGTGACGTGGAGGGCAAACTCTATGGCGGGTCGGTGAAGAACCCCAAAGAGTTGATGAGCATGCAGCAGGACGCGGACATGATCCGTGGCCAGCTCACGCGGAGCGAAGACGCAGCGCTCGCCGTGCTCGGACGTTTGGAGCAGCAACGCACGGCGCTGGCCGCGGTGGAGAACCAGTTGAGCGTTGCCCGCCAAGCCCACGCCGAACTGGAGGCCGAGCTGGGCGCCCAGCGGACCGCGCTCGATGGCGAGGTGGCCGATCTGGACGGCCGGCGCCAGGGCGTGACCGCCAAGATCCCCGCTGTGGACCTGCGGCTGTACGCCAGCCAGTACGGGGCCAAGCAGGGCCGGGCCGTGGCCAAGGTAGAGCGCACGCTCTGCCAGGGGTGCCGGGTGAACCTGCCCGCCATCGTGGTACAGCGGGTACGCGGCGCCCAGAACCTCATTCAGTGCCCCAGTTGCGGGCGCATCCTCTACTTCGAGTAAGAGAGGCCGCACCGCATGGATGCCATCGGCTACTTCCGTCAGCCTGCCCCAACTGCCGGTGGTGACGAACTTGTGCTGACGCTCCAGGAGCAGCAGGACCAGTTTCATAGCTATTGCCGCGCCCACGGCTATCAGCCTGTGGCCACGTTCGTCGACCGCGCGGCCGGGCCCGACGCCTCGCGCGGCTACCAGCAACTGGTGGAGTATCTGCACCGTCCCGACCGTGGCTTCCTCGTGGTGGTATTGGCGGCGATCCAGCACCTTTCGCCCCTGCCGCGTGAAGTGGTGGAGCGTACGCTGGAGCTGGAGCAGGTGGGGGCGAGGATCGCCCTGCTGCAAGACGCTAACGACATCGAACCGCTGGAGGCCGCCGTCGACTACTGGCGTGAGAACCGCGGCCGCTCCGGGCTGAGCACCCGCGCCATGGACGCCCTGCGCAACAAGGCGATGCGGGGTTTCGGCCTGGGCAAGACCCCATACGGCTACCGCATCGGCGACCATGGCCGCCTGGAGGTGGTGCCGGAAGAGGCCGCCGTGGTGCAGCGCATCTATCAGATGTACCTGGAGGAGGGGCTGGGACTGCGCCTTATTGCCCGCAACCTGAACGATGCCAACACCGCGACCCGCCGCGGCCACCGCTGGAGCGTGGTGACTGTGCGCGACATCCTGCGGAACCGCACCTACACCGGTACCTATGTCCGTTTCGGCGTCCGGGTACCCCACAGCCACGAGGGCATCATCGCCAACGAGACCTTCCGCGATGCGCAGCACAAGCGGGAGACGGTGCCCGCCGTGAAGCGCAGTGACCGCAACGGGGGCTTTGCGCTTTCCGGCCTGGTGTACTGCGGGGCCTGCGGTGGCCGCATGATCGGCGTCAGCCGCAAGCAGAGTTGGTCGCGCAAGCGCGACGGTGGCCGTTCTGAAGCCACCTATCGCTACTACCGCTGCGGCTCTCGGGTGAACCAGAGCGTGTGCGCCTATCACACGTGGCGGGCCGACGACCTGGAGACGTCGGTGCTGGCGGCGATCGCTGAGCGCTTGGCGGTTACCGACACACAGGGGCCGGAGTTGAGCAGCGCCGACCTGCGCACGCTCGCCCGTGGCCGGCTGAAGGTGCTTGACACCCGCTTCGGCCGTTACCTGGACGGCGTGGCGAAGGACGCCACCGAGATGGGACGGCTGCGGCGCCTTTCGATGCCCCTGCTGCAGGAGCGCTACCGCCTGCAGGAACGCCTGAAGGACTTGGATGTGGCCGGTGGCCCGGAGGCCTTGCGGGCCGCCTGGTGGGACCAGCAGCGGGAACGCCGCGGCAACCTTGTCGCTCAGTGGGGCAGCCTCACCCTTGCCGAACGCCGTCTAGCGCTGGGCGACCTGGTCCGGCGCGTTACCGTTGCCGATGGCAAGGTCGAGCCGGAACTGCTCGCCTAGGTCTGTCCCCTCCGGCTTACCTACCCCCATTTTCCGACTCGTGCTTCCCTCGATTCCCCCATTCCTGTACGATCAGGTGCAGCAAGGGGGCTGGGTAGCCGCCGTCCGCATCGCGGAGGGAGGAAAGTCCGGACTCCACCGGTGCAAGAATGCTGGGTAACGCCCAGGCGGGGTAACCCGACGGAGAGTGCCACAGAAAACATACCGCCCGCGGGCTCCGGCCGGCGGGTAAGGGCGAAATGGTGCGGTAAGAGCGCACCGCACTGCTGGTGACGGCGGTGGCAGGGAAAACCCCATTCGGAGCAAGACCAAATAGGGGGACAATGGGCGCCCGGCCCGTCCCCGGGTTGGTCGCTGGAGCCGTCCGGTAACGGGCGGCCTAGAGAGATGGCTACCACCCGCCCGCGGCGACGCTGGCGGGTACAGAATCCGGCTTACAGGCCACCTTGCTACGTGCCTGCTCTCACCAGGGCAGGGTGAACGCCCCGGCGGATCCGCCGGGGCGTTGGCGCGCTCAGCGTGCCCGCCCGTGCCCACGCCGTACGCCCGCCACCGTGCGAAGTACTGCGGCCATGCCGTAAGCTAGAACCACGGCCCGGTAGCTCAGGGGATAGAGCGGAGGACTTCTAATCCTAAGGTCGGGGGTTCGAATCCCTCCCGGGCTGCCATACTACACCACGCACATTGCCGAACCGTTGCTGCCTGTCGAGGTCGAAAAGCGGCTTGTACTGAGGCTTGGGGTCGAAGGCCAGGAAGCCGCCCATGACCACGATGCGAGAGAACACCTCTTGCACGAAGGCCCGCCGTTGCTCTCGTGTTCCCGACTCCCACAGCTTGCCCACGTTCCGATGTAGAGATGACACCTGAGGCGACGAGTGTCACCTGAGGCGTTTCGAGTTGCGCTGACTCACAGATGCCTTGAGCACCCGCTCATACGTAACCAGTGCAACGCTCACTCGGCATGCAGTGCGCCCGTAACGCTGCGACGCCGCTTCGACACCAGGCTACTCTGGTCGGGCAGACGCGAAATTGCCGCGCCACACCATTTCGATGCGCTTCAGGTCTTGCGGGCTGAGGGCCGGCGCGCCGGAGTTGCCGGTGCTCTCCTCCACCTGCTCGGTGGACGAGAAGCCCCCCAGCACCGTGGAGACGCCGCCCAACCCGAGCAGCCAGCGGATCGACGCCTCAGCCAGCTTGCGCTCGCCGGGCCGCGACAGGAAGCGGAAGGCAGCCGCCTCATTGCGCAGCCGGTTGCCGCGGGTGAGGGGATGCGGGATCTCGCCGCCGACGCCCTGGTCGGTGAGCGCGCCGCTGGCCAGCCCGTTGATGACCGAGATGCCCACACCGTGGGCATGGGCGTAGCTGATGAGCGGCGTGGGGCCCCACCCGCCCTCCAGCGTCATGCCGTATGGACGGTCCACCCCGAACTGCGGCTCCATGAGGCTGCACGCCAGGTTCACCAGGTTGAAGCGGCCGGTGTCGATCAATTTGGCGGCCGGCTCGAAGGTGCCGCCCTGATTGGTGAACCCGATGAAGCGCGCCTTGCCGTCCCGCTGCAGCCGCTCCAGGCCGTCGAGCGCCCCGCCCGGCTTCAGGTAATCGTTCACCGAGAGCCCAGAGAACGAGCGCTCGCGCAGCTCGGTGGTCTCGGTGAGCCGCGGCGGGTTGTGCACCTGCAGAAAGTCCACGTAGTCCACCTGCAGCCGCTGCAGGCTCTCCTCGGTCGACTGCACGATGCGCCCTGCGATGTCGTCCAGGTGCTCGGCGTACACCTCGATCTTGGTGGTGATGTAGGGCCGCTCGCCGATGTCCTTAAGCACCAGGCCAAGGTTCGTCTCGGAGACGCCGTTGCCGTACTCGGGCGCTTCGTCGAAGTAGTTGATCCCCAGCTCCAGCGCCCTGGTCACCGCTGCCCTTTGCTCGGCGTGCGAGCCCCGCACGAACAGCCCGGCGAAACCGCCGCAGCCAAACCCGATCTCCGAGATCTCGATCCCGGTGTTGCCGACGTGTCGATACTGCATGGTTGAAGAACTCCGATGCGGCGAACGGTAGTGAACGGAGGATGGAGGGAACTTGGCGCCCCCGCCAGCTCGGCGTGCGTCTGGCGGAGGCGTGCTCAGGTAGGCGATTAGGTGTCGAGGGTGCCCGCAGCGAACACCTGCTCCAGCGTGAAGCGCTGCTTGGTCTGGCCCTGGTGGTAGTAGGCGTCGAGCAGGAACTCGATATTCGCCTTTTGCGCCGTGATGCCCTGCTTCCAGGGATCGCCGACCGCCTTGATTTGGTCCCGCACCAGTTCCCGCGCGTCCATCAGCAGCGAGTAGCTGGTGCCATCGCCCAGCGCATCGGCGTAGGCCATTTCCCGCGACTTCTCCAGCGCGTCGAACACCTTGCGGGCCAGGTCGGGGCGCTCCCGGTTCAGCTTGCCGCCCATCACCATGATGTGGGCCGGGGTGTAGATGCCGCTCTCTTTGAAGAGCTGGCGGTGCACCTCACTGTAGTTCGGGAACAGCCGCTTCACCTTATCGGGGCTGTCTTCTAGCTGGGCCCAGGCCTTGCCGTCGGTGATGTCGCCGGTGCAGCCTTCGGCCTCGCCGTCCAGCAACCGCTGCTCCTGCCGCTTCCGGTCGCCAGGGTAGGTCACCTTGGTCTCCTTGTACAGCTCCCAGCGGCCGGCGCCACCCGCGACCCAGCTCAGCTTGGTGGGGTCCACGTTGTGGAAGCGCTCCAGGTACTCCCGCGTGAGGGTGGTCACCACGCCCCAACCCGAGGTCGCGATGGTCTTGCCCTCCAGGTCCTTCGGCGAGTTGATGCCCTTATCGGACCGCACCCACAGGTAGTTCAGCAGCGGCTTGTACTTGGTGAAATGCGGCAGGCACACGATGTTCCAGCCGGCGTTGATGGCCGGGATCACGTCGCCGATGTTGGTGTCGAGCAGGCCGAAGTCGCCGTCTTGGAAGCGCGGGTTGTCGTACATGCCGGCGGTGGCGTGCGGGCCGCTGGGCTTGATGGTCACGCCTTCGATGGTGACCCGTCCAGTGATCAGCGGCAGGATCTTGTCCTGTCGGAAGTTTGGCTGTGAGCCCTGTGCCTCCAGGGCGATCTCCAACGTGGTTCCAGTGGTCATGGGATGGCGGTCCTTTCAGCGGGTGGCTTGGTTTGGGAGACAGGCTGTACTGGTGCTCAGACGGCCGCAGGCGACAGCGCCTGAAGGCTGGCCTCTTCGATACGGCGATGCAGGTCGATGACCAGGGGCGAGGCCGAGCCGTAGCGGTCGGTCTCTCGCTCCAGATTGTGGCCCTTGTGGAAGTTGGCGCGGGGGTCCCGCGGCAACCCCGGATGGCGTGCGGCCCAGTCGGCGGCGGTCCACTCGTCGGGCGGCGAGCCGCTGCCGTGTAGCACGTCCGGCGTGGTGACCGGGTCGCGGAACACGTTCATGGGGTCGCCGCCGCGTTCCACGATGCTGATCTGCTGGTCCAGTTGCCGGCGCAGGAACAGCACCGGCACGTCGGTGCGTCCCAGCTTCTCCTTCGACCGGTCGGTGAGCGGGCCCTGCGACCACCAGGCGATGAAGTCCTGGTTCAACACACAGTCCAGGATCGGCTTGCCGCGCTCGTCCCAGATGGGGATCTCGAAGTAGGGGATGCTGTCCTGCTTGGGCGCTTCCACGCCCGGAGGCGCCGAATAGCACAGGTACTGAATGTGCAACGTGTGCGTGTCGTCGATGGGCACGCGGATCTGGTACTCGGTGCGGGGCGCGCCCACCATGCCGCTGTTGTGGGTGTAGAACGGGAAGATGACCGTGGAGTGCCGGCTGGTGTAGTCGCGGTCGGCGCCCAACTCCTTGGAGTACAGGATGCCCTTCTCCATGCCGTACTGGGTGGGCTTGGCGTACAGGCCTTTGATGCCCCGTTCGTTACGGGTGAAGGCGTCGCCCAGTTCTTCAAGACGGTCGGTGGCGCCCAGCTTCTGCAACTGGTACTGGAACAGGTAGCCGTGCAGATAGATGGCGTGGGTGGGGTCGCCGGTGTTTTCCTGGCACTGCAGCCAGTTGCACTGCAGCTCGGTAAGGCCTATCTGCCGCACCGCGTTGGGCCACACGAACAGGTCCCAGCGCGGCAGCAGCGGCGCGGGCAGCGGGCCCATGTAGGCGAACACCAGCCCGCCCAGGTCCTGCACCGGGTAGCCCACCATGTGCATGCGTTGCTTGAAGGTGCTGTCGGCCGCCTCCAGGGGGGTGTCGGTGCAGGCGCCAGTCTGGTCGTACAGCCAGCCGTGGTAGGGACAGCGCAGGCCCTCATCGTCAGGGATGCCCCAGCGCATGTCGACGGCGCGGTGCAGGCAGCGCTCGCCGATCAGGCCGAGCCGTCCCTGCTTGTCGCGGTACAGCGTCAGGTCCTCTCCCAGCAGGCGCACCCGTTGTACCGGGTCCTCATCCAGCTTTGCTGTGGGCATGAACGGGATCCAGTAGCGGCGCATCAGGTCGCCACAGGGCGTGCCGGGGCCGACGCGTGCCAGACGGTCATTCATCTCGGGGCTGAGCATTTCTACCTCCTCGGAACGTCGGAACTGAAAGAACGACGGCCGATCACTTCTGCAGCCACACCATGGCCTGGTGTTCGCCGCTGCTGTTGTGCGGCTGGTATCCCTTCACGTATGAGTGCCACACCTGCCATTCGGTCTGGAACACGAATCCGATACCCCACGCCTGGTCGTTCACGCGTTTCATGGCCGCACGCAGAATATCCCGGCGCTTTTGCGGGTCGCGCTCCTGCCGTTGGCCAATGAGCAGCTTGTCCAGCTCCGGGTCCTTGATGATGGACCAGTTGAGCGAGGATCCACTGTACAGCGCCATGGCCTGCGAGTCGGCATCGGCCTCGAACACACCGCTCGACCCCAGCGTAAAGACATCGAAGTCGCCCTTGTAGAGCCGGGGCCGGTGCACCTCGCGGGTAAGCACCTCCAGGTCCATGGTCACGCCCACCTTCTTCCACTGGGCCTGCACCAGCAGAGTGAGCGAGTTATCGCCGGTGTTGAGCAGCATGTTCTTGAGCACCAGGTCCTTCGGATAGTTGGCCTCGGCCAGCAGCCGTTTGGCTTCCTCTGGATCGAACTTCACCATCTGCTTGACCTCAGCCTCGGTGAAGAGGCCCGGCCACAGGCCCGAGGTGGCCCACTCGCCCTTGCCACCGTTCACGATCTTGTTCACTTCGTCGCGGTCGATCGCCAGCGAGAGCGCCCGCCGCACCCGCACGTCTTGCAACGGGCCGGGACGCAATTGGCTCAGCAGGAAGCCGCGCGCCTGCGACTTGAGCGACTGCGCCATCACGGCATCGGCATTGGCCCGCATGGTGTCTTGCGCCTGCGCGTCGACCGCCTCGAGCACCACGTCGAGCTGCTTGGTCTGAAACGCAGCGTGGACGGTCGCGATCTCCGGCAGGATCAGCGTGCGGATTGCGTCGAGGTACGGTTTCCCCGGCTCCCAGTAGCCCCGGTTCTTCTTCACCATCCACACCGCGCCCATCTGGCTGCCCGGCACATCCAGCACATAGGGACCGGTGCCCACCAGCGTCTTGCCCAGGTTGCCGTCCTGAGCGAACACTTCCTTGGCGGCCATCGGCATCCATTGCGATGCGGAGTAGTTGAGGAAGGGGACAAACGGATCTTTGAAGCGGGCGACGGCCGTGTACTTGTCGGGGGTCTCGACCCGCTCCAACCCCTCGTACATGAACAGCATTTGGCTGGGCGGGAGCTTGGTGTCTTTGAACTCGCCTGTCGACGAGTAGTATTCCCAGCTCCACTTCACGTCGGCCGAGGTGAACTCCCGGCCGTTCACCGGCGGCGTGTCGCTGAACTTCACGCCCTGTCGCAAATGGAAGGTGAGACTGCGGGCGTCGGGCGATATGTCCCAGGTTTCAGCCAGCTCCGGCCGCAGGATGAACTCGTTGGGATCGGTGCCAGGAGTGTCCTTGAACCCCAACAGGCTGTTGTAGACGAAGCCGTGGATGGCCGTGTTGTCGTTGCTCTTGCCCTGGTTGCGCATGTCCCAATCGAGGGGGTCGGAGGGGCGGGTCAGCGTGAGCATGCCACCGTAGACGGGAGCGGCGTCGCCAGGCTGAGCGGGGGGCTGGTTGCCGGTGCCGGGAGCGGAACAGGCCAGCGCCCCGAGCGCGGTGGCGAGGATCAGGCCGAGGGTCGCCTGGTGCATTGCGTTCTCCTTGGGTCCGTGGGCCCATCGGTCGAGCGGTGTGGTGGTCATCATCGCTCCAGTCATCGGGTGCTCACGCCGCCGAGCGGGCCTCGACGCCAGCCGGTGTGGCCTGACGCGTACCGGCCCCCGAGCCGGATGCTCGGGGGCTGGCACGTGTCCAGTCTGTGCGAAGCGATGGGTCGTGGGGTGCGGTCGCGTCGCTAGGCCTTGACCAGTCCCTGCGCGCGCGCCGCCTCGATCCGGCGGTGCAGCTCCCCAACCAGTGGCACTGCGGGGCCGTAGCGATCCGACTCGCGCTCTGCGCCGCCCTTGTGGTAGTTGAGGCGATTGCTGTTGTTGCCGACACCGGCGCCGCGGGACAGCCAGTCGGGCGCCACCCAGTCCTGCGAGGGCTGGCCGCCGCCGAATAGGACGTCCGCCATGGTAGCCGGATCGCGCCAGACGTTCATAGGCTCGCCGCCGCCCTCCACGATCCTGATCTGCTCCTCCAACTGGCGGCGCAGCAGAATCACCGGCACGTCGGTGCGCCCGAGCTTCTCAATGGAACGGTCGGTAATGGGGCCCTGCGACCACCACGCGATGAAGTCTTGGTTCAGGATGCAGTCCAGGATGGGCTTGCCGTGCTCGTCGAAGATGGGCACTTCGTAGTAGGGGACGTGGTCCTGATGCGGGGCTTCGATTCCCGGAGGGGCCGCATAGCAGCCATAGGAGATGTGCAGCGTGTGCGTATCGTCGATGGGCACCCGGATTTGGAACTCGCTCCAGGGAGCGCCGGCTGCGTTCTGTTCGGTGTAGAAGGGGAAGATGACTGTGGAATGGCGGCTCACATGGTCGCGCTCCGCGCCCAATTCCTTCGAGAACACGACGCCCTTTTCCAGCCCGTACTCGGTGGGATGGGCGTAGATGCCTTTGATGCCGATGCCGCCCTTTTGGAACGCATTGCCCATCTCAGCCAGCCGCTCGGTGGCCTGCATCTTCTCCAGTGCGTACTGGAACAGGTACCCGTGCAGGTACACCCCGTGGGTTGGGTCGCCGGTGTTCTCCTGACATTGCAGCCAATTGCAATTCAGCACCGTGATGCCAATTTGCCGCACAGCGTTCGGCCACACATAGAGGTCCCATGGCGGCAGCAGCGGCGCTGGGGCCGGGCCGAGGTAGGCGAAGATGAGGCCGCCCATCTCTTGCACCGGGTAGGCGGCGATGTGAAGCCGGTCTTTGAAGGTGCTGTCGGCGGCTTCCAGCGGCGTTTCCAGACAGCGGCCATCGGACCCGAAGAGCCAGCCATGGTACGGGCAGCGCAAGCCATCGGCGTCGGGAATGCCCCATTGCAGGTCCACAGCCCGGTGCAGGCAACGCTCGCCGATGAGTCCGAGGTTGCCGGACTTGTCCTTGTACAGCGTCAGGTCTTCGCCCAGTATCCGCACCTTTCGCACTGGGTCTTCCAACAACTGCGCCGCCGGCGCTATGGGGATCCAGTAGCGGCGCATCAGTTCGCCGGCGGGCGTGCCGGGGCCAACGTGTGTGAGCCGTTCGTTCATCTCGGGACTGAGCATGCCATCACCTTTCCAAAATCGGCCGGCGGATACCGGCGGTCTGTCTGCTGTCCGCTGGAGGGCTGCTATACAACTGGCAGATATTGTATCCCTGGCCTATAATTCCTGCCGTTGCCAACTTCTAACATATCGCTCCCGCCACAGTCAAACGGCGGCATGCTGAAAAAGGGCGTTGGGTGGACAAGGCGGGGTTAGCGGGGCTGTCGCATTCTCGCCGCGGTCTGGGGATTCCGCTCGTGGTGAGCCCTTCGTCAAGCTCAGGACGGCGCTTGTCGAACCACCCAACCTGCGTGGCGAGACGGCGCGCTCTCCTGCCGGTGGCCTGGTCCGGTCCTTCGACTAGCTCAGGACGAGCGGTTAGTGATGACGGGCCAGAGAATGCGATAGCCCTGGTGGAGTTGGCGGGTGCCGGCGGGCGCCAAGTGGGATGGGTGGAACACGTGCGGAAGAAAGCTGGAGGATGGAATGAGCCTGAGCAACAAGGTGGTGGTGATTACGGGCAGCGCCCGCGGCATGGGCCGCGCGCACCTGCGGAGTTTCCTGGCCGAAGGTGCCCGCATTGTGGCGATTGACCAGTCGTGGGAGCCCAGCGGCTTCTCCGGCGACGCCGACACCGCCTATTACGACGAGCTGCGGTCGCGCCCCGACGATGTGCTGCTGGTGACGTGCGACATCGGCGACCCCGGGCAGGTGGAGGCGGCCTACGCGGCGGCCATGGCGAAGTTCGGCACCGCCGACGTGCTGGTGAATAACGCCGGCACCCGTCAACGCGACCTCTTCCCGCCCACCGGCCGCATCACCACGCTCGAAACGAAGCGGTCGGACTGGGAGCGGATGTTCAATGTGACCGTCTTCGGCAACATGGACCTGGCCAAGCTGTTTATCCAGCCCATGATCCAGAAGCGGAGCGGCAGCATCATCTCGGTGATCAGCAGCGGCGCCCTGCACCACTCGGCCGGCGGCGCCTACATGGCGTTGCGCCCCAACAGCCGCGAGGTGCCGTACCAGCCCGCTAAAGCGGCGTTGCTCTGTGGCATGTTCTACCTGGCCGACGAGGTGAAGGACTTCAACGTCGCGGTGAACATTGTGGTGCCCGGTCACGCCCGCACCACCGGCTTCGACGAGCAGAACGCCTACCGGCGCGCCGCTGCGGGCGATGGCGCAGCGCGTGGCGGCGCGACCCCCGTGCGGGCCGAGCACATCGTGCCCTTGGTCAAGTTCCTGGCCGGGCAGGATGCCTCCGGCGGCGTGACGGGCCGCTGCTTCGACACCATGACCTGGAACATCGAGCACGGGTTGGGTGGCGTTGAGGCCTGGGCCGACCTCGAGGCGGAGGCCGGTATCCAAGCGGTGTTGCAGGCCACCGCAGGCGCCCGCAGCTAGCTGCCACCACGCGCTGGCAACGGCGCGCACTGAAATCCCGTTCGACGAGGAGGTGCGGATGGCGTTCCCACAACGGCGCATAGGCGGTACCGACCTGCTGGTCTCGGAGGTGGGGTTCGGGTGCGGCGGCACCAGCGGGCTGATGGGCCGCGGCGAGGCCGCCGACCGCCGCCGCGTGGTGGCGCGGGCGCTGGAGGTGGGCATCAACTACTTCGACACCGCCCCCGGCTACGACGAGACCCGCTCCGAGACCAATCTGGGGCAGACGCTGAAGGACCTGGGCGTCCGCCCGATCATCAGCACCAAAGTGCAGGTGCCGGCGGCCGGGCAGGGCGACATCCCCGCCGCAGTGGCGGCGTCGGTGGAGGCCAGCCTGCGCCGGTTACAGGTCGACTGCATCGACCTGATTCAGTTGCACAGCCGCCCCACGCTGGAGCATCGGGAGCACGAGCCGGCCGCGCTGACGCCCCAGCAGGTGCTGGGCGAGGGCGGCGTGCTGGATGGCTTCCGGGCCATGCAGCAGCAGGGCAAGGTGCGCTACTTCGGCTTCACCGCCATCGGCGAGACCGCGGCCATCCACCAGATCGTCGACAGCGGCGAGTTCCACGCGGTGCAGGTCTACTACAACCTGCTCAATCCCAGCGCCGGCATGCACGTGCCGGTCGGCTTTCGCTATCACGACTACGGGATGCTGATGGACCGCGCCGCGGCGAAGGGCATGGGAGTCATTGTGATCCGGTCGTTGGCGGCCGGCGCGCTGACCGGCGCCACCGAGCTGCACCCGATGGCGGGCGGATGGTCGCGGCGCGCCAGCCACGAGGTGGCGGCCGACCGGGTGCGGGCGGCCTCGCTCGGCTTCCTCACCGAGGGGCGCGGGCAGACCCTGGCGCAGGCGGCGCTGCGCTTCGCCCTGATGAAGCCACAGACCTCCACCGTGCTCGTGGGCTTCTCGGACTTGGAGCAGGTGGAGACCGCCGCTGGTTGTTATGCCGGCGCCGGCATTCTGCCCGAGGACCTGCACCGGCTGGCGGAGTTCTACCACGCCGACTGAGTCCTGAGTACCGGCGCACTGAGAGAAGTTGGGGAAGTGATGATCGGATGTTTTGAGCGGTAGACCAGTCTGAAGTGGTATGCTTCGGCACAATTCTCTGTGTCGCCTACCGGAGGTGGCGTGGGGACGGGCGTGGCGTAGAACAGACGGAGAGCTCCCAATGGAGCGACAAAAGGAGGGGGCTATGGCAATCCAGCGGACCCGTTGGTTGGGGTTGTTGGCTTTGCTGCTGCTAACGGCGTGTCAGTCGCCACAAGGGGGCGGACCTGCCGCCACCGCCAGCGCCGGCCCCAAGTACGGCGGCACCGCGGTGTTCGCCAATCGCGAGGATCCCAGCAGTTGGGACCCGCTTTTCGCCTCCGGCATCACCATGCACAGCGTTGCGGATAGCATTCAGGGTTCCGGCAATCTGGTGCGTAACTGCCGCACCGATGTCTACAAGGTGTGTTCCGGCCTGGCGGAAAGCTGGGAAGTGAACACCGACCTCACCGAGTGGACCTTCAAGCTGCGCGACAACATGTACTGGCATGACGGACAGCGCTTCACCCCTGAGGATTACAAGTGGTGGCTTGATGTTTGGTACCGCGGCTTCAAGGTTGGCGACAAGGTGCGCCCGGCATCGCAAATTAAGGGCTACTTCGGCGACCTGAAGGATGTGCAGGTGGTTGACGCCACCCGGGTGAAGCTGGTGCTCAGCCGTCCCGCGCCAGTGCTGCTGGAGCAGATCAGCGAGCCGACCGCCACCGTGGCCTTGCCGCGCCATCTGGCCCAGGCACGCATGGAAGCGGGCGAAGTCCTCATCAGCCCGTCGGACGTTGGGTACGTGGGACTCGGCCCTTTCAAGTTCGTGAAGCAGGAGAAAGGCAGCCTGGTTCAGGTCAAACGGTTCGACAAGTACTGGGAGAAGGACGACAAGGGCCAGCAGTTACCGTACCTCGACGGCATCGACTTCCCCATCATCCCGGACCTGAACACCATCATCGCGGCGTTCCGGACCGGGCGGCTGGATGGCGGCGCCCGCGGCACCGGCTACTCGCTGCTGCCGCAGCAAACCGAGGCGCTGAAGCGCGACATGGGCGACAAGGTGTGGTTCGCCGAGATCGCCGGCCAGCGTTGGTTCTTACTGTTCAATGTCATCCGGCAGGGGCCTCAACAGGACCTGCGCCTGCGGCGGGCCATGTCGCTGTGGCTGGACAAGCGCGCGGGCAATCAGGCAGTGATGGGCGGCCAGGGCATTCTCACCACCACCACCGACCCGCGCTCGCCGTGGCCCAACCCAGATTGGAAGACCTGGCCCGGCTTTAACGAGACCACTCGGGACAAGGACAAGGCTGAAGCAAAGCGGCTGCTGGCGGAAACAGGCCTCAAGAATCCCAAGCTGGCTAACCTATGCCGCCGCACCTGGGCCACCTTCTGCGAGTGGCTGCAGGCCGACCTAGCCAGCCTGGGCGTCGATATGCCGCTGGACCTAAAAGACGACGCGAGCTGGGTGCAGTTGAGCCGGAGCAATAGCGACTGGGATACCCAGATCCTACGGCTGGACCGGCGCTTCCCCGAGGCGATGGAAGCCCAGGTCACCAAGCACAGCCTCAGCGCTGGGTCACGCACCAAGCACGAAGATAGCAAGATCCCGGAGTTCTTCGACCGGCTGACGCGTGCCCGCACCATGGACGAGCGGGTCGCCATCTATCGCGAGATGGAACGTTACCTGCTGCTGGACCAGGTCTACGCCATTTCGCTGTTCGACGAGGTGTTCGTGTTCCCGTACCGCTCCTACGTCAAGGGCCTGCCGGTGCCCCCGGAAGACGTGAACCAGTTCCTAGATAACGCCACCGTGTGGCTGGACAAGTAACCGCACCTTAATTCTTTGGTCTCTGTTCGCCGAGGCCGCGCATCGAATAGGGAAAAGCGTATGGGCCACTCAGCCCTGTTCAGGCATGAGTGTGCTGCACCGCATCACCTGGGCAAGCAGGCAAAACCGCTGGCCGGTCACTTGTAGAGCGGGAAGGGACGATCGATGCGGCAGTATGTGCTAAGACGGCTATTAATGTTCTTTCCCACATTGGCCGTGGCATCGGTGGCAATCTTCGTGATTATGCGGCTGCTGCCGGGCGATGTGGCGCTGCTGATTCTGGGCGGCGGTGACATGAGCGGCGACCTGGCCAACCAGCAGTTGCAGGCGTACCGGCAGGCGCTGGGCCTGAACGATCCTTACCCGTTGCAGTACATCCATTGGATTTGGAGCCTGGTCGACGGTTCCTTCGGTGGCGCGTCGCTGTTCGATCGGGAGTCGGTGGGGGCTATCATCGCTCGGCGTTTGCCGGTCACGCTGCAGTTGGCGGGCTATGCCGTCATCCTCTCAGCGTTGGTGTCGGTGCCGTTGGGTGTTCTTGCCGCGGTGTCGCGTGATCGCTGGCCCGACTACCTGGTGCGAGTGGTGACCATCGCCGGGAACGCCGTGCCGAACTTCTGGGTGGCGCTGCTCCTGCTGCTGCTGCTCTCGCTGTACTTCGCGTGGACGCCACCAGTGTTCTACAAGAACCTTTGGGATGACCCCGGGGCGCACGTACAGAAGGTGATTTGGCCGACACTCATTCTGGCGTGGGGCTTCAGCGCAAACGTCACCCGCGTCACCCGGGCCAGTATGCTCGAAGTGCTGCGGCAAGACTATGTGCGGACGGCGCTGGCGAAGGGACTGGCCTCGAGGGTGGTGGTGGTGCGCCATGCCCTGCGCAACGCGCTCATGCCGGTCATAACGCTGTCGGGGCTGCAATTGGCCGGGCTGCTCGGTGGCACGGTCATCCTAGAGACGATCTTCGGACTTCCCGGCCTCGGGCAGGGGATCGTGCTTGCCGCCTCCACCCGCGACTACCCCGTTATTCAGGGCCTGGTGCTGCTGCTGGTGTTCATCATGCTGTCGCTCAACCTGATTGTCGACAGCCTCTATGCCTTCGTCGATCCGCGGATCAGTTACCGATGAGCGAGGTCCCTTATGTCGCAGACTAGCGGCTTTGCTGAAACGGCCCAACCGGCGGCGCCCAGCCTCGCGTTCGGCGGGCGCTTCCATCTGCTGGCGCACCTGTGGGACTTCATCAAGCACAAGCCGCTTGGCGCACTGGGCGCAGCGGTGCTGTTGGCGATGGTGATAACCGCCGTGTTCGCCAACATACTGGCGCCTTACGACCCCGTTGCGCAGGACATTCCCCATCGGTTACGGCCGCCGGGTGGCGACTACCTGCTGGGTACCGACGCGTTTGGCCGTGATGTGTTCTCTCGCATCATCTATGGCACCCGGGTGTCGCTGTACGTGGGGCTCGTGTCGGTGATCATCGGCACCGCAGTCGGTATTCTCGTGGGTGTCAGTTCGGGTTACCTTGGCGGAGCATTCGACCTCGTGGTGCAGCGCATCGTCGACGGGCTGATGGGCTTCCCGCCGTTGGTGCTGGCGCTGGTGCTGGTGGTGGCCATGGGGCCGTCGCTCAACAGCGTGGCCTTCGCGCTGGCCATCACCTACGTCCCACGGGTGGTGCGCCTAGCGCGAGCCAGCGCCCTCTCCACATCTCAGGAAATGTTTGTTGATGCGGCGCGCGCCATTGGCGGTGGCAGGTTCCACATCATGCTTCGGCACGTGGTGCCCAACAGCCTCGCCCCGGTGTTCGTGCTCGCGACCGGGTATCTGGGTACTGCCATCGTGGCCGAGGCGAGTCTGAGCTTCTTGGGCCTCGGTGTGCCGCCGCCCAATCCCTCGTGGGGCGGCATGATGCAGTTTGGCGCCCGCGGCTACATGGAGGCCGCACCCTGGCTGACGGTCTACCCTGGGTTGGCGCTCTCCATCGTGGTGTTTGCCTTTGGGCTTTTCGGCGATGCCCTACGCGATGTGCTGGACCCGCGCTTGCGCGGCGCCTAAAGAGGAATCGGCGTGGAGCCCCTGCGGATGAGCGCCTTCGTTGACGGCAGGCGGTACACCACCGACCGCGCGACGTTGCTGGCGCGGGGCGAGTACGACGGTGGCCCAGCGTGGATGGCGCTGGAGAAGTTCACGTTCTTGTTCCGGGGGCACGACGGCCGGTATTTTGCGCAATTCCGCATGCGGGCGAGCGGGAACGTGCATTCCGAGCGGTATTGGATAGAGCCGATGTCGGAAGTGGACGCGATCCCGATGTACTGGGAGTTGCCGGACCATCTCCTGCCGTTTGTGGAGGCGTTCACGCCACCGCAGGCGCAGCGTCCCGCTTAACTACGGGCTTCGCGCTGGCGTGTTCGAGCCACGCTAGCCGTGCTGCGGGCTGGCGCTCCAGTGCCAACGGTGTGCGCCCACCAACACCACCGTTAGCGCCAGCAGCGAGGTCGCTACCGTGCCGAGGTAGAGCCAGCGGTAGCCCAGGAATTCGATCGCGAACCCGCTGAGCACGGCGCCTACGCCGCCACCCAGTTGGAACGCCATGGTGTAGGTGGCCATGGCTGCCCCACGCCGTTCGGCCGGCGATCGATCGATGGCGATGGCATACAGTGAGGGCTCGCTAAGGGACCCGCCGATGGTGAAGATGGCGCCGCCGAAGATGATGCCCAGGCTGTCGGTCGCGGCGGCGATGAGCATGAGGCCGAGCGCTCCGACACCAAATCCGGCCGTGATGGACCGGACCCGCCCCATGCGGTCGGACCAACGGCCCAGAAACGCCCGAGCCAAGATGCCCGTGAGCCCCAGCACCAGGAAGTACATGTCGATGTGCTCCAGGCCCAGCTCCAGGAAGTACAGCGGCATATAGGCATAGATCGCTGGTCCGCTGAGCATGCTGATGGCCAGCAGCCCGGCCCCCAGCAGTGCGCCCGGTTCGATCACCCGCCGCAGCAGCGGTCCGGAGAACGGCACGCTGAGTGGTGGGGGTTGCCGGTCGTGGGCGATTTGCAGCGTCGCAACCGTTAACCCTAGCCCGCAGACCGCTGCCGCCACGAATGCCGGTTGGTACCCGAACGCGCCGGCGGCCCAGAGCGCCAACACCGGCGAGATGGTGATGCCCACGCGCTGGACCATGGTGTAGTAGCCCATCGCCTCAGCGCGGCGGTTGGTTGGCGCCAGATAGGCGGTCCATGCGCTGCCCACCACGTTAAGGCCACCCCAACCCAAACCGTGGATCGCCCGGCCCAGGATGATGACCGGAATGCTGGAGTATATGTAGCACAGCGAGGCGGCGGCGAGCAGCACGCCGGCGACGCTCTGCGCCCGCCGTGCACTGCCACTGTCCACCAGGTAGCCAAACAAAGGGCGGGTGGCGAATGAGACGGCATTGAGCGCCGCCAACGACATACCGGTGAACGAGGCGCTGTAGCCCAGCGAGGTCATAAACAGCGGGAAGATCGGCGTAATGAAACCGTTCCCGACATACCCTATGAGCTGGGAGAGGCACACCAGGACAAAGTTGCGTTCCAGCAGGCCGTCCTGCGGCTTCACGGCCGGCCCCCGCGATGGCAGAGCATCGGTTTCCTGCCGCGACGGCTTCATTGTGTGGCGCCCTCCAGCAGGTCATGTTCCGGCGGCACTGGCATCCACCACAGTTATACCATTTTGGCCTGACGCAATGCCCTCTGCTGCAGAGTCGCTTATCGTCCCACCGGTGTTCCTTGCATGGCGTTGGGATCGACACCCCGCGAGCGAAACCAGGTGTATATTTGCTCCCAAAACAACTCGGGGTTCATGTCCAGCACCTCTCCCGAGTCGGCCCGAGCAAGCACCAGTTCGCCCCATACCGCGGGATTGCGCTTGTCCGCATCCAGTGGCTTGCCCCGCCAGTACTCAAGGTCGCTCATCGCGTTCAGGAAGTCGGTGAGCACTTCTCGGTCTGGCGCCAGGGCCTCTTGCACCGTCTGGCTCTCACGGTCGACAACGAGGATGTAGTCGGCTACGCCGTTGGTTCGCCACTCCACGGTTAAGGGCATAACCTTTTTCCTCCCACTGGGTTGGCCGCCTGACTCCGCCGGGGCGCCGCCGCTCCAAGGCCGTCGAAAGGGCCACGTTGATTGGCTTGAACGTGCCCCGACAACTAGCCGCCGCGCCTGTGGCACAGGCGCGGCCGCTTACGCTCCTTGGGGGATGCCCTCGGCAGGAGACGGCAGCTACAAGAAGGTGGTGATGGCCTTCGAGATGAGTACGTTCTGATCGAGAATGATGGTTCGCTTGGCGATCTTCCATCCGGTGTCAAGGTCGCGCCGCAACGTGTCTTCCCGCTTCCCAACCAACCAACCCACGTCGCTGAACAGGCGGTTGGTATAGACGTTAAACCGGCACCGCACCTTCACCTCATCCCCCAGCACGTCCAAAATCTGTACTGCCGAGACCGTGTGCCGGTTGCGCGAGACGGGTTCCTCGCACCAGTGCACGCCGGTATTGAGCTGTTGCACCCGTGCGGCCAGAGTCCGCTTCCCCTCGTTCATCCAGGAGATTTCCAACTCGGGATCGCTATATTCATGAGCCTCATCCCCGAACTTGATGTTCCGGCGGGTGGGCATCCAGTAATGGATGTCGTCGGCTATCAGGTCAAGCCAGGCACTGTATTTCCGTTCATCAAGCAACTCTGCCTCCATATAGAGGAACTGCTCGATTTCGTCTTTCAGGAGCAACCGTTCCAACCGTTGCTGCATGGTTTCAGTAGCACTAGCCATCGTCAAACCCCTCTCATATCCATTTCTCGAGACAAGGCTCACATAGCCGGCGCGTGCGCTGCGATCGCATGTCGCGGCTTTACGTATGTTGCCGCAATGCCTCTAGACCAGAGACTCTACGTCGGTGAAGAAAACCATTTCCTCCAGCCCCACTTGCGAGGGATCCGTTGGGTATTCCACAAAGCGGACGAGGAGCCAGGCTCCGTCCCCGGGGTTTCCGGTAACCTCGGCAACAGCTCCATTTGTCAGCCGGATCTTGGCGCCATTCTGTAGTGTCCGGTAGAGACCGATCCCGGCCAGGTCCTTAAGGCTATTCGAAGTGTTGGGTTGGGTCATGGTGCGTCTCCGCCTAAAAGCAGGTTGCTAGCGTCCGGCGCTCTGGTTCACTGGGTAGAGTTCGTCCCAACTGCCGGCTTCCATAAACGCCAGCCAGCGTTTGAAACGGTTGCGAGCAGGCTCCTCGGATAGCCGTTCCGTGAGGATGAAGCCCGGCGCTCGCTCGTTGGTTTTGCCTTGCCCCATCTGCTGCTGGAAGTTGTAGGGCAGTCGCTGGGCGATGACGCCACGGCTCGCCAGGTAGGCGTAGCTCCAGTTCTCCATGTCATCGGCTTCTACCATGCCGATAGGGCCGCAAAAGCGCTCAACATAACGAGCCTCGGCTTCCTTCACCTTCTTTGGGGCGTTCTTGTCCACCTGATAGATTCGCCACGACTCGGTTTCGCCCACGCCATTCGGATGCCATGGCAATATCCGCCAGTCATCGATGACCACGTTAGGGAAGATGGCGAAATGGCCGCCGCCATGGCCGCCGGGAGGCATGTATTTGCCTTCGTACTTCTTCTTCTTCTTCTCCGCAGTCATGCGGTAGTACTCGTCGATTTCTGGGTCTTGCCAGCGATCGTCGTAGTCGGGGGCCCCGGTCTGGTCGTAGAGAGTCATTCCTCCACCGTGGCCCAGCAGTGGATGACCGCCCTGCAACCGCTGCGCAGGGAACGGTGCGGCGTCGGGCATGGCGGAGCCGCCTTCGCCCAATGTGCGCACCAGCGGGATGGGGTAGGAGCGATGGGTCATCGCTGCGTGGGTGGAGTCGTTGGCGAAGCTGAATGCTCCCACTTTCCAATTGGTGGGCAGGTACCATTTGAGGGTGGGCCTGAACACCTCAATCCCGTTATCCTCGCCGTCGGTGCTCTGGAAGCAGTGCTGAATGGCCGATGCGTACGCTCCGACGTAGTCCTCGAAGGAGGGGGCCTTGGGATCCCATGTCGCCCAAATGGAGCCGTAGAAGTTGCAGAGTTGCGCTACTTCGTGGAGACCCCACTTACTCTTGTCCAGTTGACCCTGGTACGCCTCGCGGTAGTAGGCCACGCCCACCAGCCGTCCATCGGAATCGAAGCTCCAACCGTGGAAGGGGCAGGTGTGCACCAGGGCATTCCCCTCGTCGTAGCGGCAGACCTTCATACCTTTGTGCGGGCAGGAGTTCAAGAACACGTGAATCCGGTTGTCCCGGCGGTCACGCGTCATCAGGACTTCCTCCTCGCCCATCCGAGAAACCATGAAGTCGCCGGGATTGGGTACCTGGCTCTCGTGCCCTACAAACAGCCAGCAACGAGCGTAAATCTGCTCCATTTCCTGTTTGTAGATGTCTGGGTTGGTGTACAGTTCCCGGTTGATCAAACCATTGTCTAGGTCAACCAACGAACGTAGCGATCGGTCTCCATGTGAATGAGGAGTTGCGGTCATCGTAGCCTCCGTTGTTCGCTGTTTCCTGTTGCTGGAGCCTCTGTCATGGCCATGTTGCGGCCAGCCGCCCGGCGCTGCAGTGGGCCAAGTCGCAACTGGCGGAGCCACAATCCAACGCGATGCCGGAAGGTTACCACAGACCGCGTGAGGATCCTGTGATTAACCGCAGGTAGTTGTGAGTGGTATGTGACGAGGGCGTCTGCGCTCGACCGGTGCGACTTCGCGACGCGAGCCCAGCGGGTGCAACGGCACGGCGGCGACGTGCCCCGCAGCCAGCAACAAGACTTCACACCTATAGGCGTGCGCCTGGCCCTCAAGCACCAGGAGACCGGCGCCGAGCAGGATGCCCCGACGATGCGCAGCGTCTCGGCTCGCGCCCGGTCCACCAGGTACGCCGTCATCGTCGCCACCGCTCGGTCGCCGGCCGCACGCAGGGCCTCCGCCGTCAGTGCCTGGCCACAGCACCGCCGTACCGCCGAAGTACCGCTCGCTGACCGTCCCGATCGCAGCGTCCAGCACCGGCACCTCACCGTGCAGCGCGCCCAGCAGGCGCACGAAGGCCGCCCGCCATGTGAACGTAGAACGCCCAAGGCCTCTGACGTTGCCTGGTAGCTCTTACCGTGACCATCTGAGGCACACTAGCGAAGGGCTACAGCGATTGGGGGCTGAACGTTCCGGCGGTACGGGTGTCCATCAGCGGGCGTGTACGCCGGAGGGCAGCCTCCGGCAAGTTACAAGTCCAGAGCACGAACGCTTATAACAAGACCTTGGGGAAGCACGACGCCATAATCGATGTCGCTTGAAATGCCAAGCGTCAGCGACATACGGTCCATATGGGTCAGTTGCTCAACGCTTGCAGGCAATTCCGTGATGAGTTGCCCGGTGTCGTTGTTCCGCAGTTGAGCACGCCATTGTCCAGCCGGATTGCGCAGGATGCGCACGATAGCGAGGCCTGTTGGCATCGTGAGGCTGGGCGGCGACAAGCGATGGTAGCGGACGAACACGTCCTGGCCCTTCGCCAGGTCCTCCAGCGTCAGCTTCTCCACACCCTGCAGGACGGTGTGCGCAATCAGCACGTCATCCCTGGTGCCAACTATGACCTGCCCAGGCCAGGTGTTGTTCCCGCTGGTATTGTTGATCGCGCTCAGGGCTTGCCGGTGGAAGTCACCGGCCGCCTTCGCGATTTTCTGGCCCGCTGACGTCAGGAGGGTTGTGTCAGGCTCGCCGATGGCAAGACAAAAGCTCGTTCGGGCTTCAGATCTCAACGAGACCTCGTCTATATCCCGTCAGGTTTCGTCGCCATTGAGATTGACTCTGGCCGAGACCAGGGGTCCTTTAGGTAACCCCGGGTCTCCCGGCCCCACATCTGCATGGGTCTCCAGCGCTACCCGTCCCTCTATATCTTTGAACTGTGCCCGCCATTGCATGGTTGTTGCCATGCGGAAGATCCGAACGGTGTAGAACCCGGAGGGCAGCGCGGAGCCTTGCGGGGTACGCTGGAAGGTGAAGAGCGCATCGGCGCCCTGAGCCAACTGGTCGAGACTCAGGTCCTCGAGCCCCGCGATGGCAACATTCACGACCACGGAATTGCCGTTATCAAATGGAATGGCCACGAAGCTGTCCGCTCGGACGGTGACGCCCGCCTGCCGGGCCGCCTCTTGCAATGCAGTGGCAACCTCGGTGCGGAAGGTCTGGTTTGCCTGCTCGATGCCGAGCATCGCGGAAGGCGATGCGGTCCTGAACGTCCACGTGGTGGACCACGCCACCGGGGCGCCGTCGCCCTGCACCCGCGGCCGCACGTGCCAGAAGTAGGTACTGCCCGCTTCCAGCGGGAACGCCGTCGGGATGGCGTAGCTGTTGGCCGGCGTGGACTGGCCGCCGTGGATGAGGTTCATGTACACCGACGCGGTGGCGGTCCGCGGGTCGGTGTTGAAGGCAGGGTCCTGGCTGACTTGCACCTCGTAGTAGAAGACATTGCGTGCTGTGTTGTCCCAGGTCAGCGTTGGCGTCCGGCTTGGCGTGGTGCTGCCCTCCGTGGGCGCCATCAGCCGGATGCCGGCGCTGGAGGGCGGCGCCGTCAGAAATCGCCGTGCCGTCCAGGGTCCCCAACTCGAGTCGTTCTCACCCACCGCCGTGGCGGCTCGGGTGGTGCGCACCCGCCAGGTATAGGTCATGCCCGGCAGCATGACGTAGTTGCCCGTGCCAAACACCGGCGCATCCACCTGGTAGCTGCTGGTGTCGGCGTTGCGGATGAGGTTGATACCGGGGCCGTCGTCACGGAACGGGATCACCTGCACCTGGTACTGGGTGGCGCCCGCCGGGTTGGTCCAGCGCAGCAGCGGCGCCATGTCGGAGACCGTCATGCCGTCGGCGGGTCCGTCGAGGCCGGGTCCATCGAGCGGTGGTGGCTCTGGGGTGGCTCGCGCAGGTGTTGCCGGTGGGGTCATCGTGGCCACTGGTGTCGCCGTTGCGGTTGCGGTTGCCGCCGGCGTCGGCGTTGTAGTTGTAGTTGCGGTTGCGGTCGGCGTCGCGGTTGCCGCGGCTCCGCCGGTCACGGTGACTGCACCGTTCGTGATCGGCCCAGTCAGGACGTTGCTCCCGGGCCCCATGGCCGTTGCCGGGGCATAGACCGCGGTCGTGCGCGGCGCCGTTATTGAGAAGGACACCGGACTGCTACCCGCAGCCACGCCCTTGAACCGGACGCTCGCCACCACGAAACTTCCGCTGCCAGGTCCTGCGGCGCCGGCCTCACTACAGCAGGCGCTGTAGGTGATCTGCCCCGTAGCGGCGTCCACGCGATTTTGCGTGATCTGCTTCAGGGCGGCGCCCGGCATCACACCGGCAGCGGGGTTACCGGCGGCGTCGACCACCCGGAGCACAGCCGGGTTGAAATCGACGAAAACGTCGACTCTCTCGACTGGCTGCGTGCCGGCGTTCACCCGCAGTTCAACGGCAACAAACTCCCCGACAGCCAACGAAGCGGAGGCTGGCTCAATCGCAATGCTCACGGAGTCGGCTCGAGCCAGGTGAATATCCGCCGGATTGATGCTACCGAGCAACAAGGCCCCGAGCACCCCCAAGGCTCCCGTCACGCGTAGCCAATTTCCCATCTTCATAAACTTCATGGACGGCCTTTCTAGGCGGCTTCTCTCGTAAATGAGGTCTGGAGGTGCCCTTGGTCAAAGTCTGTACGTAAACACAACCAACGAAGTGATGCCTGGCTGGAGGTTGTGACGTGTCCAACTGGGACCCAAGCCAACGTGCCTGATTGCAGCATCGCTCTGACATAAGCGTGCGCCGCGGGCCATTTCGTATGCGCGGTCGCGGTGCGCTCTGCCTTGCAGAAGTGTGACAGTCGGGGTCTGGGCAGGCAGCGCTCGGCGCTCTGCGCAAAGTGTTCGGCCAACTGGTGCAGCGAAGCGACCAACGCACAATCCATTGGCGTTAACCGCCTGTGCTGGCTCCCCAGGGCAGCCCCGGTCACTGGCAATCCCAGGCCGGTCCCCGGTTCGTGCCCTCCGCTCACCTCCACGCCCGAGTGTTATACGTCTGCAAGGCACTCTCCATTCTCAGCCCTTCGTGCGTTATGGCTTGCGAGGGAGAATGGTCTCAGCGGTTCCCAAGGCAAAAGGCCCACTTCGGTCGGCGCATCACCCAAGGAACATCCAAACCAACTCGCTGGGTTGCTACGTTTGAGGAGATAGAGGAAACGATCGATCATGTGGGACAAGCTACGAAGGTCGACCGGAGTTGCGCTGCTGGCGCTGGGGTTCCTAACGGCGGCAACCGCGGATGTACCGCTGGTGCGGGCCCAGATCGGCGCCGCGCCGGAGCTGATGGCGCCAGCAGCCGGCGTGCGCCTGAGCGGCTACGCGCCGGACCTGCAATGGCACAACCCTGCGGGCGCCAGCCAATACCAGCTCCAGGTAACGCCGCTTTCCGGCGACGGTCCGGCGCTGAACCTTATCCGCAACGCCGCGGAGCATTTCCTGCTGCCGCCTCCGCCGCAGTGGTACGGGCTGCTCCCGGACATGACCTACACCTGGCGGGTGCGCGCCACCGACAGCACCACCGCCGCGCCGGAAACCGATCCGTCCTGGAGCCCTTGGTCGAACACGCGCAGCTTTCGCACGCCGGTAGCCTTGTCCTCTGCATTGAGCCTGGCAAGTCCTAGCGACAACAGCGCCGTCGCTAGCCTGACGCCGACGCTGGCCTGGCGCAGCGGCGACCCCAACCTCTGGTACTTTGAGATCCAGATCAGCCGAGACTCCAGCTTCAATCCCAATCCTGCCACAGCCATCGCACCGTTGTACTGGGAGTTGGTGCACGGCGGACAGGCACAGCCGGAGAACAGCTATACCATCCCCAGCGACCGCCAGCTCGTACCCCAGAGCACCTATAGCTGGCGGGTGCGGCCGCGGCTGCAGGGCGATGGCACCCCCGTCGGGTGGGCGCAGATGGGCAGGTTCACCACACCCGGCAGCACTATCATTACGTTGGACGATAGGGGCAAAACCTTCAGTGCTGCCGTGGGAACCATACTCCAGCTCAGCCTTCCCACCAGTTACGTGTGGACGGTATCGATGAGCGATCCGTCGGTGCTGGAGCCGCTGCCCGCCTTGGTACCGATGCCCATGCCGCTCCGGGCCAAGGCTGCCGGCCGCACGACGATCACCGCTATCGGCGACCTGCCCTGCGCCACCTCGCGGCCGCCGTGCCTGGCGCCCAGCATCGCGTTCACGGTGGACGTGATCGTGCATACAATGCCGGTCGTGGTCGAGCCTGCGCCCATCGAGAGGATCAGCGTGTTCAGCAACGGTGCCGCGACACCCGAGTACACCCTGGAGGTGCAGTCTGGCCTGCCCAACGGCTGCTACAGCTTTGAGAGTGCGTGGGTGACGCGGGATGGCGATGTCATCCGGGCAGAGATTTACAACTCACGTCCAGACCAGGGTCAAGTCGCCTGCCCACAGGTCTATGGACTTGTGACCCACAGCTTCAATCTGGGTAGCAGCTTCGTGGCCGGCCGCCGCTACTCTGTGCTGGTCAACACACAGTTCTACAGCTTTGTGGCGTAGCACTGGTCCGGCTCACGGAGCGCTGCCGCGGTGGGTTGCTCCGGCGCCAGTTTCGAGGGCCGTTGCCGCGGTTGGGTTGGTAGGGGACGTTGCGCGAATGGGACGGCTAGGGCGGGCGTCTACGAAGCAACCAGGCTGACGGCTGGGCTCTGCTCTGTGCTAGCATGGGCTAACGCCCTCCGACGAGTTGGTTATGGCTATGGACATGGAGTACCCCATCGATCTGGACGAGGTGTCGAACATTATCGACACCGCGGAGGTGGTCGTGGTGCGGTTTTCCACCGTCGGCAAGCGGCTGCTGCTCGACTTCCGCACCAGCGCGTCCGACCGGCCACTGATCCGCGTGGTGCGGCGCGTGCGGTCCGCAGAGGAGCGGTTTCGCGACCTCAAGCGTATGCGCCCAGGCCTGGTGCTACCGGAGCAGATCGTTTCGTTTCACTGGCCCAAACTGGTGGCCGCGCTGGAACGCCACGGTGTGTTGGACCGCATCATCAAACGGTGCGACGGCGGCGGCCACAGCGATATGGCGTCTGACGTGCGGCGGGTGGTGGAGGAGTTGAAGGTGCTGGAGCGCGAGGAACTGGTGAACGCCATTCGCGGCGAGCAGTACCAAACCCTCTGGCAGCGCACGCCGAGCTAGCCGGCATGGTGGAGATCGGCACAGGGCGGTATAGCGGACAGGCGATGCTGCGGCACGCCCATTGGGAGCGACGCTTGGTTCGGCACGCGCAGCCAGTGCTCGTATTTCCTTCGCCTTGTAGGCCTGCGCCCATGCCGGCAGCGCACGATTGGCGGCTGTAGCTCGTGCCGTTGCTTGCCACAAGTGCCGAGCGCAAGTACTGGGTAGGGTTCACCCTGGTGCCGGGGGTGGGCCCGGCGCGCATTACGCGGCTGTTGCAGGCCTTTGGGTCGCTGGAGCAGGCGTGGGGCGCCCCGTTGCAGGAGTTGCGCGCTGCCGGACTCGACGCCCGCACTACGGGGTCTCTGGAGCGGCGCCGCGACGTGCTGAACCTGGACGCCGAGCTGGAGAAACTTGACCGGCTGGGGGTGCATGCCTACACCTGGAACGACCCGCAGTACCCGCAACTGCTGCGCGAGATCGACGATGCCCCAGCCGTGCTGTTTGTGCGCGGCGACCTGGTGCCGGATGACCGCACGGCCGTGGCCGTGGTGGGCACTCGCAAGGCCAGCATCTACGGACGGGAGGCCACCACGCGCCTGGTGGGCGACCTGGCCCGCAGCGGCGTGACGGTGGTGAGCGGCCTGGCGCGCGGCATCGATACTGCGGCGCATCGGTCGGCGCTGGAAGCCGGCGGCCGTACCATCGGCGTGATGGCCTGCGGGCTGGACATGGTGTATCCCGCCGAGAATGCGGGTCTGGCGCGCGAGATCGTCCGGCATGGCGCACTCATCAGCGAACACCCGTTGGGGGTGCGGCCCGAGTCGTCGCATTTCCCGCGGCGTAACCGCATCATGAGCGGTGTGAGCCTGGGCGTGCTGGTGGTGGAAGCGGCGCTGGATTCCGGCTCGCACATCACGGTGCGCTACGCGTTGGACCAGAACCGCGAGGTGTTCGCCGTGCCGGGCAGCATCTTCGCGCCGGGCAGCCAGGGCACGCACCGTTGGATCCGGGAGGGCGCCAAGCTTGTTACCCGCGCCGAAGATATCCTAGAAGAGTTGAATGTGGCCGCCATGGGCCAGCAACTGGCGCTGCAGGACGCCCTGCCGGTCACGGCGGCCGAGGCGGCTATTCTGCGGCACCTCTCGCCCGAGCCCACGCATGTGGACGCCGTGGGCCGCCGCAGCGGGGTGCCCATCGCCGACGTGTGCAGCGCCCTGACGATGATGGAGTTGAAGGGGCTGGTGCGCCACGTGGGCGGAATGAACTACGTCTCCACCCGTTCGTAATGCAAGGGGCTCTGTGATCACTCGACGCAACATCATCATCGCAGGTGCAGGGGTCGCGGTGCTGGCGGTCATCGCCATAGTCGCCGCCTTGGTGCTCACGGGGGGCAAGGTTGGCGGTTACCCCAGTAGCAGCCAGCTCACCATCATCAGTGGCGACGTGGCGGTGCAGCAGACCGGCCAACTGCAATATGGACCGGGGCGCGACGCGATGACGCTGCAGGCGGGCGACCGGGTGCGCACCGGCGCCGACGGCTATGCGGTGATCACGTTCTTCGATGGCAGTACCGCCACGCTGGACCCCGGTACCGAGTTGAGCATTAGCTCGCTGTTGCACGGCCGGCCCGGCCAGCCCTCGGCCACCGCCATCGCTGTCCAGCAGCTTTCAGGTTCGCTGTGGACGCGGGTGGTGCCGTCGTCGGCCGCCGCCTCGGTGTACCAACTCGATACGCCAGCGGCGGTGGTGCTGGTGCGCGGCACGTTGCTGCTGACCGAGGTGGGCAAGGACGGCGCCACGAAGGTGCGCTGCTACGAAGGTGCCGCGCAGGTGCGGGCGCTCAACGAAGAGGTGGAGGCGGCCCAGAACACGCAGGTCAGCATCGACCCGGGACAGCCGCCCAAGCCGGCTACGCCGCAGCCGCAACCGGCGCAACGGGTGGCGGTGTTCACCACCCGCCAGGCCTGGGTGCGGGTTATCGACGGTTCCGGCCGCACCAGCGGCTCCGCTGCCCCCGGCGTGGTGATCAATCAGATACCGGAAAGTGTGGTGGGCTTCCTGGGCGGCAACGAGCGGCGCTTCGACGTGCCGGTGAGCCGCTCGGGCGAGCTGACGATTGTGGTGGAGGGCGCGCTGGACGGCGAGTATCAGGTGGTGGTGCAGGGCATCGCGGACAACACGGGGGTGTTCACCCACGCGGTCGGTGGCGCCATCAAGCCGGGCCAGCGTTTCGTGGGCAAACTCAATGTGACCATGCAGAGCGGTAAGCTCAGCGGTGGTCAGCTCAGCACCTTCACCATCGCGCCGCGCGACGTGCCGCAGGGCAAGTATGTGGTGGTGCAGAACGCGGTCGATGGCATCGCGCAGACGGCGACTGCTGTCGTGATCCGCGGTACGCCCACCGAGCCGGGGCCACGAGCCACGGGCAGTGCATCCGCCACAGGTACGCCAACCTCAAGTTCGACCCCGGAGCTGACGGCGACGCAGGAACGCGCCACGGCGACCACAACCGCGGCGACCCAGTTGCCAACCCAGCCGCCGGCCCCGACCGCCACGGCCGCACCGCCCACCGTGGCGCCGACGCGGCCGGCGGCGACCGCCACCCCGTCGCCGCCGGCCGCCACTGCCACCAGTGCGCCGCCGCCGGCCACTGCCACCAGTGCGGCGCCGCCGCCGGCAACCGCCACGCCCGTGCCGCCCACACCGACGATCGCGGCTGCTGCGCCTACCGCTACGCCAGCTACCCGGGCGCCGTAGGGGATGCTAGACGGCGGTTTCGGGCGGGTCCTCACCCATGGGCGCCGCGGATGCTAGCTCGTCCAGCACGCGCTGCGCCGCGTCGTGGTCGCTGTCGAGCACCAGCATGCGCACCGGGAACGCGGTGACGCCCAGGTAGGAGTTGTAGTCGCCGGACTGCAGGCGGGTGGGGATGCCTTCGTCCGCCAGCACCTGCTGCCACAGCTCGGCCACGATCTGATGGGGCGCTGTGGTGAGCGGCACCCAGCGTTCGTCTGCCGTATTCGCCATGTGCAGCGCTGCTAACTCGCGGCGGCTACGGGGTCTGCATCGGCGAGCACCGAGCTGGCGCCGACAATGGTCGCCAGCTCTTCGATGAGCCCCTGGCAGAGCTGTACCTTGATGCCCGGCAGCTCCAGCGGCACCGCTGAACCACCGCTGAACACGGTGAGCGCCACGGGGGCCGGGCCCTGGTGGCGGGCCAGCACGTCGATCACGGCGTTCAGCTTCTGCAGGTCGCGGTCAGGGTCCGACGTCTCGTACATATGAATGGCGAGGCCTTTGGGCGCTTTGGGCCCTGTCGGGACGTTCGACCCACCGTTGCCGCCGGCGCCGTTCGGGTTCTTGATGGCCGCGTTGTTGAGGGCGTGGCGTTGCGCGGGCACCGCACGCACCGTCACCGGTTGAGCCTCCACCCGCACGGGAGGCGGCGCCGGTCGGGCCGCTGCTGGGCGCTCCAGGGTGGCCGTGGCGGCCCCTGCAGGAGTAGGCGCCTCAAGCGGAGGCGGACCGGCCATGGCCGCGGCTGCAATGGCCGCGCGACGGACGGTAGGCGCAGGCTCCGGCGGGACGGCGACCGCATCACCTCCCGCCCAATCGAGGTCAGCCGCCAGCGGGTCGTCGTCGTCGTACTGGTAGGCGGGGGCGGGCGCCGGCGTGGCGGTGATTGCGGTTGGGGGGGAGGGTGCTGCGACGGGCTTCGGCGGCACAGGGGCCGTTTCAGGGTTGCCGTTCGCTACGGGGTCATAGGCGCTGGCCTGGTCGCAGGTGAGCTGCACGGCGCCGCGGCGGTTGCTCACCTTGCCACGCAGCAGCAGCACCTCGCCCTCCACCCACAGGTCCTTGGTCACCTCATATTGTTCGGGCCAGACAGTGACCTCCAGCGACCCCTCCAGGTCTTCCATCACCACCGCCAGGAAGCGCTTGCCCTGGTTGGTGACGAGCTGGCGCACCTCGGCCACCATGCCGGCCACCACCACCTTCTTGCCCACCATATCCTCGTCGATCTGGCCGCAGAAGGCGGTTACATCGTTGCCGAGGTGGCGGGCGACGGTGGCAAAGGGGTGCTCGGAGACGTAGACACCCAGCAACTCTTTCTCCCATCCCAGCCGTTCTTTGGATGGCACGTCGCCGCCCGGCAGGTTGATGGCCTCCATGGGTACCGGCACCGAGTCGCCCCACAGGTCGAACATGGTGGACTGGCCCGACTCCCGCAGCCGCTGCTGCTGCTGCGCGGCGCCCATGATGCGGTCGATCCCGGCCAGCAGGCTGCCCCGCTTCCCCATCGCGTCGAAGCAACCGACCTTGATCAGGCTTTCCAGCGCGCGCTTGTTCAGGCCGTGCAGGTCGGCGCGGCGGCAGAAGTCCTCGATGCTGGCGAAGGGGCCGCCGGCCTCGCGCACCAGCAGCAGGGCTTCCAGCGCGGCCTCGCCTACGTTCTTGATGGCGGCCATGCCGAACCGGATGGCCAGGGCTTCCTCGCCCTCAGCGTCGATGACCCGTTCCACGGTGAAGGTGACGCCGCTGCGGTTCACGTCGGGCGGCAGCACGGTTACCCCCAGGCGGGCGCACTCGGAGACGGCGGCGGCAAAGCGCTCTCCGCTGTCGGTGCAGCTCATCAGGGCGCACATGTACTCGGCCGGATAGTTGGCCTTCAGGTACGCAGTCTGGTAGGCGATGAGCGCGTAGCAGGTGGCGTGGGCTTTGTTAAACGCGTACCCAGCAAAGGGTTCGATGAGGTCGAAGATCTCGTTGACCACGCCGGGTTCGTAGCCAAGCTTCACCGCGCCCTTCACGAAGTTCTCGCGCTCGGAGGCCATCATATCGGCTTTCTTCTTGCCCATGGCCTTGCGTACGATGTCGGCCTGCCCCAGCGAGTAGCCGGCGAACTTCCACAGGATCAGCAGCACCTGGTCCTGATACACGATGATGCCGTACGTCTCCTCCAGGATGTCCTTGAGGGCCGGATGCGGGTACCGCACCTCGATCTGGCCGAACTTGGAGGCGATGTAGGTGGGGATGTGTTGCATGGGGCCGGGGCGGTAGAGCGCCACCAAGGCCGCGAGTTCGGCGATGCTCTGCGGCTGCAGTTCCTTGATGGCCCGCCGCATGCCCGCCGACTCCAACTGGAACACGCCCATGGTGTCGGCGTTGGCCAGCAGCCTGTAGGTCTTCTGGTCGTCCCACGGCAGGCTGTCGATGTCGATATCGATGCCACGGGTCGCTTTGATCATGTCCCGCGCTCGGCCCAAGATGGTGAGGTTGGTGAGCCCCAGGAAATCCATCTTCAGCAGGCCGATGCGGGCGGAATCCTCCATCGGCCACTGCGTCATCAGAATGCCGCTCTCGTCGGCGCGGTTTGGGCGCTGCAAGGGCGCCACGCCCATCAGCGGCTCCTGGCTGATGACGACGCCGGCCGCGTGGGTCGAGGCGTGACGGGACACGCCCTCCAGCGTTTTGGCCGTGTCGACCAGGTGACGCACGCCCTCGTCGCTGTTGTACAGCTCGGCGAGTTCGGGGCTCTCCTCCAGGGCTTTGTCCAGCGACATATGCAGGGCGGAGGGGATGAGCCGCGCCACCCGGTCGCCGTCGCCGAACGAGAGGCCGAGGCCGCGCGCCACGTCGCGCACGGCCGCCTTGGCGCCCAGGGTACCGAAGGTGATGATTTGGGCGACGTGGTCGTAGCCGTATTTCTCGGCCACGTACTTGATGACCTCGTCGCGGCGGTCGTCGGCGAAGTCCATGTCGATATCGGGCAGGTCCTTGCGCTCGACGTTCAGGAAGCGCTCGAACACCAGCCGGGCGCCCACCGGTTCTATGCTGGTGATGCCGAGGCAGTAGAGCACGATGCTGGACGCTGCGCTGCCACGTACGCCGTACAGGATGCCCTTCTCACGGGCGAACCGGAGAATGTCCCATACCACCAGGAAGTAGTCCGGGAAGTTGGTGTGCCGGATGACGTCCAGTTCGTATTCAAGCCGTTTGGCCAACTCATCGGTGACCTCCGGGTAGCGGCGGCGCAGACCTTCCCAGCAGAGGTCGTGCAGGTACTGTTCGGCGGAGCGGCTATCGGGCGGTGCGTACTTGGGCAGATAGTGGTGCTTGAAGTCCAGCTCCAGGTCGCACAGGTCGGCGACCTTCATGGTGTTCGCCAGCGCGTCTTCCTGGCCGGGGAACAGGTCGGCCATCTCCTGGGGGGACTTCAGGTAGAAGCTGTCGCTGGCGAACTTGAAGCGCTTCTCGTCGTGGATGGTGCTGTTGGTCTGGATGCACAGCAGGACGTCGTGGGCGTAGCTGTGCTCCTTCTTTACATAATGTAAATCGTTGGTGGCGACCAGCGGAATGTCCATCTCTCGGCTCATCTCCACCAGCCCCTGGTTCACCCGGGTCAGCTCGGGGATTGGGTGGTTCTGCAGCTCCAGGAAATAGTGTTCGAAGGTGTCGCGGTACCAGGCGGCCATGTTCCTGGCGTCCTCGTAGCGGCCGTCGGTCAGCAGCTTCGGCACCTCGGCGCCCAGGCAGCCGGAGGTGGCAATGAGGCCCTCCGAGTACTGGGCCAGCAACTCGTGGTCCACCCGCGGCTTGTAATAGTAACCGTCGACATGGGCCTTGGTGCTCAGGATCATCAGGTTGCGCCAGCCGGTGGCGTTCTTCGCCAGCAGCAGCAGGTGGAAGGGGTCGCGGTCGGCGGAGGTCTTGCTGCGGTGGTCGCCGGGGGCCACGTAGGCCTCCATGCCCAGCAGCGGCTTGATGCCCGCCTCTTTGCACGCCAGATAGAACTGGATGGAGCCGTAGAGGTTGCCGTGGTCGGTGATGGCCAGCGCTTCCATGCCCAGCTCTTTCGCCCGCTGCGCCAGCGGGGCAATGCGCCCCATGCCGTCGAGCAGCGAGAACTCTGAGTGGGTGTGGAGGTGGGTAAAGTTCGTCGTCACGCTAGCGGCTCCCTGGTCCGAGCGCACGAAGCGAAGCGAGTGCGCTAGCGAGCGATCCATCAAACGGCGCCATCCAACTCGGGATCGCTGAAGGCCGCACCTCCAGCCATCTCGTGTCTCGCGCTGCTTGACCACCGTGTTGACCGCTAAGCCCGGGCTGGTCGGCCTGAAGTTCAGACTTTGGAATTACCCAACAATGAGCGTCAAATGGAGAGACACCAAGGCAGATTACGATGTCGTAATCCTGATCCCGAAGCTGCTGGAACTTGTAGAAGCCACCCTTCCACAGTGTGGAGAACTTGATTTCAGCGTTATGGTTATGAATGAGTCGGTCCGAATCTGACCCGTGACTCGCACCAACAGCAACCCCCCTAGAGGCAAACCAGCCGCCAACTAGCTGTTCCCCTACCTTCCCCACTTGTCTCGAAGGCCTGGATTTGATCCATCCGAAGGGAGAATCCAGCCACTCTGCGTCTTGCTCGACATAGTCGTCTCGCAGAGAAAGCGAAATCGAGGCTAGAAGCTGCACGTCCGGGTGTAGTTGGTGTTGCATGTCAAGCCATCGCTCCGAATAACGACGGTTGCGTCTCTGTTTCGCCCTCTTCCGGAGGGGTAACCCCGATAAAACAGATATCCGGGTAAGGTCCGAACCGTTTGCGCATCACTTCGATAGCCTGCGGATTGTTGTCGACAAGAAGGAATTTTCTACCAGCTTCAAAGGCAGCCACCCCTGTTGTACCACTGCCGGCGAAAAAATCTAAGACAGTGTCGCCTGGATTGGATGATGCGGCTATGATGCGCCGCAAAATGCCGAGCGGCTTTTGGGTGGCGTAGCCCGTCGCCTCCTTTCCTCCTGGGGGGACGATTGTATGCCACCAGGTGTCGGTCGGTAGCTTGCCGAGGGCCGCCTTCTCCGGGCCGACGAGGCCTGGAGCCATGTAGGGGATGCGGTCGATGGCGTCAACGTTGTAGATAAAATTCCCTGGGTCCTTGGCGTACCACAAGATGTTGTCGTGCTTCGCAGGCCACTTCTTCTTCGTGCGCGCCCCGTAGTCGTATGCCCATATAAGTTCATTCAGGAACGAATCTCGTCCAAAGATAGCATCCAAGAGAAAAACTTTGACATAATGCACTTCTCGGTAGTCGACATGAAAGTAGATGCTGCCGCTCGGGCTCAGGACTCGATGCGCTTCCCGAAGGCGAGGCTCAAGGAAGCCGAGGTAGTCATCAAAGGCGTCGACGAAGCCTGTTGTCGATCCCCGAATGGTCTTATACCGCTTACCTTGGAAGCCCGTCCTGTCCCCGTGTTCTTCATCCCGAACCGTGGTCAGCGTTGTTCTTGCCTGCACCTTTCCGGTATTGAAAGGTGGGTCAATGTAGATGAGGCTGACCGACTCGTCCGGAAGCTCTCGCAAGAGGTCCAGATTGTCGCGGAAGAGCACGTAACTTAGGGAAGGCTCGAAATTAAGCATCGGCTCCTCGGCACATCTGCGGCTGAGCGTTCCTTAGAATACTACATGTTGAACGGCGGGTCGATGTAGATCAGGTCCACACATGCATCTGGCAGTGCCCGCAGCACTGCCAGATTGTCATCGCGGAAGACGTAGCTCTCGCCGGCGTTCAGCCGGAGCATGTCAGTTCAGCATGTCCTGGGAATGGGATGCGTCCATCATGGGCCGCAGGGTGGACCGTGCCGAGGCGTCGGCCGCCAGCGGCGAGCCGGCCTGGGTGACGGGCGCGACCGTGGTGTGCGACGTGGCAACTGTGACGTGCGACCCGGCGGCGGGCATCTGCTGCGCCAGTGCCGGCGCCGGCAGGTGGACGCCTGGCTCGGCGTGTGGGGCAACCGCCTCGCCGGCGGCCTGCTTGCGGTGCCAGGGCCAGCGGAAGCCGATGGGCAGGCGGAAACGGGCCTGCATGTCGTCGAGCAGTGTATACACCACCGGCACCACGAACAGCGTGAGCAGGGTGGACGAGAACACTCCGCCGATGATGACCACCGCCATCGGCGCACGGGACTCTGCGCCTGCCTCCAGCTTCGCCACCAACGGTGACATGGCCGCGATGACGGTGCAGGAGGTCATGATGATAGGACGAAGGCGGGTGCGGCCCGCTTCCATGAGTGCTTCATTGCGGGCGTAGCCGCGGGCGCGCAGCGTACTGGTGTAGTCCACCAGCAGAATGGCGTTCTTTGCTGCGAGACCCATGAGGGCGATCATGCCGATCATCGAGAAGATGTTCAGCGTGTTGCCCGACAATATCAGGCCGCCGAAGGCGCCCACGACCGACACCGGCAGCGAGAACATGATGGCGGCAGGATAGAGCCAGCTTTCGTACAGCGCTACCAGCGTCATGTAGATGAGCAGAATCGAGAGCGTGAGCGCTGCCGAGAGGGCGGCGATGGCGGCGTCGAGTTGCTGCACCGTGCCACGCAGGTCGAGGCGGTAGCCGGTGGGTAGGACGATCCGGTCGAAGCTGGCGCGCAGGTCGGTGGCCACGTCGCCCACGGGACGGTCGGTGACGGCGGCGCTCACCTGCACCGACCGTTTGCGGTCGACCCGCGTGATCTGCACCGGGGCCCGGCCTGGTCGCACTTTGGTGACCTGGCTTAGTGGTACCAGACCGCGGGCGGGGGTGCCCACCGGCACGGAGCCGAGGGCGGTGGACTGGGTGTTGACGCCGGACTGGCTGGTGAGCAGGATGTCGACCGCCGTCTCGCCCTCGACCCGGAGCTGGCCCGCCACGGTGCCCTGGATGACGGACCGCAGGGCTGACGATATCTGGGTGGTGCTGACGCCCAGGGCGGCGGCGCGCTCTCGGTCTACCGTGAAACGGAGTTCCTGCTGCTGCTGCTGGAAGCTGCTCTGGGCCGAGGGGATACCCCTGATGCCCTGCGCCACATTCACCACCTGTGTGGCGATGTCGCTCAGCGTGGTGTAGTCGTCACCCAGGATGTCGACGTTGATGAAATTGCGGCCGCCCGACAGTGGGTTGGAGACCGAAGTCTGCACCCGTGCGTCGGGCACCAGCGCCGCCAGCTTGCGGGTGTCGGCCATGATGGCCTCCAGCGGGCGGCTGCGCTTGGACTTCTCGACCGCCTCCACCTGCAGGTTGGACTGGCCGCCGCCACCGCCGCCGGCCGAGGCGTAGATGTTGCGGATCTCGGGGATCTGGGCCATCGACTGCTCGAGCATCTTCGAGGCCTCGTCGGTGGAGTTCAGCGACGTGCCCACCGGCATGGTGATGCTCACCTGGAAGCTGCCGTCGTCTTCCTGGGGGGTGTACTCCGAGCTGAGCAGGCGCAGGGGAAGCACCGATATCGCGGCGCCCAGCAGCAGGAATGCTACCAGCACGACCAGCGGCCGCAGCCCCAGCGCCACGCCCAATGCGCGCCCGTACCCGCTGGCGATGGCGTTGAACCGCGACTCGAAACCGCGAGCGAACCAGCCGAAGATGCCGCCGCCGCCATGTTCGTCGGAATGCTTGAGCCAGCGCGAGGCGAGCATCGGCGTGAGCGTGAAGGACACCAGCAGCGAGAAGAGCGTGGCGGTAGCGATGGTGAGGCCGTACTGGCGGAACAACTGGCCGATGTTGCCCTGCATGAAGGCCACCGGCATATAGACCACCACGTCGGTGAAGGTGATGGCGATAGCCGCCATTCCGATCTCGCTCCGGCCCTTTATCGCGGCGTCTCTGGGGTTTTCTCCGAGTTGGAGGTGCCGGTGGATGTTCTCCAACACCACAATGGAGTCGTCGACCAGGATGCCGATGGTCATAGCCAGCGCCATCAGCGACATGAGGTTCAGACTGAACCCCATGATGGACATGACCAGGAAGGTGGAGATGAGCGAGGTGGGAATGGCGAGCAGCACCACCACGGTGTTGCGCCAGCTATGCAGGAAGATCATCAGCACGCTGGCGGTGAGGAAGATGGCGAGGCCGAGGTCGAACTGCACGGCGTCCAGCGACCGGCGGACGAAACGCGAACTGTCGTTCACCACGTCCAGCGATGCGTCCGGCGGCAGCGAGGACTTCATTTTGTCCATGGCAGACCGGACCGCTTCCGCCACCTGCAGGGTGTTGGCGTCCGACTGCTTCAGGATGGAGAGGCCGACGGCGTCGACGCCGTTGTAGCGCAAGCGGTTGGTCTGCGTCGCGTAGGTGTCCAGCACGGTCGCGAGATTGCGCAGGAAGATCGGCGTTCCGTCCTTCGAGGACGTGACGATGAGGTTATTGAGGTCGGCCGCGCTCTGGAACAGGCCTAGTGACCGTACCGAAAGGTTGCGCGAACCCTGGTCCAGGCTGCCGGCCGGCGCCGAGAGGTTTTCGCGGGTGAGGGCCTGACTGACGGTGTCGACGGAGACGCCGAAGGTGGCCATCTTGGCGGGGTCAAGCCGTACTTGAATCTGCCGTTTAAGGCCGCCATTGACGTTGACGTCGGCCACGCCGTCGAGCGACAGCAGTTTGGGCTGTAGCACATCGGTGGCGAAGGCGTAGGTGGCTTCGAGGTCCGGCCCGGTGAGGGCCAGGTTCATGATGGGCGACGCGTTGGGGTCGAACTTGTTGACGCGCGGGTCGTTGGCATCCTTCGGGATCTGGTTGCGGATGGCGGCCACCCGGCGCTGCACCTCGATCAATGCCTTGTCGACATCGGCCCCCTCCACCAATTGCAGGCTCACGTTGCCGGAGCCCTCGCGGGCGGTAGAGCGGATTTGGTACATGCCGGGGACCCCGGCGAGGGCGTCCTCTACCGGCTGGAGGACCAGCGACTCAACGTCCTCGGGCGAGGCGCCCGGGTAGCCCACGTTGACGCTGACGAACGGGAAGCTGATTTGCGGCAGCCGGTCGACAGGAAGCCGGGTGTACGACACCGCGCCGGCGAGGACCACGCCCAGAATGAACATGAGCATGGCCAGCGGCCGGGTGATGGCGAAGCGCGTGAGGTTCATGGGCGTCCTTTTGTGATGCTAAACCCGCGCTGGGGTAGAACTCACCTTGTACTGACGTACTACTCAGCCTGCCACTCGAAAGTTACACAACCCGGCGTGGGTTCTCAAGCCTCCGGCTTGTCGAGTTCGAAGGCTGCGTGCAGCGCCTGCACGGCCTTCTGTACGTGGTCCGCCGCCACCACGCAGGTGATGGCGATTTCCGAAGTGGTGATCATCTCGATGTTGATACCGCTGCGATAGAGCGTCTCGAACATGCGGGCCGCGTAGCCAGGCGCATTCTGGATACCGGTACCTACGATGGAGACTTTAGCAAGCTGGTCGGACGCAACGCAATCTCGTGCGCCAATTTCCTTGGCCACCGGCCTCACCAGGGCAATCGCCTTCTGCAAGTCGGTCTTGGCCACCGTGAAGGTAAGGTCGGTGGCGCTCTCCACGCTGGCGTTCTGCACAATCACGTCCACGCTCAGGCCAGCCTCGGCCAGCGGCGCAAACACCTGGGCCGCGATACCCGGGCGGTCGGGCACGCCCAACACGGTGATCTTGGCGACGTTGGTGTCGGTGGCGATGGCCCGCACCTTGTTTCGGACTTCCATCTGTGCGCCCCCATGAATGAGTGTGCCTGGCTCATCGGAGAAGCTCGATGCTACCAGAATCGGCACGTTGAAGATCGCTCCCAATTCCACCGAGCGGTTGTGCATCACTTTGGCGCCCAGGCTCGCCAACTCCAGCATCTCGTCGTAGCTGATCTCGGTGAGCTTGCGGGCGTTGGGCTCGATGCGCGGGTCGGTGGTGTAGACGCCGGCCACGTCGGTGTAGATATGGCACTGCTCTGCGTGGAGGGCGCCGGCCATGGCCACGGCGGTGGTGTCCGAGGCGCCCCGGCCGAGGGTGGTGATGTCGTTCTCCTCCGTCATGCCCTGGAACCCAGCCACGATGACGATGTTGCCCTGCTGCAACTCCTCGGTGATGCGGCTGGTGTCGATGTCCAGAATGCGGGCCCGCCGGTGCAGGCTGTCGGTGCGGATGCCGGCCTGCCAGCCGGTGAGGCCGATGGCGGGCCGGCCCATGGCATGCAGCGCCATGGTCACCAGTGCGCTCGATACCACCTCACCGGTGGAGAGCAGCAGGTCCATCTCCCGCTCGCGGGGACTCTCATTGATTTGGCCGGCCAGTTCGATGAGGCCATCGGTGGTCTTGCCCATTGCCGAGACCACCACCACCACCTGGTTGCCGGCGTCGGCGGTGGCGGCGATGCGCCGGGCCACGTTGCGGATGCGGTCAGCATCGGCCACCGAACTGCCGCCGTACTTCTGAACGATAAGCGCCATAAGGTCTCCTGCACTCATAAACGGATAGCTACACGGCGTGTGTCGCCACGCCTCGGTCGTGCTAGGCGAGTTCCAGAATCTCCGTGCCGCGCGATGCGGGCCGGGTGATGCGCACCTCGCCGTTCACGCCCAGCCGTTTGGCGGCCGCGCTGAACGCCGCACCGATGGCTGGCGCGTCGTTGGCCGCCAGTGCCAGCACCGTGGGCCCGCCGCCCGAGAGGAACGCACAGGCCGCCCCCGCCTCCAGAGCGGCGTCGAACAGCGGGAACATGGCGCTGAACACGGCGCCGCGGGCCGGCTGGTGCAGCTTGTCCTGCGTGGCGAAGCGCAACGCACCGGTGGCGCCGGTGGCCAGCGCCGCCACCAGCACGGCGGCGCGCCCCACCTGGAACACCACGTCTCCCCGGCTCAGCGATTGCGGCAGCAGCTTGCGGGTCTCGTGGGTGTTCATGGGAAAGTCGGGGATGAACAGCACGGCCTCGAGTCCGGCCGGCAGCGGGACAGCGACGTCGGTGAGCCTGCCGTCCTCCAGCACGCAGACGTGGAGACCGCCATAGAAGCAGGGTGTGGAGTTATCGGGATGGCCTTCGATCTGGGCAGCCAGTTCGGCCACCGCCGCGGGCGTCAGTGGCGAACCCGCTAAGGCATTGGCTCCGGCCACCCCCGCCACGATGGCAGCGGCGCTGCTGCCCATGCCGCGGCCGATGGGGATGACGTGGTCGCATGCAGCCTTGAGCGGCGGGACCGTGAGGCCGGCCGACTCGTAGCAGCGGCGAGCCGCCAGGCGTATCAGCGCGAGGTGCTGGCCGGGCAGGCCGGTGTCGTCGAGCGGGTCGGCGCCCAGTTCCAGCGTCACGGTGTCGTAGATGTCGAGCGCCATGCCCACGCAGTCGAACCCCGGACCCAGATTGGCGGTGGTGGCGGGAACTCGCAGCACGGCTTTGGTTGGCATGGCAGTCCTCGTGGCAGGTCGGCGCAACGTACGCCCTGCTGGCATCTTACGAGATGTGGGCAGTCCCCGGCAGCACCGCCAGCAGCGCGGTCACCGTCAGCAAGCTCAGCACGGTGGTGGCGAGCACCACGCTGGTCACGAACCGGGGGCGGGCGTCGAACTCGATGGCCATCAGCGTGGTGTATACCGCCGTTGGCATCGAGGCCTGGATCAGCAGCACGTCGCGGGTGGCGCCGCCGATGCCCAGCGCCAGCGCCACGCCGTAGGCCGCCGCCACGCCCACCAGCAGCCGGGTCACCACGGCCGCGCCCACCATGCGCGGGGCGTCGAACTCGGTGGTGCCGGCGATCTGCATGCCCAGCATCACCAGCATCAGCGGGATGCACGCCTTGGACGCCAGTTCAGCCGAGGCGCCAATGAACACAGGGACCGGGATCTGCAGCAGGTTCATGGCCAGCGCCGCGAACACGGCATAAATCTGTGGTAGCCGGAACATCGACCTGATGGCGCCCCACACGTTGGCGCTGCTGCTGGAGGCGATGAGCACCGCCAGCGTGCCGCTGAGGATACTCTGCAGCACGAACACCAGGACCGCCTTGTCCAGGCCCTCCTGCCCGTAGGCCAGCAGCACCACCGAAAGGCCATAGTTGCCGACGTTCGGGAACACCGTGCTCAGCATGAACGCCGAGGTGGTGGCGCGGTCCATACGGCCGGCGCGGGCGAGCACCCCCGCCACCACCATAAGCACCGTTGTGAGCACCGCCGTGAACAGCAGTATCTGCAGCGGCTCCTCGCTGCGCAGGTTGGTCTTCACCAGCGAGGTGAAGATGAGGCACGGCTGCAGCACGTACATGGAGACCTGGCTGAGCGGCGTCAGGGCGGGCTGAAGCCGGCGCTGCAGCACAAAACCAAATCCTGCCACCATGAGCACGGGCAGGACCACGTTGAGGAAGATATCGACCATGAAGGAGTGGGTGCCTGACGAAGAGAGGTGAGTGGCTTAAGTATACACAGGCGCTTCTTGGCCACCGGTTTGGGCAGGGCGGCCGTAGGTGCTCAGTCTTGGGAGGGCGCATCGGCAGGTGAGTGCAAGGGCTGCGGGTGGGCGGGTGGGATACGGCGTGACGGTATCCATCCTGCAGCCCCTGCCCCGAGGGCAACTCGCAAGAGCAGTTACGGGTGGAGCGTTCATAGTAGGGGCAGGCCCGTGTGCCTGCCCTCGTCGCGGTGGCGAAGACCATGGGGGGTACCCATACGGACGCGCGGGCGTGAGCCGCTCGGCCAGGGCGGTCACGTGGGACCGCCCCTACACGGGCGGTAGCACCGACCAACAACGACAGACGTGCCCACCGCCCGCGATGTGTCCGCACTCCGACGCCCCTGTGGTATAGTGACTGCGCCGCCTTGTGCACTCCCCGGGCGGCTTGCTTTATGCCCATTCAACGCGTACTTATCGCTAACCGTGGCGAGATCGCCCTGCGGGTGGTGCGAGCCTGCCGCGATCTCGGCTTCACCTCCATCGCCGTCTTCTCGGACGCCGACCGCACCGCGCTGTACGTGCGTCTGGCCGATGAGGCCTACGGCATCGGTGGGCTGACCCCCGCCGAGAGTTACCTCGACGCTGCCCGCATCATCGAAACGGCGCAGCGCGTCAAGGCCGATGCCATTCATCCCGGTTACGGCTTCCTCTCCGAGAACGCCGGGTTTGCCGCTGCGGTGGTCGCTGCCGGCCTGGTGTTCATCGGCCCTGCCGCGGAGACCATCGAACTGCTGGGCAACAAGTCGCGTGCCCGCGCTGTGATGCAGGAGGCGGGGGTGCCCATTGTGCCCGGCACCGGCGTCCTGGCTTCGCTGGACGAGGCGGTGCAGGCGGCGGCAGGTATCGGTTACCCGGTGATGGTGAAGGCCACCGCGGGCGGCGGCGGCCGCGGCATCCGGGTGGTGCACAGCGAGGACGAACTGCGGTCAGCGGTCCCAGTGGCCCAGTCGGAGGCGCTGCAGGCGTTCGGCGACGGCAGCGTGTACATCGAGAAGTACCTGCACCCGGTGCGCCACATCGAGGCGCAGGTGATGGCCGACCAGCACGGCACGGTGGTGAGCCTGGGCGAGCGTGAGTGCTCGATTCAGCGCCGTCACCAAAAGCTGCTGGAGGAGGCCCCTTCGTCGGCCGTCACACCGGACATCCGCCAGCGGCTTATCGAGGCGTCGGTGGCGGCCGCCCGCGCCACCAACTATGTGGGCGCCGGCACGGTGGAGTTCGTGATGGACGAGCACGGTGACTTCTACTTTCTGGAGGTCAATACCCGTATTCAGGTGGAGCACGGTATCACCGAGCTGATCACCGGCCGCGACCTGGTGAAGGACCAGTTGCGGGTGGCGAACGGCGAGCCCCTAGGCTACGGCCAGCAGGACATCGAGTGGCGTGGCTGGGCTATGGAGTGCCGGGTGGTGGCCGAGGATCCCTACGCAGGGTTCGTGCCGTCGCTGGGTGTCATCACCGCCGTGCATGAGCCTTCGGGCTCCGGCATTCGCGTCGACTCCAGCCTGTACCGCGGCTTGGAAGTGACGCCGTACTACGACTCACTGCTCTCGAAGGTGCTGACCTGGGGCGCCACCCGCGACGAGGCGATTGTGCGGATGCGGCGGGCGCTGGCCGAGTACGCCGTGATGGGCGTGCAGACCAACCTGCCGTTCCACTTGGAGCTCTTGAAAGACGCCAATTTCCTGGCCGGCAAAGCCGACACCGACCTTGCTGAAGCGCTGGCCGCCCGCATGCAGGAGTCGGCGCCGGAGCGGGAGAGGGTGGCCGCCGTGGCTGCTGCCCTGCTGGCCCACGCTGCCGCGAAGGCCCCAGTTCAGGCCCATCCCGGAACGCAGGCGAGCGCCGGGACGAGTCCCTGGGTGGCCGGCTACCGTCCGGGGGCGCAGATGACCTGGCATGGGCGGGGCCGCTAACCGTGCGTTATCTCATCCGCATCGGCGACAACACCTACGAGGTGGACGTTCAGGAGCAGATTGGGCGCGTCAGCGTCACGCTGGACGGGCACCCGGTGCAGGCCGACCTACAGCCGGCCGGCGACGAGCACACCTACTCGCTGTTGCTTGCTGGGCGCTCGCTGCAGGTGTTTGCGACGGGCGCTGTGCCCAAGCTACAGATATTTGTGGACGGCCACCAACTCGACGCCGAGGTGCTTACCGGCGCGGCGGCCCAGGCGGCGCGTTCCGCCCGCACCGAGCCCGGCACCGGGGTCACCGGCCCACTGGTGATCCGGGCGCCGATGCCGGGCGTGGTGAAGGAAGTGCACGTCAAGCCGCACCAGCATGTCGAGAAGGGCCACAGCCTGCTGATCCTGGAGGCCATGAAGATGGCCAACGAGGTGCGCGCTCCGCAGTCGGGCGTGGTGCACCTCATCCCGGTGGTGCCGGGGCAGCGCATTGCCAAGGGCGACGTGCTGATCGAACTGGCCTAGCCGGCGCTCAGAGCGTCAGCACGTACCCCACGTACAGCAAGTAGAGCAGTCCGCCCAACACCAGCACCTGCGGGTACATGACGCGGCGGAGCCACAGCGAGGCCGCCACCATGCTGGCCGAGGTCAGCGCCACCAGCCCGCTGATGAGCGCCGGCGGTTCCAGCACCCACGGGGTGAACAGCAGGCCCACGCTCACCGGGATGCAGCTCTGGAACACCATGGCGCCGCTCACATTGCCCAGGGCGAGCGTGTCGCGCTGACGGCTGACCCACAGGACGCTGTTGAACTTCTCGGGCAGCTCGGTGGCGATGGGGGCAATGAGCAGGGCGAGCACCAATGCCGAGATGCCGAGTTCGTGCGCCAGGCCCTCCACGTTGGTCACGAAGATTTTCGACCCCACCACCATCAGCAGGAGTGCTACCACCATTTGCACGACGACGAGTGCGGTGTGCGGCACGTCGGCCGAGCGGTGGAAGTGCAGCCGGTTGGGTTCCCCCTCGGCTTCGGATTCGTGTTGCAGGGTCTGCCAGGCGTACAGCAGGTACAGGCCGATGAGCAGCACCGCGACGGCGATCTTGGCCTCGTGCCAGGGCAGGAAGGCCGACGCGAGCGCAATGGCGTACACCACCACGAAATAGCCGAGGTCGCGCCGCAGCACCACGTAGTTGACCACCAGCACGTTCGGCCGCCTGCCGCGCGCCGCGCCGATGAGACAAGTGAGGCCGATGAGGGCGAACGCTACGGTGGACAGCATGAACGGCGCCCCCAGAATGGCGCCGATGCCGATCTCGTCCGACGAGGCGTCGTGGGTGAAGACGATGGCGATGATGGGGATCATGGTCTCGGGCATCGCGGTGCCCACAGCAGCGAGCAAGCTGCCGGTGGCGCCCTCGCTCAGGTTCAGGATGCGGCCGAACCACTCCACTCCGTTGGTGAAGAGTTCGGCGGCCGCCAGAATGACGGCGACACTCACCACCAACAAGGCGACTTCCGTTAGCATGTACCCTCCTGTGTGATGACTAGCCCGGCGCGTAGCCAGTCCAGGTGCTGCCGAAACTCGGGCGTCTGGAGCCCCTCAATGGTCATGAGCCAAGCGTCCTCTCGATTATCACTGTAGTAGTGTTTCCGTACACCCACTTTTCGCATACCAAACCACTGGTAGAGACGTTGGGCTGCGACGTTCGACGCCCGCACCTCGAGGGTGAGCAGGATGCACTCCCGGCTCAGGGCCGCGTCGCAGGCGGCCAGCAGAAGCTGGCGGGCTATCCCGCGGCGCAGCAGGTCGGGGCGCACGGCGACCGACGTAATGTGCGTTTCGTCGAGCACGAACCAAAGGCCGGTGTAGCCCACCACCGCTTCGCACGCGCCGTTTCGCCTGACGGCCACGAAGTAGCGCGACAGCCGGCTCTCCAGCTCGGTGGTGAAGGGGCTGGGGTGATCGAGTTCCGGGAAGCCGGCGGCCTCGATCATTTCCACCGCCGGGATGTCCGCGACGGTCATGGGGCGAATGTCCACCGGCAACACCGGGGAGTGGGGCGATTCCGTCGTCATCGACCGGGCTACCGCGCGTCCAGGCGCGCCACGCGCTCCAGGCTGGGCCGCTCGGATTCGTCGAAAACGGCCTCGAACCAGGCGTCCAGGATCTCGGCGGCGAGGGCTTCGGTCGTGAGGCGCAGGCTGAGGCACAGCACGTTGGCGTCGTTCCAGGCGCGGGCGCCCGTCGCGGTGGCGGCATCGACGCAGAGCGCGGCCCGCACGCCGGGCACCTTATTGGCGGCAATCGCCACGCCGGTGCCTGTCCAGCAGCTCAGCACGCCGAAGTCACAGCCGCCGCGGGCCACCTGGCGCGCCACCGTCTCGGCCACCTCGGCCCACTCGGCTTCCACGTTGGCCAGCGCCCCGCAGAGCACAGGGGTGAAGCCGGCCTCCTCGAGCCATGCCACCACCGCTTCGGTCACCGGTGTGGCCTGGTCGCTGCCCACCGCTATGCGCACGGTTGCTACCACCAAATAGTGTCGTCCAGGCCCTCGCGGCTATCCACCGCTGGGTTGCGCCACAGGCCGCTGCTCAGGTACTTCCAGCCACCGTCGGCGAACAGCACCACGATGTTGGCTCGCTCCAGCCGTTGGGCCCACTTCAGCGCGCCGTAGAGCGCTGCGCCGGAGGAGAGCCCGGCGAAGAGGCCCTCGCGGCGGGCCAGCTCACGGGTCCAGAAGAAGGCCTCCTTAGCATAGACCAGGATCTTGCCGCTCAGTATCTCCAGGTCGAGGATGGGCGGGATGAAGCCCTCCTGCAGGCTGCGCAGGCCCTGCACCTGGCTGCCCAGGTGCGGCTCCATGGCCACCAGTTGCACGTTGGGGTTGTGCTCCCGCAGCCGCCGGCCCACGCCGGTGATGGTGCCGCCGGTGCCCATGCCCGCGACGAACACGTCGACATCGGGCGCCGCGCTGATGATCTCCGGCCCCGTGGTGAGATAGTGCGCCTGGACATTGGCCTCGTTGCTGAACTGGTCGAGGCAGAAGCAGCCGGGCGTGGCGCCCATTGCGCGCGCCACCCGTATCGCGCCACGGGTGCCCTCTCCGGGCGGTCCGGAGACAACCTCTGCGCCGTGGGCCACCAGCAGCTCCAGTATCTCCGGCATGGCGTTCTCGGGCACCACGACGCGTGCCTTGTAGCCCTTGCGGCGCGCTGCCAGCGTGAGGGCGATGCCGGTGTTGCCGGTGGTGGCCTCGATCAGGGTCATGCCGGGGTGGATGGCGCCGTCGGCCTCGGCGCGCTCCAGCATGTACCAGGCGATGCGGTCTTTGACGCTGCCGGATGGATTGAACCACTCGAGCTTGGCGAACAGCCGGATGCCGGGGCGGGGGCTGCAGTTGAGCAACTCGACCAGCGGCGTATTGCCGATGCGCGCGAGCAGCGGGTCGGTGGTGGGGATGGAGACCGGGAGTTGGGCGGGCACGGGGCTGTGGGGACGCCGGCGCCGGTCAGCGGTGCGCTGCGTCGACGACCCGCTGCACGCTGCCGGTGCACCAGCCGGAGAAGCGGAGCAGCGGTTGCAGAGCGGGCGGCAGCGGCTCGGCGGTGGGGAGGTCCTCGTCGATGATGGCTTCGAGGTCGAGGTACAGTGCGTAGGCGGCCGGCACCAGGCTCAGACGGATGACCTGCAGGCCCACGCCGAGGAGCGGCGCCAGCGCGTCGGCCGACTCGGGCGGGCGCCCGCCGGCCCCGTTCATGAATGCGAAGGCTATGAGGCCCACCGGAATGGCAGTGGGAATGCAGGCCAGCACGAAGGTCGAGAGCACCAGCGGCAAGTGTTGCCAACTCTCTTTCCAGGACTGCCAGGTGGCTACGGTGCCCGGCCGGTCGCCGTGCACCGCCAGGAAGGGCGCCAGCAGCGTCCGGCTGTGCAGGTAGAGCGCCATGGGGCCCAGCAGCAGCAACCAGGCCGCGATATCCAGCGGTGTGAACCCGGCCGCCACCGCCGACATGGCTGCGGTGTGCGAGATGGCGTCCTTCAGCGTGATCGCAATGCTCATGGGCAGCCAGAAGATGATGCTGGTCTGGGCGTTGGTCCAGACGTAGCGGGGTAGCCACGGGATGGCCCGCCGCAGCAACGTGCCTACGTGCACCCGCTCGCCCCGGTGGCAGGCCTTCACCCCCATCATGAACACCACCGGCGCCACCACGATGGTGGTCGCATTCAGGACGAACAGCACCGGCTCGCGCCACCACGGCCCGAACGGCACGCTGGCTACCAGCCATGACGCCGCTACCGCAGGCGCCGAAAACCCCACCACGATTTGGAGAAAGAGGAGTGGGTTGCCCAGCACCATCTCCGCGCCGCGGCGCAGGTACTCCCGGCTTTGCGGCATCGCGCCTCTCACCGTCACGGGTTCGTTCGCTCTTTGTAACCGGTCAATTCCACATAGCCCTTGCCCGAAACGGAGTTCCCGTCGCGGGTGGCGGTGATGTCGACGGCGCCCTCCCAGTAGACCTTGCCAGTGGTGTTCGTGGTGTCCATCTCCTGGTCGGCGGTCACGGGGCTGAGCCGTGCAGTGAGCTTCTGGTCGGTGAGTTCCAAGTTCCAGCCTGACGGGTAGGCCGTCTTGGTGAGGGGGCTGGTCCACGTGCCGGCAGGTTGCGTCTTAAGACGGCCGGCCTTGATGGCGGTGGCCTGCCCGTTGGGGGCCACCCACGTGCCGTATTGGGCAATCACCCTGCCCGCGCCGTCCCTCAAGACCGAAATCATTGCATCGTTGCCATCGTCGAGTTGTAGCGCAAACCAGTCCCAGCCGCCTGCGCCCTGCAGCGAGAAGTCCCCCCACTGGTGGTCCATCCAGGCGTCGCCGGTGACCACCACCGCCCTGCCGCCCAGGGTGAGGGTGCCTGCTGCGGCCATCCGCGTGCGTGAATAGTAATAGGAAGACTCCTGTGGACTCACGCCCACTATACCAGTATCGCCATGAATAACGGGCGGCTTCGCCGCATGTAACGCTACGTCGAGTTGATACTCGCCAGCCGCGCCGCTAATGCGGTCCGTGCCGTCGCTGCCAGATGCCCGTACCGTGCCCACCTGCAGGTCGAACGCGCCCGGCACAGGGGGGGTGGGCGCCGGCACCGATACCTGCTGGTCGTACCGGAACACCCGCTGCTGATGGTCGGTAATGCCGACGTGTGCCACGTATCCCGGCCGCTGCACGCCGCCCTTTGACTCCCGCTTGAACACCACCAGATGGAAACTGTAGGTGTCGCCGCGGTCGGTGGCCACGTGCCCGTTGTAGTACCACCATTCCGTCTGCACGTTGTGCGGGCCGTCGTCGTCGGGCAGCTTGATTGGCCTGAAGGTGGTGGCGCTGGCGGCCTGAATAGTGGTGCTGGTGGCGGCCGGCGTTGTCCCCACGGATGCCGGCGATGCGCATGCGGCCGCGGCGCAGCAGAGCAGCGCAGCGAGTAGGCGGAGAGGGGTGGGGAAGGGCATGTGGTGGTGGAGGCAAGTCCAGTGGCGGACAACGCGCTGCTTCAGTGTACCGCGCGACGATTGTCCGCACCTCCCGGGCAGGCGTACAATGACGCCCGGCGTACTCACGGCTCCCGCATGGTCGGGAGCCGTCGCGTGTTCGCCCCCCCGAAGGATTCATGCGAGAACGGTTCAACGGCATCTACTACGGTTGGCTCATGGTGGCCGTCCTCACGGTGGCCAACTTCACCCAGGTCGGCGAGTTCAACCCTGTGCTGGCCGTGTTCATCCGCCCGTTTGGCGAAGACTTCGGTTGGTCGCGTGCCGAGGTATCGCTCGGCATTACGTTGGGCTCCATCGGCGGTGGGCTCATTGGCCCTATTATGGGCCCGCTCATCGACCGCTACGGCTCGCGTGCCGTGCTCGTCATCTTCCAGGTGGTCTTCGGCTCGTGCCTGCTGTCGCTGGCCCTGCTCAACGGCACGTTGTGGCACTTTCTGGTGGCGTACAGCTTGGGCCGCATGGTGGTGCAGGGGGGTACCCAACTCGCCATCCAGGTGGCCATTGCCAACTGGTTCGTGCGGCGGCGGGGCCGGGCCATGGGCATCAGCATCATCGGCACCCGTGGCGGCCAGGCGGTGCTGCCGGCCGTCGTGGCGGCCATCACCCAGGCGGCCGGCTGGCGCTGGGCGTGGGTGCTGCTGGGCGGCATGGTGTGGATCTTCGCCATTGTGCCCACCGTGCTGTTTGTGCGGCGACGGCCGGAGGATTTGGGATTGCTGCCCGATGGCGCACGGCCGGCCCCCGCCGCGACCGCGGCTGTGGACCGTCCCGCTGTGTCTGCCCCTGCCGCCATTGCCGAGGACACGTGGACGCTGAAAGAGGCCACTCGCACCCGCAGCCTGTGGTTGTTGGGCGCTGCCTCTTCGTTCACCTACTTTGTGGGTGCAGGCGTTAACCTGCACCTCTACCCTTACCTCACCGATCGCGGCCTCGTGGCCGGCGATGCCATTCTGGCTTCCAGCGCCTTCTTCACGGTATCGGGTGGGGCGGCCATTGCGTGGGGCATGTTCCTGGACCGTATGGCGCTGCGGCATGCGTTGGCGGCAGTGTTGGCGCTGGCCGCGGTCTCGATGGTGGTGCTGATGGGTACCGATAGCCTGCCGCGTGCCCTGGGCTTCGCGCTGTTCTATGGTGCGGCGTTTGGCGGCACGCAGACTATCATCTCCGTGATGTGGGCCACCTACTACGGGCGGCGGCACGTGGGGGCCATTTCGGGGGCCATGCTGCCCATGCAACTGCTCACCAATGCCATGGGCCCTTACTTTGGCGGCTGGAGCTACGACACCACGGGAGGCTACATGCTGGCGTTCAGTGTGTTCGGCGTGGCGTCGGCGGTCGGGTCGGTGTGTGCCATGCTGGCGGGGGCGCCGCAGCGCCGAGTGGCGCCGGTAAGCGGATAGCCGGCCGGTACGACCGCGGCACGATGGGGCGTTGTGGCGGCGGTAGCGGAAACGGCAACAGGCCCCGCAACGCGGGGCCTGTTGGTTGGGAGCGTTGGGCCTAGATGACCCGGTAGAGGATCTGCTCGCGAACCTCGCGCAGCGTCTCGTGCTGCCAGTCGGCCTGAGCGGTTTCGCGCATGGGGCGCATGGCGGCCATCAGGTCCTCCTCCTTCGTGCCGTCGGCAATCAGCTTGGCGCGCAGGTCGGCGGTGAACTTGTAGGCCGAGGCCGGGCGCTCGGTGAAGTGGCCCAGTTCGTTGAAGTCCTTGTCGTAGAACACGAACACGGGGATGGACATGAACTTGTGGCGCCACAGGAACTCGTTGGTGAGGTCCGGGTGCTGGTCGCGCTCGAAGATGCGCAACTGGACGCCGGCTAGGTCGCATGCCTTGGCGATGGTCGGGATGCCGCGCACCACGTCGGGGCACCAGTCCTCGCCAATGGCGACCACCTGAAGGCCCTTCTTGCCTGCGAACTCCTTCAGGAAGGCGATTTCCTCGGCCTTCGGGGTGAACTCGTCGTAGAAGCGCTGGAACCGCTCCTTGTTCGCCGAGATGCCGCCGACGTAGTCCGGCCAGGTCTTGCCCTGGGTAAAGCGCTCGGCGGTCATGGTCTGCTTTTCAGCAATGGTGGTCATTCGGGGTCCTCTTCTAAATGTGTAGTCACTAGCCGTATGAGTGTAGCGTTAGTCTAGCATTCCGTATCTCTCCGTGCCAAGTTGCATTGCTTGACACTGTTGAAGGGGTGCGTTAGTGTGAGGGCCGGCGGGCCTCGTCCTCGAGACAGGCCCGTTTCGTGACCTCGGGGTTCGGTAACGCTGACCAGCGTGCGAATGGAGGAAGGCAATGCCTTCGGAATACGAGCGCGAGATCGATGAAATCCTCCGGCGGATGGGCGACCTAGGCCCAAAGCGGAGCGCGTCGCAGCGGTTCTTCGACGGCATGAAGGCGCGCCGGCGGTCGCTACAGGTGTGGTTCCAGCACGCCGTTGGAGCCGCCGCGCCCGATCAGTTGATGGTCACGGCCATCCTGCTGTTTGTGGCAGCGTTCTTTATGCGGTTCATCTCGCAACCGCTGGCGTTTTGGGTGGGACTCGCAGGGTTTGCGCTGTTCGTCGCGTCGTTCGCGCTGTCGTTCCAGCACCTGTGGGGCGGCAAGTCGAAGCAGGTGCGCTGGCGCGGGCGGGTTATCGACCTGCGTGAAGGGCAGCCCACGCTTGCCGACCGCTTGGTGCTGTGGTTCCGGCGCCAGTTCGGTCCCCGTCACTAAAAGCGGGACTCCCCTGGTACGTCCACCACGCCCCCTCCATGAGGGGGTTCTTGCTGCCCGCCAGCCCTTGGGAGCACCCTCTGGTGCCAGACGGTGCCGCTGGTGGCCATGTTGTGACCACGCCGCCTGCTGAGGGCTGGTCCTGGTGGCTCGGCGGCGCGAACGGTAGAATGTGCACACACGCCCCCGTAGCTCAGAGGATAGAGCAGCGGTTTCCTAAACCGTGTGCGCGTGTTCGAGTCACGCCGGGGGTACCACGTTTTTAGGCACGAATCGCTTTCCGCCGTGGCAGAGTTGCGCCCTTCCTTGTTGAAGTCTGCCGACATTTCCCATTCATACTACCGTCTCGCCCTGGGTTAGCGCTGCCTTGTTTGGCTGGCAGCATCGGCGCCATTGCTTCAGCCTCCTCCTGCCCCTATGGGCTGCGCCGGTGGGTAGAGCGGTTCAACCCCCGCGCTGAGCAGCGGCCTGCGGGCGGGCAGCAAACGGTGTCAGGCGCGTGCTGGGGCTGCTGCTTCAGGGAGCGGTGGGGGTGGCGGCGCTGCAATGCCGATATCGATGAGGGCGTGGCTGAAGGAGTGTACCTCCGGCTGGTAGAGGGCCAGCGCGGTCCTCAGTGTGTCGACCAGGACTTCCACATCGGGGAGTTCGGTGCGAAAGCTGACGTAGAGCTTGCCGGCGGTAAACCGGCGCGGCTTCACGTCCCACAGCCGGGGCACCTTTTCCAGGTCGCGCATAAAGCGCATCACCGCTGCGTAGTCTGTGAAGGGCGACGCCACCAGTGTCACCTGGTCATCGAACTGCCAGGCCTCTCCGGGCGTCTCTTGTGGTGCGGCGGCCGGCTGAGGAACGGCCGGTTCAGGGGGGGCGCCCCTCGGCGATCTGCGCTGCGCTGCGCCTGCCTGTGGTGTGGGCGCCTGGACACCCATCCCGCCCGTCGGGCCCCCTGGGCCCTGCGCTTCTTCGGGCTGCGCAGCAGGGGCCTCGACGGCTAGCTGACGTGTTGGGGTAGCCGCCGCTTGGGGCAGTGGCCTGGAAGCGAGCGACAGCCCGAAACGGATCGCATCGAAGATGACCTGCTCGAGCACGGCCGCAAGCGCTTCTATGGGCACAGTGGCCGGGGCAGGCCCGTTCGGTGTGGGGGCGGTGGCGGGCGTGGCCGCGGCCAGCTTCTTCACGCGCTCACGCACCGCCGCCGCCACCCGGCGCTCCACCTCAGGGTGGGCTACCGCAGCATCAACATGGGGCTCTGGCCACGGTAGGAGTACCTCACCGCCGGCGTCGTCCTGCTTCTTCGGCATCACCATTCTTGCTTCACGCTGCTGCAGGCCGCTACAGTGCCGCCCCGCGCATGATACGCCAAAACGCCTCGCATTCGCACAAAGCCCGGTGCAGCAGGTACGATGACGAAGTTCCCTATCTGGGGGCCGTGCTCAGGGCAATCGCCTCTTATTTCCCAGTGTGGTGCACCCTGAAAGCCGGCGTGTCCCCGCGGTTTCACCCCCAAACCCCCTCAAGGGGGTTCAAGGTACTCCTTCGGAGTGCGTGAAAAATGGGGGGACACCCCCCAAACCCCCTGGCAAAGAGGGTTGCACCCTCTCTGCACTTACCCGCCAGAGCGCTCTGACGTTCTTTCACCACAGTAGACGCGATAGCCCTGGGGGCCGTGCTGGTGTTTCTTGCACGGCCAGGCCTATCTTTAGATCCGCGCACATGTTCCCTGGGCGTTCAACCGGCGACCGGACTGGGGGTTCCCGCTCGAAAAGCGGCGGCCACAGTCCAGAAAGGCCACTCCCATGGCAAGGACGTTAGACGCACAGATCAACAGCCTGAAACCAGGCGACCACCTCTGCCTGCTGTATGAGACCGCGCAGGAGCAAGTGGCGGCGGTCGTGCCGTTTATCAAAGCCGGCCTCGTCGCTGGAGAGCGCTGTGTCTACGTCGCCGATGCCAAGACCTTCAACGCCGTGCGGACTGCGCTCCGCAAGTCGGGCGTCGGCGTGGAACGGGAGGAGGCACGCGGCGCGCTTGTGCCGCTGAGCAAGCCCGATGCCTTTTTGGAGACCGGCCAGTTCGATCCGCAGCGGATGATCGCTGTGCTACGTCGCACCGAGGAGGAGGCGCTGGCGCTGGGTTTCACCGGCCTGCGGGTCGTTGGCGAGATGACGTGGGTGCTGGGCGACACGCCGGGCCACGAGCGGCTGCTGGAATTTGAGGCGCTGCTCAACAACGTGCTGCCCGGCAGCCACACCACCGCGCTCTGCCAGTACGCTACCAAGCGGTTCAGCCCGGAGGTCCTGCAGGGCGTGCTGCGCACCCACCCCATCGCCGTGATCGGCGACGCGGTCTGCACCAATCCCTACTACCAGCCCGCCCGCTTCGGCCGGGGCCAGGCGTCCGCTCAAGAGACGCTGGATTGGATGGTCGCCACGGTGAGGGATATCCACCACACCCAGGAGGATCTGGCCGCCGGCAGCGAACTGCTGCAGAACATCGCGGCGAGCACCAGTGAAGCGATCTACGCGAAGGACGTCGAGGGGCGCTACCTGTTCGTGAACCGCGCCGGCGCCGCGCTGATGGGGAAGGCCCCCGAGGAGCTGCTGGGCAAGCAGGACAAGGACTTTCTGAGCGCGGAGGTGGCCGGCCGGCTGCGAGATGCGGAACTGTCCGTTATGGCTTCGGCGCGCGACGGCAGCTACGAAGAGACCTTCCCGACGGCAGCGGCGGGCACGCGCACTTTCCTGACCACCAAGGCCCCGCTGCGCGATGCCGCGGGCGTAACCATCGGCATTGTTGGAGCGTCGCGCGATATCACCCAGCTACGGGAGGCGCAGGCGTCGATTGCACGCCAGGCGCAGTTGCTGCAGGCGGTGCTCGACTGTACCCCTGATGCCGTGTGGGCCCTCGACGGTGAGGGTCGCCTGATGCTCACCAACCGGGTCGGCGCCGGTTACCTTGGCCGGCCGGCCGAGGAGCTTGTTGGGAAGCCGATTGCGGAGCTGCTGGGGGGCGACGTCGCCGCTAAGTTGGCGCAGACGAGTGCCCACTTGTCCCAGACCGACGAGCCGCTCACCACCGACACTGAAGTGGAGCTGCCGTCGGGCAAGCGGCTCTTCCAGTCGCGCAGCGCCCGGCTGCGGAATGCCGCCGGTGAGGTGGTGGGCATGGTGGGCGTGGCTCGCGACGTCACCGAGGAGCGGCAGCGCGAAGCGGAGCACGTCCGCGAAGAGCAACTGATGCGGGCGATCGTCGACGGGTCGAAGGACATCATTTACGCGAAGGATCGCGAAGGCCGGTTCACGATGGTGAACCCCGCGTTCGCCCGCCGCTCAGGGCTGCAACAGGCGGACTTCATCGGCCACACCGCGGCCGAGCTGTTGCCCGCAGCAAAGGCGGCGGACCTGGCGGCGCGCGAGCTGCGGGTTATGGCGACCGGCGAGCCGATGATCCTGGAAGAGGAGTTTCAAACCCCGGCGGGGCCCGGCTGGTTCGAAACCCTGAAGGCCCCACTGTACGACGAGTCGGGCGAGGTCACCGGCACCCTCGGCATCTCGCGCGACATCACCCTGCAGAAGCGCTCAGTCGAGGCCATCGCACGGCAGGAGCGGCTGCTCAATGCGATAGCCGAGGGTACGCCCGATGCGGTCTTCGCCAAGGACATGAACGGGAACTACCTGTTTGCCAACAGCGGCACCGCACGGATGCTGGGACGCGCCAGAGAGGAACTGCTTGGCCACCGGATCCAGGACTTCTTGCCGCCGGAGATGGGCGAGCCGCTGCAACACGACGACGAGCAGGTGCTCACCAGCGGTGAGGGCCGCAGCTTCGATGAACGGGTGAACACGCCGTCTGGCCGCCGCTGGTTCAATGCGTACAAGGCGCCGCTGCGCGATGCTCAGGGTAAAGTTACCGGCCTGGTGGGCGTGGCGCGCGACATGACCGAGGCCCGCGAGAATGAGGCAAGGCTGCAGGAACGCAACGTCTGGCTCACCGCTCTCGCCGATGCTGCGCCACAATTCGCCAGCACCCTGGACGCCGGCGTCCTGCGGCGCCTGTTGGTGCAGATGTGCGTGGAACGGTTCGGCGCATCGCTTGCCGGGCTGGCCGAACGCCAGCCGGGTGCGGCAGCGGCCATTCTTGCCCAGTGCCCGGAAGGCGACCTGTACGCGCAGGCGCTCGAGGCGGTGTTCGGCGGCGCCGCCGGCGAGAACGGCCCGGTGGAATCGGCCATCGCCACCGGCGAATCGCTGGTGGTGGAGGACATCACGGCCGAGAACCGGTTCTTCCTCAGTGGGGCGGCGCCCGCACAAAAGGGGTTTTGCACCGCGGCTATTCTGCCGCTGCGGGCGGGAGCGGAAACCCTTGGGGTGCTGCTGCTCTACGGCAGCGAGGCCGGGTTCTTCTCTCCTCAGAGGGTCAGCTTCTTCGAGACGCTGACCAGCCGGGCGGCGGCGGCGCTGCTCAATGCGCGGCTGTTCCAGGCGGAGCAGGACCGCATTGAACGGCTGCGCACGCTGAGCGAGATGGCGATCGACCTCGCCAGCGGCATGAGCAAGCTGCAGCTTGCGGAGGCGGTGTCCAGGATGTGCGTGGAACGGCTGGGAGCGGTGGTCTGCGCCGTCATGCACGTACGGTCTAAGGGCGAGGTGGAGGTGGTGACCCAGTACCCGGCCGACGCACAGTTCCCGCGCGATGCTGGCGTCCGTTGGGACGACACCCCGCTGGGCCAAGCGCCGACGGGCCGCGCGATCCGCACTGGGCGGCTGTCCGTGGTGGAGGACGTGGAAAGCGATCCGTCGTTCGCGCTCTGGCGAGAGCGGGCGCTCAACAGCGGTATCCGCGCCATGGCGGCCTTCCCGCTCAGCGGGCACAGCGGCATCATCGGCACCCTGGCGGTCGGCGGAGGCCACCTGGGGTTTTTCGACACCGAGCACCTCGCGCTGTTCAGCAATGTGGCGCGCTCCATTGCCGTAGCCACTGAGAACGCACAGCTTATCGATGAGTTGCAGGCGGGAGCCGAACGGGTGAACTCGTTGCGGAGCATCGACCGCACGATTGCCAGCACCATGGACCTGCGGGTGATGCTGAGCGCTGCCGTTCAGCAGATGCAGGCACAGTTGAGACTGGATGGGGTGGTCATCTGGCTGCGCGACCGCGCCACCTTCACGCTGCGGCCCGAGGCGGCCAGTGGGCTGCATACGGCCAGCCTGCGGCGCGGCGCACTGCGGCTGGGCGAGGACCTGCCGGGCCAGGTGGCCCTGGATCGGCGGGCGCAGATGGCGCCGACGGCAGGCGACCCCAGCCAGCGCGCCCGCCTGCTGCATGCGGATGGCATCCTCCAGCGGTACGCTGCACCGCTTATCGTGAAGGGCCAAGTGGTGGGCGTTTCCGAGATTCTGAGCCGGAGGTCCTTCTCCGAGGATGTCGCCTGGTGGGAGTACTTGGAGGCGTACATGGGGCAAATTGCGGTGGCCATCGACAACGCCGCGCTGTGGGAGACCCTGCAGCGCAGCAAAGATGACCTGGTGGTCGCCTACGACACCACCCTGGAGGGCTGGGCCCGCGCCCTCGACCTGCGGGACCATGAGACGGAGGGCCACACCAGGCGCGTGACGGAGGTCGTGGTGCAGCTTGCCGCCGCGCTGGGCGTGCGCGACGAGGAGCTGGAGCACATCCGCCGCGGCGCGCTGCTGCACGACATTGGCAAGACGGCCATCTCCGACAGCATCCTGCTGAAGCCCGGCCCCCTGACCGAGGAGGAGTGGGTGGAGATGCGCAAGCACCCAGTCTACGCCCAGGAGTTCCTCTCAAACATCAGCTACCTTAAGCCGGCGCTGGTCATCCCCTACTGCCATCAAGAACGGTGGGATGGCTCGGGGTACCCGCGCGGCCTGAAGGGGGAGGATATACCGCTGGCGGCCCGCATCTTCGCCGTCGTCGACGTCTGGGACGCCCTGGGCTCCCGGCGGCCGTACAAGGAGCCATGGACCGAACAACAGACCCGCGACTATCTGCGGGAACAGAAGGGGAAGCTGTTCGACCCGAGGGTGGTCGATGCGTTCTTGGCCATACAGATCGAGGAACTGGAAGCCTGGCCGGCGCCGGAATGGCCGCCGGCCTAGGCGGTTTGCGGTGGGGGGTGCGGCGCCCTGCCGCTATCGGGCGCAGGGTCACTCCGGCTGGGACACCGTCAGGCCCGACCAGCGCGCGAACTCCAGGGTTGCGGTCGCCTCTTCAACCAGGGTGTCGGCAGTCATGTCCGGGCGCAGGACCGCCATGCCCACGCAGGCCGGTTCGGCCATCGCACCGCTCAAGGCTTGGACCAGGCGGCGTGCCACCACGGAGGCTCCGGTTATCGGCGTCTCCGGAAGGATGACGTAGTACTCGGCAGTCTGATACCGCACCACCACGTCGAGGCTTCGAAACGCTTTCGTGAGGAGCGACCCGAGTGCGTGGTCGAGCGCCGCGGCATCGGCAGAGGCGCCGCCGGCGCTGTGCGCCACCGGGCGCGCCAGCCCCACCCGCAGTACGGTGAGGTCTCGCTGGTAACGGCGCGCCATCTCCACCAGATAGACCAGCATTTCCCTGCCGAATCCTGGGTTGAGCGCGCCGGTATCGGGCACGCGCAACGATGCCGTTGCGAGGTCTTGCTGCAGGTCCCAGACGCGGCCGGTGAGGGCCTGAGTCTGCTCCAGGATCGCCCGTGCCAGCACAAACGCGCCGGCCTCCCCTACCATCAGCGCCACCAGCACGGCAGGGTTGCCGCCATCGCGCAGCAGCCACAGCCAGAGCGCGCAGAACAGTCCCGCTGCCGCCCCCGCCACTGCAAGGGCGTACCGGGGACGCAAGAGCGTGGCCGCGGTCACCAACACCAGCGCGGCCAGACCCACCGGCAGCAGCACCTCTGCGCCGGTAGAGACCAGCAGCGCGAAGGCCGCCGCCAGCCACGCCGCCAGCAGCGCGCTCGTCCAGGTAAGCGCGAGCATCGCTACGTCGCGCTGTGGCGAACGATGAGCATAGTCATGGGCCTGGCGAACCGGTCTGCATCATTACAGGTCGGCCTGTTGGGCGGGTTGTGGATGCTGCGGGCCCCCTGCGCTCCGCCGCCGGGCTCGCAGCAGCGACCGCCCCGTGACGCCAAACAGCAGGGCCGCAGCCACCACCAACCCGGCCGTCGCGGCCCACGGTGCGGCCGCCTCGGCCCGTTCGCCAACAGACGGCCCCGCCGCAAGTCCCGGCGCCGGCACATCGAACGAGCGGCTGCGGTAGGCGGTGCTGTCGGCCAGCGGCGGCTCGATGGTGGCCACGTTTCCCAGCATCCGGCCCTGTTCCAGCCCACCGAGCGCGTGCTCGATACCGGTTGGAGAGGTGCCGGTAATGACCAGGATGCTGCGCTCGCGGTTGAGAGGCGATGGCATCAGCTCCAGAATGCCCAGTTCAGCGCCGTCGCGCACCCCCACCAGCGGGGCGCCGCCCGCCTGCAGCACGCGCCCATCGGCCGTGAGCTGCAGCGGAAGGTGCTCTGCAAGCGCCATAAGAAAGCGGTTCTCGGCAGCCTGGCCGAAGACCAGCATGTTGCGGTCGGACTGGGCCGGCCCAACCGCCGCTCCGGTGGTAACGCTCAGGTCGATGAGGTCGGATGTGGTGGTGCGGCCCAGGTACGCGGCGAGCGCTGCGAGCTGGTGGGCGCCGCCGGCGTCGTCGGGAGCCACCACCAGCAGGTTGCCGGTCCGGCCCGACTGCACGAACGGGAAGGGGAGAGCGGCAAGGCCGGAGACCACAGTTCCACCGGGCGGTAGTTGGATGCTGGATGCCGCGTACAGCACTGCCCACGCCAGGTCCGAGGGTGGTGGCGTGCACGCCGTGGCGAACCCGCCCGAGGCTGCAAGCGCGTCCTCTGTAGCGGAGACGAGCGGCCAGCTCAGGTGGAACTGGACACTGAGGACGTTACGGCCCGTTCTGAGGATTGATGCCGGCAGGTCCACTTCGAGCCCCGGCCGGCCGGCGCCGGTGTCGGCGAGCGAGGTATCGCGCAGGGGCAGGTCGTTCAGCGCGAGCGTCACCGACGACACCGCACCGTTCAGTAAGCGGGTATGGTCGTATACGATGCGCGCATGGGCGCCGTGCACGGGTAGGAAGGGCGCCTCGAACGGGATGGAGAGGCGGTGGGTGCCCCACCCGTCAACCCGCTGGTCGGCGAACCCCAGGTCCTCCAACGAGAACTCAAGGGGCGACTTGCCGTCGGCGGGTGCAGCGGCGCCCCCGGCAAATGGATCGGTGGGCCGTTGGGTGACCACAGCGGCGTTGCCGTGCAGGGCCTGCCGGGCCGTCTTGCCGGCCAGCGCCAGTGCTGCCCGCAGCACCGCCTCGTCCGACGCTCCGGTCACCACCACGGTCCGGTAGTCGCGGTTCCATGGGGAGTCCAACTCCATGAGCACCCCCTGGTCGGCCGCCACCGGTTCACCACTGGCGCTGGTGAATGCCGGCGTGGCGCCCGCCCCAGGTGCGAAGGGCAATTGAGCGGAGGCGGCCCGCAACGGTTGCCAGATCGTGCTTTCGCGCGGCCGGCCAATTACCACAGAGGAGCCGCCGGCGAGCTGAGCGTCTGCCTCGCGGGCGGGCAGCAGCGTGAGCGCCAGGTGGCGCGACCCGCCGTACCGCCCGACTGCCGCCCCCACGTCCACCGCGGCCTGCCACTCGGCCTGGCTTGGATCGTCGGGTACCACCAGCACCAGCCGGTCTTCCTGGCCGGGGCTGGGATCGAGCAGCGTGATGGGGAAGCGGCTGAGGTCGGGTGGCGGCAGAGGGTTCATGACCGGGCCGGGCGCGTAGGTGTAGCTGAGGCGCGTCTGCTTGAACACCGTAGCGTAGAGCGACGGGTGATCGCTATTGCCGCATCCGGTGCCCGGGATCTGCATGAAGAAGCGTACCTCAACGAGGTTCACGTCCTCGCGCAAGACGCTGAGCGGGACGGCGATGCTCACCTCGTGCTGTGCGGCCTGTTCTGAGACCAGGGGCCACGTGCGCAGTGGGATGCCGTTGAAGACCACCGACACCATCGAGGTGGCCGGATCGACCACCTGGGCGTAGTTGAGCGACAGGGTGAACAGCCCGTCGCCCCCCAAGCTGTAGCGGCCGGGGCCTGGGAAGTAAAGGCTGAGGGTGGAGACGCCACCGCGCTGTACCTGGTCGGTCAGGCCGAGGTCGGTGAGCGTGTACTCGCTCTTCGGCGCACCTGCGGCGGTGACATGCCCCGGCGAAAACGCGAGCGCGAGCACCGCCAGCAGGGCGCCCGCCCCACCAGCAAGCCACCGTAGCGACACCGGGGCTTTCCAACAGGCCGCTAGCACCGGTGTGGCCGGCGGCGCCGGTTGAGGCCAAGTCTTTGTACCATCATGGACTACCGTCCGCGGTCACCACCCGGTACAAGCGCCAGCGCAAGCCGGGAGTGTCGAATTCATGTTCTAGTGTCGTAAACGGAGTACCCTCCTCAAATATGTCTGGGTACTGCTTGATAATGAGGTCGGTGCCGATTTTGGCCCGTTCTGGCACCAGGATGTGGGTGACGTTGCCCACCGGATGGCGCACGTAGTCCATGAACACCGAGGCGTTCGATACGACGAAGCGGTTGGCGTGATGGCTGAACAGCACCACCTCGTTGGCCTGCTGGTCGTCGGCCAGTATGAGCGCTTGGGGTTCCACCGGGAAAAGTTCATTCCGGAAATAGAGCGCGATCTCTCTACCGCCCTTGTTAAAGGCGGCGGCCGCTTCGCCGCCCTGGAACGCGGCGGTGAGGAATGCCGGCTCGTTGTCCAGCACGAAGGAACGGTCATCGAGCCCGCGCCACGTCATTTGTGCGCTCCAGGCCACAAAGACGATGCTGCACAGCATTCCCACCGGCCAGGGTATGCGGCCCAGTGGGGGGATGATCTCGCGCCGCAGGCAGTAACTCAACAGCACCGGGGCAAACGCGGCCAAGTACACGTGGTAGCGCAACCAGCCCAACGACGCGCCGGTGAAGTAGAGCAGCCCCTGCATGGCGGTGAAGCTGGCGCTGACCACCGCTAACGAGAGCAGAAACAGGTCGCGGCGCGCCACCGTGAGCACCAGGGCCAGCACGAAGACCGGGAGGAAGGCGGGCGCCACGTCCCAATCTGCGTGGAGCGCGTGCGTTGTCGATTCCATGGCCTCGCCCACCAGGGTGGCCAGCGCGGGGTTGCTGGCCAGCAGGGTGTGGGCGTGGTCGCTGGCGGAACCCTTGCCCACGACGAAGTTGAACGGGTTCCCCATGATCATGGCGTTCAGGAACATCCACACCGCGAACGCGTAGGTCCAAGGAGTGAGGTACAGAATGGTGAGGCCTTCCGCCAACGCCCGTTGACGTGGGGCAAGCTCGTAATAGAGCAGCACCGCCAGCACAGCGGCAAGCGCCATCGCGAACCCGACGCCTTCGTAGCGGCTCATCACCGCGCCCGCCATGGCCAGGCCCATGATGACGACACGGGAAAAGACCAGGGGCTCGTCGAAGGCAAGCTGCTGAAAGGCGTACCACGCCAGCAGCACGAACAGCAGCACCAGCAGCTCGCTCATCCCGGTCACCGCCAGGTACACCACCAACGGATTGGTTTGGTAGAGGGCCAGCAGCAGGTACCGGTAGCGGCGGCCGGGCACGTGCTGTGCGAGGATGCGATTGAGCAGCACCAGGCATCCCCCGGCCGCCATAGCGGAGACCAACGGGCCGGTGCCGCCTTCCTGCGCGAGCCCCGGAAGCAGCGCCACGAGGGGAATCTGGAGGGCGGCCGGCAGCGGCGCCCAGATGAAGCCCAGGTTGGCCAGCTTGGGGTCGAAGCCGTACAGCACTTGGTACGCCTCATAGGTGCGCGCCACGTTGTCGATATAGAACATGTGCAGGCCGACCGCTATCCACAACCCGGCTACCGCTGCGGGGATGCTCACGGCCAGCCAAAGCGCCATGTCCTCGCCGCGGCTGATGGCGCCCCCAGTGGCGGCTTCGGCCGCAGCTTCGGGATGGACCGCGACGGTCCGGCCCACGTTCAGGGGGGGCAGAACCACCGGGAGGGGCCGGCGCACCCATCCCAGCATCAGGGCTCTCCCGCGGGCGGCCCAATGTGCACCGGGCCCCGGTACAAGCCGTGGATGGTCTTCTCCCAGTAGTGCGGCCGGCGCACCAACTGAGCGAGCGCCTTCCATGCCGCCAGGCTCATCATCCCCCAGTAGCACATGACGATGATGTTGTACTTGATGAGCGAAAAGTAGCGGCGCCGCAGGCAGCCGAGCATGGCGGCATAGGTGAACACGAAGTTGCCGAAGAACAGCGAGAACGCACCGGCGTAATAGATGGGGCCTGGAAAAAGCTCCTCGATGAGGTGCGCGCGCGTGAGGAAATACGCGGGAGTCAACACCCAGAACACGGGATTTACCAGAAAGGTGAAGAACGTGCCGAATATGGTCATCTGCACGCTGAAGAAGGCCCAAAACCCCAGCGACCGGTACAGCGCCACCGGGTGCCGCATGTGCACAAGCCAGGTCTGCATGTAGCCCTTGACCCAACGCGACCGCTGGCGCAGCCAGTTGTGGACCCGTGAGTTCGCCTCTTCATAGGTGGTGGAGTCGACCACGGCCGTGGTGTACCCGCGTTTGAACAGCCGGATGCCCAGGTCGGCGTCTTCGGTGACATTGTGCGGGTCCCAGGCGCCCAACTCCTGCAGCACCGCGGTGGGGAAGTGGTTGGACGTGCCACCCAACGGAATAGGGCTGTGCACAGCGTCCAACCCCGGCAAGAACAGGTCGAACCACATGGAGTACTCGCTGGTGAACCACTTGGTGAGCAGGTTGTGGTTCTGGTTGTAGTAGTTGAGCTTGCACTGCACGCACCCAAGGTTGGCAGCGCCCTTACGAAACGTCACGATGACCTTCTTGAGCTGCAGCGGATCGGGCACATCTTCGGCATCGAAAATGACGGTGAATACCCCGCGCGCCCGCAGCAGCCCAAAGTTGCACGCCCGGGGCTTACCCCTTGGTTCGCCGGCGGGCACCAGCACCAACTGGAAGTGCGCGGGCAGCCGCCGGGTGCGCGCCGCCTGGATCGTCTCCACGTCGTCGTCTTCCAGCAGCAGCTTCACGTCCAGCTTGGCTTTGGGGTAGTCGAGCCGGTCGATCGCATCGACCAGTTGATGGAGCACTGCCGCTTCGCGGTAGAGGGGGACCAGGATGGTGTACACGGGCAGGTCCCGGTCTTCAAGAGCGGCGAGTTCCTCTTCGTTGACCTCGGTGTCTGGGCCGCGTTGCAGGGCGCGGTTGATGATGTAGAACTTGTAGCAGGAGATGACGAAGTAGAAGGCGTTGGTGAGGGCGACCAGCGCCGTCAGAAACCCGATGGGGTTCGCTATGAACGCCGAAAGCCCCATGGCTGCCAGCACCAGCGCGGTCACCTTCTGCCTCCGCGACAGCACGTGCTGGGCGGAGTCCTCGGGCGACCGCGTCATAAGATCGAAGGCGCTGCGATAGAGATGGTCCTGTTGGTAGGCCTGTGCGAAGCCGCTGGCAAAGTCGGATGGGGTGATGACCGCCAGGCGCAGTGGCGCGCCCAGCAGGCCGCCCGCCTCCGCAATGGACTCTCGGTCCAGTGGGTCGACCACTCCCAGTAGCACACCGTCCTCGGTTTTCGCCAGGGGTAGCAGCCGGTGCTGGTGGGCGAACGCTTCTGGCAGCAGCCGACACACTGCGCTGTCGATGGTGGGCTCCGGAGCATCGGTGAGGCTGAACCAGGGCAGGTCGAACTGGGTGGCCAGGTGCATGGCAAGCTGGCGCTCGGAGATGGCGCCAAGGCTGACGAGCGCTTCCCCCAGCCGCAGGCCGGCCCGCTGGGCCAGCCCCGCAGCGGCGTCCAATTGTTCCGCCGTTACGAGCCCTGCCAACAGCAACTCGTCGCCCAACCGCAGCCGGCCCAGGTGCCGGGCGATGCCGGCGATGAGCTGCGAATGGCGCGCGACCACGGGCGTCACGGGTTCACCAACGGCCTGGCGCACGGCCGCCACCGTGTCGTGGGTGGGCCAGGCGAAGGCAACCACCAGACCGCTCCGGTCGCGCCGCAGCGGGAGCGCGCCATACCTGCGGGCATCGGCTTCATTGAGGCGCCGCGCCTCTTCGTGCTGCACCGGGTCCAGCACGCGCCGCACGGTCACCGCGTTCCCCAGGGGGTCGATGACGGGGACCAGGCGCTCCTCGGGCGATAGGTCGGCCAGCGGCAGGGCGAAGGCCGCGGCAACCGCGCTGGCCACGTCCGCTTCCGCCACGCTATCGAGTTGCACCGCTGCCTCAGCAGGGGTGACGCTTTTGGCGGCTTCGGTGGCCCAGCGCATGCGGTCGGCCGGCGATAGCAGGCCTGCGTGCAGCAGCGCCGCAGTCACCTCGGCGAACCGCTCGGGGAGTTCGGGCGTGGGTTGGCCCGATCCCTGACGCAGCGCCCGGTCGATGGTGGCCCGCGGCGTGAGCACCATGCGCACAGGCCGCCCAACGGCCGCCGCCAGCGCCTCGACCCCAGCCCGCGCGTCGCCCCACGCGGCGACGGTTAGCCCGCCTGGGCTCTTCCAAAGCGGCAACAGCCGGTACTGCTCCACCAGCGCGGCGGGAGCACATTCGGCAACCTCGGCAGTGGGGAGCCAATGGTCGGTCTGTGCGAAGGGGACGCCGAGCCATAGGCTCAACGCCTCGAGGAGCGTCCACTCCCCGAGGATTCCGGCCTCCAAGAAAAACGATTCCATAGGCCCATCGCCGGAACCGAGCGCCGCCTCCGCCTGCCTGAGCTGTGCCGCGGTGCAATACCCGAGCGACGCCAGAAACTGGGGGAAGCGCTGCTCCTCGGTCCACCAGGCCTCCGGCCACACCACTGGGGGCTGCGGGTCGCCGGGTGGCAAGTGCTGGAGCACGCTGCTGACGAGATCAGGTTGCACCACCACCGAACTGATGGGGCCACCCAGGAGCGCGGCGTAGACACTCACGGCCGATGGGTCGAGGGGTGTGTTGCTGGCGAGCACGTAGCCGCCGCGCGAGGTGCTCACGGGCACCGCGCCCAGGCGCGACACCAAGCCGCGTGGCAGCCGGCGGGCGAGCTGGAGGTCGGGATGCCCGTGGAACTCCCCGCTCACCCCAAGCTCCCGCTGGGGGAGCATCCCGAAAGCAGTGCGCCGCCGTGGGCTTGCAGCCGCCGCCCTCGGCGTACCTCCGGCGGGCTGCCGAGCGGTCTCGGTGGACCACGCCGTCTCTACCAGGCGTTGAATGGCCGCCTGCGAGGCCACCACAGGCGCGACGGAGAATCCGCTGAGGTGGGCAGCACCGGGCAGGGAACTCAACGCCCGCGGGTGGGAGATGGCCACGAGGAGACGGCCGCGGTACAGCGCGAACGGCGCCAGTCCGTACGCCTGCGAGTAATCGCAGGGCAGCACGCGCACAATCCCAGGTGGGGCGGGCCACTCTCCCAGGCGCACGTACGGCAGCCCCAGGGTGAGCGCTATCGCGCCGGCCAGCGCCTCGCCCGATACGCTGCCTGATGCCAGCAGGCTCAGCGTCAAGGGGCGTCCGCCGGGAGGCGCGGCAGTGTACGCGTCAAGTTGGTGCTGCGGCAGGTACCCCAGGACCACGGCGGTAGCGCCGATGGCAATCTCCAAGGCACGGCCCGTGCTCTCCGCAGTGCCGTACACCATCTCTATCCCGCACTGCAGGTCGGCAGCGGTGTAGCAGACCGAGAGCCGCACCGGACACCCGGCGGCAACGGCCAGGCGGTGACGCAGCGCGTCGGATGGCGCGCTGACGGCGACGGCGAGACCCTCCGCCGTGCGGGCCAGCGGCACGGCCAACGCATCGCGCGCCACGCGTTCCGGCAAGCTTCGGGCGAGATGGGGACTGAGGACCGCCCGCGCCAGCACGATCCCCGCTGCTGCGCCGCCCACAGCGCGCCCCGGTGCAGTGGTCACGTTACGATGCGCCTAGGGCCGGGACGACCGTGTGCCGCCGCGCCGCCCCAGACGTTCCCGTGCATACAGCACGGCGATCATGGGGAACATGAGGATGAAGCTGCAGAGGAAGGTGCCGAGCAGGGCGAAGCCGACCCCAATCCCCAACACGGAGAGCCCCAGGCCGAGCACCCCGATCAGCACCAGCGCGCTGAGGAACACCCGCCACGATACCGGCCGCCAGCGACGCGTGGTGCGGACCGTGGCAGGGAGGCCGACATCGGGCTCGGGTTCTGGTTGAGGAGGCTGCAGGGCCATCTCGGCGCCGGTTACCGCGACGCCAGCAGGGCCAACGGCGAGACCACCACCCACAGGGCAATGGCAAACAGCAACAGGCTGTCTGCCATTGCGATGCTCCGCGGCGTTCGTACCGAGCTGCGCTCGGCCGCATGGGTATCTTGGGTCAGTAGCCGCTGCACCGTCGTCTCACCCGTGCCTTCCCGTATGCGCCCAACGACTATGGCCGTCGGAACTCCGCGCCCGGCGGCCATAGTGGCACGTACCAGAGATGATACCGCGCCCGCGCAGCGAACCCAAACACGGACCCGGACGGCAAGTGCTCACGGATCCATCCTTCCGCCTCGGCGTCTCCGTACGCAGGTCGCTCCACAGCCGGACGAGAGGTGTGCCACCTGTTGTGTGGGGGCATCTGCGCGGTTGCCTGCGCCCCGCCGGTTGAGGCTGCGTGATTCCTTCAGTGCTCCGTGAGCTGGAAGATCCCGTGGCGCTGTGTTCCTTGCGAAGCTTTCAAACCCGCTATGACATGATGCGCGAACACGTCCGGAGGCACGCTCCGGCAATCGGCCAATCCGAGCGCTGCCCCCTCCAACACGCCCATTGCCTCTTGCAGCGTGTCCAAGTGCCGCTCAGAGAAGCGACGGCGGTCAGAATAGACGCCGAATGCGGGTACCGTAGTGAATGGGCCGAGATAGCTCAGGCCGCCGTACGTCCCGGCCAGCGCGCTCGCATGCGCCACTACCGCCGTCTGCACCGCTAGGTTCTCTTGCGGCGTGCTGCGCCCGCGCAGCGACCACACCCCTGGTTCCTCAGGGATAGCAACGTCTTGGTGGTCGTCAACCTCTAGCCCAGAGTCCAGATTAACGACGGGCACCAAGGCGGCCAGCGCACGCACGGCCTCCAGTGCCCAGCGCCGGTTCAGGTCTCCCTTGGGGAATGAAGGGCGGTAATAGAAACGTGTGGCTACGTAGGTTTCGGGCAGTCCAGCCGGGCGGCTGCCGACGTCGCTTATGCTTGCGAACGCCGTGTGCGCACTAACCGCCGCAACGCCGGTAAGCCCTTGCCAGAACTGTTGGAACAGCCCGAACATGAGCGAAGGGTGCAGCAGTGTGGCGTGCTGCAGCCCCAAGGAGCCCCGTGCTTGTTCGAAGACAAACGTATCGAATGCATCGATGCCTGTCTGCTTTTGCTGGCGACGCTCCCGCCAGCGGACGTTGTTGCGTGCCCGGTACTCGGCTGGGTCGATAATGTCGAACACATCGACATATCCCGTTGCCAGCTCCCCATACCACGGGCGCGTGCCACCGCGAGAAAGCACCACCACGCGCCGGGGGTCCACGGCTTCGGTGGTGAACAGCCAGCGCAGAAACGGCACCCAGTACAGGAGTTCGAACCCGACTTCGCCGAGCCAGGGACCGGCGATGAGCGTGCCGCCCTGCCGCACCAACCGCCTAGCCGCAGCCAACAACCGCCGTTCCTGCTGGCGAAAGAAGAAACGCACCACGGGTTGTACCGCTGGGCGGAGGAGCGGCCGGACCAATGACAACATGGTTCCTAGCATAGCAGCGCGGTACTGCTGCCAGCCAGGAATGGTTTGGTGGAGTTGCGGCGCACCCTGGCAGCTTGACGGCTCGCAAAGCTATCATCGATAGTGACGTTTGCCTCAGTAGCCGGCCGCTTCGGTGGCGGTTGAGGCATGTGCTGAGGATTTTCCAAAGACAACTGGATAGTACACAGATAGCACGGAGCAGCAGCCTGCCCTATGACGATGCCAGAGTTGAGCGTTGATGAGCTTCGGCTCAGAGAGGCGGAACCGCGCGATGTTCCGCAGCTCGTTAACCTACGGAACGGCGCACGCGAATGGTTCTTCGACCCGGGCGAGGTGACGTTGGAGGGTACGCTGGCTTGGCTGGGCAGGAGCCAGGCTGCCGGGGAACTCAATTGGGTGGTAGAGTCAGATGGTGAGGTCATTGGGACCATCTCTGCCCTCCCGAGTGAACGGGGCGTTGAGGTAGGCCGGATGATTGTGGCGCCGGCACAGCAAGGACAGGGCGTTATGAAACGGGCACTCCGCATGGTTGTTGCGTTCTTGGCGCACCGTTTCCCTGGCCCAATCTTCCTAGAGGTGCGTCCCGACAACCCCAAGGCCCGCAGTGTCTACGAGGACGTTGGATTTACGGTAACGCGAGTAAGGATGGAATGGCATGATCCCACTGTTTAGGCCGTCGGTGACCCAGGCGGAGATCGACGAGGTTGTCGATACGCTGAAAAGTGGCTGGTGGGGTCTTGGCCCAAAGACCGCTCGCTTCGAACAAGAATTCTCTGCCTACGTGGGTGTGCAGCACGCCACGGCGGTGAACAGCGGCACGGCAGCGCTGCACCTGGCGCTGGAGGCACTCCAACTCCCCCCGGGTGAGGTGATTGTGCCGGCGCTGACCTTTGCGTCCACGGCACTGGTGGCCCTCTACACCGGCCACCGGCCTGTATTTGCGGACGTCGATCCTGTCACGTTGAATATCACGGCAGAGACGGTCGCCCGGGTGAAGACGGATAAGACCCGCGCTATCATCCCTGTGCACTTCGGGGGCCGTCCGGTGGACCTTCCTCCGATTGAAGCGTTCGGCCTTCCGATTATCGAAGATTGCGCCCACGGCATGGGCACGCGGACCAACGGCCAGCATGTCGGTTCGCGCAATATTGGGTGCTTCTCGTTCCACGCGGTGAAGAACCTAGCGACCGGTGATGGGGGGATGATTTCTACGAACGACGACGAGATCGCCCACCGCCTCACCCCACTCCGCTGGGTGGGCATCGACAAATCGACCTGGCACCGCGCCGAAACCCGGTATGGCTGGGACTACCAGATAGAAACGTTGGGCTACAAGTCCCATATGAACGACCTCACGGCATCGCTTGGCTTGGTGCAACTGAGACGGCTAGACGCCAACAACGGGCGCCGGCGCGAGATCGTGAACCGGTACAGCGCGGAACTGAGCGACGTGTCTTGGTTGCAGTTGCCCGCTCGCACGGAGGTCGACCAGGACTACTCGTGGCATCTCTACGCGGTCCGGACAGAACGGCGGGATGACCTTGTGGAGTGGTTGCTCGATCACGGCGTGTCCGCCGGGGTCCACTACCGTCCGCTCTACCATCACGGCATTCTGGCCGAGTTCGGTTCGGCGGCCTCCGCACCGGTAACGGAGCGGGAATGGCAACGACTCGTGACGCTGCCGCTCTTCCCGGATATGACGGATGAGGAAGTCACGCAGGTCGTTGACGCCATAAGGGCCTTCCCGGCTTAGCCCAAGCGCCGGAAAGCCTGTGAACGCCCCCGCGAACCTCCACAGCCCCGGCCTCCCGGCTACAGGGTATGACCTGCCCGCCGTGGTTCGCTTGCCGGAGACCCCGCGCACCGCGGTGATCGGCATGGTGCTCTATAACCACGCCGACAAGCTGCCGGAGGCCATCGAGTGCTTTCTGACCCAAACGTACGCCGACTTGCGACTGGTGTTGGTCGACGACGAGTCGGTGGACGAGACGCCCGCGGTGTGCCAGCACTACGAGCGCCTTGACCCGCGGGTGACCTACATCCGGAACACCAAACGCCGCGGCATGATAGGGAACTGGCGGTACGCATTGCAGGCCGCCAGAGAACTGTACCCAAGCGCACCCTATTACGCATGGGCCAGTGACCACGACTTGCTGCACCCTCGCTGGCTCGCGGAGTGCATCAGCCTGCTCGACGCACATCCGGACACGGTGCTGGTCTATCCACAACGCGTTGCCCTAGACCGCGAGGACTCCTGGAAGGAGACCGTGCGGGGCGGCTTCTTCGGCTGGCAGTTCGAAACTGCAGACATGAAGAGCCCACTCGGCCGCATGGACCGCGCGCTGCACGGCATGTCGGCGGGCAGCATGGTCTACGGGTTGTTTCGAGCCGAGGTGCTGACACCGGCGATGCTGAATTACGTCTACCTGCCGGATCGTCTGTTCCTGAGCCAGTTGTCGCTTCACGGCGAGTTTCGCCAGGTGCTGCAGCCGCTGTACTACCGGCGCGAGGGCGGAGAAGTGACCTTGGATCGCCAATTCCGGGGCATGTACCCAGGAGCGGCCGCTGCCCCGTGGCACCTGCGGCTGCCGTGGTGGCTCACCCATGATCTGATTCTCTTCCGCGATCTTGTCCTCAAGGGGCTTGGCGGGCAACGAGTGGGACGCGGTATGGGGGTGCTGGCTACCGCGATGTACCTCATATCGACAGCACGGCTGTTCCTGCCGCGCGTGGGCGCTCAGATCAAACGGTCCGTCCGGACTAAGATCAAGATGATCCGCACCTACTGGCGGTCCGTCCGGACGAAGATGAAGGTGGTCCGCACCTACCGGCGGAACACCTACAACCGGATCCGTAAGCGCTTACGGGGCTCGGCCAAGCAACCGCGAAAAGCGGCCTAAGCCGCTAGGCTGTTGGCAAACCTTAGGTGCGTGCTTCCGTCAGACCCTTCTTGCGGGCAGCGGCGCGGTTGCTCCAGTCTGCCATGCGGCCGAGGAACGCCCGCAGTGGCCCCACCCAGAAGGGCTGTTGAACCGCAGGCTTCACGCCCACCAGTGCTGGGAGCGCCTCCAGCGCCTCCACCACCCGCTGCGTCGCCGAAACGTCGAGGCCGCGCGGCCGCACGAACTTAGCGACGAACGCTCGACACTCTGGCGCATCGTTGCCTTCATCCAGAATGTGCGCAAGCTGGGCGAGGTGCTCGTCGATAGTGTGGGCCACCCGCAAAAAGCCGCCATTCTCGGGTAGCAAATAGCGGAAGTGTAACGTGCCGAGTTGGGTGCCCTTGAACTCGTCGGCAAGCACGGTCATCACCGGCCGGCCCACGATCGCAGCCTCAATGAGGCTGCTTGAGTTCACGCCGAGTACCGCGGTGCTGTAGTAGAACGAGTCGAAGTAGCCCGCCCGCCCCTCCTCCTGAAAGTGGAGCGCCTTGTCTTCGCTGTTGCTGGTCGCCACGCCGCGATGTTGCCACACTGCCACCTCCCCAAACTCCGAGAGGTCGACTTGGCTCCAGTGCTCGGCGTTGTACGGGTGTGGGCGGATCAGCACGCCCAGACCCCGCAGCGCTGGGTTGTCTGACCCGCGGAGGGCGGTTAGCCACCTGCGCACGAACTGCATCTCGGCCTCCGGCGGCGAGATGGACGAAGTTGAGCCGCAGAACATGACGTAGGAGATATTCCTCCGCAGTCCCAGCCGCACCTTGAAATCCTTCGCACCGACGCTCGGCTTGCGTTCGAACCATTGATCGAACAACTGCGCGCCCGTGATGATGACGTGCTCCTTCGGAATCCCATGAAAGTCGGTTGCTTCTCGAAGTTGCGTCTCATTCCACACGATCACGCGGTCAGGCTTCACCCGGATCAAGCCCTTAGTGGTCAGGTGGTCCCAGCTGCCTACACAGAGCGCCGTGGGTAGACCTAACGCCAGCGCACTTTTCAGGGTGTCGGTCTCGCTGGCGGCCACCGTCACCAGCGGTGTCACCAGCACCACGTCCGGGGCGAGCTTCTTGATGTAGGCTTCTCTCGCGGTATCGCTTGGGATAGCGGTCTCTGCTGCGCCCAGCAGCCGCAGCGCCAAGTTCACCACCGGACCCGGCAACGTCGGCAACCGGCGGAGCCATGCTGCATAACCAGGCAGCTTCTTCTCCATGCGCTGCCGCAGACCGGCGGCGTCGTTGAACCGCGGGTCCAAATAGCGTACGTAATCGGTTATGGAACGGATCTCGACCGCGAGTCGTGTCCAACGGTCCTTCCGCTTTGGCGTCGCGCTGGTGGAGAGGTTCTTAGCATTCGGCTCATTTGCGAGTAACGCCACATATTCGCCGTACTTCTGCGGGCGCTCAAATGCGAGGTGTAGCCGGTGGCCCTTCGCCAGGATCAGCTTGATCACGCTCTCGTAATTGCGCACATAACCCGGCGATTGCATCACAAACAGGACGTTCATTGCGCTGTCCCGCTCGCAAACAGTACCCGCTCGGCTGCTTCGTAGTCTGCCGTCGCCATCATGGTTAACGAGCCTCTTCCGGGCTGCTGACTCACGTACTTGGCCAATGCGAGGTGCCGAGGATTGAATGGCCCCGCATCGGAATAGAACGCCAGGGAATCCACGCCGTAGAAGGGCGGCAGATACGACAGTCCCCCGTAGGTACCCACGAACGCGCGGGCGCCGCTGATGACGTGCGATTGCACCTCCAGGTTGTTCGCCGGTGTGACCAACGCGTCGATGGTGTGGCAGCGGTCCGCCGGCACCGAGTCAAGTTCCGAGTGGTCGTCCACTTTCAGCCCAGTGGTCAGCAGCACTACCTCGGACTGCGCTGTCAGGCGCTGGAGCGTTCGTCGTATGAAGTTCCGGTTGAGCTGGGTGTCGGGGAAGTTGGGGCTGAAGTAGAACTTGACCGCCACGTAGTCCTTGGGCAGCCATTCCAGGCCCGTCAAGCGTGGATGCGGCATCGCGCGATAGCGCGTGATGGCGTCGAGGTAGTCGAGGCCTACCTGGGACTTGTAATAGGGGCGGGTTGCGCCGTACATCAGCGAGGGGTGCAACAGCTCTACGTCCCGCGCCCCTATGGCGGCCTTCGCCCGGTCGATGATCTCGGTCTCCATAGGCGAGAGCGTTTTACTCTGCTTCAGCCCGCCCAATGGCCCGGTGCGGTCGTCGTTTTTGATCCTGAATTCGTCAGGGGTCATGAAGTCGAACACTTCCAGGTAGCGCCCGGCCAACCCCTGGTACCACGAGGCCACACCACCGCGTGACAGCGCCACCATGCGCTCGGGTGGCAGCCCCAACTCCTCGACCGCCCACCGCACAAAGGGTACCCAATACAGGAGTTCGAAACCGACCTCCCCGAGCCACGGCCCCACCACGATGGGTTTCCCTGACTTCGCCAAGGCCACCAGTTTGGCGCGTGTCGAGGCCAGTCGTTTCGTGGTGTCGGCGTCCCATACTGTGTGGGCTGGGGGTTCCGGCAGTACCGCGAGGCCGGCTGATGTCTCGGCCTGATGAGCGTTGAGCGCCGTCGGGATGCGCGGTGGCAGGATGAGCGTCGCGACGCTCTGGGCTTGCCGGACGCTCAACGCTGCCAGTTCGCCACCTTTGACGGCGCTGAACACCTTGTGGGCCAACTCCAGGTGATGGCGCTCATGCCGCGCGTCATCGGAATAGAACGCGTAGGAGTGGACACCCTGCAGCGGCGCAAGGTAGGAGAAGCCGCCATAGGTGCCAACAAACGCTCGCGCACCGGCGACCACGCGGGTCTGCACCTCCAGGTTGTCCGCCGGGGTCATCTTGCCGTCCAGCGTGATGACGTGTTCCCCTCCGAGACCGGCTAACTCCGGGTGGTCGTCGATGCTGAGGCCGGTGTTGAGCAGCACCACGGGCATCTGCTGCGTAAGGTTCCGCAACACCGCCGCTACAAACTTCCCGTTTTCCGGGCTGTTGGGGAAGGGCAGGCTGAAGTAGAACTTGGCGGCGATGTAGTCACTCGGCAGGCCATCCAAGCGCGGCACGGGGCCGTGGAGCGCATAGCTGCTGAGCGATTCGACGAACCGCATGGGCGCCCGTTGCTTCCAGAAGTGCGTAAATAGGTTGTACATCAGGGAGGGGTGCAGCAGTTCAGCTTTCCCCCATCCTTGGGCTTCCCGCGCCATCGCCGCTAGCTGAGTCTCGAAGCGAGAAACGATGACCTGTTTCTGGCCCCCGCCGTTTTCTTCGATGCGCTCTTGATTGCGGCGCTGGTAGTCTTGAACCGACAGCGTGTCGAACACATCGAAGTAGTTCGGGGTGATGTCGGCGTACCACGACTTCGGGCCGCCGCGGGAGACCGCCACCAGCCGCTCGGCGGGAAGGGAATACTTGCGTTTCACCCAGCGGAGAAACGGTATCCAGTAGAGCAGCTCAAAACCGACCTCGCCCACCCACGGCCCGACCACGATGGGGTTGTCGCTGGCCACCACCTTCTGGAGATAGGCGCGCGTTTCGCCAAGCACCGTGTTGGCAAACGCTTCCCAGGTGGCAGGCGAAGGCTTCGGGAGGGGGATTTGTTCCGGCAACGGCACGGTGGGAGCCGTGTCCTCGTCGATAGCCGGAGAGATGGACACCCGCCGTGAGGAGAAGGGTAAGCGCAAGTCCATAGGTTCGAAGGCGCTCCTTGACGACTAGACACCCCGCGCTGAGGACGCCGAACGCTGCCCTTCCCGGCGGCGCTCAACACCGAGGCGGCGGTGGCGCCTGCCACGTAATGCGGGCGACGCCCCGCAGGATGATACCCCTAGTGTACCCGCGAAGGCCGGGAGTTGACACGCCACCAGTTGTGCCGACGGTGGGTACGTGCGTGTGACGTGAACTTGTATAATGGTGCAAACCGACGATACCAGGCGTGCCCTCAGTGCGGGGCTTCCCGGAGGTACAGCAAAGCAATGGCCACTCACCAAGCGAAACCCTCTTCAGACTCCAGTGCTGGAAGCGGGCGACCAGCCACCCCTCGATCGAAGGCTCCAAAGCCCGTTCTCGCAAAGGCTACACCGCCGCTTGCCGACCCGGCGCTGGCAGCCGCACCCGAGGAGAACCCTCCAATGCCCCCAGTTCCCGAGCCGGCCCTTCCGCAGGAGCCACCGACAGCGGCCGCGCTCGCAGACAACGACGCAATCGCCCGTATCCTGGCCAGCCTCGACGATCTGCGTGCCAGCGTGGCGGCCTTGGCAGAGCGCACCAGCGACGATACCCCGCGGTTGCTGACAGCGGCCGAAAACCTCAGCACCAAGCTGGACGCCGCCGCGACGCGCATGGCGGAGGACACGCCCCGAGTGCTGACTGTGTTGGACAGCCTGGGCGTGAAGCTGGACGCCAATGCCACCACCAGCCGCGAGGATGCGCCGCGGCTGCTGGCAGCGCTCGGCGACATCGCTGCCCAGATGGACGCCAACGCCACCACCAGCCGCGAGGATGCGCCGCGGCTGCTGGCAGCGCTCGGCGACATCGCTGCCCAGATGGACGCCAATGCCACCACCAGCCGCGAGGATGCGCCGCGGCTGCTAGCGGCGCTCAGCGATATCGCTGCCCAGATGGACGTCAACGCCACCACCAGCCGCGAGGATGCGCCGCGGCTGCTGGCGGCGCTCGGCGAGATCAGCGCCCAGATGGACGCCAACGCCGCCCCCAGCC
>Ga0082335_1000738_pt1 | contig 77810 bp, 72 predicted proteins | sample Subgrocontami58m_FD_72375 | JGI IMG/M metagenome (GOLD analysis project Ga0082335, IMG submission 72375) | Subsurface groundwater microbial communities from S. Glens Falls, New York, USA - GMW37 contaminated, 5.8 m (SPADES assembly) (version 2) ... | reverse complement strand
AAGGAACGCATCCTGAAGGGCGTGGACGAGTTCAACGAGGCGCCCGTCGTGTTCCGCTGGAACAGGTTCGACCTCGGACTGGTCTGATGTGTAAGCATCCGTCCGGAACGAAGTACTAGTCGCGCCCGGAGCCCCACACGATGGCAACGTCGTGGGAACCGGGGAAATGCCTCTCAGAACGAGGCGGTAGCGATCCGTTCTGTCTTCCGCGACTATTGCGAGCTCGTCGCTCGGTCCGCCTAGCCTCCCCTGAGGGTCCCGACAAGTACGTCCATCTGCTTCTCAAGCGTGGCGCGGTCGCCCGCGGTGAAGATCTGGAAGAACGACCCGGCGACGAGCGTCGCGGTGACCAAAGTGGAGCCGTCGTGCGGCTCGATGAGGACTGTGAGAGTCGAGGTCACCTTCTGGACATCGAAGGAGGTCAGATTCCCGAGCGTGCTGCCTCGGTGAAGCTCGATGGTGCTGCCAAGTTGGGCACCAACGACGAACTCGTACTGGCAGGCGAAGGTGTCGAGGCGCTGCCTGACGACGTCTGCCGGCGAATCGACTGTTAGCGCGCGACCTACCTGGACCTTGCCCAACCGCGTACTCCGAGGCTCCGAGAGGGTTCGCTCGGAAGCGATTTCCGAGAGGATGCTCGTCTCTGTTCGCAGACGCAAGTGGCGGGGAATGCCCATCGGCGCCAACGCCGCCGCCGTCGCCCATGGAGTCGACAGGACGTGCCAGCCCATGATGCAGACGGTCTCCGGGAGTAGAGTCGCCTACGTGACTCGGCGCGGAACGACGGTCCTGCAGCCCGGCTCGGTGTCCTTCCACCTGTCGCTGGCTGGCGCCTGGACGGCGGCCATGCTCCAGCGTCTCGATGTCTCGCGCTCCGCGACTTCCGCGCTCACGCCGGATACGTTCCAGGCGTTCGGTAACGGGATGGCGACCGTTCTAGTAGATCGTTCCGGACGGATACTTACACATCAGACCAGTCCGAGGTCGAACCTGTTCCAGCGGAACACGACGGGCGCCTCGTTGAACTCGTCCACGCCCTTCAGGATCCGGACCTTCAGCTCGTCGATCGAGTCCACCCGGATGTGGCGCAGGAAGGTCCGAGCCATCTTCGAGAAGGCGCACTCGATCAGGTTGAGCCAGGAACCGTGCTTGGGCGTGTGGACGTACTCGAAGCGCCCCGGCCGGGTGGCGAGATAGGCCATGGTCTCGCGGCTGATGTGGGCCGAGTGGTTGTCGAGCACCACCCGGATGACCGCCTCGGGCGGGTAGTACGCATCCAGCCGCGCCAGCAGCCCGATGAACTCGCGGCTGCGGTGACGGTCCTCCACCGTGGCGAAGATATGGCCCGAATGGAGGTCGATCCCGGCCAGGATCGACACGGTGCCATGGCGGACATACTCGTAGTCGCGCCCGACGCCCTGCGCCTTGCCCGGGACCGGCGGCAGGTCGGGCGCGGTCAGTCCGAGGGCCTGGACCCCGGGCTTCTCGTCGACGCTGACGGTGTAGATGGGATCAGGCCGGTCCGCGTCAACGGTCCCCTCGGCGTGGATCGAGACGTCCCGGTACACCATCAGGACCTCGTGCATCTTGCGATCGAAGTCCGGATCGCGGCGCTCGAGGTAGTAGCGGATCCGGTGGGGCTTGATGGCGTGGTCGTCGAGGATGCGCCAGACGGTGCTCTTGCCCGCGTGCGCCAGACGGGGAAAGCCCGCGGCCTCGGCGTGCGCGGCCACGAACCGCGCGAGGCCCGAGATCGTCCACAGCTCCGCGGCCAGACCATGATCAGCGGGCTTGGTGCAGGCGATGCTCACGACCCACGCTCGCGCCTCGTCGCTGATCTCCGGCTCGTGCGGACGGTGGTAGGCGTCCCGCAGGCCCATCGCCACGCCCACCGCCAGCGCCTTGTCGATGCACGTGTAGATCGTCGGACGACTGACCCCGACCTGGCGCGCCAGGTCGGTGATCGGGATCCCCTGCGCGTAGCCCAGCAGCACCTTGGCGCGCTCGACCTCGCGCACCGGCGCCGTTCTCGACCCGGCGAGTCTCTTGAGCATCGCCGCCTGGTCCTGCGTCAGCACCAGCGCCGCACGCCTCGTCCTTCCTGCCCTGATCGCCTCCGTCGAGCGTGGGAAGATGATCATGGCGAGTATAGTCCAAGACGTAAGCGTATTGCTGGAACGATCTACTAGCCTTCTACCTTGCACTCTCCCACGCTCGCGAGGTCACCCGCCGAGCGCCGTGGGTGGACTCGGTGCTTATGGACCCGGACGCGCTCGAAGATCTACACCTGCAAGCCGCGCGCTTCCGAGACGCTTTGATGCACTTCGGCGAGAAAGCCGATCGTGACTTCGACTTCGGACCCGCCGCAGCGGAGTCATCCGACCCATCCGAGGTTCGCAGACTCGTACCCCGAGGGGCGGTCGCCATGGCGTTCGGGTTCGAGCACGGGGAGGCCTACCTGTACGCGCCCCTCGACAAGGACACGACGAGGCGGGGGTGGGCGCGCCTCTCGTGGGCCGACATGGAGCATGCGGCCCGAGCGATCGAGACCTGGACGCTAGACCTGCTGGGGCGCTGGGCTGAGGTAGAACAGCGCTGGGCCCCATACGTCGAGACGCACGGGCACCTGCTCGGGTCTGCGCGCCGGACCTGAAGCGCTTCGTTCGGATCGGGCTCGCATTCTGGCTGACCGAAGTCAGGATCGACGGTCGACCGGACAGCGCGGGCCCGGGTTGCACCATGGCCTTCGTGTCCTACCGCGCGATGTCTGCCCTCAGACCCCGACACTATGGAACGATCGTGGCGATCAGCGGTCTGTCTGTCCTTGCGTTCTCGTCACGAGTGCGGGAGCCGGAAGAACGCCAGGGCTATTTGGCTGTTCCCAGGGCCAAGACCGTTTGCCTGCTGGCAGATGCCGTCATGCCAAAGTCCAGTATTCGTATACTTCGAGCATGTACGACAACGTGGCCACCCTCCGCATCAAGCTGCGGCTCGCGCGCTTCCGCCTCGAGGGCGAGAGCCCTCATGGCCCGGCGTGGGAGGCCGCTACTGAGCAGGTCGCGAAACTCGAGCGCGACCTTGAAGAGCTCGAAGACAGGAGTGTCGAGCCGGATAACATCGCTCGCGAGCCGTCGGCCTGATCGCGCGGCCTTGTGGCCACGATCTGCTCATCGTGCGACGGCGGCATGAGGCCGCGGCCATGCGCTGACTGTCGAGGCACGCGCCTCCCTCGAGGCCATCACGAAGCCGTGCTGCGACAGCCGAATACGCAGCTCTCGAGTTCCGTCCCCCGCGCGGAACGCCCCGTCGTCGGTCAGTTCACCAGGGTGTTGGAGGTCGCGCTGTCGGATGCCAAGTAGACGTTGCTGGTAGCGCCGTCGAACTTGGGGCCGCAAATATTCTTGAGGAACCGATAGCGATAACTGTTGACGGAGGTGACCGTCCCAGAGCCGGTGCTCTCGGTGAAGCTGGCGAACCAGGGCCCGCCCGAGGCCCCGCCGGTCATCGAGCAGGACAGCCCCCAGGTGGCGCTGGCCTGATAGACGTCGTCGAAGACCGGTCCCGCGCAGTAGACGAGGTCCTTGCCGTTGTACTTGCCCTGGGCCGGATAGCCGAAGGCGAAGGCGGTCTGACCGGTCGAGAGGCCAGGGAAGGCGATCTGGAAGCTGCCAACGGTGGTATCGAGCTGGGCGCTTCCGCTATTGCCGCCGGCCCCGACCACCGCCACCGCGTAGTCGTGGGTCACCGCCGTGGAGTTGAAGCCGCCGGCAGTGGCGAAGGCGTTGTGCACGACCAGGGCGTCGGCCGTCCAGCAGCCATAGACCGTGTTGGCGCAGGTGTAGCTGGGCGCCTCGTCGAAGTCGGGGATGAAGAGCCAGTTGGTGGCGAAGGCCGTGTTGACCTGGTCATAGGCGCAGTGGCCGGCGGTCAGCACCAGCGACACGCCGGTGCGGCTGTCCGTGATCACGCTGCCCGAGCAGATCCAGCCCGAGCCGTCCATCACGAAATAGACTCGACCGCTGGCCCGCAGGACATCGCCCCCCTTGGTCCAGGAGGCGCCGGACACCGTGCCTCCCCCGCCGCCCCCGGGCTTGCCGATCCAGCCGGACTTGCCGTTGGTCGGCAGCACCAGCTCGCGCGGCTGCGCGGCTGCCATGCGTTCCGGGGTCCAGTAGGCCAGCGTCCGAGCCCGGGCGGTGTTGCTCTCGTCGGCCCCCGAGACCAGCGGGACCGAGGCGGCCAAGATGGAGACGACGGCCAGGATGGCGATGACGGAACGGCGCATGGCAAGGACTCCGGTGCGGTGAGGCAGAGGACCCGACGATGGGTGGGACCGGCGCTGCGTCGTCGCAAGAGCGACGAAGCTGGCAAGGACGGATCGTCGCATGTGGAGCACCCCTGGGTCGCGCCGACGGTCGCCGCCACATTCTCGTGGCTGTCCCACAAAAAAAAACGCCAGCGCGTCAACCTCGCGAGGACGTGGCGCAGCCTCGCCTCAGGGCCCGTCCCACATCACGATGCTTCCATGGTGTGGCCGGGCGTGTTCTGGTGCACGCTCGACGCTGTGGTCTCGCGTTTGCTGGTCTCTCCGCTGCTAGGCTTTGCTCGCAGCCGCCAAGCTCGGGGAAAGCACCGTGGATCCAATCCTCCTGACCATCGCCCGGGCGTTCGCGGCGAGGGTCAAGGTCAACTTCGATACACCGGTTCGCGCGCAGCCCGAGGACCAGCTCAAGGCGCCCGTCGTCGAGCTGATCGAGGCCAGCGGGACCCTGTTCGCGCGCAACGTCGAGGCGCGCACTGAGGCGCAGGTCCCGGGCCTCGGCGCGCGACCGGATATCGGCGTCGCGGTCGACCGGCTCTTGAGCGGCTTCGTCGAGCTGAAGGCCCCTGGCAAGGGCGCCCGCCCGGAGCGCTTCACCGGTGCGGACCGCGAGCAGTGGCAGAAGTTCCAGCGCCTGCCGAACCTGATCTACACCGATGGCTCGGAGTGGAGCCTCTTCCGCACCGGCACGCTCGTCCAGCGCTTCAAGCTCGCCGGTCGAGTCGTCGAGGACGGCGCGAGGGCGGTGGGGCCGGCGGACACGGAGAAGCTCGAGTCGATGCTTCGCGACTTCCTGTCGTGGAACCCGATCGTGCCGACCAGCCCGAAAGCGCTCGCCGAGGTCCTTGCGCCGCTCTGCCATCTCGTGCGCCAGGACGTCCTCGCCGCGCTCGGGCGCCCGGGATCGAGCTTGGAGCAGCTGGCCCGAGACTGGCGCACGTTCCTCTTCCCCGACGCGGATGAGGGGCAGTTCGCCGACGCGTACGCCCAGACGGTGACCTACGCGCTGCTGCTCGCCCGCTTCAGCGGCTCGACCGAGCTCGGGACCGACGCCGCCGCCCGGACGCTCTCGCGCGGCCACGCGCTCCTCGCCCAGGCGCTCAAGATCCTGACCGACGACCAGGCACGACGCGAGATCGAGGTCGCTGTCGCCCTCCTCGAGCGGGCGATCGGGGCAGTCGACCTCAAGGCCCTCACCAGCCGCAACCCGGACCCCTGGCTCTACTTCTACGAGGACTTCCTGGCGGCCTATGACCCGAAGCTGCGCAAGGATCGGGGCGTCTACTACACGCCGGTCGAGGTCGTCGGGGCCCAGGTCCGCCTCGTCGCCGAGCTCCTCGAGACGCGCTTCGAGAAGGACCTCACGTTCGCGGACGAGGGTGTCGTCCTGCTCGACCCTGCAGCGGGCACCGGGACGTACCCGCTCGCCGCGATGACCGAGGCGCTCGGGCGTGTCGAGCGTCGCTACGGGCCCGGCGCCCTCCCCGGCCGGGCGACTGATCTGGCGGCGAACACCCATGCCTTTGAGATCCTGATCGGGCCGTACGCGGTCGCGCATCTGCGGCTGAGCCAGCAGGTGATCGCGGCGGGCGGTTCGTTGCCACCGGATGGGGCACACGTCTACCTGACCGACACGCTTGAGTCGCCGTTCGCGGCGCCGCCGGGGCAGATGACCCTCCTCCACCGACCCCTGTCCGAGGAGCACCGGCGCGCGCAGAAGGTGAAGTCCGAGACGCGCGTGCTCGTGTGCATCGGCAATCCGCCCTACGACCGCCAGGAGATCGCGCCCGCTGACCTCGTGACGGCCCGAAAGGGCGGCTGGGTCCGCTTCGGCGACGACGGCGAGCGGGCCATCCTCGAGGACTTCCTCGAGCCGGCACGGGCGTCGGGCGCCGGCGTCCACCTCAAGAACCTCTACAACGACTACGTCTACTTCTGGCGCTGGGCGCTCTGGAAGGTCTTCGAGTCGACCGAGGAGCCCGGCATCGTCAGCTTCATCACCGCGTCGTCCTATCTCCGTGGTCCCGGGTTCGTCGGGATGCGCGAGTGGATGCGCCGGACGTTCGACGAGCTCTGGATCGTCGACCTCGAGGGTGACAACCTCGGCGCCCGCAAGACCGAGAACGTCTTCGCGATCCAGACGCCGGTCGCCATCGCCGTCGGTGTCCGGTTCGGTAAGCCGAAGCCCGATGTGCCGGCTGCGGTCCACTATGCGCGGATCGAGGGGACCCGCGCGGAGAAGTTGACGAGGCTCGCGACGATCCAGGGGTCTGCGGACCTCGACTGGTCCGATTGCCCGGCCGACTGGCACGCGGCCTTCCTCCCGCGGACGGCCGCGGGCGACTACTGGTCGTGGCCGCTGCTGACCGACCTCCTCCCATGGCAGCACTCCGGCATCGAGCTGAAACGGACCTGGCCCATCGGAGAGACACCCGAACTCTTGGACCAACGTTGGGCGAAGCTGCTCGCACTAGATCCGTTGGACCGGGCTGGAGCCTTCCGGCAAGCTGACAGGACCATCGACGGGAGGTACGCGACCCTCCAGGGCGGTCCGCCCGATCCAGCAATCCGAGAGCTCCCTTCGGGCGTGCCTCCGTATGCCCCAGTCCGGTTCGGATTCCGAAGTTTCGACCGGCAGTGGGTACTTCCGGACGCACGCATCGGCGATCGCCTTCGGCCTCCGCTGTGGGCCGTGAGTGGCCCCCAGCAGGCTTCTTGAGTTCCAGCTGACAGGCCGTGCTGGGCAGTGGGCCTGCGTCGACCGTGACCGCCAGCATTCCCGACCGGCATCACTTCCGCGGCTCGTTCGGTGGGAAGGACGTGGTGCCGCTCTGGCGGGACGCGGCCGCGACAAAGCCGAACGTCACGGGCGGCCTCCTTGACCTTCTCGCCCGGGAGTTCGGCCGACCGGTCTCGCCCGAGGACCTGTTCGCGTACGCCTATGCCGTGCTGGCCTCGCCGGGCTACGTCGAGCGCTTCAGCGAGGAGCTGACGATCCCCGGCCCGCGCATCCCGCTGACCCGGGATCGCGCACTCTTCGCCGAGGCCGCGGAGCTCGGTCGGCGCCTCATCTGGCTCCACACCTACGGCACGAGGTTCGTCCCCGACGGCGAGCGGCCCGGCGTCGTTCCGCAGGGCAGCGCCCGCGCGATCGTCGCGGTCCCAGACACCGCCGCCGACTACCCCGAGCGGTTCTCCTACGACGAGCCGTCCCAGACCGTCCACGTCGGCAAGGGGGCGTTCGGGCCCGTTGCCCCGGAAATCTGGTCGTTCTCCGTCTCCGGCTTCGAGGTCGTTCGGTCGTGGCTCGCCTACCGGATGAAGGGCGGCGCCGGACGCCGTTCGTCACCGCTCGACGACATCCGACCCGAGCGCTGGACCCCGGCCTTCACCGAGGAGTTCCTCGAGCTCCTCTGGGTGCTGGAGGCAACGGTGGCGACGTACCCGACACTCGAGTTCCTCATCAGCCGCGTCGTGGCCACCGGGCCCACCCTCACCGCGGCCGAGCTGTCGTCGCCGACCGACGCGGAACGTGCCGCCCCGTCCGCGTCCAGCACGCCCGAGGACCAGCCGTCGCTCGGTCTCGACTGACAGCCTGTTCCGCGCGCTGGATTGCGCACGCGGCCTCCGATATCACCAGGTTGCGCGCCAAGCGGCCCAGACGCCCTCCTCTTCGTCGGGTGCAGCCCGAGTCCCTCACGGGCGCCACGCCGAGACCATGCGGACATAGCGGCGATGCCGTCTTGCCGCGGGAGGCCAAGCCCCGAGGGACGAGGTCTCAGCCACCCGGTCACGCTCCCTGGTGCCGGATTCGATGAGCAGCACTCATCAGGGCCCGCTGAGGACCAGCGCTCCAGCCCGGCACCCAGCCCGGGCGCGCAACCGGCGCTCACGATCGTCGAGGACATGCGTGGCTGGCAGAACCAGCGTCAGATCCTCGGCTTCGCCCGAGGCGGGACGGCGTCCCGCGGCCTGGGTCGTCGGGCGCTGGGACTCCGCTCGTCGTTGGCACTGGCCTGTTCCCGCAGGAAGGCTCGCATCCCCTCCGGATCGAGGGGTCGGGCGAAGTAGAAGCCCTGTCCTAGGGGCACCTTGAGGCTCCTGAGGCTGGCCAGCTGCTCCGGGTGCTCGATCCCCTCCGCAATCGTCTCGAGATGGAGCGTCTCACCGAGCTTGAGCATCGAGCGGACGACTGCCGACTGCTCGGGTCCGCGGGTGATCGTTTCCACGAACGAGGGATCGATCTTGAGCACATCGATCGGGAAGCGGCGAAGGTAGCTCAGCGACGAATAGCCGGTGCCGAAGTCGTCGATCGCCAGTCGGACGCCCAGCTTCTTGAGTTCGACCAGGGTCGTCATCGAGGCCTCGGCGTCCTGCATGAGGAAGCTTTCGGTGATCTCGAGCGTCAGCCGGCTGGGCTCGAGGTCCGCCGCCTCGAGGGCTCGCCCGACGTCCGCGACGACGCCCCCACCCAGCACCTGCCGACCGGACACGTTGACCGCCATCGTCAGCGGCCTGGGGCCGGCCTCACCGTCCCAGGCTCGCGCCTGCCGGCAGGCCTGCTCCAGCACCCAGCGACCGAGCGGGACGATCAGGCCGGTCTCCTCGGCCAGGGGGATGAACTCGGCCGGGCTCACGATGCCGCGCTCCGGATGGTTCCAGCGCAGCAGCGCCTCCACGCCGATGATCGTGCTCGTACGGAGGTCCATGACCGGCTGGTAGAGAAGGAAGAACTCGCCTCGTCGGAAGGCTCCATCGAGGTCCAACTTCAGGGCAAGGCGGTCCTGGGCCGATGCGTCCGTCACCGCGTCAAAGACCTCGACCCGGTTCTTCCCGCGGGTCTTCGCCGCGTGCATCGCGAAGTCGGCCTGACGCAGGACCTCTTCGGCGGTCTGCCCGTGCGACGTCACCACGGCGATCCCGATGCTCGCATGCACGGAGGAATGCTGGCCGCCCAGCTCGAACGGTGCGGCGAGCGTCTCCACGATCCGTTCGGCGACCCGGAGAGGGACGGCCGCATCGGGCGGCTCATCGAGAAGGACCGCGAACTCGTCACGACCCACCCGGGCCACGGTGTCGACCGGCCGAAGGCAGCCCATGAGCCGCTCGCCCACCGCGACGAGAAGCTCGTCGCCCACCTGGCGCCCGAGGCGGTCGTTGACCGTCGCGAAGTCGTCGAGGTCGAGGAAGATGACTGCCAGCGGTCGATGCCGTCGCTCGCCTCGGGCGATACTGAGCGCGAGGCGGTCCATGAACAGGACACCGTTGGCCAGGCCGGTCAGGGAGTCGTGCAACGCCTGGTGCCTCAGTTCCTCCTCGAGAGCGATGCGCTCGGTGACATCGTGGATCACGAGGATGACGCTCGGCGCATCCGCCTCGGCCTGGAAGCGCGCGGTGGAGATCTCGATGATCCTCCGGCGATCTTCCGTGCGCCACTCGTAGGTGCCGGTCAGCGGGCGCCCTGCCGTGCGAGCCAGGTTCACCGGGTGGAAGGCCCGGGCGACCGCCTGGCCATCCTGTTCGAGCGGGAGCACTTCCGGTAGGGCCGTGCCGACGATGGTGATCCGAGGCCGACCGACCAGCCGCTCGAAGGTCTCGTTGCACCACTGGATCCGGCCGGTCTCGTCGGCCCAGACGATGCTCTCGTCTATCGCGCTGAGGGCAAGCTCCATCTTGCCCAATGTTGCCCGGAGCTGGTCGACGAGCTCGTTCGACGTTTCGGCCGGACTCTCACCCTTCCTCGTGGACACAGTCGCGGGTGCTCAGCCGAGGGGCCGGATCATGGCCGCGAAGGCCCAGGCGCCATCAACCTCCTCGGCCACGATGTAGTGCTCGGCCTCCTGTTCGCGACCGTCCCTGGCGACGATCTTGAGCTGGAGGGGCTGCTCGAGAATGGTGGATTGTCCCGTGGTCAGGAAACGCGAGAATCCCAGGTGGTGGGTGTCGTGGAAGACCTTCGGGATGATCGTCGACAGCGGCCTACCAACGAGGTCCGCGGCCTCCCAGCCGTAGGCTTCCCGGAGCTTGTCGTTGATCGCCGTGACGTAGCCGCGATGGTCGACCGAGATGACCGGCACGTCGGTCCGAGCCTGAACGTCTTTGATCTTCACCGTGCTTCTCTCCCCTTCCGTGGCTGAGGCCGTGGCTGCGCCTTCGGGCATGCACAGGCCGTGCGGGACCAAGTCGTGAGCGCGGTCGTATCCAGCGCGGAACTCTGAACCGGATAGGCGGGTCGGTTCGGGCTCAGCATGCGGACTCCTCCAGTGGTCTCAACCCACGGCGTCGGGTGTCCACCGAACCGGGTCAACTCCAAGCCCAACCATCGCGTCACTCCTCGTCCAGCCGGCAACCGAGACATCGAGCCCCGAGCCTCCGTGGGTCGCACTAATGTACCTCGGGTCAAGTATCCTCCAACGCGGACTCGGCCCCCACACGACGTGGTCATGGAGTGGGCTCGGCGCGCCGCGACAGGACGATGCGGCCCATCGCGCCCGCTCAGTCGCGATCGAGCTCGGCGAATACCTCGGTGGCGGCCCGCGCGCGTCCCGCCCGCAGGTCGGCGTCCGCGTCGCGCATTGAGCGCGCGAACTCCGGCGCGCGGGCCAGCACGAAGTCCTCCAGCTCGTCGGGATCGAGCGCCACCATGGCCGTCACTGGCCTTCCGTGGCGGGTAATGATCGCTGGCCGGCCGGTGCGGATCACCTCGTCGACCACCTGGCTCGGGCGCCGGCCCAGGTCGCGGATGCTGATCGTTGTCATCGGTCCACTCTCATTCACAATGTACGCACAAGTGTCGTACATCGTGCGTCGAAGTACAAGTGCTGCCCTGCTTGCTGGGCCGCGATCAGTCCAGGCCGGCGAAGACGTCCGTTTCCGGGGTTCTCGGCGGGACGCGCGACTCGCGGAGGATGTAGGCCTCTCTTTCCCAGAACTCGCGCCAGGCGTCCTGCCCGAAGCGCAGGAACATGCTGTCGGGGCTCATCTGGGACACGTGCCGCCAGATCGCGGCCCATTTGCGGTCGAGCACGTCGGTGATGTCGACCCAGGTCGTGATCGACTCATCCGGTACGAGCATCCTCGCCATCCGCTCGTTCCAGCCCGCGAGCTCCTGGGGCGACGCATCCTTCGGCTCGGTCCAGAAGTTAGCCTCGCCGGTCGCCTCCATCCGGTCCCGCAGCGCGTTCCTGACGGACGCCGGGATCGCCTGCTCGTAGAGCTTCAGCGGCGTCCACGGGGCCAGGCCACCCTCGGCCGCGGCCGGGCCGAAGCCGCCGTGCTCGGGCGCGAGTTGCTCCATGTACCAGGCGGGGTCCCCGGCGCGAGCGAACGCGCGGACCGCGACATCATGGGTCCGGATGTGGTCCGGGTGGCCGTAGCCGCCGAAATCGTTGTAGGCCGTCATCACATCCGGCCGATACCGGCGGACGAGCCAGGTGAGTCGTCGCGCGGCCTCATCCAGGTCCGCCTGCCAGAAGCAGCGTGGATCCAGGTTGCCGACCCGGCCCATCATGTCCGAGTCCCGGTAGCCGAGGTTCTCCCACTCGGTCACGCCCAGTTCACCCATCGCGGCCTCGAGTTCGCCGGCGCGGATCTCGCCGAGCCGCCGATGGTTCTCCGGGGTGTTCATCTCCTCGACCACGATCTCGCCGAGCTCGCCGCGCGTGCAGGTCACGAGGACCACGCGATGGCCGGCAGACACGGCCTTGGCCATCAGGCCGCCGGTGCCGATGGTCTCGTCGTCGGGGTGGGCATGGACGGTCATCAGGGTGTGGGGACGCGGGTCGGTCATGGTCGTGCCATCCTACGGCGGAATTCAAAGGGGCTCGCCGGGCGTCACGGTCGCGTCCGAAGGGCGACCGGTACTTTCAGCCCAGTTACGGACCGAGCCAAATCCGCGATCCTCGCGTCGTGATCGGCAACGTCCATCGTCGTCTCCGCCTCGTGCTTCGGCAGCCCGAAGCCTCCGCGCCCGTCGCGCCTCCCGAGACTCCGGACGTGCCGGAGCTCGAATTCGTCGCCTACGTGGAGAACGGACGATTGTCGGGCCGAATCCGCCTGGACGGCGCACGCCTGTCCGACATGCTCAACGACCACGACGAGTTCCTGCTGGAAGCCGTCCTCGCCGAGCGCATTCCCGATGGCGGGGCAACGCCTGTCCCGGAAATCCTGGTGCGACGTGACGAGCTGCTGCTCGTTCACGCCACCGGCCCGCGAGGGGACCGGGAGCTTCGGACGCGGACGATCGCTCGGGCCATGACGCTCAAGTCCGGTCCCTACCTGGTCACCGGCGACGTTCACGCCGGCCCCGGGATCGATCCGCTCCTGTTCTTCCGTCGGCGACGCCCGATGGTGCCGCTGACCGACGCCTCGATCCAGTACAGCACCGCAAATGGTCCCGTCTGCGAGTACGTCGATGCCATCGTCGTCAACCGCGACCTTCTCGATTGGGTACGCGTGGCCGAGTCCGGCGCAGTCGCCCGGGACCAGGTCGAAGTTCCGTCCGACCGGCTGCGCCGACCGACGACCTAGCGGCTTCCGGCCGCTCCGGCCGCTCCCGCCGCTCGCGTGGGCCGTACCATCGCAGCAATGGCTGCACCGAACGCACGACCCGGGCCACTCGCCGGCGTTCGCGTGGTCGATCTCTCCACCGTCCTGGCCGGGCCGTACTGCACGATGCTCCTGGCCGACCTCGGGGCGGATGTGGTCAAGGTGGAGCCGCCCGAGGGCGACGCGACGCGCGGCTGGGGGCCCCCGTGGGTTGGTGATGCGGCCGCCGGCACGCGCACCGCGGCCTACTTCCTGTCCGTGAACCGCAACAAGCGGAGTCTCCGTCTGGACCTCCGGACCGAGGCCGGCCGCGAGGTGCTCCACCGGCTCATTGCCCGTGGCGATGTCCTCGTCGAGAACTTCCGCGCCGGCGCGTTCGAGCGGCTCGGCTTCCCCGAGACAGCGCTGGCGCCCCTGAACCCGGGTCTCGTCCACCTCGCGATCGGCGGGTACGGGATCGCCGGACCCGACGCGGGGAAGCCCGGCTACGACTTCATCGTCCAGGCAACCGGCGGCATCATGTCGATCACGGGCGAACCGGACGGGTCGCCGACAAAGGTCGGCGTGGCGATCAGCGATGTCGTGACCGGGCTGTTCGGAGCGGTATCCGTGCTGGCGGGGCTGCTCGCCAGGCCGCGCACGGGCGGCCAGCGGGTCGACGTGTCGATTCTCCAGAGCACGCTTGCGGTGCTCGTGAACCAGGCCCAGAACGCGTTCGTGACGGGTCGTGCGCCCGGCCGCCGCGGCAACGCCCATCCCAACATCGTGCCGTACGAGACGTTCCGGACGTCCGATGGGGAGATCGCCGTGGGCATCGGCAGTGAGCGCCAGTGGCCGCGGTTCTGCGCGGCGCTCGGGGTCCCGGAGCTGGCGACCGACCCACGCTTCGCCACGAATGGCGACCGCGTGGAACGGCGAGCCGATCTCGTTCCGCTGCTCGCCGCTCGCATCGCGACGACGACCTCGGCCGAGTGGCTGGCCCTCCTGGATGCGGCGGACGTCCCGGCAGGGCCGCTCCTCGACGTCCTCGAGGCCTTCAACACGCCGCAGGCGCGGGCGGTCGAGGCCCGCGTTCCGATGACGCACCCGGCCCTCGGTGCCGTGGACCAGGTTCGGAGCCCGTTCGATTTCTCCGTCACACCGGCATCCATTCGGACTCCGCCGCCCCTGCTCGGAGAGCACTCGGACGAGATCCTGTCGGAGCTCGGGTACGCGGAGTCCGCGGTCGAGGAGCTTCGTGCCAACGGCGTGATCTAGGTGTGCTTCCCGCACAGGGCGTTTACAACCGCTGCTGACGGCGGGCTGCGTCCTGGTCGGATCGGGTGTTGGTCGCCGTGATCGGGCTGGTTGATCAGATTCGCCGCGTACGAGCGTGGCCATGCGCGACATCTGTCGATTCCGCTGTTCGGCCGAGCGTGGACGGACCCGGTTTGATGAGCCACGTCGATCACTCGTCGGACGGGAGCATCGGGGCAAGGGAGGGGACGGGATGGCAGGTATCGAGATCAGGGCGGTGCTCGATGGGGCGCCCGAGTTCGTGTCCGACGCGGTCGAGCATCTCGCGGTCTGCCTTGGGGAGGCCCATCCGACCGTCGTGGCCGGTCGCCGGATCATGGCGTCCCTGGACGCGATCCCGGATGGCGCGGTGCTGGTGACGGAGGAATCGCTGGCCGCGGCGCTCCAGCGCGCATTCCCTTACCGCCGCAATACGGCGACTGGGCTGAACCTGTCCGCGGCCGTGATTCTCGCCGCCCTCCGGACCGAGCCGTGAGGGGTCCCGCGAACCTCCGCCGGTGGCGCATGCCCGTGCAAGGTTGCACCGGTCGCGCCAGATCACCCGAGGCCCGCTGCTAGACTCGGGCGACTTCCGACATCAGGAGACCCCATCACCATGACCGACACCCGCGAGCGCTGGGCGCTCATCCTTGGCGCCTCGTCCGGCATGGGCGAGGCCACGTCCCGCGCCCTCGCCAAGGCCGGCTACAACATCTGCGGCATCCACCTCGACTTCCGGGCCGCGCTGCAGCGGGTCGAGGAGCTCAAGTCCGATCTCGCCGCTGAGGGCCGAGAGGTCCTGTTCATCAACATGAATGCGGCCGACGACGAGAAGCGCGCCGGTGCGCTCGACGCGCTCGAGGCCCGTTTCGCCGATGCGAAGGCCGCCGGGCGCGAGCCGTACGTTCGCGTCGTCATGCACTCCCTCGCCTTCGGCAGCCTCGTCCCGTTCCTGACCGACGATCCGAAGGAAGCGGTCGACCGCAAGAAGATGGAGATGACCCAGGACGTCATGGCCAACAGCCTCGTCTACTGGGTCCAGGACCTGTACCGGCGGCGGCTCATCGGCAAGGGCTCGAAGATCTACGCCATGACATCGGAGGGCTCGAGCCGCGTCGTGCCCTCGTACGGGGTCGTCTCGTCGGCCAAGGCCGCGCTCGAGAGCCACATCCGACAGCTCGCGATGGAGCTGGCCCGCAAAGGCACCGGCGCAACCGCGAACTCGATTCGCGCGGGCGTGACCATCACGCCGGCCCTCCTCAAAATCCCCGAGTCGCAGCAGATGATCGACCTCACGATGAAGCGCAACCCCACCGGGCGGATGACCACGCCGCAGGATGTCGCGAACGCGATCGTGACGCTCTCGGGCGAGGGAACGGACTTCATCAACGGCGACATCATCAGCGTGGACGGCGGGGAGTTCATCACGGCCTGAGCGGACGGACCGATCCGTCGCGGCGGGCCGCCGACCCACGTCGCGCGTACGACCTTCGTTCGGCCAGGCTGGCTCGATGGTCCCGGGCGGACGGGTCCTTCGGCCCTGTGGAGGGTGCCTCGTGTGCCCGGATGCTAGGGTTCGATCGGCGCCGAGCCGATCCTTCCCAACTGACTTGAAGGTGCCCCCAGCGTGAGACAGCGACCTCAGCCGCCCCTGACCCGCCACGACCGCCGAAACCAGGAGCGGCTCGATCGCCAGCCTGGCGAACGACCGCGAGCCGGCCGTCCCAGGCCGTCGCGACCCGCGTGGCAATCGCCGTTCGTCCTGATGACGGTGGCCGCACTCGCGGTTGCCCTCGCCGTGATCCTGCTCAACCAGAAGCCGGCCCCTTCGCCGACGAGCCAGCTCGTCACGCCGCCCCTCAGCTATGCCGCCGACATCGTGAATGGCGAGAGCCTCGGGCGGGCCGACGCGCCTGTCGTCATGGCCGTCTACGCCGATTTCCAGTGCCCGGTCTGCGGTCGCTTCGTCCGGGAGCAGTTCGGGAGCCTCAAGTCGGAGTTCATCGATACCGGCATCCTGCGGATCGAGTCACACGACATCGCGATCCTCGGGTCGGGCGCTCGAGACGAGTCGCTTGAGCTGGCCACGGGCGCGAGCTGCGCCGCTCAGCAGGACCGCTACTGGACCTTCCACGACTACCTCTCCTGGAACCAGCAACGCGAGAACCGCGGCGACTACAGCGAGGCCTTCATCTCGTCGATCGCGAGTGCGTCCGGACTGGATATGCCCGCGTGGGACACGTGTATGGCCGGCGATGAGACACGCAACGCGGTCATCGAGGCGTCGCTCGCCGCCCTGCGGGCAGGGATCAACAGCACGCCCACGATCTCGCTCAACGGCGGTACCCCGGTCGCGGGCCTTCCAGACGCGGCCACCCTCGCCGCGACCATCCGGTCCCTCGCCGCGGGCGGCGGCGCCTCGGTGTCTCCCGTCCCGTGATGCGTCGGGCCCAGGTCCGCCCGATCTTCGGGATTCACCCCGGCCTCATCCTCGCCTTCCTCGATGTCATCGGGCTCGGGATCGCGGCCTACCTGTCGATCGTGGAGCTCGGGGGCGGGGTGCCCGTCTGCGGGCCGCTGAAGGGTTGCGAAACGGTCGCCCAGAGCGAGTACAGCCGGATCGGCGGCGTGCCGGTCGCCGTCTACGGCGTAGGCCTCTCGCTGATCCTGCTCACCCTGGCGATCGCCTGGTGGCGCACCAACCTGTACGTGCTCCTGCTCGCGCACTACGGCCTGTCGCTCGCGGGCGTGATCTTCGAGATCTACTTCATCTACATGCAGATCGTCGTCATCCGCGCCGTCTGCGTGTGGTGCACGGCCTACGGTCTGTCGCTCACTCTCCGGTTCGTCATCGCCCTCGCCGTCTGGTTCCGGCAACCCAGGTCGGCGGTCGACACCACCTAGGCTCCGGCCTTCCGGGCGGCGACGAGAAGGAGCGCGAGTGTCCCGCCGATGCCGATTGGGATCGTCAGCGCTCGACGGTGACCGTGCCGACCATCAATGGGTGGTAGAGGCAGACGTAGGGGAAGGTACCCGTCGTTTCCTCTACCGGGATCGCCTTCTGACCCCTCGAAGCCGTCTCCTGGCTGCGCATGTCGTGTCTTTCGTTCCGTCGGGTCTGACGGACCCTGATCCGCTGGGTCAACGTGGTCGCCGATGACCCCATGCTGAAGGAGGACTCTCAAGAGCCGATCTCTGTTCTGATCAAGATCCGGCCAAGGCTACGGTCCATCAGCCTCCCTTCTGACCCTCAGGTCGAGGAGACATGTCTCCGCCGAGGAGCCGCCGAGCGAAGAGCGATGTCGTCAGGCGGAGCACCTCCTCGCCCCCGAGCGGTCGCCCGAGGAGCTCCTCGACCCGGGCGAGGCGATAGCTCACGGTGCGGACGCCGACACCGAGCGCCCGAGCCGCGCCCCTGAGATTCTGCCGAGCCGCGACATATGCGGCGACCGTCCGGAGAAGCTCCTCGCCGTTGCGGGGCGCGTCCAGGATCGGGCCGAGCTCGCGATCGATCGCGGCGCGGAGGAGCCCCTCGTCGGCGAGGAGCGCGCGCTCGAGGAGCAGGTCGTCAGCCGTACGGTGCCCGCGGAGCCCGAGGCGCTCGGCAACGAGGAGCGCGCCGAACGCGGCCCCGAACGCGGGGGCGACCCTGGCCAGACCCGCCGCGAGCGGCGCCTCGACGGCAAGCCACCCATTGGGCCCGGCCAGATCGTCGAGGACAACGTCGAGGGCGCCGACGCCCGGCCAATTCGCTCGCGCGAGCAGGACGAGGCGACCCCGCGTGGTGGCGACGATCGGGGGGATCGCGGCGCCATCCCGTCCGGACCGGCCAGGGCGGTCGAGGGCAAGCGTCACGCGCAGGACCTCCGGTGCCTCGTCCTCGAGCTCCCGGTCGATCCCCGCCACGAGGACGCGGTATCGGTCACCCGGGGCGAGCCCGAAGTGGGCGGCCCGGCGGGAGATCCGGGCGGCGGCGGCCCGATCGTCGGGCGCCAGCTCGAGGAGCTCGTCGAGGAACTCGCGGCGAGCGGCGCCGGTTCGAGTGGCGATCTCCCGTTCGGCCTGGCCGTAGCCCTCGGCGAGGGCGCCGGCGGCCGAGTCGCCCGCCTTCAGGAGGGCCGTCCCGAGTGCGGCGAGGGCGGCCGAGTCGCCTGTCGGGGGGCGCGTGGCGGCCGCCCACAGGACCCACCCAGAGGTGAGGTATCGATCGAGGAGTCGCTGGAGGGGCTCTCCCTCTCGAGCGGCACGTGAGCCTGCGAGGCGCAGGCGAGCCAACTCGTCCGGGCTGAGCTCCTCGGCCCTCAAGAGGGCCCGGATCGTCCACTCGACCGCCCGTCGCGCGGCCGAGGACACGGCCTCGAGATCCTCGCCGGCACGAGAGACATCCCGGGAGACCTCGCCGACGATCGGGTCGAGGTCCCCGCGGAGGGCCTCGAGGATGGCCCCATAGGATGGCTTGAATCGATGATGTTGCGTCATCTCGGCAGGATACGGCGTCATACGTTGCCCTGTCATGGCCTTGTTTGCCTGAACCGGGAGGTGTGACACTTCCGGCGACGGTCTGATCGGCCACCGCCTGCTTGTCGGCAGACCGGCCGCCTGACGTTAGCCTCCACGGCCCGCAGACCGCCGACCGCGGTCGGCGGGCCGCCAATTAGCCCGCCGACGGCAGCCGGCCTCCCTCCGGTCCCGCCATCCCACCCGAAAGTTACGACCCCTTTGGACTCGACCATCCTTCTTGGCGCCGCGTTTGCGGCCTTCATCGCGGTTGCGCTCGCGCTGGATCTCGGCGTCTTCCATCGCGAGGCGCACGTCGTCGGCGCTCGCGAAGCTCTCGCCTGGACCACGGTGTGGGTCACGCTGGCCGTCCTCTTCGGGATCGGGATCTTCGTGGCGCGCGGCGGGGAGACGGCGATCGAGTACTTCACCGGCTACGTCATCGAGTACTCGCTGAGCGTCGACAACGTCTTCGTCTTCACCCTCATCTTCGCCGCCTTCGCCGTCCCGCGCGCCCTCCAGCACAGGGTCCTCTTCTGGGGGATCGTCGGCGCGCTGGTCATGCGGCTGCTGATGATCCTCGCCGGCGCCACGCTCATCGCGCAGTACCACTGGGTGCTCTACGTGTTCGGCGCATTCCTCGTGTTCACCGGCATCCGGATGCTCGTCGCCCGGACCGAGCACGAATCACACCCTGAGAACAACGTTCTCGTCCGGTTCGCCCGACGACACCTGCGCGTCACCGACGGCTTCCACGACCAGGCGTTCTTCGTTCGGACGGCCGCCGGCCTCGCCGCGACGCCGCTCTTCCTGGCCCTGCTCGTGGTGGAGTTCAGCGATCTCGTCTTCGCCGTCGACTCGATCCCCGCGATCTTCGCCGTGACGACCGACCCGTTCGTGGTCTTCACGAGCAACGCGTTCGCGATCCTGGGCCTCCGGTCGCTCTACTTCCTGCTCGCGGAGGCGGCCGCTCGCTTCCGGTATCTCAAGGTCGGGCTCGCGTTGATCCTCGTGTTCGTCGGCGGGAAGCTCCTCCTCGCCGACATGTACAAGATCTCGCCACTCATCTCACTCGCGGTGGTCGTCTCGATCCTCGGGGTGGCCGTCGGGGCATCGCTCCATCGATCTTCACCGCGCGTCCCTGATGGAGCCTGACCGGATGGGTCCGCTGGCGCGTGATGCGGAACGGGTCCTGGCCACCGCCATGGGATCGGCCGGCGAGACGCACCTGTACCCGCACGGCCGTGTCGACATCGTCTACTTCCCAGCGGGGACCGTCACTCGCTGGATCGTTGCATCGCCCTTCAGATAGTCAGTCTCGCCGGGAGTCTCGCCGAGCACTCAAGGCTCGGGGTCGGCGACCACGGAGCCGCCGCGAACGGTCGCTCCGACGACCATCGCGGCGCCGATGAGGACGACGTTCTTGATGATGTACTGGCCCTCGAGCGTGGGGGCGTACGGGATCTGCGTGAAGACCTCGGCCGGGAAGAGGAACAACGGGGTGAGGGTACCCAGCATCTGGACGGCGAGCAGCAGGAGCGTGGCGCGGAGAAAGCGTCCGGACAGCAGTCCGAGCCCGATCAGCGATTCCCAGCCGGCGAGGAAGGGAACGGAGAGCTCCGGCCCAACGAGCCCCAGGGAAAGGCGTTCGATCGTCCGGGCGGCGAGATCCTGCGCCGGGCTGAGGCCGGGAAAGAACTTCAGGATCCCGAACCAGAGAAAGACCGCCCCCAGCCCGAGGCGGGTGATGAGGATGCCGTACCGGGCCAGCCAGCGGGTGATCCGGACATCGATCTCCACGAAGCGACGCGACAGCGCCGCGCGACCGAGTCGGGTGATCGGAGTCATGCCACCCGCACCGTCCCGTTCATGATGGGATGCACATCGCCTGGTTCATGTTGGTCATCGGGGGTCAGTACGAGCCGAACGGAGTGACGACGCCGTCGCGGAACGATTGAACCTCCAGCGGGGCCTCCCTCGGGCCGGGCATCCCGGGTGAGCCGGGCGGCATCCCGGCGAGGGCGATCCCGTCGATGTCGGGGCGCTCGGCGAGCAGACGCTCGATCGCCTCGAGCGGCACGTGGCCCTCGACGACGTAGCCGTCGACGACCGATGTGTGGCAGCTCCAGAGTTCTTGCGGTATTCCGAGCGAGCGCTTGTATGCGGAGACGTCAGCCTCCTCCACCTCGATGACTGCCGTGCCCTCGGCGCGCAGATACGCCACCCACTCGTGACAGCAGGCGCATGTCGGCGAGCGATGGATCTCCACGGTGAGAGCCGCAGCTGGCGCCGCCGTCGACGACGGAGCGGGGACGAACGTCAAGGCGGGCTGGCTGCGCCCGGCACAGGCAGTGGCCACGGCCCCGAGGCCGGCGAGGACGGACAAACGCAGCACGGCTCGGCGACTGAACCGCCGCCCGCGCACATCGGCATTCGGTCCTGCAGGCTCCACCAGTTGATCTCCCCTCAGGGGTGCATGATCGGTCACGGCGGCACTTTACCCGGGAGGCGAGCGGTGCGCATCGCCCCTCGATTGGGGGCGGATGCGGGGACTCTGGAAGCCTTGGGTGCGTCCGGCCGCGATTGCCAGGAGCGCGAGCGTCGTGCCCACCCCGACCGCGGCACTGCCGAGCCCGAACCCGACGAGGGTGCTGCCGGGCGCGCCGACGCTCGGGTCTGCCGCCGGCCCGAACCCGATCGTCACGAGGGCCGCGCCGGCGTTCAGCGCCACGAGCCGGATCATCGCCCCGAGTCCGAGGAGCCGGCGCTGTCCGGCGTGCTCCACCGGATCCCCCGGCCCGATCGCCGGCAGGAGATGGGTCATCGCGCCGACGAGGATCTGGACCACGCCGCCCACCACGAGCGGCCCCACGAGGATCGTCAGGGACCAGGCCGCCGGCTCCGCGCCGAACCACAGGACGCGCGCCGCCGCGGCGGCGAGACCGAATCCCAGCCACATCTGCCCCGCGAGAAGCGCCCAGGCCGTGACGCGGTGCCAGCCGGGGTCGGTGGTCCAGCGCCCGCGGTCCGGGTCGAAGCTGATCACGAAGCCGTGGGCGGCAATGCCCAGCGACCCACCCAGGACGGCCGCCGCGCCCGCGCGCGCGACGATGTCCAGGCCGGTCGCGTAGCCCGTGGCGATGAGCGGCGCGCCGAGCGCGATCCCCACGATCGCGAGCCGCGACGAGGCACGCGGCCGGAGGCGCGTGCCGGCGACGGTCGGGGCGAGGTGGGCCAGCGTGGCGACGACGACGAGCCCGGCGAACCCGACGAGGTTGAGCCACGCGTGGGCGGGCTTCAGCGCCGCCCACGCCGCTCCGACCGTGGGGTCGCCGCCGACGACGAACGTCGCGATCGTCGCCCCGACGGCAACGTTGACGAGCGCGAGCGCGTAGGCCCGCTCGAGGAGCATCCGCCGCGGACCGAGGGCTCCGCGGAGCGGTGTGAGCGCGGCCACGGCGACGAGCGCGATCCCGGCGAGGAAGGCCCCGCCGGCCAGCGTGGCCGGCACCACCTGCCCGCGGGCGTGCCCGTAGACCGTCATCACTGACAGTGCCCCGAGCGCGACGAGCGCGATCCCGCCGATCCGGATCGCCGGCCGCACGGGCCGGGCGACGACCAGGGCGGTCGTAAAGAACGGGAGCACGGCGGCGATGGCCGTCGCCGCGGCGCCCGCGAGCGCGAGGTGGGTGGGGAGCCATGCCCCGAGACGAATCGCGGGCGGGAGAAGGAGCGACGCCACGGCGAGGCCCAGGAGGACCACGGCGGCCGCCAGGCCTCCAAAGGTGATTCGCCGGTCGGCCGACCGGGAGATCCCGATGCCCGGCCGACCCGTGGGCCCGAGCACGGGCAGCGGAGTGCGTAACGAAGCGGACGGTGACCGGCCGGCGCCGGAAGCCGCCGTGGGTGTTGCCGTGATGGTTTCGGCCCGATCGAGGCTCAGTTCAGCGGGTCGCCGTCGCCGGCCTGGAGCAGGCCGAGGGCTCCGCGCCCGACGAAGTTGAACGCGTGGGTGACGATCGGGTAGAGGCCGTCCTCCTTCGGCGACAGCTCGATGATCGCGCCCTGCGCCGGGGAGAGGTCGACGGCCTGCGAGCCGTACAGCCCCGGGTTGTCCCGCAGGAGTTGGATCCCCTCCTTGATGACCGAGCTGAAGATCGTCCCGACAACATGAAAGGAGCTGTCGATGCTCGGGCCGGCGTTCAGGACAAAGACCCGGATGCGATCGCCCGTCCCGACCTTGATCGGGTTGTCCAGGTACTGGTTCGCGATGCCGTTGAAGACCACGAAGTCCGGTGCCGGCGCGGCGGCTGCCGCCTTCGCGAGCGACGCGATCTCGCCCTGAGGGCCCAGGTACCACTCGCTCTGGACGACCGCGAATTCCGCGTCGACCGGCGGCAGACCCTCCTTCGGCTCCACGATCACCATGCCGAACATGCCGTTGGCGATGTGGTGCAGGGCCGGGGCGGTGCCGCAGTGGTACATCCACACGCCGGCATAGTCGGCGCGCCACTCGTAGATCTTCTCCTCGCCCGGGTTGATCGAGGTCATCTCGTCGTTCCACGCAACCTGGCTGGCGTGGAAGTCGATCGAGTGCGGGACCTCGCTCGTTGTGGGGTTCTTCAGGGTGATCCGGACCGTGTCGCCGACCTTCACCCGGATGACCGGCCCCGGAACGGTGCCCCCGAAGGTCCAGACCTTCTGGACAAATCCGTCGGCCACCGTCATCGCCTTCTCCTCGATGACGAGCTCGATGTTGTGCGTCTCGCCCGCCAGAATTGCCGGGGCCGTGGCCGGGTTGAGGACGTAGGCGGGCGCGTTGGGATCCGGCTGGACGGCCGTGTCCGGTGCGGCACCGCCTTCGCCGACCGAGCCGCCGGCCGAGCCGCCGGCCGTGCCGCCGGCGACCGTAAGGGTGCCCTTCATGTCCGCGTCGGCATGGCCCGGGACCGAGCAGATGAACGTCAATCCGCCGTCGGGCACGTCGACCGTCACGGTCACGGTCTCCCCGTTCTTGGCGAGTCCGCTCGCGGTGCCGTCGGAGAATGTGAGGTCGTGCGGGATGGCCCCATCGTTGGTGAGCTTGATCTCGTAGCGTCCCGGCTTGTCGACCGACAGCTCCTTCGGCTCGAAGCCGAGGTCGAAGGCCTTCACCGCGAGCGTCCCGAGGACTTCGCCACCCGCGGTGCCGCCCTGGGTGGGGGCGGGTGTCGTCCCGGCGCCGCTCGCGCCGCCCGGCGTGTATGTCCACATCGGCATGCGGCCGGAGGGTGCACACGCGGCCGCAATCACTGCAACCGCCGCGAGGAGCCCAATATTGCGTGATCGCTGCATGGTGGTCTGACTCCCGGGTCGTCCGAGGACCCTGTTCGCCCGCGGTGCCGATCAGTCGGCGAAACGCATACCGGGACGATATGAATATTGTTCCAAGACGCGGGGACACCATGATGGGCCGTTTGGCCCGTCCCTGCGTGCCTCCTGTCCCGACGCCAGCCGTCTCGCCGGTGCGGACAGGAAGGTCGGAGACCCGCCGTTCAGCGGGTCGGCACGCCCGCGCGGTCGCCCTCAACCCGCCCGGCGCGAGCGGGAGCAGGCCCGGCGCGAACGGCGAGCGGACCCGCCGCGAGGTCGGCGAGCTTCGCGGCCGCGAGCTCGCGGCGCATCGCATTCGTTGCCGCGGTGAACGCGTCGTGGACTGCGCAGGTCCCATCACTCCGGCACGCGCCGCCGCGCAGGACACAGCGCATCGCATCGCCCTTTTCCTCCACGGCATCCACGATCCGGAGCAGGTCGATGTCGATCGCGGGTCTCGCCAGGTGGTAGCCGCCGCTCCGGCCCGCCGTCCCGACCACGATCCCCGCGCGGACGAGATCCGTCAGCACGTGGGGAAGGAACCGGCCCGGGATGTTCATGTACTCCGCGATCCTGCGGGCGCTCACGGGGCGCCCGTTGTCGAGGAGCGCGATGGCAAGCGTCGCGCGGACGGCGTAATCGCCACGAAGGGTCAGTTCGAGTCTCACCGCCCGATCCTCGGAGCGGAGCCCGCCGACCCGGAAGGGCCGAACGGCCCCTCGACGGTGCCGTCGCGCCTATCAGCGCCTGCGTCCCACCCGAACGATCACGGGGTCGCCCGCGCATAGCCGGTCAACTCCACGTACCCCTCGCCGGCGAGCGGAACGCCGTTCCGGGTGGCGGTGACGACCTGCGAACCCTCCCAGTACACGACGCCCGTAGTGGCGCGGGTGTCCAGCTCCTGGTCCGCGATCGTCGGCCGGAGGCGGACGATGAGTCCCTCGTCGGGTACCCGGAGCGTCCATCCGGCCGGGTAGGTCGCACCGCTCAGGGCGCTCGTCCATGTCCGATCGGTTTCCGGCTCGACAGCCAGGTCCGCCCTGTCCAGGTGCCTGGTCGTCCCGTCGGCCTCGATGAGGGTTCCGTAGACGAGGGGATACGTTCCATCGGTCGCCCGGACGAGCGAGATTGTCAGGTCCGTCCCGTCGTCGAGGTTCACCGCGAACCAGTCCCAGCCGCCACCACCGACGGAGATGAAGTCGCCCCACTGGTGGTCGAACCAGGCGTTGCCGGTGACCCTGAGTCCGGAACCGTCCAGGGTCAGCGTCCCGGCGACATCCATCCTCGTCCGAGAGTAGTAATACGAACTGCCGGCGAGACCGAAGTCGATCCAGCCGATGCCACCGTGGAGTGCCGGCGGTCTTGTCGTCCCCAGCGTGAGATCGAGGCCGAACGCCCCGTCCGCCGCCGCGGCCTCGTCTGGAGACAGTGCCGCCCGGATGACGTCCGAGCCGCCGGCGCCGGCGAGCACCCAGGGGGTCCTCGTGGCGCTCGCCGGATCCGCCGGATTCGGCGGATTCGCCGGACCGAAACCGGTGATCGCCAGGTCGAAACCGACGGGGCTCCCGTCGGGAGCGGCCGGACTCTGGTCCACCGCCGGCCCGATCTGCGCGCGCTGGGCATAGAGGAACCGGCCGCCCCACTCGTCGGTGAGCGCGAGGTGCGAAGCCCAGGTAACCGGCGCCGCGCCCCGTTCGGCGCGGAAGATCACCGCCTCGAAGCCGAATCGGCGGCCGTTATCCGCCACCAGGTGCCCGGTGTAGTACCACCACTCGGTCAGGCGGTCGTGCGGGCCGTCGTCGCGCGGGAAGACGATCGGCTGGGGGTCCGGGAGGGTCGAGGGTCGCGGCGTCGACAGAGCCGGCGTGATCGTCTCGGCCGGCGGGTTCGCGAGGATCGGGCCGGAACATGCCGCCGCCAGCGCTGCGGCCAGGCCGAGCAGGATTGCGGCACGGATCCGTCGGCGCGCGGCGCTGCTCTCCGGCACACTCATGGCCGCGCCTCGTGCTCGGTGATGTCGGGGAGGCGCTGGGCGATCGAACGCGGCACCCACCAGTTCCAGCGGCCGAGCAGGCGCATCGTGGCCGGGACGAGGAGCGCTCGGACCACGGTGGCATCGAGGGCCACGGCAATCGCGATCCCCAGACCGAGCGCCTTGATGAGCACGATGTCGGCAAACGCGAACGAGCCTGCCACGACGACCACGATGAGCGCCGCCGAGGTCACGATCCGCCCGCTCCGCTCCAGGCCGTGTGCGACGGCGGCCCGGTTATCCCCGCTTCGATCCCAGGCCTCGCGCATCCGCGTGAGCAGGAAGACCTCGTAGTCCATGGACAACCCGAACAGGACGCAGAACAGGATCACCGGCTGCGTCGTCTCGACGAACCCGAGCGGGCGGGTCCCGAGGATCGCCGACAGGTTGCCGTCCTGGAAGATCCAGACGAGCGCCCCGAAGGACGCGGCGATCGACAGGGTGTTCATGGCCAGCGCCTTGAGCGGCAACAGAACGGATCGGAGCAGTACGAACAGGACGAGGTACGTGCTGACGAGGATGAAAACGGCCGTCCTGGGGAACTCCGCCGCAATGCCCGCCACCACGTCCTCGACGTCGGCAGCTCCGCCGCCCACGAGGACCGTCAGGCCCGCCGGCGGGCCGAGCGATCCGTTGCCAGCGCGAAGGTCGCGGACGAGGTCGCGCCCGGGCTGCTCGTTCGGGCCGTAGGGCGTGGTGATCGTGAAGGCAGTCAGATCGCCGCGGGTCGATGCGGCCAGCGCCTCCTGGACGAACCGGTCCGGCGGACCGCCCGGGCTGCCATACAGGAGCTCGTACTGGAGGAGCGTCAGTCGCGGGTCCACGTCCACAAGGCTATCCACGCGTGCGATGCGTGAGTCCGCAGCCAGTGCCCGCGAGTAGTCGTACAGGCGGGCCAGGTTGTCCGGGGTCGTCGCCGCGCCCTCCGTGCGGACGGCGAGCACGATCGGAGCGAACGGCCCGGGCCCGAACGCATCAGTCAGGCGCTCAAAGGCCTGGCGTGACGGCACGCTGTCCGGGAGGATCGTGGCGTCCGGGGCGTTGAACCGGACGTGGAGGAATGGGGTTCCGAGCAGCAGCAGCAGGCCAAGCGTCGGGACGAGGACGGCGATTGGCCGGTCCATCACCCGGTTGGCAAGGCGTGCCCAGGGCCCGTCCTCGCCGGTCGTCGCCTTGACGGGGCGCACGCGCAGCCGATCGATGCGCGGCCCCGCGATGGTGAGCAGGGCCGGCAGCAGGGTCAGCGCCGCGAGGACGGCGAACCCGACCACGATCGCGCCGGCGATGCCCACCGATCTCAGGATCATGAACTCGAACAGGACGAGGCCCAGCAGGCCGAGGAGGACGGTGAGACCGGAGAAGAACACGGCGCGACCGGCTGTGGCCATCGTCGCCCCGACGGCGTCCACCGTCGCCTCCGGCGTCCCACCCCGTGCGGCCAACTCCTCCCGGAAGCGGCTGGTCATGAGCAGGGAGTAATCAACGCCCAGGCCGAGGCCCAGCAGCGTCGCGAGGTTCAGGACGAAGATGCTCATCGGGGTTGCCGATGCGACCAGGAAGATCGTCGCGAGCGCGATCATGACCGCCGCGCCGCCGATCGCCAACGGCAGGGCCGCCGCGACCAGGGACCCGAAGACCAGCAGGAGTGCGAGACTCGCGAGCGGCAGGGAGATCAGCTCGCTCCGCTGAAGGTCCGCCTCCGAGACTTCCTGGATGTCGCCGTAGAACGCAGGTCCGCCGGCCAGTCCCACCTCCAGCTCGGGCGGGTGCACGAGCGCCGCACGAATTCCCGGCAGCGCGAGCGGCGAGTCGTCTGCCGGCAGGTCCAGGTAGACGACGTCATAGGCGGTGTGCCCATCCGGCGAGACCTGGTTGGTGGCCAGCGCGTGGGAGGCGATGCCCAGCACGTGGGGGGCACCCGGGACGTCGGCGACGGCCCGCAGGGCGGCGGCCTCGAAACCCGGCTCGCCGGCCCGGAGCGTCGGCGAGTAGAAGACGACCGCGACGGCCGCCTCGGGCAGGCCGAGCTCCTCGTGGAGGAGCTGTTTCGCGCGCGCCGACTCCAGGTCCTGGCGGATGAAGCCGCCGGCTCGCAGCGCCTCGCTCGTCCTCGTGGCCAGCGGGACGGCTGCGACGAGGAGCACTACCCACGCCACCACGATCCACCAGCGTCGTCGGGCCGCCCATCGCCCGAGTCGCTCGAACCCCGTCACTGGCAGCCAGCGGACGCCACGGGCGCGCGAAGGTGGCAGACCGAGGACGGGGGATGGCGCATCGCGGAGGGCATCGTAGCCCCGGTCTCGCGTGCTAGCATTTCGCCCGTCGCCCGCCACCCGTTCGAGGCCACGACGTGGATCTTTTCACCCTCGCATTCACGCACCCTGTCGAGCTTGGCGCATCCGTCGCGGTTGTCGCCCTGATGATCTTCATCTTCGCCCGTGCCGCGATGACGGCCGAGGGCGGCGCAACCTGGACCCGCCGGATCACCGGCCCGAACGGGAAGTTCCTGTTCGGACTCCTGTTCGTCGCGTGGGCTGTGGTGTTCGGGGTTGGCCTCCAGCTCGTCCCGCACGAGGGAGCGAACTCGCCCTATGGCGGTATCGGGCTCATCGCCATGTTCACGGGCTTCTTCGTGATGATGGGCTTCATCTGGAGCGTGATCGGCGAGTAGGGCCGCGCGACCCGCGCCTCCGATCGATCACCCGCGAACATCGCCGGAGTGGACGCCAATCGACGATCAGGGGAGGGTCGAGCCGCGTGGCGGTCGAAGCCAGGATCAACAACCACGCCGGCCTGATCTGGTCGATCGCCGATCTCCTGCGCGGCGACTACAAGCGGTCCGAGTACCAGCGGGTGATCCTTCCGCTCGTCCTCTTGCGTCGCCTCGACTGCGTCCTCGAGCCGACGAAGCGCCAGGTCCTCGACCGGCTCGCGCGCCTCACGGTCGAGAACGTCGGACCGATCCTCCGGACGATCACCGAAACCGACGCGTACAACACGAGCCGTCTGACCCTGCGCACGATCCTGGCCGACCCCGCCCAGGTCGCCGGCAACCTGCGGGCCTGGATCGCGGCGTTCGATCCGGAGACCCGCGACGTCATCGAGAAGTTCGACTTCGACGCCCAGATCGGTCGACTGGACCGGGCGAAGATCCTGTACCTCGTCCTGTCCAGGGTGACCGAGGTCGACCTCCACCCCGACACGGTCAGCAACGGCGAGATGGGCTACCTGTACGAGGAGCTCATCCGCAGGTTCTCCGAACTCTCGAACGAGACCGCCGGCGAGCACTTCACGCCCCGCGAGGTCGTCCGGCTCATGGTCGATCTCCTGTTCATCGAGGACGACGACGCGCTCAGGACCCCCGGGATCGTGCGGACGATGCTCGACCCGGCCTGCGGGACCGGCGGGATGCTGACTGTCGCCGATGAGTACCTGCGCGAGCTGAACCCGGGGTCCCGCCTCGAAGGCTACGGCCAGGAGCTCAACGCCGAGACGTACGCGATGTGCCGATCCGACATGATGCTCAAGGGCCAGAAGGCCTCGAACATCCGGCTCGGCAACAGCTTCAGCGAGGACGCCTTCAAGGGCGAGCACTACGACTACCTGCTCGCGAATCCGCCGTTCGGCGTCGAGTGGAAGAAGGTCCAGCGCGAGATCGAGGACGAACGGGCGAAGCTCGGCTTTGCGGGCCGCTTCGGGGCCGGCCTGCCGCGGATCAACGACGGCTCGCTCCTCTTTCTCCAGCACATGATCAGCAAGCTCAAGCGGCCCGAGGAGGGCGGCGGCCGACTCGCGATCGTCTTCAACGGCTCGCCGCTCTTCACCGGCGGGGCGGGCTCGGGCGAGAGCGAGATCCGGCGCTGGATCATCGAGAACGACTGGCTGGAGGGGATCGTCGCGCTCCCGGACCAGCTCTTCTACAACACCGGGATCAGCACGTATTTCTGGATCGTCACGAACCGCAAGCGGCCCGAGCGCCGCGGGCTCGTTCAGCTCGTCGATGCCCGCGACCTGTTCGTGAAGATGCGCAAGTCGCTCGGCGAGAAGCGCAAGGAGATCAGCGCCGACCAGATCGCCGAGATCACCCGCCTGTACGGCGCCTTCGAGGAGAACGAACGGGTGAAGATCCTCCCGAACGAGTCCTTCGGGTTCCAGCGGATCACGGTCGAGCGACCGCTCCGGCTGCGCTACGCGGTGACCGAGGCGACGCTGCCGGCGATCGAGACCGCGGCCGGCTGGGCGAAGCTGACCGGGCCGGAGCGGCTGGCGCTCGTCGACCGGATCGGGAGCCTGCACGACGCGTCGTCCACCGATCGAGCCGTGGCCGCCCGACGGCTCGGCACACTGCCGAAGGCGATCGAGAAGGCCGTCTGGGACGTCCTCGCCGTTCGAGATCCTGACGCGCCCGTCATCACCGACCGTAAGGGCCACTCCGAACCCGACCCGGACCTCCGGGACAACGAGAACGTCCCCCTTCCGGGTCCGGTCGAACGGTTCGAGGAGGATCCGACGGCACGGCTGGCCTCATCGTCATGTCGGGTGGCCGTCGATGCCTACGTGGCGGCCGAGGTCCTCCCGTTCGTGCCCGACGCCTGGGTGGACCACGCGAAGACCAGGATCGGCTATGAGATCCCGCTCACCCGCCACTTCTACCGCTACGTGCCACCGCGGCCGCTCGCGGAGATCGACGCCGAGATCCGGGCGCTCGAGGAGGAGATCCAGCGACTCCTGGGGGAGGTCACGGCGTGATGGTTCCATCGCGACGGACGTTGCGCTCGCCCAGCGGGCGATTCGCGGCTCGGACTGTAGCCTCCTGGTCCTCCCGTCCAGATGCTGGCCTGCGCCAGGGCGGCTAGATCTCAGAAGTCACTCGTGGCCAGGCGCTCGAACTGGAGCCGCACCACGCCCCGCGGCCCGTCCGGCAGCTCTGGGTACTGCGCATCGGCATCGCGCATTCCGCTCTCGAGCCGCTCGAGGGCCGAGGTGATCTTCGCCCGGGCGATCGGCTCGGGCACGCCCCATGCGCGGGCCTCCTCGAGCAGGTGCCGGCGCGTGATTTGATCGATCCGCCACTTGAGCCCGACCGGCAGCGCGGCCTGACGCTGAGTCGGCAGGAAGAAGAGCGTCGGCGCGATGTCGTAGAGCGGAGCGAGCGCCACTGTGTTCGGGCCGACGTGCACGAGCGAGAGGTTCTTCGCGTGCGCGTCGGTGTTGGCGAGCGCGACCGTTACCACGACCTGTTCGAGCAGGCGGACGAGCTCGGAGGGCGGGTCCGCTGCTCGCGCGACGAGGACATCCGCGAGCCGCCGGAGCGAGGCGTCCCGTGGCCCCTGGCCCCGTGGGTACTTCGCGGCCGGAGCCAGGCCGAGCACCTGGCAGAGGTCCTCCTGGTGCGTCCGCGCGATGGCGCCTTCGCGCACCTCGCGGTCGTAGCGCTCGACCACGAGCGTCGGGCGATGGTCGGCCGCCGCGAGCAGCTCGGCCTTCGCGGCAGAGGTGACGGCAGTGGCAGCGCGGAGCGCCCAACCCTCGGCAACGGCAAGCCCAGGGAAGCGGATCGGCTCGGGTTTGAGGATGTGCGTGCTGATCGCGCCGTCGAGCGGGAGCTGCCAGTGGCCGTCGAGGCGGGCGAGCAGGAGCTTGTCCTGGGCGCCGCCGAGCGAGAGGCGGACCTGGTGATCGATCTCGGCGACCCGGCGGGGGAGGGCATCCAGGCGCTCCCACACCTCGTCGTCGGCGAGTGCCTGGTACCAGCCGGATGCCGGCAATCGCCCCTCGGGCAGCACGGACACCGCGCCCGCGCACTCCCAGCCGATCGCCGCGAGCAGGCCGAAGGTGTCGCCGCGGTCGACGCCGTGCTCGATCTCGGCCGCGCTTCGGCGCTCCTCCTCGGGCAGCAGCCCGTCGAACCATGCGCGCGTGAACGCTGGCGACCAGGCGGGCTCGTCGTCCTCCATCTGGGCGACGGTCAGGCGTGCGGTCCCCGGGCGGCGATGGAAGGTGAGCGACCGGCGTTCGCGGACGAGGTCTCCGACGCGATCGGCGCCGAGCCAGACGGCGAGGGTGTCGGTCATGAGTGGCTCTCGCCGTCGGAGATGATCGAGTCCTTGGGTGCGACGATGAGCTTGCCCCCGAGCAGGGATACGGCTCTCACGGCGACGGACACGCTGACGGGGCCGCCCCGCTCCAGCGAGATCACTGTCTGGCGGTTGACGCCGAGCCACGCCGCAAGCTGGGCCTGTGTCCAGCCCTTCGCGCGCCGCAGGGCGCGGATCGAGCGACCGAGCCCTGCAAGGTCGTACACCTCGCGCACGATGGCACCTCCGATATGTGTGTCACGATCGACATCCGTGGCGTTTTAACGCAATGTCGACCACGGGCCACATTATCCGATGTGGGCGGGGATGTCTAGCAGGATCGACACGAAGCCGAGATCTGCGGGTAGTGGCTCAATTTGGATTGAGCCCCGGCGGTGCGTCGTGAGCGCCAGGCTACGGCCCGGTCGGGGTTGTGCCGGGCCGGCGCTTCCTCGTGCGAAGGGGCATTCCGTCCCGTCCGCGACCAGCCGCCGCATACGACATGCCGATGACCGGAGCGCCAATGAGGTTGACGATCTTCTCGACCTCGATAGGACCGAGACTGAGCCGTCCCTGGCGGAACGCTACCGTGAACTCCAAGTAGATATCCACCTCCACGCCCTCTTTGCGGGGCCGCCAGCGGTAGATTTCTGTGCCCTCGCGCATGGGTCTCGAAGCGGGCGCGAGTCGGATCTCAATATCGTCCGCACCGCCATTCCGGTAGATGAAGGTGGGCGGTCGGGTCTGGCGCAGGAACGTGATATGGACCAGCCTGTGCTTGTCCGCGTTGTCGAACACTCGGAGGGCTTCGATAAGCTCATATTTTCGGTTGTACGGCTGCGAGTCATCGATGATTGCCCAGTACTTCTTAGGTACGCCCGCGATGGCTCGGTCCCGGGCCGACAGGGGCGGCTTCCCGGAAACCTTGAGATACTCGAGTGGGTCTCGATAGATCGGGAACGAGACGTGCTCCCGGACCTTGGCGGGCGCTCGCGAGGTCACGTAGATCGATTGATCGAGCGCCGAACGCGCGTTGTGCAGAGCATCCCCGACGATCAGCGCCAAGTCGGTTGGCGGCGGTTTGAGGATGCCGAACTTGCCGATGTGCCAACCGTCGTAGTCACGCTCCCGGGTGATTTTGTAGGGGTACGTTTTGATGTACCGCTCCGTCACTCGCCAGAGCGAGTGGACGTGCTCGTGTGCGCGGCGGACCTTCGCGATTGGGCCATCGAACACGGGGATGCCCTCGATGCATAGCGGGATACGCATCTAGTATGCCGCATCCATCTAGAGCAGCGATATGACCGCTGCGTAGGCGCTTGACGGCACGAAATATACTTCTATCGTGAGCAGGCGTACGACCGCCAGGGCGGCGGAACTCGCAGTTGAATATCGCGTCGACGCGGGTCGAACCGGCGGCATCTCGGCGCGGACGCGCGGGCTCCTGGGGGAGCTGCACCGGGCGGGGCCCGGCCCGTTCGGTACAAGCGATGCAGCGCGGCTATGGGGCCTCGAACCCAAACGAGCCGGTCGTCGGCTGCGGATGCTCGCCGAGCGCGGGTGGCTCGTCCGCGCGCGGCACGGCTTGTACACGCCCGTCCCACTCGATGCGGTGACCCCGGCTGGATGGACCGACGACCCGTGGCTCATGGTGGCCAAGCTCTATCCGACGGGGTACCTCGGCGGCTGGAGCGCCTGCGAGCACTGGGGCCTCACGGATCAGCTCTTCCACGAGTTGCTCGTCTTCACCCCGGATCGGGGTGCGCCCCGCCGGGTCGTCGCAGGCGTCACGCCCATCCGCGCCAGGGTCCTCCGCCCGGAGATGGTCTTCGGCACGCGACCCGTCTGGCGGCGCTCGATCCGCGTGCGCGTCTCGGACCCGAGCCGGACGGTGGTCGACCTCCTGGCAGACCCGGCGACGGGTGGCGGGATCAGGCACACGGCCGAGGTGCTCGGTGCGTACTTCGCGTCGGCGCACCGGGACGACGCGCAGCTTCTCGAGTACATCGAGCGCCTGGGCAACCGCGCTGCCTACAAGCGCCTCGGATACCTCGCCGAGACGTTGGCACTCGCGAGTGCCGCCCTCGTGGACGCCTGTCGGACGAGGATCAGTCGCGGGATCAGCCTGCTCGACCCCGGAGTCGCGGCCCGCGGCCCGATCGTCACCCGCTGGAACCTGCGGATCAACGTGGAGCTGCGCGGATGATCGGGCGGGGGGAAATCGTCGCACGCGTTCGCGAGTGGGGACTCCGCGAGGACGTCGTCGAGAAGGATTACGTCCTCGGCTGGATGCTCTGGGGGATCGGCACCGATCCCGAGCTCTCGGTGCGCTGGGCCTTCAAGGGCGGCACCTGCCTCAAGAAGTGCTACATCGAGACGTACCGCTTCTCGGAGGACCTCGACTTCTCCGTCCTGCCGGGCCCGCCGATGTCCGAGGAGGCCGTCGTCGTCGCCATCACGCGCACCCTCGCGCGCATCGAGGAGGCTTCGGGCATCGATTGCAGCGTCCGCCCGCCGGTGCTGCGGCAGCGGCCCGATGGGAAGTCGCTCGAAGGGAGGATCTACTACCGCGGGCCGCGCGCTGCTCCCGAGGCTGCCAGCATCAAGATCGATCTGAGCATGACGGAGACCGTCGTCCGCCCGCCGGTGCTCCGCCGGATCAGCCATCCGTACCCGGATGGGCTCCCGGAACCCGCGTCGGTCCGCTGCTACTCGTTCGAGGAGGTCTTCGCGGAGAAGATCCGCGCAATGGGAGAGCGCGGGCTCCCCCGTGACCTCTACGACATCGTCAATCTCTTCTGGCGGGGCGACCTCCACGCGCACGGGCCGATGATCCGCGACGTGCTCGTCGAGAAGTGCCAAACCAAGGGCGTGCCGGTCCCGACCCTGGCCGAGCTCGAAGGGGCGGCGACACGCGCGGGACTGGAGTCGGAGTGGGCCAACATGCTCGGACACCAGCTCCCTGCGCTGCCTCCGTTCGAGACCTTCTGGGCGGAGATCCCGAACCTCTTCGCCTGGCTGGAGGGGGCCGAGGGAGCCGGGCCGCTCGCCCCGATCACCGCCGGCGACGACGAGGATCACAGCTGGAGCCCGCCCGCGACGGTCTGGACATGGGGTGCGGGCGTCCCGCTGGAGCCCGTCCGGTTCGCGGCGGCCAACCGCCTGTGCGTGGAGCTTGGCTATCACGGCACGGTTCGCGTCATCGAGCCGTATTCCCTGCGGCGGACGCGTGCGGGCTACCTGTTGTTGCACGCCCTGCGGGCGGACAACCGACAGCATCGCTCGTATCGCGTTGAGCAGATCACGAGTGTCCGGGTGACGACGCGGCCCTTCCGCCCGGTCTTCCGGGTGGAGTTCTCGTCCGCCGGACCGCTTGCTGCTCCGCCGGCGCGAGGCGCCTGGAGGGCCTCGTCGGCTTTCGTATCCTCGGGCCCAGTCTACGTGGTTCAGTGCGCGCAATGCGATCGGCTCTTTCGGCGGAAGACCCGAACCACCGATCTGCGCGCGCACAAGGATTCCGACGGCTACCCCTGCTACGGTCGGCATGGTTACCTGGTGGACGAGGGCTACGACTGATGCCTAGGCGCACGGTCCGCAAGAAGAGGGTCGCCGACATCAACCGTCGCGTCCTGCTGCGCGAGGTGACCGTGTGACGCCCGCCCGTCCGCTCAAGCACGTGGCGGACGTTCGCTTCAGCAGTGTGGACAAGAAGACGGTCGACGGGCAGATCGCCGTGAAGCTCTGCAACTACACCGACGTCTATTACAACGAGCAAATCGTCGCTGACATGCCGTTCATGGAGGCGTCCGCGACCGCCGACCAAGTGGCCACGTTCTCGCTACGAGCTGGCGATGTGCTGCTCACCAAGGACTCCGAGACCGCTGATGACATCGGTGTCAGCGCGTACGTGCCAGAGGATCTCCCTGGAGTCCTGTGCGGCTACCACCTCGCGATCGCCAGGCCGCGTCCTTCGGATGTTGAAGGTCGCTATCTGCGATGGGCTCTTGCCGCGACGCCCTCGCGTCAGCAGTTGGAGGTGGCGGCGACGGGTGTCACGCGCTTCGGGCTTCGCCAAGACGCCGTGGCCGGGATGCTCATCCCGGTTCCAGCATTGCGGGAACAGCGCCCGATCGCCGACTACCTCGACGCGGAGACGGCCCGGATCGACGGACTCGTGGCGAGCTACGCGGTACTCGTGGAGCGCCTCCGCGAGGTGCGAACAACGATCACAGTAGTGGGCGTTGGTGGACATCCTCTCGCGGCTCCCCGCAGGGCGAGCACATTGCCGTGGCTCACGGAGGTGCCCACACATTGGGGCGAGGTCAAGCTGACTATGCTCGCACGGCTCGGGAGCGGCCACACTCCCAGTCGAGATCACCCAGAGTGGTGGCTCGATCCCACCATCCCATGGATCACCACTGGCGAGGTGTGGCAGCTCCGAGATGACAGGATCGAATACCTCAGCAAGACGCGCGAGCAGATCAGCGAGCTTGGCCTCGCTAACTCGTCCGCGGAACTCCACCCGGCGGGAACTGTCGTGTTGAGTCGGACCGCGTCCGCTGGGTACTCGGCGATCATGGCCACAGAGATGGCCACAAGCCAGGACTACGTGACATGGACCTGCGGCCCGTTGCTTCATCCGCGGTTCCTTCTCCTGTGCCTCCGCGCGATGCGGCAGGACCTACTGGGCAGGCTGGCCATGGGGTCGACGCACCAGACGATCTACGTCCCCGACATCCAGTCAATCCGTGTGCCGCTTCCTCCGATCGAGGAACAGGACCATCTCATCGAGTGGGTCTGGGCAAGGCTTCGCCGCATTGACGGTGCAGTCGACGCCATCAACCGCCAGATCGAACTTCTGGAGGAGCGCCGCCAGGCGCTTATCACCGCGGCCGTGACTGGCCAGCTTGAGATCCCCGGAGTCGCCGCGTGAAACCCGACGAGCGTGGGTTCGAGGACGCGATCACCGACTCGCTTGTCAGCGATCGTGGGTACCGGGCCTGCAAGTGGGGCGCGAGGCCCGAGTGGTCCGCCGACTTCGACCGGGCCCGTGGTCTTGACGTCGCCGAGCTCTTCGCGTTCCTCGCCGAAACGCAGCCAAAGGCGTGGGAGCGACTCATTGCCGTCCACGGTGGCCCGGACGGCGCCCGGACCCAGTTCGCCGATCGTCTCGCGAAGCAGATCGACGAGCGCGGCACGGTCGACGTCCTCCGCCACGGGGTCAACGACCACGGGATCGAGATCCACCTTGCGTTCTTCAAGCCTGCCCACGGCCTCACGCCCGAGCTGACCGAGCGCTACCTCGCCAACCGCCTGACCGTCACCCGCCAGCTCCCGTACGACCCCGCGGCCGCGAAGACGATCGATCTCTGCCTCTTCGTCAACGGCATCCCGGTCGCAACGGCTGAGCTGAAGAACCCGCTGACCCACCAGACGGTCGAGCACGCGAAGCACCAGTACCGGACCGACCGGGATCCCGCGAACGTGACCCTGGGGCGCCGGGCGCTCGTGCACTTCGCGGTCGATCCCGAGCTCGTCGAGATGACGACGAAGCTCGCCGGACCCGCGACCCGGTTCCTTCCCTTCAACCGCGGCAACGCCGGCGGGAGGGGGAATGCCCCCGATCCGACGGGTCATCGGACCCGGTATCTCTGGGAGGAGGTCTGGGCCCGCGACGCCTGGCTCGACATCCTCGGGCGCTTCATCCACGTGCTGCCCGGTGAGGGCCCCACGCACGCCGCGAAGATCAAGGCCGGATCGGCCATCTTCCCCCGCTATCACCAGTGGGATGCCGTCCGCCGGCTCGAGGCCGCCGCCCGCGCCGAGGGGACCAGGCACGCGTATCTCGTCCAGCACTCCGCGGGTTCGGGGAAAAGCAACACGATCGCCTGGCTCGCTCATCGGCTCATGTCGCTCCACGGGACTGACGACGCGCCGGTCTTCGACAAGGTCGTCGTCATCACCGACCGGGTCATCCTCGACCGCCAGCTCCAGGAGACGATCTACCAGTTCGAGCATGCGACAGGCGTCGTGGCCCGGATCGACCAGGACAGCACCCAGCTTGCTGAGGCGCTCACCGGTGAGGGGAGCCGGATCGTCATCACGACGCTCCAGAAGTTCCCGTTCATCCTCGACAAGGTCGCCGACCTCGGCCAGCGCCGGTTCGCGGTCATCGTCGACGAGGCACATTCGAGCCAGACCGGCGAGGCGGCGAAGGACCTCAAGGCGGCCCTCGGCGCGGCATCCGCCGAGGCTGCACTCGCCGCCGCGGAAGCTGCCGAGGCCGCCGACGCGCCGCGTGACGCCCAGGACGCGCTCACCGCGACCGTCGTCGCCCGCGGCCGCCAGCCGAACCTCTCGTTCTTCGCCTTCACCGCGACGCCGAAGGCTCGGACGCTCGAGCTCTTCGGCCGGACGAACACGGACGGCAACTACGCGCCGTTCCATCTCTATTCGATGCGTCAGGCGATCGAGGAGGGGTTCATCCTCGACGTCCTCGCCAACTACACGACGTACGCCACGTACTGGAAGGTCGGCAAGGCGGTCGAAGACGACCCCGAGTACGACACCCGCAAGGCGAAGCGCTCGATCGCCCGGTTTGTCGCGCTCCACCCGCACAACCTCGCCCAGAAGGCCGAACTCATCATCGAGCACTTCCGCCGCCACACCCGTCACAAGATCGGCGGTCGGGGCAAGGCGATGGTCGTGACCTCCTCGCGCCTCCATGCCGTCCGGTACAAGCGGGCGATCGACGCGTACCTGCGCGAGAAGGGCTACTTCGACACGAAGGCGCTCGTCGCCTTCTCGGGCACGGTCGACGACGACGGGATCGACTTCACCGAGTCGTCCATGAACACGTTCCCGGAGAGCCGGACTGCGACCGTCTTCGCCGGTCCCGAGTACGGCGTCCTCGTGGTGGCCGAGAAGTTCCAGACCGGCTACGACCAGCCGCTCCTCCACACGATGTTCGTCGACAAGACGCTCGTCGGGCTCGCGGCGGTCCAGACGCTGTCCCGGCTCAACCGGATCCACCCCGAGAAGACGGACACGTTCGTGCTCGACTTCCGCAACGACGCCGAGGCGATCACCGAGGCCTTCCGGCCGTGGTACGAGTCGACCGTCGCCGTCCCGACCGACCCGAACCTCCTCCACGACCTCGCCGATCGGCTCCTCGCCCTCCAGGTGCTCGACGACGCCGAGGCACGGGCCGTCGCGGCGGTCCTCGTCGATCGGACGAAGAACATCTCCGACCACGGGCTCGTCCACGCGCTCCTCGCACCCGCGGTCGAGCGGTTCGCGGCCCGAAACGACGAGGAGCAGGACGAGGTCCGGGATGCGCTCGACGGGTATGTCCGGGCGTACTCGTTCCTCTCCCAGGTCGTCGACTTTGGGGACATCGCGCTCGAGGCGCTCTACCTCGCGTCACGAGCGCTCCTTGCGCTCCTCCCATCGGGCGGTGGTGGCCGGCTCGATCTCGGATCCGAGGTCCAGCTCACGCACCTCCGGCTCGAGAAGACGAGCGAGACGCAGGCGATCACGCCGGACAAGGGAACGGGTGAGCTCTCCGCCATCTACTCCGGGCAAGGCCGCCAGGAGGAGGAGACGAAGGCGCATCTCTCGACGATCATCGAGGTCCTCAACGAGCGGTTCGGGATGCTGCTCGGGAGCGCCGATCAGCTCTTCTTCGACCAGATGGAGGCAACCTGGCTCGCCGACGAGCAGCTCGTCGCCCAGGCCCGTGCCAACCCGATCGAGAACTTCCGGCTCGTCTTCAACGATGTCTTCATCAAGAGCATCGTCGGCCGCATGGACGACAACGCGGACATCTTCCAGAAGATCCTCGACGAGCCCGCGTTCCAGGCCGCCGTCATGAACCACTACCTGCGGCGGGTGTTCGAGACGGCTCGGGCGGAGCCGCGTCAACCGTCGGAATGACGCGAAGCAGGAAACGCCAACCGACGTCGCGGCTTCACGATCACAAACCACCTCCCGGTCGGGAGCAGATCCGCCAACCGCCGCTGCGACAGCTCCGATTAAGGAACTGCGGTGGCTTGTGGAAGGACGAGCTCGTCCGGCTCGGTACCCACGTCTCGACAGGCCGCGGCCGGGGATCGGTCGCCGTCTAGGGGCTCGAGCAGGATCGGTCGGCGCCCGCCTGAGCATGAGCAGGGCCCGACATTCGGCACAATCCGGGGACCGTGCTCCTTGCGGTCCTGACCACAGCCTGACCACAAACGACGGCGCGTCGGTCTTCAGGGCCAGGGCGTGCCCGGCCAGTCGGGTGCCACGCCGAACAGCTCCGGCGGGTCGATCCCGGGCACGTCGACGGACTCCTCGCGGCCTGCCCGGATCCTGGTCCACCGCAGCGCCTGTGGCAGCCGGCGCTCCGCAGCCGGGTTCTCGTGGAGAGTCGGCCAGCAGCGCGGGAAGCTGTGCGGTTGGATTGCGGTCCCAACCAGGACTCCGGAGACCCGCGGATAGCTTCGTCCGTCCTGCCTCAGCAGGAAACCGTCCCGCTCCCACGCCTCGGTGAACGGGCGCGGCCCGTAGACGGCCCAGGTGGCCTCGCGGTGGTTGGGCCAGACGTCGGGCGCATCGAGCGCGATCAGGAACGGGGCGTCCAGCTTGCCGTACTTCGAGGCCTTGTCTCTCAGAAGGTCGCGCATTGCCGCCCATGTCGGGGTGTCGCCCTCGTCGTCGGCTGGCATGATCCCGAGCGGGCGCATGTCGGTCCGCCCGCGGAGACTCGGCTCACGCGGGATCGCACGGACCTGGATGCGCCAGCCGTTGCGGTGCCACTCGAACGCCGGGATCGCGAACAGCCCTCGCGGGACCAGCGCCGCCAGTACGTCGATATCCTGCGCCCCGACCCAGGCGACCAACGCGCGCCTGAAGCGCCCGTGCGGGATCGGAGTCGGGCCGTATGAGTCGATCTCGAGGTCCAGCCAGTAGTCGTGGAGGCCCGACTTGTCGAGAGCCGCCTGCAAGGCGGCAACGCCGTTTCGTCGCGCGACATCGTCGTCCGCATGGCCCAGCGTCACGCACTCCACGAAGACGCGCTCCATGCCGCGCGTCGCTAGGAAGTCGATGTGGGTCGGAACGTCGTTGAGGGCCGGGTGTGGAACGACGTCGAAGCCGAAGCGCCGCAGAGCCTCGTGCACGTAGAGCTCCCAGAACGCCGAGTTCCAATGGCGTCGGTCGCCGCTCCGGAACCGACCCAGCAGGTCGTTGCGGTCGCGGCCCTCCGGGTATCTGGCGAACCAGAACTCCAGTCTGTCGCGGACCAAGCCGATGACTTTGTTCGAGCAGCGGTCGTAGAAATCGAAGGTCCGCTCGTCGTGGTCGGACTGGTCGGGGTCCGAGCGCACGCGGTCGGGGTCGAAGATGGCGAGATCCGAGAGGGCCATGGCACATCGAGTCTAATCGAAACAGAACGGGGGTTCGAGCGTGAGAGAGAGGGTCCGGGACTCGGCACCACTCATCCTCGAGCGAGCCGACGTCCGGGAGGTCCCCCAGCCTCGTCGGGCGGCTCAGCTCCGCTTGCGGGCGATCCACGCCTCTTCTGAAGGCCACTTCCGGGCCCAATCGGCGGTGACGAACCTGTGCATCCCGCCATCCACGGCGTCGGCCGGCGCCTGGATCTCCACAAGCCGCTCTATGTCGAAGCCGTGCTGGCGCAGGAGGCGGATCCACCCGCCGTGCGGGAGATGGAACTCGACCGAGGTGTCGTCCGGCCAGACCGTCCGGTGCATCCCGAACAGCGGTCGCCGGAGCGCGTCCTTGGCGGGATCATCGGCGACACGCTCCTCGACGGCGAGCTGGAGGATCACGCCGTTCGTCAGGAAGACGAGCTGCCCTCCCGGGCGGAGCAGTCGGGCGGCTTCGGGCACCCAGCGGTATGGATCAGCCCACAGGCAGGCGCCGTACTCGCTGATCGCGAGGTCGAAGCTCGCGTCCGGGAACGGCGTGGCCTCGGCGTTCCCGAGGTGGACGGGGAACTCGATCCCGAACTCTCGCTGGAACGTCCGGGCGTTCTCGAGCTGGGCCGCGGAGTTGTCGATGCCGACCGGGCGAGCGCCGCGACGAGCCAGCCAGGCCGAGACGTAGCCCGTCCCGCAGCCGAGCTCGATCGTGTCCTTGCCTTCGAGGTCGTCGGGGAGGAGGTGGAGCTCGGACTCAGGCACGCCCCAGATGCCCCACGACGGTTCCGCGGACGCCCAGGAGCGGCGGCCGGACTCCACGTAGTCCTGGGCATAGCGGTCCCACGCCTCGCGGTTGGCGGCGACGTGCTCGGGGAGTGGCTCGGTCATCCCGCGAAGGGTACGCGGGCGGTCGGGGTGACAAGAAGGCGACCGGCTCGGCGATCAGGCGCCAGCTGGGCGAAAGGGCGGCCGGTGACGCTGGGAGCGTCAAATCCAGGGTTTCGGCGGTGGGTCGAGGGTGCGTCGGGCTCGAGTCGAGGTGCGCGCCGGGCTCGACGACCGCCTCAAGCCGCTCTCGAGGCTCGCTCCGAGGCTCAGTTCGACGGTGGAGACCGGGCTGCACCACCCAGATGGGACGTCGATGGCCCATCGTGGAGGGGAAGTCCGGGATTTGACGCTGCGGGCGTCACCGAGCTCGCTCCGCTCAGGGACGGCGTCGAGGACGCCGAAGATCCGGCTCGGCGCCGGGATTGACGCCGGAATCGACGCCGTTGGAACGCGTGGGTCGAACGGCTGGACCAGGCCGGACCCTCGCGCTATGATCCGCACACTTGCAGAGTGCATAGAATCTATGCGTCAAGTCGCGCCTGGAGAGTCGACCACATGAGCGTTCTTGAGCCCGCTGCCGCGGCTGCGGTGGCCGAGGTCCCGTGGGTCAATCCGCGCGATCCCGCCCTTGCTCTCGGCCCCGACGGTCGGCCCGCGGTGAGCCGCCGCGCACCACTCTGGCAGGACGTGCCGGATGAGAAGTGGAACGACTGGCGCTGGCAGCTCAGCAATCGCGTCAACACGCTCGAGGAGGTCGCGGCCGTCCTCAACCTCACCGATGACGAGCGAGCGGGCCTGTCCGCCCCGGACAAGTTCCGGGTGGACATCACGCCCTACTTCATCAGCCTCATCGACCCCGACGACCCGAACGACCCGATCCGACTCCAGGTGATCCCAACCGGGCGAGAGCGTGAGGCGTTCACGGCGATGATGGAGGACTCCCTCGCCGAGGACCGCCACTCGCCCGTACCGGGCCTCGTCCATCGCTACCCGGACCGGGTCCTCATGCTCGTCACGACCCAATGCGCGAGCTACTGCCGGTACTGCACGCGCAGCCGGATCGTCGGGGACGCAACGCAGAACTTCAACCGCAAGGACCACGAGGCGCAGATGGACTACCTGCGCCGCACCCCGCAGGTGCGCGACGTCCTCATTTCCGGCGGTGATGGCCTGACCCTCGCCCCGAAGCTCCTCGAGAGCATCCTCCGCGGTCTCCGCGAGATCCCGCACATCGAGATCATCCGGATCGGCAGCCGCGTGCCGGTCTTCCTGCCGCAGCGGGTCGACGACGAGCTGTGCGCGATGCTCGAGAAGTACCATCCGCTCTGGATCAACCTCCACTTCAACCACCCGAACGAGATCACGCCCGAGGTCAGTCGCGCGGTCGACAAGCTCACCAGGGCCGGGCTCCCGGTCGGCAACCAGAGCGTCCTCCTCGCCGGCATCAACGACTGCGTGCACATCCAGCGATCCCTCGTCCACAAGCTCGTCGAGAACCGGATCCGGCCGTACTACCTCTACCAGTGCGACCTCGTGGAGGGCTCCGGCCACTTCCGGACGCCGGTCGGCAAGGGCCTCGAGATCATGGAGGGGCTGCGCGGCCATACCTCGGGCTACGCGGTGCCGACGTACGTGATCGACGCCCCCGGCGGCGGCGGCAAGATCCCGGTCATGCCGAACTACCTGATCTCCTATTCCGACCACAAGGTGGTCCTCCGGAACTACGAGGGCTACATCACGACCTACGAGGAACCCGATACGTACAAGAAGCACGACTCGGCGGCCTGCACGTACTGCCAGCACGAGCGCCCCGAGCCCGGCCAGTCCGGAGTCCTCGGCCTGCTCCAGGGCGAGCGGATGTGGATCGAGCCGGCCGGCTTCGATGCGGTCCACGCTCGCGGCAACACTGAGGCGCACCGTCTCCAGGATCCGTCCAAGTGGGTGCCGTTCGGGGTCGGGGCGATCGAGGGCAAGGCCGGCGCGCCCCTCCAGGCTCTCGAGGCCGGCAAGAGCACGGGGTCCGCGGCGACCTCGGCCACGCAGACGCCGGAGTACGGTCCGGGCGAAGAGCCGCGCCCTCGCGAGGGTGAGCCGACGGCGTCAGCCCACGGGGAATTGCTCTAGATCGTGGCGCTGGTAGGGTGAGCCAAGGCCATGGTGGATTCCCGTCAGCTCGAGGAGCAGGACCGATGATCGTGTGCGTGCCCGTGACACCGGCCGGCGAGATCGACCCACGCTGGGGCCGAGCCGCCCGGGTCGCGGTCGCTGACGTGTGCGACGGGGAGTTCACCAGCTGGGAGGAGATCGAGGTCGGCTGGGACGCGCTTCACGACGTGGGTTCCGAAGGCGGCCACCACGCCCGCGTCGCCCGGTTTCTGCTGGAGCAGGGCACGGAAGTCGTCGTCGCGCACCACATGGGTGAACCGATGCTGCACATGCTGGCTGAAATGGGCGTGGCAGTTCGCCTTGGAGCCAGCGGCGATGCTCGCAGCGCCGTCTTGGCCGCCGCAGCGGGGCGTGCGGACCCCCGCGGGCTCGGATCGCGCTGATAGCCACCATGGTTCAAACATCGGCTGCTGAAGTGCTTGCGCCGGGCAGCGTCGCTGCGCTTCGATCCACACTCAACGCGCGGTTCTGGCTCGTCGCGGCGCTCGCCACCGTCGGATCGCTCCTGCTGCTCGGGGTGCCAACGGCGGTCATCCCGAATCCATTCTTCACTCGGATGACGCCCACCGAGACGTTCAACGTGATCGTGTGGTTGGCGTCGGCCCCACTTGTGGGACTCCTGGTCGCCACCTACGTCCATGCGCCTGGGCACTCCATGCCCCACCCTCGGGATGACGCCGGCGCAGGGCGAACGACGCTCGGCGGCGTGGCGGCGTTCTTCGCGATCGGATGCCCCATCTGCAACAAGCTGGTCGTCGCCGCATTGGGCGTGAGCGGGGCGCTCTCGATCTTTGCGCCGTTCCAACCCCTGATCGGCGCCGCATCCGTGGCCCTCCTGGCGGCGACTCTGGGCTGGCGGCTTCGCGCACGCGCGCGCCGGTGTCAGCGCTGCGCGGGCTGACGAATTGCCTGCCCAGCCGGCGAGCCCGAATTCGAGCCACCTCGGAGAACTCCGTCCGGTACTCGACGGCATGCCCGAGCCGGACCTCGCGCCCCCGGTCGTGGCCGAATCAGGGGACCCGTTCACCGCGCTTCGGGTGATCCACCTGGTGGCCCGGGTCCCCCGCGGGACGCCCGTGGCGCTCGGCGCGATCGTCGATCGCCTGAATGCGACCCACCTCGACTGGCTGTTCCCCGAACGCGTGGTTGCCGACGCGATCCTCCAGCTCCAGGCGAACTGGATCGCCGACTACCGGAGCACGAGCGGCATCGTCATCGAGGATGGCGATCTCGGCACCATGGTCACGATCGAGGACTCAGCGCGCGTCGATCCGTGGATCGTGCGGCAGGCCCAGCGCGAGGCCGCGGCCTGTCGCGAGGTACTGCTCGACTTCAGCCGCCGCGAGCGGACCACCGGACGCGACTGACAGCGTCGGGCACGACGCTCGGCGTCCGACGCGACGCCCACTATCATCGCCGCGTGACCCCGCACCGACCGCCCGCAGCCCAGCCGACGACCCTCCCGCCCGGTATCCGCTGCCTCCGACTGCCGGAGCTCGATGCCGTCGCACCGATGGACGCTGCCGAGCGGCTCCGCGATCTGCCCGGGCTGGCGCTCCTGGAGTCCGCGCGCCCGGGCCGCAACGCCCGCTGGACGTACCTGACCGCGGATCCGGTCGCGGTCCTCGAGGCGCCCGCCGACGAGCCTGACGTCTTCGCAACCGCCCGACGCGTCCTTCGGCGGCTCACGGCGGATCCGGTGACCCACACGGACGCGCCACGGTTCATGGGTGGGCTCGTGGGCTACCTCGCCTACGACCTTGGGCGGCGGCTCGAAACTCTGCCGGTCGCCGCGCTCGCCGACCAGGAGCTGCCGCTCCTCCGGCTCGCGCTCCACGATTGGGCCCTCGCCTGGGATCGACGGACCGGCCACGCGTGGCTCGCCGGCCGGGCCCTCGACGAGCGGATTGCCCGGCTTGACCGGCGCCTCGCCGATATCCGCGAGCGCCTGCGGCACCCCTTATCCGCGACGCCGGTGGTGACCACGGAGCCGCCCGCCGACTTCGAATTCCGGTCCGGCCTGGATCGCGCCGCGTTCGAGGCCGGTGTCGAGGCCGTCCGCCAGGAGATCGCCCGGGGCGAGATCTACCAGGCGAACCTCACCCGACGGCTGGAAACACCCTTCCGCGGTGACCCGTGGCCGCTGTTCCGCCGACTCCGCACCGGCGACCCGGCCCTCTTCGCCGCGTTCCTGGACCTCGGATCGAGCCCGGTGACCGGGGCCCATCGCGCCATCCTGTCCGCGTCGCCCGAGCCGTTCCTGTCCGTGACGAGCGACGGCCGCGTCGCGACGGATCCCATCAAGGGCACGCGCCCACGTGGCCGTGACCGAACGGAGGACCGGGCACTGGCGCGCGAGCTCCTGCTGTCCGGCAAGGATCGCGCCGAGAACGTGATGATCGTGGATGTTGTCCGCAACGACCTCGGGCGCGTCTGCCTGCCGGGGACGGTCCGTGTGCCGCGTCTCTGCCGGCTGGAGCGGACCGCTGCCGTTCAGCACCTTGTGTCCACGGTCACGGGCCGTCTCTCGCCGGGAATGGATGCCTTCCACCTCCTCGCGGCGTCGTTCCCGGGCGGCAGCATCACCGGCGCGCCGAAGATCCGTGCGATGGAGCTCCTCGAGGGCATGGAACCGGTCCGGCGCGGGCCGTACACCGGGGCCGCGGGCTGGATCGGCGCCGACGGCGCGATGCAGACGAGCATCCTCATCCGCACGTTCGTGGCCGACGGTGCGCGCCTCACGCTCCACGTCGGCGGGGGGATCACCTGGCGGAGCGACCCGGCCGAGGAGTGGGAAGAGACCGTCGCCAAGGCCCGCGGGCCGCTGTCTGCGATCGGCGGCCGCGAGGTGGCACCGTGACGGCCGGCGCTGCACCGCGGCATGTCTGGGTGGACGGTCGGCTGCTTCCCGCCGACGGGCCGCACCTGTCCGCCTTCGACCGCGGCTTCCAGCTGGGCGACGGGATCTTCGAGACACTCCGGTCCCGAGCCGGGCACGTGGCCGAGCTCCCGGAGCACCTCGCCCGGCTCCGCCGCTCGGCCGACGGCCTGGATATCCCGCTCGACGACGATGCGGGCTCGCGTATCGAAGCCGGTATTCACGCGCTCCTGGAGGCGGAGGGCCGCGCCGGCCCGGGTGACGACGCGTCGATCCGAATCACCGTCTCCCGGGGGACGTTCATGGGCCGCGGGCTTCTGCCGCCGGCCGACGGCGCCAGCGCGACGATCGTCATCCAGGCGTGGCCGATCCCGCCGCCGCCGGCGGGCCACCTGATTGACGGCCTCCACCTGGTCGCGAGCACAATCCGGCGTGACCCGGAGAATCCCCTCGTCACGCTGAAGACCACGAGCCGCGTCGACTTCGTCCACGCTCGCCTCGAGGCGCGCCGCGCCGGAGCAGACGACGCGCTCTTCCTGACCCTCGACGGTCATCTGTCCGAGGCGACGTCGGCCAATATCGTCCTTGTTCGGGGCGACGAAATCGCGACACCGGCGCTCGCCTGCGCGATTCTCCCGGGGACGACACGGAGCTGGATCCTGGGCTGGGCGGCCCGGGCAGGCCTCCGGCCCGTCGAGGACTGGCTGACGACCCGGGATCTCGCGGAGGCGGACGAGGCATTCCTCTGTTCGAGCGTCGCGGGGGTCCTGCCGGTGACACGGTTCGAGGGCCGGCCGATCGGGACCGGGCGGCCGGGGGCAGTGACCATGCGGGTTCGTGCCGATCGCGAAGCCTTCATCCGCGGGGAGGCCGGCGAGTGACCCGGGACGAGCTCATCACACGGACCGCGCAGCTCGTCGACGAGGGGGTGCGCCTTCAGGCGAACCCGTCGCTCGACGCCCTGCGGACGTGGCTCCAGCTCTCGGACGACCTCCTGTCGACGGCCTGGGGGAGCATGGACCGCTATCACCTCTCCTGGCTCCAGGTCGGCCGACCGAAGTCGATCATTCGGGGCCGGCCGATGCGCGACGAGGAGACGGCAGCCTACGTGCGAGAGGTCGCAGCAGCGAAGACGGCGGTGCTTCGGATGAGCCAGGACGCCGCCGATCGGCGGCGCATGCCGTTCGTCGGCGAGACCGGGGACTCGAAGGCAGGATGAGGGAGCGCGTCACGGCGGTCGGCGGCACCCGAACCGTGCCCGCCCCGGATCCAATTGCCCGCGACTACCTGCTGCTCGCCCTCCGGCTGGACCAGCATCGGCCCGGGCTCGTCGATGCCTACTACGGCCCGGCGGACCTGAAGGCTGCAGCGGACATGGAGTCCCTCCGCCCGCCCGCCCGACTCGTCGAGGATGCCGTTGCCCTCCGTGAGCGCCTCCCCGTGGAGGTCGAAGATCAGGAGAGGCGCGAGTTCCTCCGCGCGCAACTCGTGGCGCTCGAGGCCCAGGCGCGCGAGACGGCGGGCGAGGAGATTCCGTACGAGACCCTCGTCGCGCGCTACTTCGACCATCACATGCCGCGTGTCGACGACGCGGTCTTTCGCGCGGCAGGGGCCGATCTGGACGCCCTGCTGCCGGGTGACGGCCCGCTCCACGCGCGACTCTCGGCCTGGGACGACACTCTGACGATCCATCCCGAGCGCGTGCCCGCGGCGGCGGATCACCTGGCCGCCCTCTTCCGTGCCCGTTCCGCCGCGTTGTTCGGCCTTCCGGACGGGGAGAACGCCCGAATCTCGATGGTCCGAGACCGACCCTGGTCCGGCTACAACTGGTACGAGGGCGGCCGGCGTTCACGCGTCGAGATCAACCTGGATCTGCCGGTCCGGGTCGGCGACCTCATCCACACCGTCGCCCATGAGACCTACCCGGGCCACCACCTCGAGGCGGCGACCAGGGAGGCCCGGCTGGTGGACGGCGAGGGCCGCGCAGAGCCGACACTCCTCTCGATCAACACCCCGGAGTGCCTGCTGCATGAAGGGCTGGCCGACCTCGGCTACGGGTTCGCCGTGCCGCCCGCCGATGAGGCGGCGATCATCGAGGAGGTCATGCGCGCCACCGGCCTCCCCGTCGCGGCAGACCCCGTGGCGGCGCACGACGTCGCGGTGACGCAGGTCGCGGTGGGTCGGACGCGCCGAGTGCTCGGGGGGATCCGCGGCAACGCCGCACTCCTCCGTCACGTCGACGGCCGCTCGCACGAGGAAGTCGCCGACTACCTCATGAGCGTCGGTCAGATGACGGGCGATCGTGCGGAGAAGTCACTCTCGTTCATCGAGCATCCGCTGTGGCGTACGTACGTCTTCGTCTACCGGGAGGGTGAGCAGCTCCTCGCCCGCTGGCTCGACGGGGTTCCGGAAGCGGAGCGGACGGCGCGATTCGGCAGGCTCCTCGCCGAGGCGCGATCGCCGTCGTCTCTCGCGGCCGAGCTCCTCAAACCTTCCTGAGGAAACGGGCGCGGTCCTCCGTTCCGTAGTCATAGCCCTCGAAGGCCGGGACTCCGTAGAGCGGGCGAGACCCGGGACCAGCGTCGGGCTGAAAGCCGAGCGCGGCCAGGAAACGGAGGGCCCGCCGGTTGTCCGGCCACGCCAGTGCCTCGACCGTCGAGGCGCCCGCGTTGCGCATGTCCCCCACGAAACGCGCGACGAGGGCCCGGCCGATCCCGAGACGGCGACGGTTCGGATCGATGCCGACGGCCTGGATGACGCCGACGCCCGGATCCCGCGGCGACACGAAGCCCACGAGGAACCCCGCGACGCGCGGCGCGCCGTCCGGGCCGTCCGTCTCGGCCAGCCACGATGTGCCGGCGAAGTGGCGGAACCAGAGTCGCGGCAGGAGGCCCTGAAGGACACGGCCGTCCCACCAGTCATCGACGACCGCCGCGATGCCCGGGTAGTCGGCCTCCACGGGATGGCGGAACCGGACCCCCGAGGGCGTGGCCGGTTGCTCGTTCATGCGCGCCAGCGGATGGGGCCGTTGGCAGCGCCCCAGGCGGCTGCGAGGACCGCGACGAGCGCCTGTGCCGGAATCCCGAAGCCGAATGTCGTCCACAGGTAGGACAGCGGGTCCATGACGCCGCCTTCGGCCCGTGCGACGAGCCAGACGCCGAGCCCGGCCAGGACGATCATGCCCGTCGCGATGCTCACGGCCAGGCGCCTGGCGTCGTGACGGCTCATGGGCGCCGAGCCGATCCTGCCTGCGCCCGCTGTCGGGCCCGCGCGCGATACCGAGCTCGAGACCCTGGCCGGGACCGCCGCTGAGGCGATGAGCAGGCCGATTGACACTCCCCCGAGGCCACTGACCACGAAGGTGCCGGCCGTGGCCAGCAAGACACCGAGGATCACGGTCAGGCCGGCGGCGCCCACGAGCGCAACGAGCAACGCGGCCACGAGTGGGCGACGTGGCATCCGAGGCTGGCTTTGCGCCGCCGCTGCCGCCGCTGCCGCCGCGCCGTCCGCGCGATCCGACGGCTTCACGTAGCGATCCGAGGGCGGATGGTCGAGGACCGGCGCGCGCTCGGGCTCGATCGGGCGCGCCGGCTCGCCCGGTTCGCGGCGAGGCGGCTCGGGCGTGGGTGGACTCACCCGGTCATCGTACGGGAGCCGTTCGGCCGGCGACGTCGGCCACAGTGGCGCGCTAGACTTCGGCCTCGTGAGCCACCCTTCGCTCGGTCTCCCGCCCCGCGACCTGACCGCCGGCCATCCCGCCGACGCGGCCGCTATCCGGACCGCCGCGACACGCCTGGCGGCGCGGGCACTCGAGGGGGCCATTGACGCCGACCCGGACCTCCGCGGTCGCTACAGCGACCTCGCCCTGCGCGAGCTGCTCGCCGATACCGAAGCCCTCGCAGATCGGCTGGCCACCGCCGTGGCAAGCGCCGACCCATCGGTCATGGGCGGGCTCGCCGAGCATCTTGCGCCCCGATACCGGAAGCGCGGCGTCCCCCTGGACGACGTGATCGCCCTGTGCGAGGGGTTGCGCCTTGGGGCCGCGACGACGGCTGCGCCGGACGCGGTCCCCGCCATCGATGCGGCCATCGACGCGGCAGTCGCGGCGCTGCGCTGGCACCGCCGTATTGCCGGCGACGCCCGAAAGCGACATCCGTTCATCGCCTTCATCTACAAGGGAGCCTGAGCATGACGATCAAGTGGGTCCAGCAGGACCCGCTCGTCATGAACGGCGAGCCGTTCTGCTACGGATCTCGCCTGACCGTCCGCCAGCTCCTGGAGTTGCGGCGGAGCGGCTACGGTCTCACCGAACTCATCAAGGACCACCCCGAACTGAAGCGGATGGGGATTGCCGCGGCGTACACCTTCGCCGCCGCGCATCGGGATCGATATCCCGAGTTCTTCGAACCGGACGGGTCCCTCGTCGGGCCCGGCTACACGGACGCCGAGGCGGCAGACCTGCCCGAGGACTACCGCGCGCCGGGCATCGTGGTCAAGTCCCGGTAGCTCGCTCGCTTCGAAGCAAGCGCCGTCGCGCGGGACGGCACGCCATGCGACCACGGCGGGTTCGCGTCTGGGTGGACTATGCGGTCTACGCCTGACCGATGTTGACTGCGAGTCAAGGTCTGGATGCTTCCGAGCCGCCGGATTGTTCGGCGGTCAAGAACGCGACCGTTCGAGCCCTGATCGGCCCCCGATTCGGTCGTGACGTTGACCAGCACGCAAGAACATGACCAGTGGGTGGGGAGTCATTGACTCCGGGACAACGGCGGACAGACCCTGGTCGATCATGGGCGGAGCACCACGCGACACCAGGATCGAGTGACATTCCCGTACGCGAAGGGAGTTCGCCGGGCGATCGGTCTGGCAGCCGTGCCAACAGGGAAGCCACGCTGTGCACCCGCACGAAGCCCGAGGCCGGGCCGCGATTCCGTGATCTGGTGATACGCTGCGAACTCAACGTTTGGAGCGCCCTACCCCTGCCATGACCGACGCCGTCGATAACGCCAACCCGGCTGCAAGCTCCGCTGCAAGCCCCGCCGTGAGTCCCGCCCCCGCGTTTGATGCGGAGCGGCGTGCGACCGAGCTCGCCATCCTCGACGCGCTGCGGGCGGTCGTGGACCCCGAGATCGGGATGAACGTGGTCGAGCTCGCGCTCATCAAGCAGGTGATCTTGGGCAAGGACGAGACCGAGGTCAAGATGATCCTCACCACCCCGTTCTGCCCGTATGCCGGTTCGATGATCGCGCAGGTCAAGGAGGCGGCGGAGTCCGTCGTCGACCACCCCGTCAAGGTGACCCTGCTGGCAGAGCGGTGGGATCCCCGCGACGCCGGTCTGATGTGGTGAGCGGGCGCTCACCCCTCGACTCCGCGGTCGCCACCACCAGGGGTGACGATGGCACGACCGGCCTGCTGTTCGGTGGGGACCGGATCTCGAAGGACGACCCGCGGACCGAGGCGTACGGCACGATCGACGAAGCCGTCGCGGCGCTCGGGCTCGCCCGGGCCAACCTCGGGGTCAAGCGCCGGATCGGCACGCTGTCACCAACCCTCGGCGGGCTCGGCGACCTGATCCTGCGATTCCAGCGCGAGCTCTTCGTGGTCGGCGCGGAGCTGGCGACGAACCCCGCCGCGTGGGATCGCCTGGAGGACGGCCGGACCCGCGTCTCCGCGGCCATGCTCGCTGACGTCGAGCGGGTCCTCGTCGAGGCCGAGGCGTCGATCACGCTCCCGACCGAGTTCGTCGTTCCCGGGGAGACGGTGACGAGCGCCGCCCTCGAGCTTGCCCGAACGATCCTCCGACGGGCCGAGCGACGTGCGGTCGGTCTCCGCCGCGATGGTCTCGTGCCGGGGGAGTACCTTGTCCCGTATCTGAATCGGCTGGCGGATCTCGTGTGGGTCCTGGCGCGAGCCGCCGAAGGGGCAGAATCACGGACGGCGACGCCAGCCCGGGTCGCGCGTCCGGCGCGAGCGCAACAGACCGAACCAACAGGAGACATCCGATGAGCTTCCCGACCACCTCGACAACCCCGGCGACCCAGGCCGGGCTTCACCCGTCCCCGGCGATCGGGGCCGCGCTCCTCAGCCAGGCGTTCCTCTGGATGTTCGCCGGGCTGCTCCTCACGGCCGGCGTCGCCTTTGTCGTGGGGACGAACGACGCGGTCATGGCCCGTGTCGGGAGCTTCCTGCTCCCGATCTTCCTGGGGCAGCTCGCGCTGGTCTGGGCCATCGGGCTGGGCATTCGCAAGATGAGTGCCACGCTCGCCCTCGGCCTGTTCTTCGTCTACGCAGCCACGCTCGGCTTCACGATGGCGGTCATCGTCTCGCTCTATACGGGCGAGTCGGTGACGACCGCGTTCCTGTCGGCGTCCGCGATGTTCGGTGCGGCAGGGCTGTACGGCGTCGTGACGAAGCGGTCCCTGGCCGGGCTGCGCGGGACGCTGATGATCGGCGTGATCGGGCTCATCGTCGCCTCGCTCATCAACGTGTTCTTCGCGAGTGGGGCTCTCAGTTGGCTGATCTCACTGGTCGGCGTCGCGATCTTCACCGCGCTGACCGCCCACGACACCCAGCGGATCGCGTCGGGAGCGCTCGTGGCCCAGACCGGATCCGTGGAGAAGGCCGCGGTGTTGGGCGCTCTCTCGCTCTACCTCGACTTCGTCAACCTGTTCCTGTTCCTGCTCCGGCTGTTCGGCAACCGCCGCTGAGCCGTCGCCTCGACGTCAGGCGGGGGCCGGGAGGAGCTCCTCGATCGACTCGAGAACGACGTCCGCCAGAGGCTGGAGCGTCCGCCGATCCCCGACGCCGGTCAGCACGCCCACGATGAGGCCGGCGCCGGCAGCTCGTCCCATGCGCAGGTCGGCAGGTGCATCGCCAATGACCGCCGCCCGCTCGACCGAGATCCCGAGGGTGCGACACAGCCAGGCGACCGCGTGGGGTTCGGGCTTCACCGGCCGTCCGTCGTCGGCACACGCGACGGCCTCCACGAGGTCGGCGACGCCGAGGTGGGCGAGCGTCCGCTCCGTCGGCTCACGATCGTCGCTCGTCGCCACCGCGATTCGCGTGCCCGCGGCCCGGAGCGCCTCGAACAGCACACGCAGATCCGTGACCGGACGCGCGAGCGTCACCGGATCCGGGCTGTGCCAGGCCAGTCGGACGATTCGCTCCGCCTCAGTCGGTGAGATCCGCGCATCCACGAGGGCCGCGACCAGGGCCGCCCGGAGGCGGGCCATCGGCGTGGCCGCGAGCGCTCCATGTGGCTGTACGAGCCCGGTCTCGGGATCCACGCCCATCAATCGGTAGACGATGTCGTCCAGACGGTCCCCGTGGGCGCTGGCGAGCTCATCGGCGAGCGTCCGCACCCAGTCGCTCCACATGAGGTGGAACTCGATCAGGGTGCCGTCCTTGTCGAAGATCGCCAGCTCCATGCCGGCGAGCGGGTGACCGGACCGGACCATGTCCGTGATCCTTCCGGCGGTGGACCCGCTGCTCACGCCTCCAGGGCGAGCACGTCCGCGACAGGGACGGGCACGGACTCCAGGACGAGGGGACCCTCGGCCGGGAACGAGATCGTGATCGACTCCTGGAGCTGCGGGAGGACCAGCGTCGGCTCGTTGAAGACATCCAGGGTCACGACGACGCCGTCCACGATCCGGATCCGCATCCGAACGATCGACCCGAGGAAGCTGACGTCCGCGACCGTCCCGCGCAGGACGTTGGAGCCCTCCGGCCCGGTGCCCAGGGTGACCATCTCCGGCCGGAGCGCGAGGCTGATGGTCTCACCGGCGCGCGCCTCGACCGGTCGCGAGATCCGGAACTCCTGCCCGCCAACGCTCAGCCGGCCGCTGCCGGACTCGACGACCGCTGCGGGGAGGACGTTGAGTGTCCCCACGAACGAGGCGACGAAGCCAGTCGTCGGGAAGTTGTAGACGTCGAACGGCGTGCCGATCTGCTCGATCCGGCCTTCGCTCATGACGACGATCCGGTCCGAGAGTGAGAGCGCCTCCTCCTGGTCGTGGGTCACGTAGACCGTCGTGATGCCCAACTGGCGCTGGATGGCCCGGATCTCCTGGCGGAGCGAGACGCGGATCTTCGCGTCGAGGGCGGACAGCGGCTCGTCCAGCAGGAGCACCTCGGGCTCGAAGGCCAGGGCGCGCGCAAGGGCGACGCGCTGCTGCTGGCCACCGGACAGCTGGTATGGGTAGCGCGGCCCCATCTTGCCGAGGTGAACGAGTTCCAGGAGCTCGCCGACCCGCTTCTTGATCTGATCCGACGGCCGCTTTCGGACCTTGAGCCCGAAGCCCACGTTATCGGCGACGTTCATGTTCGGGAAGAGCGCGTAGGACTGGAACACCATTCCGACGTTCCGGCGGTTGGGCGGCCGGTTCGTGATGTCGCCGCCGTCAAGCCGGATCGTTCCCGCGGTGGGGATCTCGAAGCCCGCGATCATCCGCAGCGTCGTCGTCTTGCCGCAGCCTGATGGGCCGAGGAAGCTCACGAACTCACCGCGCTCGGCGGCGAGGTTGAAGTCCTCCACGGCAACGACGGGCCCGAAGTGCTTCTGGATGCCGGTCAGTTCGAGGAAGCTCATCGGGCGATCTTCTCCTGGCTCAGCGGGCGCCGACAACGGTGACGCGGCTCCCGCGGCCGATGAGGGCGATGACGATCATCGCCAGCCACGTCAGGCCGAAGCTGATCAGCGAGACGGCCGCGGGCTCGAAGGCCTTGTTCTGCCCGAGGAGGGAGAGATAGACCCCGAACTGGTCGTTGCGGGCCAGGAAGCTGGCAATCGTGTATTCGCCGAGGACGATGGCGAAGGTGAGGAACGCGCCGGATAGGAGAGCCGTCCGAAGGTTCGGCAGGATGACCCGGACGATGATCCTGGGCCAGCCGGCCCCCAGGCTCTGGGCCGCCTCGGTCAGGCTGCGGACATCGATCGCGGCGAGCCCGGTATCCACCGCCCGGTACATGTACGGGAACGACAGGACCACGTAGGTGGCCACGAGCAGCGCGTCCGAGCCGAATTCCGTCCTGGTGAACACGAACGGCTTGGCGCTGTACACGCGGATGACTCCGAATACCAGGATGACCGCGGGAATGATGAACGGCATCAGGGTCACGAACTCCACCGCGGTTCGGAGATGGGGAACCTTGAGCCGGACCCAGAACGCCGTCGGGACGATGATCGCGAGCGAGGCGAAGATCGTGATGATCGCGACCGTGAACGAATACAGGAGGCTTCCCGAGAACTTCGGGTCGTTCAGGACGTTGGTGTAGGCGAGTGTTGTCGGCGTCGGCCGGAGCGAGAACTGGAAGGTCGCGACGAGCGGCACCAGGAAGTACACGACCCCGGCGATCAGGATGACCCACGCGACGAGCGACCCCCGCCGGCGCCTGTGGCCCTCCGAGCCCGGGCGGGGCTTCAGCCAGGAGGCCATGATGCCGAGCCGTCCAAGGCCCTGGACGCCCCCGCTCATGAGCGCAGCCACCGCTCGGAGCGCCGCTGCAGCCAGGTGTACGCCGTGATCACGACGGACATGACGACGACCATGCCCATTGCCATCGCGTAGCCGAGACCGGGGTTATGGAGCACATCGCCGCGGATCTGCCGTCCGATGGCGATCGTAGCGATCTCGATGGTGCCGCCCGTCAGCTGGAACGCGGTCGCCTGGGCACCGAATGAGTTCCCGAACAGCAGGATCATCGTGCCGAGAATCGATGGGGTCAGGATCGGCAGCGCCACATGACGCCAGTACTGGAAGGCCGATGCGCCCAGGTTCTCGGAGGCCTCGCGCCACTCGCGGCGGAGGCCGTCGAGGGCGGGCGCGATGATCAGGACCATCAATGGGAACTGGAAGTAGAAATACACGATCTCGATGCCGGTCTTGCTGTAGAGCGTGAATCCGAGATCCTGGCGCAGGCTCAGCCCAAACGTGTCGAACAGGAACTTCGTGACCAACCCGAGGTTGCCGAGGGTGAAAACGAAGGCGAGTGCGAGGGGCACGCCGGCGAAGTTGGAGGCGACGCCGGAGAACGTCATGACGGCCGAACGGATCCAGGACGGCAGGCCGCCCATGATCACAGCCCAGGCCAGCAGGAAGCCGAAGAACCCACCACCGACAGCCGTCACCAGGCTGATCTCGATGCTGTTGAGGAAGGCGCGGGGGATCGTGCCCGTGCTCAGATCGGCGAAATTCTGGAGCGTGAGGTCGCCGTCCGCGTTCTGGAAGCTGCCGATGACGAGGAAGCCGACCGGCAGGCCCAGGGCGGCGATGGCGAACAGGAAGAACGGCACGACGCCGACCCACGCGAACGTGGGTCGGCGTCGCACGCGCATCGAGAGCGCGGTCACGGCCGGAGGCCGGACGTCAGGCTTGGTCGAAGCCGGTCGTTACTTGACGACCGCGCCGACGACGTTCGGCCACTCGGTGGTGATGAGCGTCTTGGCCGCGTTGAGCTGATCCAGGCTCGGGAAGACGGCGCCAGCCACGTCCGGCAGCTTGGCGAGCGCGTCGGCCGGGACCGCATTGGTGGCAATGAGGTTCTCGTACCGGATCGGGTGGCAGTAGCCGGACAGCCAGAGGTTCTGGCCCTCGTCGCTGTACAGGTACTCCATCCAGAGCTTGGCTGCGTTCGGGTGCGGGGCGTAGGCGCTGATCGCCTGGACGTACACGCCGGCGAACCGGCCTGACGCCGGCACCACGACCTCGATCGCGGGTCCGCCGGAGGCGGCCGACGAGTCGCGGTTGGACAGCGCGTTGTAGGTCCAGCGGATCGTGATCGGGGTCTCGCCGGAGGCGATGGTGCCCGGCTTGGCGATGACCGGCACGAAGTTGCCGGCCTCGTTGAGCTGCTTGAAGAACTCGAGGCCCTTCGACGCGTCGTCGAGCGAGCCGCCGTTGGCGAGCGAGGCCGCGAAGACGGCCTGGATTGCCTGATTGGACGCCAGCGGGTCACCGGCGAGGGCGACCTGGTTCGCGTACTCGGGCTTGAGCAGGTCAGCCCAGTCCTTCGGGACGTTGGAGACGACGGCCGTGTTCACCTCGAAGGAGAGCACGCCGTAGTAGTCGCCGTACCAGAAGCCATCCGCGTCCTTGGCGCTGTCCGGGATCGAGTCCCAGGTCGCGACCTTGTAGGGCTGGATGAGGCCCTCGGCCTTGGCCGACGGGCCGAAGGCCAGACCGACGTCGATGACGTCCGGGGCCTGCGGGCCGGGGTTGTCCTTGTTGGCCTTGATGGCCTCGATCTCGTCGCCGGAACCGGCGTTCGGATCGAGCTCGTTGACGGCGAGGCCGTACTTGGCCTTGAAGCCTTCGATGACTCCGCCGTAATTGCACCAGTCGTACGGGAGCGCGATGGTCGTGAGGGTGCCCTCGGCCTTGGCGGCATCGACAAGGGCCTGCATCGGATCGACCGGCGCGTCGGTTGCGGCAGTTGTTGCCGCGCTCGTCGGCGCAGCGGTCGCCGGTGCCTGGGATGCGCCACCGCCACAGGCGGCGACGACGATCGCAAGGATCGCCCCGCCGACAATGAGGCGAGGCAGCGTGCGGGATCTGGTCAACTTCTCCTCCAATACTCGGAGCGCGACCGGATGCCGCGCCCTCCAATGCGATGGCTGGTCACCGGACGGATCCGCCAGTGCGAGGTGCCGCGAACGCCGAAGCTGGCCTAACGCCGAAGCTGGCTTCAGGAGTTCGGGGGCACGCCGCGAGGTCGGGGAGCGTCCAGCCCCGGGCCATCGTCGGCGCCCATCTTGGCCGCTCTGTTAACGGGGCGTCAAGCCTACGCCTCGTTTCTGTGGATAACCAGGAAACAATGAACTGGCGGCAGGTCGCCCGGCCGCCAGTTCGAAGTGTCTCAGAGAGTCGAGCCGACCTACGGAAGCCAGGCCTGCCAGACGTCCTTGTTCTCGTCGACCCACTTCTTGGCGGCCACCTCGGCCGTCATCCCCTGATTGGTGATGTAGTCGGCCACGAGGTTCTGGTCCGCGTTCGTCCAGTTGAAGTTCTTGACGAGGGTTGCGGCGTCACCGCCGCTCTCGTTGAACTTCATGCTGATGACCTTGTTGAGGTTGTACGAGGGGTAGTCACACGCCACCTTCTCGAGGTCGACGTCGCAGCCAGCGGCGTATGCCGGAAGCTTGATCTGGACGAGCTTCACCTGGGCGTGGATCCAGTGGGGGTCCCACCAGTACAGCAGGAGCGGCTTCTTCTGGGCGTCCGCCTGCTTGATGGCCTCCACGGTGGCGTTCTCGCTGCCGGAGAAGATGACCTTGAAGTTCAGGCCCAGGTTCGTCATCAGGGCCTCGTCGTACTGGACGTACGACGGATCGGTGCCAAGGAACTGGCCTTGGTCGCCGGACTCGGACGTCTTGAACAGGTCGGCGTACTTGTTGAGGTTGTTCCAGTCGGTGATGTCCGGATACTCGTCCACCATCCAGCCCGGGATGTACCAGCCGATGATCCCGACGTTGCCGGTCTGGCCGCCGTCCATCGCGACCTTCTTCTCGTCGATGTAGATCTTTTCGAGGTCCGGGTGGCCCCAGTTCTCCATGATCACGTCCACTTCGCCGGACTCGAAGCCCTGCCACGAGACGTCTTCCTTGAGGTCCTTCTGGACGACGGTGTAGCCGAGCTCCTTCTCGAGGAGGTAGGCCACGACGGCGGCGTCCGCCTCGTATCCGACCCACGGGTTGACGGCGATGTTCACGGTGCCCTTGCTCCCGCCGCCGCTCGTCCCGCAGGCGGCAAACGCCAGCGCGACAACGATCGCGCCCGCCGCCAGGCGTCCGAATCTGCTCTTCTCGCTCACGTACGTCCCTCCGCTGCTGCGCCGCCGACTCAAGATCTGTGGCGCGATTCTCAACCCGGTGACCGACCGGCGTATGGTGCGCTCCGCTGAGCTCTCGTGCTGCGCCCTCGGCATCATGCCGCGCGCCGCTGCACGCCCGTCTCGCCCTCGGACCGGCGCGTGCCGGCTCCCTGCGTGATCCGGTCGAGCATGATCCCGAGGAGGACGATCGCGAAGCCCGCGGCCAGGCCCTCCCCGAAGAAGTCGCGCCGGGCGAACCCGGCGACCACGTCGTAGCCCAGTGCGCCCCCGCCGACCAGGCCGCCGACGACGACCATGGCGAGGACGAGGATGATCCCCTGGTTGGCGGCGACAAGGAGTGCCGGCCGTGCGAGCGGCAGTTCCACCTTGGTCAGGAGCTGGCCCGGCGTGGATCCGGCGGCGATGGCCGCTTCGCGGACCGTCGCCGGCACGGTCCGGACGCCGATCTCGACGAGACGGATCACCGGCGGGACCGCGTAGATGAGTGCGGCGACGATGCCCGTGAACCGGGTTGGTCCGAACAGGGCGACTGCCGGCAGCAGGTAGACGAACGCGGGCATCGTCTGGGCGGCGTCGAGAAGCGGCCGCAGCACGGCCGAGAACCGGTCGCTTCGCGCCGACAGAACCCCGAGGACGAGGCCCGCGGTGAGGGTCAGGAGGGTCGCGACGAGGATGGCCGTCAGCGTCTCCATGCTGTGCTCCCACATGTCCAGCCCGACGATGAGGACGAGGCACAGCGCCGCGACGACGGCTGGTCGGGGCCCGCTCGCGAGCAGAGCGATGCCGACGACGACCGCGACGACCAGCCACCACGGCGCGGACGTGAGCGCGGTCTGGATCGGGTTGATCAGGCCGTAGGTCGTCACGTTCTTGATCCACTCGGTCACGTCGTACAGGTTGAATGCGATCCAGTCGACGATCGTGTTGACGGGGTTCCGGAACGAGAAATGGAGCTCCGACGGGAACTCGTTGCCGCCCAGGAAGAGCGTGCCGGCGGCGACCGCGGCGGCGCAGACCGCGATCGCCAGCCCCGGGATCCAGCGACCCTCAAGGCCACCGAACGTCAAGCGTCGGCTGGGCTTCGCCGGGTCCAGCCGTTCGCTCGCCTGAGTGGTCAGGCGATCCAGCATGATCGCCATGATCACGATCGCCAGGCCGGCATCGAAGGCGAGTCCCACGTCGTTGCTGAAGAGCGCCTTGATGATGTTCTTGCCGAGCCCCGGCGCGTCCACGAGCGCGGTGATGACCACCATCGCGAGGGCCATCATGATCGTCTGGTTGATGCCGAGGATGATCGTCCTGCGGGCCATCGGCAGCTGGACCTTCGTCAGCAGCTGCCGGCTCGTGGAGCCGAGCGAGGTCGCCGCCTCCACGGAGACCGGTGCAACGCCGCGGATCCCGAGGGCGGTGATCCGGATCGCCGGCGGGATGGCGTAGATCATCGTCACGATCGCCGCGGTCGCCGGGCCGATGAGGAAGAAGAGCGCGAACGGCGCGAGGTAGGCGAACGTCGGCATGATCTGCATGGCGTCCAGGACGGGTCGGATTGCGTTCATGAACCGGTCCGAGCGGCCGGCCAGGATCCCGAGCGGGATCCCGATGACGAGCGACAGGACGACGGCGGCGAGGGTAAGCGCGAGCGTGTCCACGCTCCGCTCCCACAATCCCAGGACCCCGAACGAGAGGAAGCCGGTCGCCATGAGGGCAGCAAGGCGCCACCCGCCGACGAGGAAGCCGAGGACGCCGCCGATCGTTGTCAGGCCCGGCCAGGTCAGGGCCGCGAGCACCGCCTGGAAGACCTCGAAGATCCCGGTGATGGCGAGCCGGACGCCGGTCACGAACACCACGAGGATGAGGTTGGTATTCCGGTTGGCATCCACCCACTCACGGATATCGTTGATCCGGTTGAAGGTCGGGGCGTCGTTGTCATGCGGGAGCGTGAACTGGCCGGCGAAGGCCACATAGAGCGCGACCGCCCCCACCGCGACGAGGAGCGCCCAGGCAAGGCGTGGTAACGGTGGAACGAGGTGACCGGCAGCCGCGGCCGCGGCGCTCACCTCAGGACGCCTCGCCGCTGGCGACGGCCGTGAGGATCTGGACGCGATCTACGACACCAAGCAGACGGCCTGCCTCGGTCACCCGGATCGGCTTCTCGGTCGAGATTGCGATCGGCACCGCGGCCTGGATGATCGTGTCGGACGAGAGCTCCGGACCGTCGGATGGGTCATCGGCGCGGGGGTCGCGCATGATCCAGCGGAGGGTCAGCACGGTGGCTCGCGACACGTCGCGGACGAAGTCGGCAACGTACTGGTCCGCGGGCGCGCCGACGAGATCGGCCGGCCGTCCCGCCTGGACGATCTGGCCATCGCGCATGATCACGATGTGGTCGCCGAGCTTCAGCGCTTCGGCGAGGTCGTGGGTGATGAACACCATGGTCTTTCCGACTTCGTGATGCAGCCGGATCACCTCGCTCTGCATGTCCCGGCGGATCAGCGGGTCCAGGGCGCTGAACGGCTCGTCAAAGAACATGACCTCGGGGTCGACCGCCAGCGCGCGAGCCAGGCCCACGCGCTGCTGTTGCCCGCCTGACAGCTGCTCCGGGTAGCTGTCGAGGTGCGCGCTCAGGCCCACGAGCTCGCACATCTCACGCGCGCGGGCGTGCCGCTGCTCGCGCGGCTCGCCGCGGAGCTCAAGGCCGAACGCCACGTTGTCGATGACGCGCCGATGCGGCAGCAGCCCGAAGTGCTGGAAGACCATCGAGAATCGGCGCCGGCGGAGCTCACGGAGTCGCTTCTCATCCGCCGCCCGGATGTCCTCGCCATCCAGGAGGATCTGGCCGAGGGTCGGCTCGATGAGGCGGGTGAGGCAGCGGACGAGGGTTGACTTCCCGGCGCCGGACAGGCCCATGACCACGAAGACCTCGCCCGGCTGGACATCGAACGAAACGTCGCGGACCGCGATCGTCGAGCCGGTCTTGAGTCGGAATTCAGCGCTCGAAAGCTCGAGGAGGGGAGACCCGGCGATCTTCGCCTCCGCCGGTCCGAAGATCTTCCAGAGTCCGCGGACGGCGATCGCCGCCCGGTCCCGGTCCCCGCGGTCGGCCTGAATGGTCTGCACGCGTTCCACCCTCGGCACGCCGCGGGACGCCCTCGCTGCGGGAGCGTCGGCCGGACCGGTGGAGGATCGGCCCGCGCATGCCCCTGCGTCAAGCCGGTGTACTCGTTCGTGTGAACGGCGGTGTACTCGTTCGGTACATCAGATCAGGGCGACGATCCGATCGCCCGGCTGACACTGAACTTCCCGAATGTCCACCGAGTGAGCACTCGACGAGGGCCGCGGGCTCCGAATGTGGTCAGATCGCGCTTGAAAGCCCGGAACCAGGCCCAATGCTCATGGGGTGAGCACACGAGCCGAAATAGACGTCCCGGATCGGGCTGCAGGGTTGATGTCCTTGGCTAGTGCCATCCGGGCGAGCATTCGGGAAGAATCGGGTTCGCCGTCCGCCCCCGCTGCCGTACGAGTCAGTGGCCGATGGCTATCTCAAGCGTCTTCGCGACCGCGTCGTCGATGGTTGCAGCCCGAGGCGTCCTCGGCGCAGACTGTGGGTCGTCCCAGATCCCGAGGCGGCGCGCCCTCGCGCCCCCGGGGCCCATTGCCGGCTCGTGCCGCCGCCGGCAGGCCTGCCGCGCCGATGGCGGCGCACGATGGAGCCCGCGTGACCCTCGACCCCGCCGCGACCGACCCCACCGTGATCCGCACCGCCGCGATGTTCATCGATGGCGCCTGGTGTGCGGCCGCGTCCGGGGCCACGTTCGAGGCCACCAACCCGGCCACTGGACGGGTCATCGCCACGCTGCCCAAGGGCGATCGCGGGGACGCCCGCCGGGCCGTCGTCGCCGCCGTCGCCGCACAGCCGGGTTGGGCTGCGCGCTCGGCGTTCGATCGCGCCGCAGCCCTGGATCGGGTCGCGGCAGTCATCGAGTCCCGCCGCGACGCCCTTGCCGAGGCCCTGACGCTGGACCAGGGGAAACCCTTGCAGGCCGAGGCCTACGGGGAGGTCGAAGAGCTGATCGTCTACTTCCGGATGGCGGCCGCGGATGCGACCCGGCTGGATGGCCTCATGCCGCCGTCGGTGGACCCGAACAAGCGTGTCCTCATCTACCGCGTGCCGATGGGCGTGGTCGGGATCGTCACGCCGTGGAACTGGCCGTACACCATGCCGGCCGAGATGATCGCCCCGGCACTGGCCGGCGGGAATACCGTCGTCTGGAACCCGGCCTCGACGACCTCGTATTGCGCCACGGTCCTGGCCGCGTGCCTGGCGGACGCCGACCTGCCCCCGGGCGTCTTCAACCTCGTCACCGGGCCGGGCGCCGAGGTCGGCGACGAGCTGGCCGGCCATCCGGACGTCGCGGCCGTCGGGTTCATCGGGTCCACCGCCACCGGCCGGAGGATCGCCGAGCGCGCGATCGGCAAGGAGCTCCTCCTGGAGTTGGGCGGCAACGGCCCGCTCGTCATCCTTGACGATGCGGACATCGAGGCCGCGGTCAGCGCGACGCTCACCGCCTGCTTCCTGAACGCGGGTCAGAGCTGTACCGCGGGCGAGTGGATCCTCATCGACCATCGGGTGCACGATGCCTTCGTGGATCGGCTGACGGCGGCCATGCGCCGCGACACCCGGCTCGGCAACCCGTTCGATCCGTTGACGACGATGGGCCCCGTGAACAACGAGCGGACGGCCGCCAAGACGGAGCGCCACGTCGCCCAGGCGATCGCGGCCGGGGCCGTCGTCGTGTCCGGCGGCGCCCGGAGCCCGGAGCTGGGCAGTCCGCTCTTCTTCCAGCCCACGGTGCTGACCGGCGTGAAGCGGCAGATGGAGATCGCGCGCGAGGAGACCTTCGGCCCGGTCGCACCGATCACCCAGATCAACGGGATCGAGGAGGTCATCGGGATCGTCAACGCGTCGGCGTTCGGCCTGCTCACCGCGATCTTCACCCGCGACCTCCGGGCCGGGCTCCACTTCGCCGAGTCGGTCCGGGCCGGATGGGTCAACATCAACGAAGGCACAAACTACTGGGAATCCCACCTGCCCTTCGGGGGCCGGGCCGGGTCGCAGAGTGGCATGGGTCGGGTCGGCGGGCGGTTCTCGATCGAGCGCCTGACCGAGCTGAAGACCGTGGTCGTGAACCTCGCCTGATCATCTACCTGGAGGACGTGAACCCTCAAGCCCGGATCCGCTCCCCCGCCGGATCGAAGAGCGGCGTGGCCCCGGAGACCGCGACCGACACCGGGTAGCGCTCGCCCATGTAGAGGACGGAGAGCCTCGTTCCGACGACCGCGTGCTCGGGCGGGAGGTACGCCATGAGGAGGTGCTTCCCGACCGACGGCCCGGCCCCGGCGCTCGTGACGTACGAGCGGCGGCCCTTCGCGTCGGCGATCGGTGCGCCGTCGAGCGTGAGGATCGGCTCGCGCCCGAGCATGTAACGCCGGACGCCGCTGCGCGACAGGTGGTCGTCGACCGTGAGCGTGCAGAGGATGGCGACCGGTGGCCTCGAGCGCTGCTCGAGATAGGCCGCCTTGCCGATGAAGTCGGCGTCCTTGACCGTCCGGCGGGCGATCCCGGCCTCGACGACGGTATGGTCAAGGTCGAGCTCGCTGCCGTAGCCGCGATAGCTCTTCTCGAGCCGGGCGCTCGAGGCGATAACCGAGAAGCCCGCGGCGATCATCCCGTGCGGGCGCCCGGCCTCCCACAGGACGTCCCAGAGCCTGGCGCCAAGTTCGATCGGCGCATAGAGCTCCCAGCCGAGCTCACCGACGTACGAGAGCCGGTTCGCGATGACGGGGATCCCGTCGACGTCGATCGGGCGGCAGCTGCTGAACGGCAATGCCTCATTCGATACGTCGGCGCTCGTCACCGAGGCGAGGATGTCGCGCGCCCGTGGTCCCCAGAGGCCGACCGTCGTCCGGGCGGACGTGACGTCGGCGAGCTGTGCGGTGCCGTCCCCCGGGAGGCGGTCCGTGAACCACTTCTTGTCGCGCATCCCCATCCCGCCGCCCGTGACGACCCGGTACAGGTCCCGGCCCACATGCATGACGGTGAGGTCGGCGACGATCCCGCCCGCCTCGTCGAGGAGCGGCGTGTAGACCGTCCGGCCGATCGGTGCCTCGATGAGGTTGACGCAGAGCCGCTCGATGTAGGCGAGGGCGCCCGGGCCACTCACGTCGAAGAGCGCAAACGGCGTGACGTCGATGAGGGCGGCTCGCTCTCGCATCGCGAGGTGCTCGGCGGCGATGATCGGCGACCACCAACGGCGGTCCCACTCGGCATCACGCTCGACGATCCGGTCACCGAACTCGGCAAGCAGCGGCGCGTTCGACTCGTACCACCACGGGCATTCCCATCCGCCGGCCTCGTAGAAGACAGCGCCGAGTGCCTTCGTCCGCTCGTGCATCGGGGCGAGCCGGATCCCCCGGTTCGATGCCCACTGCTCCGCCGGATGGACGATGCCGTAGAACTTGTTGAACGCCTCCTCGGCCCGCGCCCGCACGTGGTGCCAGGTCCGCTGGTGGGGATAGAAGCGGGCAATGTCGGATGCGTGGAGGTCGATCTTCAGCGGGAGGCCAGTCATCCACCGGGCCACGTTCTCGGTGATTGCCGGTGCCTCCTTGATCCAGACCGCGGCGACCGACCAGAGGCCCGTCACCTCGGGTGACTCGCCGAGGACCGGGCTCCAGTCCGGGGTGATCGAGAGAAGGCCGTTGATCGCGTACTGTTGCCCGACCGCCTCGTCGCCGAGGATCTCGGGGATGATCTCGAGGGCGGCCTCGTACTGCGGATCGAAGTCCTCCTTCGTGAATGGGAGCTCGGTCGGTGACAGAACCGACTCCTCGATCGAGGGGATCTCGTCCGGGTGCAGGACGATCGGCCGGTGGGCGTACGAGCCGATCTCCATCTGGCTCCCGTTCGGCCGCTCGTACATCAGGCTGTCCATGTCCCGCAGGATCGGGTAGGCCTGCTCGCCGCGGACCGCGGCGAAGCGGGGCACGGGCCCGACGCTGACGAACTGGTGGACGCTCGGCGCGAGCGGGATGTGGGCGCCGGCCATCGCGGCGATCCGGGGGCTCCAGACGCCGCAGGCGACCACGAGGACATCCGTCGCGATGTCCCCCTTCGTCGAACGGACGCCCGCCACCCGCCCGTCGACGACATCCACCCCGACCACTTCGGTCTGGGCCATGACCGTGAGCGCGCCCATCTCGAGGGCGGCCTCGCGCATGATCGTGCCGGCCAGGACGGAGTCCACGACGCCGGCGCTCGGCGTGTACCACCCGCCGAGGATGATCCGCTCGTTGATGTATGGGACGATCTCCTTGACCTGCGCGGGCGTGAGCAGCTCGGAGTCGATCCCCCACGATGTCGCCAGGCCCTGGCGGCGCGCGAGCTCCGCCATCCGAGCGGGCGTCCGGGCGACCTCCATCCCGCCGCACGTGGTGAAGACGCCGAGCTCCGCGAACTGGCGGATTGATTCGATGGTGAGCTCGGATTCCTCGCGGGACCCGTCGACCGGGAAGCAGAAGTTCGATGCGTGGCCGGTGGAACCGCCTGGATTCGGCAGCGGGCCCTTGTCGATGAGGATCAAGTCGCGCCAGCCCAGTTTCGCCAGGTGGTATGCCATACAGTTGCCGACAATGCCGGCGCCGACGATGACCGCTCTGGCGTGCGTGTCCGCTTTCATCTCCGGGTGCTCCTTCCCGAGACTCCCTGGGTGTGCTGGGTGGACGCGAGTGACGGCGGGCGACCGAGCGTCGCCGTGACCGGCAGAGAGGATGGCTGGGCGTCCTGGCGACGACCCGGTCTCCGCAGGGAAAGACGAGGGCCACCCTGAAGGTTGCCATCATCGGCTCGGGGATCATCGGCCTGGCATCGGCATACCGGCTCGCCGGGCGGGGCTGCGAGGTCGTGGTCCTCGGGGACCGCGCGCCGGGCAGCGGCGCCTCGAGCAACAACGCGGGCTGGATCGTCCCCGCGGAGAGCGGCCCGGTCCCAGGCCCTGGCATCGTGCTCCAGACTCTGCGCTGGATGCTCCGCCGGGACAGCCCGGTCTATGTCCGGCCGTCGATCTCGCCGAGCTTCCTGGCGTTCATGGCCAGGATGCTTCGCTCGTGCAACGCGGCGTCGTACTGGCGCGCCTTCGACGCAACGGTGCGCCTCGCCGATGGGACGATGGACGAGCTCGACGCCTGGGCCGCGGACGGCGTCTCGTTCGAGATGCACCACGGCGGTGAGCTGCGCGCCTTCGTCACCGAGCGGGAGTTCCGGGCGGCGGAATCCGGGCTCGACCACGTCCGTCGCGCCGGTTTCGAGCCCGAGGTCCTGACCGGCGCCGAGGCCCGCGCCCTCGTTCCCGAGCTGTCCGACGAGGTGGTCCACGCGGTCCGTTATCCGAACGAACGCCACGTGCGCCCAGCCTCGCTGGTCGACGGACTCGTCCGGCGCTGTCGCGAACTCGGCGTGGAGATCGTCGAGAACCGCGTCGAGAAGGCCCGGGCGCTCCCGTCGGGTGGGGTCGAGCTGCACGGTCCGGCCGGCTCCGTCAGGGCTGACGTCTGCGTCGTGGCGGCCGGAGCGTGGAGCGCGCGCGTCGCCCGGCTCTTCGGCGCCACCCTGCCGATCCGCCCCGGGAAGGGCTACAGCGTCGACTACGCCCCCGCCCCGCTCGGGATCCGTACGGTCGTCATGCTCAGCGAGGCCCACTGCGCGGTCACGCCCCTGGATGGTGCGACGCGCGTCGCGGGCACGATGGAGTTCGGGCCCCTGGACGAGACGATCAACGCCATCCGGGTGCGCGCCATCCGGGAGGCGCCGCGCCGCTACTTCCGGAACTGGGACCAGGAGGCGCCGTCGCTCGCTCCGACCGCGGGACTCCGCCCGATGACACCGGACGGGCTGCCCGTGATCGGGCGGCTCCACCCGTATGGCAACGTCTACGCCGCGAGCGGTCATGCGATGCTCGGTGTGACGCTGGCGGCGCGGACAGCCTCCGAGCTCGCGGGGATGATCGTCGACGGCGGGACTCCGGAGGTCCTGGAGCCGTTCAGCCCGCGTCGATTCGGCGCGTAGCCCGCCACGGCGTCCGGGCCCGCCACTACTCTCCCTCGTGAGCCGCGCTCCCGCCCCGTCGCAGGCGCGCGTCCAGCCCGCGCAGGAAGCCCGCGACGCCAGCCGGCCGGTAGATCATCACGAGGATGAGCAGAATCCCGTACAGGACGAGGTGGATTCCGGGCAGGTCGGAGAACTGGATCCGCAGGAGCTCGACGCCGATCCCGAGCGGGATCGCGATGACCGCGCCGCCCCACAGGCTGCCCCGCCCGCCGATGTAGGCGATGGCGAGGACCTCGACGGTGCGGGAGGTGAGCATCACGTCCGGTGTGAGGATCCCGTAATAGTGCGCATAGAAGCCGCCGAGGAGGCCAGCGAACGCAGAGGAGAGCGTGAAGTTGATGACCAGGTACCGGGTCGGGTTGATGCCCGATGCCCGCGCGGCCTGCACGTTCTGACCGATCGCCCGGAACGCCAGCCCGAGGTGCGAACGGATGACGAGCGCGAGGACGAGGAGGGTCACGAGGAGCATCGCGAGGATGACGTAGTAGTACGGCAGGTTGTCGGATGACGCGAAGAAGAGCGGAACATTCAGGCCGAGCGAGCCACGCGTGACGTCCGCCCAGTTGCGCACGATGCCCATGAGCGCCAGCCCGACGAACCACGCCATGACCGCGGCGTAGATGCCGCGCAGCCGCAGCGTGAGCGCTCCGGTCAGGAGACCGAGCAGCCCGGCGGCGAGGGCGCCGACGAAGATGCCGATCCAGGGCGAGAGGCCATAGTTCGCCGCGAGCAGGCCGGAGGTGTAGCCCCCGAGCCCGACAAACGCGGCGAACCCGAAGTTGACGACGTTGATGTAGCCGGCTGTGAAGTCGAACGCAACGGCCTGTGCGGCCATGAACACCGCAACCACGAGGTACCGCGTGAAGTCCTGCCGGTTGAACGGCGGGATCAGGGGCAGGACGAGCAGGAGCAGGACAAACGCCACCACCGGCACCCGACGGTCGGCGAGGAAGGCACGCATCGCGGAGACGGAGGTCCTGGCAGGCATCACTGCTCCCACACGCCCTTCACCTCGCTGCCGAACAGGCCTGACGGTTTGAACAGCAGGATGAAGATGATGAACGCGGTCGGAAGGACATCCACCCAGCCCACGCCGATGAAGTAGACCGTCAGCGTCTGCAGCAGGGCGACGATGAACGCGCCCACGACCGCACCCTGCACGTTGCCGAGGCCGGCGAGGATGACGACGTACCACGCGAGGTAGAGCGGCTGCACGCCGACGGACGGGTACGACGGGAACATGAACAAAAGGGACGCCCCGGCGAGCGAGGCGAGCCCGCAGCTGAGCCCGAGCGTGAGCATGAAGATCCGGTTCAGGTCGATCCCCACCATCTGGGCGCCGGTCTCGTCCTGGGAGACGGCCCGCATCGCCCGGCCCGTCCTCGTGCTGCGCAGGAAGACCGAGAACAGGGCGATCGTGATGAGGGCGATGATGAACACGAGGGCCCGGTCCACGGCGACTGACACCCCGAGCACCTGGAGCGGCGGGACGTCCCAGTAGCGGGTGATCCCACGGAAGTCGTTTCCGAACAGGAGCTGATTTCCGTTGACCAGCACGACCGAGATACCCGCCGTGAGGAGGAAGGTGTTCATCACCCACTGGTCGCGGCTCCGGCGTCTGAGAGGCCGGAACAGGAAGACCTCCATCACGACCCCAACGGCCGCGCCGACGAGCGCCGCGAGGATCATGCCCGGGAAGGGGCCGAGCACCAGGAGCAGAGTCGAGGGATGCTCGAGCAGCTCGTTCTGGATCGGCGTGAAGACGGTGAACGACGCGAGCGAGCCGATCATGAAGAACTCGCCGTGGGCGAAGTTCGGGATGTTCATCACCCCGAACACCAGGGCCAGCCCGCCGGCCATGAGCGCCCACATGCCGCCCGTCGCGAGCGTGGACACGAGGATCGAGGGGTAGTTGATCCCGACGACGACCGTCACGAGGACGGCGATGCCGATCGTGATCCAGGTGAAGGACAGCAGGCGCCGGGCCAGCGGCACGGTCTGCGGGTTGAGCGCGCTCGTCATTCGTTCGTCTCAGATGCCTAGGTACGCTTCCTGGACGTGGGGATTGCCGAGCAGCTGTTTGCCGGTTCCCTCGAGCACCACCCGCCCCTGTTCGAGGACGTACGCTCGGTCGACGATACGAAGGGTCGTGTTCACGTTCTGCTCCACGAGGAGGATCGTCACGCCGCGCTCCCGGAGGCGCTTCAGCGCCTCGAACGCCGCGAGTGTCGGGATCGGGGCCAGCCCGAGAGACGGTTCGTCCACCAGGAGCAGGGAGGGCGAGGGCATGAGACCGCGGCCGATCGCGAGCATCTTCCGCTCGCCGCCGCTAAGTGTCCCGGCCAGCTGGCTCCGCCGCTCGTGCAGTCTGGGAAACAGCTCGAAGACGAGCTCCATCGTAGACAGCCGCTGGGCCTTGTCGCGGACCGCGTATGCCCCGAGGAGCAGGTTCTCGTAGACGGACATCGCCGGAAATAGGTTGAGGCTCTCGGAGACGTATCCGAGCCCCATCCGACTGACTTGGTGGGGGGGCACGCCGTTGATCGACTTCCCGCGGAAGCTCACCGTGCCGCGAATCGGCTCGACGAGCCCCGCGATGGTGCGCAGCGTGGTCGTCTTTCCGGCGCCGTTCGGCCCGAGCAGGGCCACGAACTCCCCCTCCTCCACTCGCAGGGTCACACCCCACAGGACCTGGAGGAGCTCGTATCCCGATTCGAGTTCAGTGAGTTCGAGCACGCATCTCTCCGTCAGAGGATGTAGTCGTGGCCGAGGTAGGCCTCTCGCACGCGCTCGTCCTTCGCGACCGACGACGTCTGCCCGTGGGCGAGAAGCTCGCCGTAGTGGAGGACCGCCAACCGGTCGCAAAGGTCCATGATGAGGCGCATCACGTGCTCGACCATGAGGATCGTCACGCCGTCCGCGCGGATCCGCCGGAGCAGCGTCGCGAGAACCCCGAGCTCGTTCGGGGTGAGGCCGGCCGCGAACTCGTCGAGCAGGACGAGCGTCGGCTTGCTAGCGAGGGCGCGCGCCAGGTCCAGTCGCTTCAGCTGCGACACGTTGAGGTGGTTGGCGAGCGTGTCCTTCCGGCGCGGGAACTCGACGTACTCGAGCATTTGCTCGGCCCGCTTCCCGACCCCGTCCCCGCGGAGGTGCGGATCGCCGAAGGCGGCCGCGACGGTGACGTTCTCGAGGGCCGTCAGGTGTGGGAACGGCCGCGGGATCTGGAAGGTCCGACCCATGCCAAGCCGGCACATCCGGTCGGCGGCCAGGCCGGTCGTGACCCGACCGTCGAACCGGACAGTCCCGCCATTCGGACGGAGGGCGCCGGCGAGGCAATTGAGCAGGGTCGTCTTGCCCGCCCCGTTCGGCCCGATGAGACCGAAGATCTCGCCGGGTTCCACCGAGAAAGTGACGTCGTTGACCGCGACCAGGCCACCAAAGCGCTTGGTGACACCGTCGAGGTCGAGGATGGGCATTCAGGAATCCCCTGCCAAAGCGAATACCCGGGGGGCCGGGATCGTCCCCGGCCCCCCGAACACTACTCGTTCAACTATGGCTTGGGCTCGATGACGCCGGTCTTCCAGTCTTCCGGCCAGACCACGGCGCCAACGCCTTCGTGATACTGGAGGACGGGGAAGATGTAATCGGCCTTGCCGAGGACCGGGTCCGGAATCGTCTCGGCGCCGAACGCATAGCGCGCCATGATGATCCCGTCGGTGTACGTGAGCTGGCCCGTCCAGAGCTTGTCCTGGGCGGTCTTGTAGATCGTCTCACTGGTGAGTTCACCCTGGTCGTCCAGGGTGGTCTGCAGGACTTTGATGAAGAAGTTGGTCCAGTCGTAGGACAGCCCCGCTGCCGACGGGCCCGGGGCGAACCCGAACTTCGCCTCGAAGTCGGCCGCGAACTGCTTCGCTGCGTCCGTCGTCCAGCCCGGGATCGCGTCGAGCACGAAGTTCGACGACGTTCCGGTCAGCTTGTACCACTCGCCGATCCAGCCGAGGCCGTCGGCGACGATCATCGACTTCAGGCCGGCGTCGTCGGCCGCCTTGATGAACGCGGAGATCGAGGCCGGGATCGTGCTCGTGCCAGCGACCACCGGCACGTCGTCGGCCTTGTAGCGGCCGATGAGCGCGGAGAAGTCGGTCTGGGTGATCGGGAAGTAGTCCTCTGTCAAGGTGGTCCAGCCCGAGGCCTCGAATCCGGCCTTGAGGCCGGCGCCGAACGAGCGACCCCAGTCGGTGTCCTCGCCGTAGATCGCGACCTTCTTGTCGGCCGGTGTCCACGTGCCCGCCGTGATCGCGTCGTTGAGCGCGGTGACGTAGGCGATGCTGAGCTTGGCCGGATCCGGCCAGCCCTTGGTCGTCCAGTATCCGTACTTGGCCGTGTCGCTCTTGAACTTCTCGTTGACCACGCCGGTGGCGCCCATCGCGAAGAAGTGCGGGACCTTGTACTTCGCCGTGACTTCCATCTGGGCGACCGCCACCGAGCTATGCCAGCCGAGGATACCGGCGACGATGCCCTGGCCGGCGACGGCCTGCTCATACGCCGCGGCACCCTTGGCCGGGTCGGACTGGTCGTCGATGTAGACCGGTACGATCGTGTACGGGCCGACCTTCCAGTCGATCGCGTCGAACGCCATCGTCGCGGCGTTCTTGATCTCTTCGCCCGTCCGGGCGTTCGGACCGCTGAACGGGCCCGAGACGCCGATCTTCAGCTCCTGCTGGGCGGGCACCTCAGAAGCGCCCGACGTAGCAGCCGCCGAAGGGGGCGTCGTGGGAGCGCTCGACGCCCCTCCGCCGCACGCACTCGCCACGATGACGAGGGCGGCCGCGGTCCCTACAAACCGCCACTTTCCTTTGAACATGGAACGTTCTCCTCCTCCTGACCCGTTGATCCGCACTGGGCGGTGATACATCCTATCCGCGCATCCGCCCTCCCTCCGGGTCGTAGAGCGGAGCCTCGACGACCGAGGCGCCGCGCCGCTCACCCAGGATCTCGATATCGAGTCGAGTGCCAGCCGTTGAGAGGGCCATGGAAAGGTAGGTGAGCCCGATCGTGGTGCCGACCGTGTGGCCCGGATGGGCCGCACGCAGGTAGCCGACCATGCGGTCGCCCTGGTAGACGGGCTCGCCGCCGCGTGGGAAGAGGTCGTCCGTGGCGGCCAGGTCGATCGCCAGGCAGGCGAGGGTCAGCGAGATCCCCTCGTCGCGCTGCCTGAGGAGGGCGTCCCGGCCGATGAAGTCGCCCTTGTCGAATCGGACGAACCGCTCCAGCCCCGCCTCGAGCGGCGTGCACTGCGGCGCGATGTCGACGCCCCACAGGCGGTAGCCCTTCTCGAGCCGGAGCGAATCGAGGGCCCGGTAGCCGATGTCCGCCAGCCCGACGGCCGTGCCGGCCTCGGTCAGGAGGTCGTAGAGGGCCCGCGAGTATTCGATCGGGTGGTGGAGCTCCCAGCCGAGCTCGCCCGTATACGTCACGCGCAGCGCACGGACCGGGATGGAGCCGATGAAGATGTCCTGCGCCGCCATGAACGGGAACGCGGGGTTGGAGAGATCGGACTCGGTGAGCGGCGCCAGGAGATCACGCGAGCGTGGGCCGGCGACCATGAGCACGCCCCAGCGGCCGGTCACGTTCTCGACGACCACGCTCCCGTCGGTCGGCGCATGGCGCTCGATCCATTCGAGGTCGTGGGCCTCCGTCCCGGCGGCCGTGATGATGTAGAAGCGGTCCCCCGCGACGCGCGTGACCGTGACGTCGCACTCGATCCCGCCCTTGGGCGTGAGCATCTGGGTGATGGCCGCCCGGCCGACCCGCGGCAGCCGGTTCGCGCAGAGCCGGTCCAGGAGCGCCTCGGCGCCCGGACCGTGGACTTCGTACTTCGAGAAGCTCGTCATGTCGAGAAGACCGGCCCGTTCCCGGACGGCGCGGCACTCGGCGATCTCGTAGAGCAGCCAGCCGGGACGCCGATACGTGGGCTCATTGAAGGGGGGCTCACCCGACGGGGTGAACCAGAGCGGGCGTTCCCAGCCGTTGCGGGCACCGAAAACGGCGCCGCGAGCCGCGAGGCGGTCGTAGAGCGGGTCCGTCTTCAGGGGCCGCGCGGCCGGCATCTCGAGGGTCGGGTACGGGATCGCGTACTCGTTCTCGTACACCTCGATCGACTTCTCGATGACGTACGGGACCGCGGACGCGTGCGGACCGAAGCGCCGGACGTCCAGCTCCCACATGTCGTCGGGCGGCTGGCCCTCGACGATCCACTCGGCCGCGTTCCGCCCCGCCCCGCCGCCCTGGGCGATCCCGATGCTGAAGCCGGCCAGGACGAAGAGGTTGCGCACGCCCGGGGCCCAACCCATGAGGGCGTTCCCGTCCGGCGTGTAGCTGATCGGCCCGTTCAGGAGCTGCTTGACGCCCACAGTCGCGAGGGCGGGCACCCGCGCCTGGGCCAGCTCGACGACATCGCCGATCTGGTCGAAATTCCCGGCCAGGAGCTGCTGGCCGAACTCCGGCGGCACGCCGTACGCGGACCACGACTTCGGGTTCCTCTCGTACGGTCCGACGATCAGGCTGCCGTTCTCTTCGCGGACGTAGAACGACGCCTCCACGTCGCGGACCACGGGCATCTCTCGATGGGATCCCGCGAGGGCGGGGACCACGTCCGTGATGAGGTACTGGTGCTCCATCGGCACGGTCGGCAGGTCGATCCCGGCCAGCCTCCCTACCTCGCGCGCCCAGATGCCGGCCGCGTTCACGACAATCTCCGCCCTGACCGTCCCGGCGTCCGTGACGACGTCCCATTCGCCGCTCGGGAGCTGGCGGAGCGCGCGGACAGGCGTGTGACGCCGGATCTCCGCTCCGAGATCTCGGGCACCCTTCGCCATTGCCTGGGTAACGCTCGATGGGTCCACGTATCCGTCGGTCGGGGTCCAGGCGCCGCCGAGGACGTTGTCGAGCGAAATGATCGGGCAGAGCCGGCCGATCTCCTCTGGGCCGATGATCTCGAACGGGAGGCCGGCGATCCGTGCCAGGCCGCGTGCGTCCCGGTAGTGGTCGAGACGCTCGGGGACGGTCGCCAGCCGGATGCTCCCGACTTCGCGGAAGTCGACGGCCTGACCCGTCTCGGCTTCGAGGCCTTTGTACAGCTCAACGCTGTACTTGAGGATTCGGGCGATGCTCAGGCTCGTGCTGACGCCGAAATGGGTGACCAGACCGGCCGCATGCCAGGTGGAGCCGGCAGTCAGCTCATGCTTCTCGAGGAGCAGGGTGTCCCGCCAGCCGAGCTTTGCCAGGTGGTACAGCAGGCTGCACCCGGCCACGCCTCCGCCGATGACGACCACCCGTGCCTGCTTCTGCAATGGTCTGCTCCCTGGACGTCGACTTGGTCGATGCGCTGCTCGACGGGCGGGACGACCCTGGAAGCGGCCGGGGCTTTCTCCGACAATAACAGGCTGTTATGATGCCACGGTCCAGCCCGGCGTCAATCCCGATTCCCACGGGTGGCGGGCGAATTCGGACGACGACCTACAGTGATAGACCGCTCGCGAACGGGCGTCCCAGGCACGAGCGAAGTGTGGGGTGGCGACCTTGGATGGCGAGTTGAGCCCAGCCGACGCGCGGCGGGCGCATCAGCGGGAACGCATCCTCTCAGCGGCCGAGCAACTCCTCGTCGTCCACGGCGTGGAGCGGACGCGTCTTCGTGACGTCGGCGAGGCAGCTGGCGTTTCCATCGGCACCGTGCAGCATTACTTCGACACGCGCGACCGCCTCGTGCGCGAGCTGTTCGACTGGTCATCCGACCGCCGGCTCGCCGGCTGGCTGAGCGCGGCGGAATCCGCGCGCGGCAGTGCCTGGGAACGCCTGACGGCCCTGCTCGAGTACTCCCTTGCAGAGCCCATTCAGAGGCGAAGTCGAGTCTGGATTGAGTTCTGCGCCATGGCTCGCATCGAGCAGCTACGGGAGAAGTTGGGGATCTTCTACGAGGCGTGGCGGCAGCCATTCCGGGAAGCCATTGAGCAGGGTGTCGCCGACGGCGAGTTCCGACCGACTCGGCCCATCGCCGACCTCGTTGACACCCTCGTGGTGCTGGTAGACGGCGCCGAGGTCGCGATCTCACTCGGCGCACCCGGGACGTCGCCGGAACGGCTGCGACACCTGCTTATCGAGTCCGCACGGGCCGCGCTCCATGTGGGCGAGGCGACCCGCTGAGACCGACAATGCGACAAGAGGCGATCGCGATGCGGAACGAACTGACCACACTCTCGGCTGCGAGTGGCAGCGCAGACGCCTTCCCGACCCAGGCGCGTGTCGTCGTCGTCGGCGGCGGCATCGTCGGTACGAGCGTGGCCTACCACCTGACGGAGCGCGGCTGGCGCGACGTCGTCCTCCTCGAGCGCAAGCGGCTCACCTCCGGGACCACGTGGCACG
>Ga0082335_1000737_pt1 | contig 77815 bp, 68 predicted proteins | sample Subgrocontami58m_FD_72375 | JGI IMG/M metagenome (GOLD analysis project Ga0082335, IMG submission 72375) | Subsurface groundwater microbial communities from S. Glens Falls, New York, USA - GMW37 contaminated, 5.8 m (SPADES assembly) (version 2) ... | reverse complement strand
CACGCACCAGGGTTTGCGGCAGCGGCGGCGGCGGCTGCAACGCCGTCAACAATATGATCACCTCTGGTCTGTCGGGGGTCGATTTCCTTGTCGCCAATACTGACGCCCAGGCGCTCGCGTCGTCGCAGGCCGAGCGAATCATTCAAATGGGTCTGCAGGTGACGGAAGGACTGGGCGCCGGCGCTCAGCCAGAAGTCGGCCGAGCCGCCGCGGAAGAAGCGCGCGAAGAAATTCGCGAGCATCTCTCCGGCGCGCATATGTGCTTCGTCACCGCCGGGATGGGCGGCGGCACCGGCACGGGCGCAGCGCCGGTGATCGCGCAGATCGCGCGTGAAATGGGCATTCTCACCGTCGGCGTCGTCACGAAGCCGTTCCATTTCGAAGGTCAGCGTCGCCTGCGCATCGCCGAATCGGGCATCTCCGAACTGCAAAAATGCGTCGATACGCTGATCGTCATCCCGAATCAGAATCTCTTCCGCATCGCCACGGAGAAGACGACCTTCGCCGACGCCTTCGCCATGGCTGATCAGGTTCTCTATTCGGGAGTCGCCTCGGTCACGGATTTGATGGTCAAGGAAGGCCTCATCAACCTCGACTTTGCCGACGTTCGCTCGATCATGCGCGGCATGGGCAAGGCGATGATGGGCACCGGCGAAGCCACGGGCGAAAATCGCGCCAATCTTGCCGCGGAAGCCGCGATTGCGAATCCGCTGCTTGACGAAGTGTCGATGAAGGGGGCGCGCGGCCTGCTGATCTCGATCACCGGCGGCCACGATCTGACCCTCTACGAAGTCGACGAGGCGGCGAGTCGTATTCGCCAGGAGGTCGACGAGGACGCCAACATCATTCTGGGCGCGACATTCGACTCGTCGCTTGAAGGCGTGGTGCGCGTCTCCGTCGTCGCGACGGGCATCGACCTGACCGCGATCACGGCCGATGATCCGACGAGCGAATCGCGTCTCGCCGAGGCCGCCGAGCGCCTGCGCGCCCAATTGCAGCAGGCGCGCGCGCAGCAGGCGCCGGCCGTCGAGGCCGCTCCGGTCCTGCGTCATCGCGAAGAGCCGCAGGCTGCAGCTGGCTATTATTCGGACCAGGCGCCGGCGCATGGCGTCTACCTCGAGCCGGCGCCGCCGCGTCTCGCCTATGGCGAGCCGAGGTTCGAAGCCGAGCGCCACGAAGCGCCGGCCGGCGCCTATGTGCCGCCGGCCCCGGAGCAGCCACGTGCGCCGCGCATGCCTCAGATCGAGGATTTTCCCCAGCCCATCCAGGAACAGCTGCGTCAGCAGATGGGCGCTGGCGATCCTCGTCGCAAATCGATTTTCGAGCGGCTCGCCTCCTTCGGGGCGAGCCGTCAGGAAGATTCGATGCATGGCGCGCCCGCGGCGCCGACCCCGCGCCCGCAAATGGCTCCCCCAGGCCAGCCTTCGGCGACGCACGCCGAATATGGCAAGCGACCGGCCGCGCAGGCGCCGGTTGCTCCCGGCGGACATGCTGCGCTTGATTCGCACGGTCGTCGCGCCCTGCAGCCGCGCCCGTCCGAGGAGGATCATCTGGAGATCCCGGCCTTCCTGCGCCGCCAGGCCAACCACTGAGACGCTCAACATTCGGCAAAAGGCCCGCCTCGCGCGGGCCTTTTCAATTTGGCCGCAGGGTCTTGTAACAAAGTGTAAGAAAGCGTGACTGGAGCGTCGGCGCCCGGATTTGCTATCGTTCGTCCGGGCTTTAGGGGAGGGTTGCGCCATTCGTTCGGATTCACGCCGACATGCGTTGCGCGCGCGCCGCGCCGCGCTTCCCGGAAGCACGGCCGCGCCAGCGGTTCAGCAGACAATCGCACGAAGCTTCACGTTAACCGGCCAGGGCGTGCACGGCGGCCGTCCGGCCAGGATGACGCTCGCGCCGGCCGGCGCCGACGTCGGGATCGTTTTCAGCGTCGCCGGAGCCGAGATCGAAGCGCATTGGTCGCGCGTCGACGCATCGAAATTGCGCACACGGCTCGCCGGCGACGGCGGAAGCGTGTCGACGGTCGAGCATGTGATGGCCGCGCTTGCCGCGCTTCGCGTCGACAACGCGCTGGTTGTGCTCGACGGCGACGAGATTCCAGCGATGGACGGCTCGGCCCGCGACTTCGTCTCGGCGATCGACGAAGCCGGCGTCGTCGCTCTATCCGCGCCGCGCCGCGCGCTGCGCGTCGTCAAGCCCGCGCGCGTATCCGACGGAGCCGGCTGGGCAGAGCTGCGGCCAGCGGAATCCGGTCTTCATCTGGATGTGGAAATCGCCTTCCCTTGTCCGGTCGGACGCCAGCGCTTGGCGCTCGATCTGACGCCCGAGACGTTTCGGCGCGAATTGGCCGGAGCTCGCAGTTTCGGATTTTTGCGCGATGCGGAGGGGCTTTGGCGAGAAGGCTTGGCGCTTGGCGCCAATCTCGACAATACGCTGGTCTTTGACGCGCGCGGCGCGATCAATCCGCACGGGGAGCGATTCGCCGACGAATGCGTGCGTCACAAGATGCTCGACGTCGTCGGCGATCTGGCGCTGGCCGGCGCGCCGATCATAGGCGCCTTCCGCTCCTATCGCGGCGGCCATAGCCTTAATCTCGCGCTGCTCGAAGCTGCGGCGCGCGCGGGCGCCCTGGCGCTCGAGCTCGACGCGCATAACGAAGGCATGAGTGCGACAGGCCGAAGCCTATCGCCATAATCTCGCCAGATGAAGGTTCTTCTTTCAGCCGACCGCAAAGGCGGGATCGGTGCGCCGCCGCGCCGTTAGGGGCAGGGCAGGGGGCGTCCTGCGACGGCGATTTGGCTGATAGAGCTTAGAGGGGGCCGGGACGCGCGAGCGTCGCGCAGCGCCGCAATGGGGCAACACATGTCGGTTTTCGCTCGTTCATTCAAAGTGTTGGCTTTGGCGTCGGCCTTGTCGATCGGCGCGGCGCCGGCGCGCGCCGACCTCATGGACTCGATCACCAGCGGTTTCGGTCTCTTCGGCAGTGGCGGGACGAAATATCAGACGGAGATCACGCCCGACATTCCGGCCGAGGATCTCTATAACGCCGGTCTGGCGCGGCTGAAGGCCAAGGACTACGAGGGAGCAGCCAAGAAATTTGGCGAATTGGAAAAGCAATATCCCTCATCGGACTGGGCCCGCAAAGGCCTGCTGATGACGACCTTCGCGCAGTACGAGCACCCCAAATATGACGACGCCGTGCAGTCGGCGATGCGTTATATCGGCCTTTATCCGAATTCCGCCGATACGCCCTATGTCTACTATATCGCGGGCATGTCCTTCTATAGTCAGGTGCCGGACGTCATGCGCGATCAGCAGTCGGCTGAGAAGGCGCTGGAGGTTTTCACGCAGCTTGTACAGAAATTCCCGAAGTCGGAATATGTGAACGACGCCAAATATAAAATCCAGGTGACGCGAGACCAACTCGCCGCCAAGGAGATGAACGTCGGGCGCTTCTATCTGCTTCGCAAGAACTACCCGGCCGCGATCAACCGTTTCCACGACGTTCTCGGCAAATATCAGATGACGCGCCATACCGAAGAGGCGCTCTATCGCCTCACCGAAGCCTATCTCGCGATGGGCGTCACCAATGAAGCGCAGACCGCCGCCGCCATCCTGGGGCATAATTACCCGGATTCGCAGTGGTATAAGGACGCTCACGCGCTGCTGAAAACGGACGGTCTCGAGCCGCACGAATACACAGGTTCCTGGCTGTCGAAGATCGGCAAGACGCTGCACGCGATCTAGCCGTCTTCCGAAAACCGCGCCTGCATGAATGCGCCGGCATGCGCGAGCGCGCGCCGGCCGTCTTCAAGCCGTGCATTCCATAAGTGCCACGCATGGATCATGCGCGGCCAAATCTCCAGCGTGACCGAGACGTTGGCGGCTCCGGCCGCCGCGGCGAGTCGCGTCGAATCGGCGAGCAGCGTTTCGTTTGAACCCACCTGGATCATGAGCGGCGGCAAGCCGCTCAGGTCGCCAAAAAGCGGCGAGACGCGTGGATCATGGCGATCGGCTCCGGCCGGGACATAGGCCTGCGCCAGTTCCTCGAGATAGGCCTTATGCAGCAGCGGATCGACGTCGTCTTTCGTCGCCAGCGTCTTTCCGGAGAGGGTGAGATCGGTCCAAGGCGAGACGAGCCAGGCGCAGGCGGGGAGCACCTCCTTGAGGTCGCGCAGCCGCATCAGCAAGGCAAGCGTCAGCCCGCCGCCGGCGCTGTCGCCGCCGACCGCGATCTGGCGCGCGGCAAACCCCTGTTCCCGAAGAAATCGCCAGGCCGCGAGCGCATCGTCATAGGCGGCCGGAAACGGATGCTCGGGCGCCAGTCTGAAGTCGACGGCGAGCGTGCGGGCGCGCGCGGCGCGCCCTGCTTCCGTGACCATGCGGCGATGGCTGACGATCGAGCCGGAGCAATAGCCGCCGCCATGGAAGAATAGCAGCGCGCGCGAGGGGTCGCTCGTTGGCGCGCAAGACCATTCGGCGGCCATGCCGTCGATCGACGCGCGCGCCAACGAGATATCCGGCGCGCTCGGCCAAGCGGCGCCGACGTCCTCGATGCGGGCGCGCCGCGCCGGCCAGCCGACGGGTCGCGGTTTTGCGCTCAGCAGCGCGCGAATGTCGTCGATGCCGAGATCAGCCAAAAAAAATCTCCGTTTGGAAAAGGGCGCTGGCGACTATAATCGAGGGCCGTCCGCGCGTCGCCGACGCGCGGCTTCCGGCGCATGTGCGCGCCCAGGGCATTTGAGCAAAGCCTCATGCTGGTCCGTCTTTCCATTCGCGACATCGTGCTGATCGACGCGCTGGACCTGGAATTCGCGCCGGGCCTGACGACGCTGACGGGAGAGACCGGCGCGGGAAAGTCGATCTTGCTCGACGCCTTCGTGCTGGCGCTCGGGGGTCGGGGCGACGCGTCGCTCGTGCGCGCCGGCTGCGAACAGGGCCAGGTGACGGCGGCGTTCGATACGCCTGCGAATCATCCCGCGCATCTCGCGGCGCGCGAATTCGGATTGGCGAGCGAGGACGAGCTGGTGTTGCGCCGCGTGCAGGCGGCGGACGGGCGCACCCGCGCCTTTGTGAACGATCAGCCGGCGACGGCGCAGGCGCTGCGCGCGATTGGGCGCGAACTCGTGGAGATTCATTGTCAGCACGACGAACGCGCGCTGGTCGATCCGAATGCGCATCGCGCGCTCGTCGACGCGCATGGCGGCCTTATCGCGCAGGCGAATGACCTACGCGCGCGCTATGGCGCCTGGCAGGCGGCGCGCCGCGCGCTTATTGAAGAAGAAGCGCGCGTCGCCAAGGCGCGCGCCGACGCGGAATATCTACGCCATGCGCACGCCGAGCTTTCGGCTCTGGCGCCGCAGGAGGGCGAGGAAGAGACGCTCGCCGAACGTCGGCTCTTCATGCAACGCGCCGAAAAGGTCGCCGCGGACATTTCCGACGCGCTCTCGGCGTTTTCAAATGACGGATCGCCGGCGCGGGAAATCGCTCAGGCGGCGCGGCGATTGGAGCGGCGTCTGACGCAGGCGCCGCAACTGCTGGACGCGCCTGCGCGCGCCTTGACGCAGGCTGTCGATGCGTTGGGTCTCGCCGAGGAAGCGCTTGAACGGGCGCTTGCGGAAACGAAGTTCGATCCGGCGGAATTGGAGCGGGTCGAGGAGCGGCTGTTCGCGCTGCGCGGCGCCGCGCGTAAGCATCAGGTCGCGGTCGCCGACCTTGCGAAGCTTGAAGAAAAATTCGCCAATGACATCGCCGCGCTCGATGCGTCCGAAGCGCGGCTGGTCGCGCTGGGGCGCGCGCTTGCGGACGCCAAGCAGTCTTATGACGAAGCGGCCTTGGCCCTGTCCGCGGCGCGCAAGGCGGCGGCGAAAAAATTAGATGCCTTGGTCGACGCCGAATTGAAGCCGCTGCGGTTAGAGGGCGCGCATTTTTCGACGCAGGTGACGAGCGACCCGGAGTCCGCCGGACCGGAAGGTATCGATCGCGTCGAATTCTGGGTGCAGACCAATCCGGGATCGCGCCCCGGTCCGCTGACGAAAGTTGCGTCGGGCGGCGAACTCGCGCGCTTCATGCTGGCGTTGAAGGTCGTGCTCGCCGATCGCGGCTCGGCCCCGACGCTGGTTTTCGACGAAATCGACACGGGCGTCGGCGGCGCCGTGGCCGACGCCATCGGTCAGCGGCTGGCGCGTCTCGCCGCGCGCGCGCAGGTGCTGGCCGTCACCCATGCGCCACAGGTCGCCGCGCGCGCCGGCCAGCATCTGCGCATCAGCAAGGGCGCGCCGGCGAAGACTGGCAAGGACAAGCGCGTCGCGACCAGCGTCGCGGTGCTGGCCGAGGGCGAGCGGCGCGAAGAGATCGCCCGCATGCTCTCGGGCGCCGCGATCACCGAGGAGGCGCGCGCCGCGGCCGCGCGGTTGCTGGAAGGGGCGGGGTAGGGGCGGCCTTTGGGTGGTGTTTTCGTTTGCATTCAGCCTTTGGCGGGAAGCGGAACGTTTGGCTGGCAGGCGGGATGGCGGGTTTGCGCCAACAGCAGGTCGCTTGACTTCGGCCTGAAAGCTGCCATTTGCGCCGCACAATGGGCCCGGCGCTGAGTGCTGGACCGAAGTTAATGCGTCACAAGGCCGTGCGCGTTATTTTGAACGACGAGAGCTGGGCTCGCCTCCTGCAGGTCTACGTCGCTCACGCGACAATAAGCTGGGCTTGGGAATCGCACCCTGAAAGAGACAGGTGAGGACGTAGATGGGCGCTGAGGCAGTCTGCACGAGATGAATTACAATGCCATCCTCAACAGGAAATGGAACGGCATTATTGGGCGCGCAATCAAGTACACAAAGGATCGAAACCCGTTTGTTGGTTCCAACCGCGTAGGTTGCCGATTGCTGGGCGAAGCGCTTGCAGTCGTCTGGCGACAATCGCGCCGTTTTTTCGCTCTTGAGCTCGATCCGGATTCCCCGAAATGAAAGGTCCGTAATCCCACCCGTTGCACGCGGGTGTTCTTCCAGCGCGGCGCCGATTTCGGGCCGTGCGCGCAAGACCTGTTTTAGGCGTTCCTGAAATACGGCTTCGCTGATCGCCTCCGGGAACAGGGCATCCTGAACGGCCTGGCCCATATAATTCCCAATAACCTTCAGCAAGATCAGGAGATCCGCCAGATCGCTCTGGAAGACATACGGCTCGAGACGTAACTGATCGCGAATTGCCATCAGTTTCCTGTCGAGGCCCGGATAACCGGTTTCCAACGAGCCATGGGCCGCAGAGCCGTCGAGACGCAGCGTGCGATGGCCGGCGATCGTCACGGGTTGCTCCGAACTCGACGGTTCGAATTCCGCCGCATAGATAAACTCAAAAGGGCGGGCATTGATGCTCTGAGGCACGTGAAGGATCATGCGCCCCCGCTGCTGAAAGTCAAAAGGGGGCCGACCCCGCGGTTTCAAGAAACGGAAGGTCGGCAGGTCGAAGCTGCGCTCCGGTTCGACGGTGATTGGTTGCAGGAGCAATGCGGTCGCGGGCTCCGGCCAGCGGGATACGCGAACCGCAACATCAAGATCATGGTTTTCACGCGCTGTCAGGGCTTGGACGGTCTCTGCTGTCCTTCCATCAATAGTGAATTCGACAAAGGCTACTGCAAGTTCGGATTTTTCTTCCATTTTGGAGGAACGAGAGCGTTGCGCCCAAGCCGGCAGCTCCGGTACAGGGTCGGAATGGATGCTCAATGGCATGGGGATGCGGGCAATCGCTTCGGCCAGCTGTGGACCGATGCCAAGCGCACAATCGTCATCGAGAACCGTAAGGGCGGCAGCTACAGCGCGCTCAAACTCTCTTTCAGCAGGTTGCTTACGCAAGTCTGCATGCTGCGCCCGCGCCGCCCGCAGGAATCGATCGGCATCAATGGCCGCCGAAATTGTTGCGTTGCGCCACTCGCTCAACAAGCGAACAATTTCGATTGCTCCGGCGAACATGGCCCATTGTTGCGCGGCTGGCGCACGCCCATAGAGGGTGGCGATGTTCTTGCACTCCGCGACCAAAGCCGACCAATCGACCGATTGATTGCTATCAGCTGCATTGCCGAGGGCCGCCACGGCCTTACAGCGAACCGGGAAAGCCTGTTCGAGAACGTCGCTCTTGCGCATCTTGAATGAATTCCGCTTTTGAAACTTGAAAGTCTTGCCATTCCTTGTCGAGAGCCGCCGCATTACCGACTGCGCCGTCAGCGATTGATTCCTCGAGCCGGGCCGAAATCAGCAGGGACTGAAGCGTCATTCGCCGCATCCGCATCTGGACGGTGTTCGGGACGGCAGCGATCGCGTCCTCAAGCAATTGTCGCGCATCGTGCCACGCAGCCGCTCGCGTCAACGTTTCGACGATCCGTGCCGTGATCCACATCTGGTCCGTGGCGAGCTGAACGCCGATCGCGCATAGCTCGCTCTTGCGCCGTAGCACTTCCTCCGGCGGAATCCTGTCGAGCAGGTCGATTTCGTCATCGTTGTCGCGGCCGTCGACGAACGGCAGGATGCGCATCACGACATCGACAAAACCATATGTGCCAGAGAGGGATCGGGCGCACCAGCGGATTTCGTACCTCAGGGTTTCGGGTTCGATCTTGCACAGGACAGAAACAAGGAAGCGCGCAACGTTCTTGTCCGCATTTCCGCTGCGCTTCAATTCAGCCGCGAGCCAGGAAATCGCGTCGATCAGGAAACGTGCCTCTTTCTGATTGCTTTCATAAGCGCGGATGACAGTGAGGACGGCTCTGGTGGCGTTGCGCATCAGCTCTTGTGGAAGGGCAAACTGCCGAAGCGCGTGTATCGCAGCCTGGTGAACGATCACGTAGGGATCGTACAGCAGGACGGAAAACGCTTCATAGACGAGCGGTGGCAGGTTTCGGTGCGCCGTTGATGGCAATTCGGCGATCGTCTCCGCGGCATAGGCGCGGAGCAATGGCGAGGCGCATACAAGGTTTTGATAGAGGAAGGGCAGGATCAGATGAAAACCATCAACCGTGTCGCCGAACTCTGCGAGTTGCTTCAAGAAGCGGCCTCTCAACCCTTCTCGTCCTTCAGGAATATGGTCGAAGCAGGCGATGAGCTTTCGCCTGAGGAGTGGATCTGATTTCGCAGCGATGGCGGCCCATTTGGCGAACGAGGCCGCTAATCCGGCAAGCGTTTCACGTTTATTTGCCGACTCCAGATGATGCAGAAAGTCCTGAGGCTCTGTCGGTTGACTGTCCTCATGTTGCTGTACGCGTTGGTCCATCAAGAGCATGGCGCCAATCAGCCCATCGATCTCTGCGCGGGCAATTTCCACAAGATGATCAGGCTTACCGTGAAAGGCGCTGGCGACGACGCGAAGCGGTTCGGCTGTGGTCAATGTCGTCGCCGCCCATAAGACACGACTGAACGCAATGCGATGCGGTTTGCTGTTCGCGTCCACGGGGGCGGCATCGAATCTACGATCGACGCTCATAAACCGTTCGTACAGCGTCATCGCGCGCTGCATCTGGTCGTCGGTCGCACCTTGCAGATATTCACTGATCAGTTGGTCGATTTCGTCGGGAAATTGAAAGAACGCCGCAATGATCGCGCTCTGAAGATCGTGCACGCCTCTGTGGTACTCGTCAAAATCGTGAACAAGGGAAGCTGCACGCACAAAGGTCGCAACCATCGTTCGTCTATGCGTCTTGAAAATGGAAGGGTCTTCGACACCAATCGCTGAAATGCTGCGCGCGGCGAGATCGATTCTTGTGTCCGTGTATGAAGAGATGAGCGCCTCGATGGTCACGTCGACGGCCTCTCTATGGGTGCGGTAGAGCGACCGGAGCAGGGCAGGCTCTGCTGGCGGCGGCTCGACCATTGCAAATGAAGAGTGGCCAGGATTTGCGATATGCATGATCGCTGGCAGTGCCGGCGCAAGCCGCTCAGGTTCAATATGAGCCGCATGCCTTTCAAGTATCCGTGCAGCTACGCGCATCGAGGAAGACCGCGCTAGTGCGCTAATCGCGAGGCGTGCGATGCGCACCGGATCGGCATTCACCGCATCGAGTACGAGTAATCCTGTTTCCTGAAACCAATATTCGGTTTCCGTGAGTACGACGACGTAGGACACGACGTCGTCGGTGAAATGCCGAGCGGCGAGCTGAGCACTCTCGACAACTCGAGCACGATTTTCTTCCGTGCGGTTAAGGTCGAGATCGCCGATGTGCTCGATGATCGCAGATGACAGCGGCGGCAGTTTTGCCTGAAGTGCGGCTCGGACCGCTTGTCGCTTGTGAAGAGCGTCTTCGGCCTCTGCTGAGGCACGACTTCTCTCGCGTTCCGCCTCAACGTGACGCTGGTCGCGCTCGGCTACGAGCTTCGACAGGCTGGGAAAGCCTGAAGGCTTGCGTAGCTTGCAATCAACGCAGTAGCGGTCGTGAAAGTCGAGGGCGGCATCGCGCAGATCCCACGTCGCCATCGCGCCGCCCCCGGCATGATCGCAAGCTAGACTGTGGTGTCCAATTGGCAAGCCAGTCTGAGCTTCGACTAAGCCTACGCCGCCAGATTTCTCGATGCGAACATTGGCACACCAGTTCCTGACGAGGACCGCCGTCTCTTGGTTCCGCGTCCCGGCTTCCATTGCCTCGCGAATACGTTTGTCGGTTCTCACTTGAGAATCTCATTCAAAGGGAGGTCTCACTCAGGAATCGAATATGAACAGATATAGAACGAATGGATTGAAATTGCTACGACAACAAGCTCCTTCACGGCGAACACGGTGCCAGGCCGAGGCTCAGGACCTTGCCACAATCCTGTGTTCCGTTGTGATCGCAATCAGACTTCTTCAGCGGGTCAGCTCGGTCGCCTGACCGTAACGACAGCAGACATTGCGAGCGGCAGTGACGGGCCAAATCAAGCCATTCATCATCCGCTCGGCGGGGCGACTGCTACGGGTCGCAAGCCAAATTCAAACCGATAACCTACCCCCTTTTGGAAGGGGTGGCTGACCTCACAACGACTCCGGCCAGCGACGCGCCCCATGATAGATGCGCAATATCTGAAGCGCGTTGTCCTTGACGCGATAAGGAACGATGTAGGGCGTCTTGTCGATGACGAATTCGCGCGTCCCAGGCACGCGGCCGGGGCGGCCGATAGGCGGATTCTCAGCAAGAGTCGTCTCGACCATTTCAAGAAGGTGAAGGGCGACGCGTCGGGCGGCTGACGGATTGTCCCGCGAAATATACGCGCGTAGGGCGGCGAGATCGTCGATCGCCTCGGGCGACCAGATGATCTTCAAGGTCGACGCGTTTCGTCAGGCGTTTCCCAGCTCTCGATCCAATGACGCACGTCTTCATGTTCAACGCCGCCGCGATCGAGAGAGCTCAGGGCTTGGCGAATTCCAGCGACTTGCCACTCGTTGGCGTCGAGATATTCGGCGATGGCCTCGGCTGTGAGAAAGGAACGGCTGCGTCCCGTGCTCGCCGCGAGGCTGGCGAGCCGCTTCTTGATCTCGGGACCGACCCTCACGGTGAAGGTCTCGGATGTTTCGCGTTTTGCGCGCTTGACCTTTGCAGCCGGTGGTTGCATGTACACAACATAACACATCACCTGTCGGCGACAATTGCATCCAACAACATCCGGGACGACGGCGCGTCGCCCTTCGTTGCCTCCGGTCCCGCGCTGGCCTAAGAGAGTGCGCCATGCAGAATGCGCCTTTGCTCATGCCCGCCGCGGACACGCTTGCCGAATTGCGCGACGAGATCGACCGGATCGATCGCGACATGCATCGGCTGCTCATGGAGCGCGGCGAGATCATCGACCGGCTGATCGCCGTGAAGCGCGCGCAGGGCGTCGGCTGCGCCTTTCGACCCGATCGCGAGGCGCAGATGATGCGTGCGCTAGTCGAGCGTCACCAGGGGCTCCTGCCGCTCGACGCCGTCGAGGGCGTATGGCGCGTCATCGTCTCGACCTTCACCTATGTGCAGGCGAATTATTCGGTGCATGCGGATGATTCCGGCGGCGACGCGCAGATGCGCGATTCGGCGCGCTTCCACTTCGGGTTCACCGTTCCCTATGTCGCGCATCACGGCGCCGGCGCGGTGATCGACGCGGTCGCCGCATCGACCGGCGATCTGGGGATACTGCGCGCGACGGGCGGTCTATCGGATGGCGCCTGGTGGATGCGCCTCGTTGGCGAAGGCGCCCCCAAGATCATCGCGCGCCTGCCTTTCGTTGAGCGGCCCAATCATCCTGCCGGTCTGCCGATGTTCGTCGTCGCGCGGCTTCCGGCCGACGCAATGGCGCATGGCGTGACGCTTTACGCGGTTGGCCTCGCGCGCTGGACGCATGCGCTGCCCGCCGCTTTCCAGACGCTCAAAGGCGAAATCCTCGCGAGCGCCCCCCATCCGGAGGGGCTCGCGCTACTTGTCGCGGCCGCCGGCGACGCTGACGCGCAGTCCTTCGCCAAAGCGTTGGCCGAAGCGGGCGTGGAGGGCGCGCGCGTCGACGTGATCGGCAGCCATGCGATGCGCTTCCAGCTTAACGACGCGCGCAGCGGCGTCTTCGCGCCAGGCGACTGATCATGATCAAGCCCACCCCCCGTTCAACCGTTCTCGCGATCGACGCTTACGTGCCCGGCAGGAGCGCCGCGCCCGGCGCTGCGCGCGTGTTCAAATTGTCGGCCAATGAGACGCCGCTCGGACCATCTCCGCGCGCCATAGAGGCCCTGCGCGGAATGGCGGACCATATTGCGCTTTATCCCGAAGGTTCGTCACGCGCCCTGCGCGAGGCGATTGGCGCGCGTTACGCGCTAGACCCAGACCGGATCATCGCCGGCGCCGGCTCGGACAATCTTCTGGAGCTGCTTGCGCTCGCTTACATCGGGCCAGGCGACGAGGGCGTTTACAGCCAGCATGGGTTCCTCGAGTACAAGATCGTCACGCTTGCCGCCGGAGGAACGCCCGTTGTCGCTCCCGAGACGAACTACACCGCGGAAGTTGACGCGCTTCTTGCCTGTGTGAGCGAGCGAACAAAGATCGTTTTTCTCGCCAATCCGAACAATCCGACTGGCACTTTCCTGACCGCGAATGAAGTCTCGCGGCTGGCGTGTTCGTTGCCCGCGCACGTGCTGCTCGTGCTCGACGCCGCCTATGCCGAATATGTCCTGCGCGAGGATTACGAAGCGGGCGTGGCGCTGGTCGATGCGCATGAAAATGTCGTGATGACCCGCACCTTCTCGAAAATCTACGGCCTTGCGGGCCTGCGCGTCGGCTGGGCCTACGGACCCGCGCATGTGATCGACGCGCTGAACCGCATCCGCTCGCCCTTCAATGTCTCGAGCGCGGGTTCAGCAGCGGCGATCGCCGCGCTGTCGGATCGCGCGCATCTCGACGCGGCGATCGCGCATAATGACCGCTGGCTGCCGTGGCTCTCGCGAGAAATTTCCGCACTCGGCCTCGACGTTCTGCCGAGCGTCGCCAATTTCGTCGCCATACGTTTTCCCGACGCGCCGGGATTGACGGCCGTCGACGCCGACCGCTTCCTCATGTCGCGCGGCCTGGTGCTGCGCGCCATCGGCGCCTATGGCATGGGGGAATTCCTGCGGCTCACGGTCGGCGCGCAGGAGGCGAATGAACGCGTCGTCGAAGCGCTTGCCGAATTCATGCAGAGCGCCCAAGTGCGGCAAAAGGCGCAAGCAGGCGTTCATGGCTGATCCTGTGTGTGAACGCCTGGCGCTGATCGGCGTCGGGCTCATCGGCTCATCGATCGCGCGCGCGGCGCGCCAATTCGGCGCGGCGCGGCACATCGCCGTGATGGATTCATCGCAAGAGGTCGTCGGCCGCGCTGGCGAACTCGGTCTCGCCGACGTCGCGACGCAAGATTATGCGCAAGCGGTTCGGGGAGCCGATCTCGTCATCGTGTGCACGCCTGTCGGCGCTTGCGGCGACGTCGCGCAAAGCCTCGCGCCGCATCTGGAAAAGGGCGCCGTTCTTTCCGACGTCGGCTCGGTGAAAGGCGCCGTCGTCGCGCAGATGACGCCGCATCTTGCCGAACCGGCGCGCTTCATTCCCGCTCATCCGATCGCCGGCACGGAGTTCTCCGGGCCGGACGCAGGATTCGCCACGCTGTTTCAAAACCGCTGGTGCATTCTCACGCCGCCCGACGACGCCGACGCCGCAGCCGTGGAAAAGCTGACGAAATTCTGGATGCGTTTGGGGGCCAACGTCGAGACGATGAGCGTCGCGCATCATGACGCCGTGCTCGCGCTCACGAGCCACCTGCCGCATCTGATCGCCTATAATATCGTCGGCACGGCGGATGATTTTGGCGATGAGACGCGTTCCGAAGTCATCAAATTCTCGGCGTCCGGCTTTCGCGATTTCACGCGCATCGCCGCGTCGGATCCGATCATGTGGCGCGATATTTTCCTCGCCAATAAGGACGCCGTCCTGCAGATGCTCGGACGCTTCAATGAGGATCTCAGCGCGCTGCAGCGGATGATCAGGCGCAATGACGGGCAGGGGCTGCTGGAATTTTTCTCGCGCACCCGCGACATCCGCCGCTCGATCGTCGAGCAAGGTCAGGACACGGCTGCGCCCGACTTCGGAAGGCGAGCGGAAGGGCGGTGAATACCGTCTCTCCACGGCCGCGGTCTTCACGGGAATCACATATGACTGAATCGAATTTCGACGCGCTGCGCGCCGCTTTCGAAAACGCCGTTCCCAGCTATGACGCGCTGCGACGCAAACTTATTCCGCATTTCGACGCCTTCTACGGGACCGCGCTGGACCTTCTTGAAGAGGTCGTGGGCGAGGGAGAATTTCGATGCGTCGACCTTGGCGTCGGCACCGGTCTTTTGTCGGAAATGATTCTCAAGCGATTTCCCGGCGCGCAGGTCGAAGGCGTCGATCTCGCCCCGAAGATGCTCGATGCGGCGCGCGAACGGCTGGCGATATACGGCGCGCGCCTGCGCCTGTCGCTCGCCGACTATGCAACCGCGCCGCTCCCTGGGCCGCTCGACGCCGTCGTCTCGGCGCTCTCCATCCACCATCTCGATCACGAGGCGAAGCGCCGCCTCTTCCGGCGGATTCATGAGGCGCTGCGACCTGGCGGCGTTTTCCTCAACGCGGACCAGTCGCTCGGCGCGACGCGCGAGATCGAGGAGGCCTATCAGCGCCGCTGGGAAGCGGATGTCCGACGTTCCAGAATCGCCGCCGATGATTTCGCGGCGGCGAGAAAGCGCGCGGAACTCGATCGCAGCGCGACCTTCGCTGATCAGATCGCCTGGCTTGAAGAGGCCGGATTCCGCTACGCGGACATCGGCTGGAAGCGCCATCGCTTCACGGTGTTTTACGCCCGCTGTTAGAATCGTTTTTTGACGCGTTGCCGATTCGCAAAGCATCGTTAGCGTTGCGCGAGATGACCTGCTGCACGGCGCCGGACAGCGCCGCGAGCAGCCAGGGCAGCTGAACGTCGATGCGCAGCAAATCCTTTAGCACCGTGATCTGCGCCGATGCCGCCTGGCCGAGCGCCCTCACGTTAACGGTCGCCACATCCCCCACCCATGTGACTTCGGAATGCGCGACCTTGTCGACATATTCGCGCTGCATCCTCGTCAGCTGTTCGGCGACGCGGGCTTTGGCCTTTTCGACGCCGAGATCGTGCGGCACGGTGACGGTGATGGCGTTCGACATGGCTTCCTCCACTCGCCCCAATGTAGGCGTCCTCTGCGGGATTAGAAGAATGGCGCGGCTAAAGGCGAAGGCGAGGACGACGATCTCTCGCGAGCTTGTCCGCTGTACAGTTGAGGTTGCGCTCGCTCTGGCGTTAAGCGCTGTCGCAACTTCCGTTGGGGCGCTCGACGCGCCGTCGCCTCCACGACGTCCGGAGTTTCAGAATGTCCCCTTGCCCGAGGCAAAGCCCGCGGTAGGCGACAAGCCGCCGCGCGTGGAGCCCGAGTCCGCCGAGGATTGCATGGCGAATCTGCGCGCGGCTAGCGTTGCTTTCGAACCCGCCGAAGCGCCTGCCGGCGCGCTTGACGGTTGCGCGATCGAGGCGCCCGTGCGTCTCGTTTCGGTCACGGTCGGCATACGGCGCGTTGCGCTCATTGCAAAGCCGCTGCTGGGTTGCGGCTTCGCGCTGCAGTTTTCCGATTACGTGAAAAATCTGCTGGCGCCGCTGGGCGCGGGGACTTTGGGCGCCTCGCTCGTCGCGATCGACACAGGTTCGGGATACGAATGCCGCGGCCGCAATCGCGATAACGGGGCCAAGCTGAGCGCGCACGCCAAAGGGCTCGCGCTTGATGTCGGCGCATTTGTTTTCTCGGACGGTCGAAAAATTCGGATCGACGCTCAGTCGGATCCTCAATCGACAGCTTACGTCAAGACGCTGAGAACGGCGGCGTGCGGCTGGTTCACCACGGTCCTGGGCCCTGGATCAGATCCCTATCACGCAAGCCATCTTCATTTTGACATCGAGCGCCATGGATCGAATGGCGGCTACCGCATTTGTCAGTGACCGCGCGCTCGTAGCGTCTTCACCGGATGTCACCTCGCCGATGCGAGTAGGCCGAGGCGTGTCAGCTCGTGCTCGCGAATGTTGCGGGTGATTGGATAATAGCCGCCTTTTTTCGCCTGGGTCTGGCCATCTCTCGACAACACATATGTGACGAACTCGCCGCTCAGCGTGTCGATCGGCTTCTTGGGATCCTTCAGCAGGTAGACGTAGAGGCCTCGCGCCAGCGGATATTTGCGCGAGTAAGTGTTGTCGAAGGAGGCGTCATAGCAGCTCTTGCCCGACGACAGCGGAACCGCGCGAACTCCGGCCGTCTTGTAGCCGATGCCTGAATAGCCCATCGCATATTTGTCGGCGCCGACGGCGCTCACGACGGCTTCCGATCCGACCTGCATCTTGATGTCGTCCTTGAAATCGGCGCCGCTCAAGACATGCTGTTTGAAGAACTTGTAAGTGCCCGAAAGCGTGTTGCGGCTATACATCGCGATTGGCTTGGCCGCCCACTCGCCGGTCAAACCAAGTTCGCCCCAGGTGCGGATGCTTTTTCCGCCGCCGCCTTTCGGATCGGCCGCAAAAACCCGTTCCATTTGCTCCATGCTGATACACTGGAGCGGATTGTCCTTGTGGACGTATATCGCCAAGGCGTCGATCGCGACCAGAACCGCCGTTGGCTTGTAGCCGAATTTCGCTTGGAAGGCGGCGATCTCGTCCGGCGTCATTTGACGCGACATTGGACCGAGTTGCGCTTCTCCCGAGAGGAGCGCCGGCGGCGCCGTGTTCGAGCCCTTGCCGACAAGTTCGATCGCCACATTCGGGTAGATCGACTGAAACCCTTCGGCCCAGAGCTCCATTTCGTGGTGCATCGTGTCCGAGCCGACCGACCTCAATTTTCCCGACAGTCCGTTGACGACCTTGTAGGGGGAGAGCTCCAGATCGAGCGCGACAGCGCCGGCGGCCACAACCACGAAAGCCGCGACGACGGCGGAGAGGGCTCGCAGTTTCATGGCTTTTCTCCGTTGCATCAAATCATTGCGGCCGAAACCACCTCGCCGCGGCAAGCGCGCGATCGACGTGGAACGGCTGGGGGATCGCCCTCTAGGCGGATGTTCAGTGAGTCGTTCTTGCTTTCGCCGCAATTTCGCTCGGCGAAATGACAGGCGCATGACGCCTGTGCGACGGCGCGGCCGCGCAGCGTGCAGCTCAAGAAAAAGCGCAAAAAAAACCGGAAGGCGAGGCGTCGCCTTCCGGTTTGACGTGATGCGGCCGTTGCGCGAAGGCGCGGCCGCGTCTGTTCGTCAGTAGCTGTAATACATGTCGAATTCGACCGGATGCGGCGTCATTTCGAAGCGCATCACGTCCTGCATCTTGAGGTCGATGTAGGAGTTGATGAAGTCTTCGTTGAAGACGCCGCCGGCCGTCAGATAGGCGTGGTCGGCTTTGAGATTCTCGAGCGCTTCGCGCAGGCTGCCGCACACCGTCGGGATGGCCTTCAACTCTTCCGGCGGGAGATCGTAGAGATCCTTGTCGGCCGGTCCGCCCGGATCGATCTTGTTGGCGATGCCGTCGAGGCCCGCCATCAGCATGGCGGCGAAGGCCAGATAGGGATTCGCCGTCGGATCGGGGAAACGAACCTCGACGCGCTTCGCCTTCGGGCTGGAGCTGAAGGGGATGCGGCACGACGCCGAGCGGTTGCGCGACGAATAAGCGAGCAGCACCGGCGCCTCATAGCCCGGAACCAGACGCTTATACGAGTTGGTCGACGGGTTGGTGAAGGCGTTCAGCGACTTCGCATGCTTGATGATGCCGCCGATATACCACAGGCACTCCTGAGAGAGGCCGGCGTATTTGTCGCCTGCGAAGACCGGCTTGCCGTCCTTCCAGATCGACTGATGGACGTGCATGCCCGAACCATTGTCGCCAAAAACCGGCTTCGGCATGAAGGTCGCCGACTTGCCGTAGGAATGCGCCACCTGATGGATCGCATACTTATAGATCTGCAGATGGTCGGCGACCGTGACGAGCGTCTCGAACTTCAGACCGAGTTCGTGCTGGGCGGAGGCGACTTCGTGATGGTGCTTCTCGACCTTGACGCCCATGGCCGACATGGCGGCGAGCATCTCGCTGCGCATGTCCTGCGCAGAGTCGACCGGCGGCACCGGGAAGTAGCCGCCTTTGGTGCGCACGCGGTGGCCGAGATTGCCGCCTTCATAGGCCGTGCCGGTATTGGAGGGCAGCTCGGTCGAATCGAGCGTGAAGCCCGTATCGTACGGCTCGGTTGAAAAGCGCACGTCGTCAAAGACGAAGAATTCGGCCTCAGGACCGAAAAAAGCCGTGTCGCCGACGCCGGTCGATTTCAGATGCTCCATCGCCTTCTTGGCCATGCCGCGCGGGTCGCGGTTGTAGGGCTGGCCTGTTGAGGGCTCGACGACGTCGCAGACGACGGAAAGCGTCGACGCCGCGAAGAAGGGGTCCATGGCGATGGAATTCAGATCCGGAAGGAGCGTCATGTCCGATTCATTGATCGCTTTCCAGCCGGCGATCGACGAGCCGTCGAACATGATGCCTTCGGTCAAAGCTTCTTCATCGACAATCGAAACGTCGAACGTCACATGCTGCCACTTGCCGCGCGGGTCGGTAAACCGGAAATCGACGTATTTAACGTCGTTATCCTTGATCTGCTTAAGAACGTCCTTGGCCGTTGTCATGTGGTTCGATGCCTCTCTTTGCTGATCTTGCTGTTTAGCTGTTTTCGTATTGGGCGCGGCGGAGCGTCTGAAGATGTTGGCGAGAAAGCTCATGGGGCGGGGGCTCAATGCTAGATGGCGTCCGCGCCGGTTTCGCCGGTACGAATACGGATCGCGCCTTCGACGTTGGAAACAAAAATCTTGCCATCGCCGATTCGGCCGGTTTGCGCCGCCGTGCGTATGGCCTCGACGGCGCGCTCCACGGCGTCGTCCGCAAGAACGATCTCGATTTTAACTTTCGGCAGGAAATCAACGACATATTCGGCGCCGCGATAGAGCTCCGTGTGGCCTTTTTGACGGCCAAAACCCTTCGCCTCGGTGACCGTAATCCCCTGGAGGCCCGCCGCCTGCAGCGCTTCCTTCACTTCATCGAGCTTGAACGGCTTAATGATCGCCTCGACCTTTTTCATCAAATCCCCCGCGCGCTTAGCTTAAGCCCCGGCCCGCTAGCGACTTTGGCTCTGCTGAAGAGCCGCCGAGCTTCTAACATTGCCGCCCTGGTCGCGCCATGGCCAAAGTTCCGGCGCCAACCCAGGTTTGGCGCCTATTAAACATACTGTATGCACTTATTTTAAGCCATAAGCCTAAGTTATAGGCGCTGCTGGCTCGTCGACGATGGCAGGCAGGTTTTCCCGGGCGCCCCATTCCGACCAGGAGCCGTCATATACCGTGGCCGGCGGACGCCCCGCCGCCGCGAGCGCGAGGCTGATGAGACAAGCCGTGAGCCCGGAGCCGCAGGTGGCGATGACCGGCGCGTCGGGATTGACGCCCGCCGAGGCAAAGGCCGCTTCGAGCCCGGGCTTGTCCTTTAGTTTCCCGCCTTCGAGGACATCGCCGAATGGAAGGTTCAGCGCGCCGGGCATGTGGCCGGAGCGCAGGCCCGGGCGCGGCTCAGGCGCCCATCCGTGGAAACGCTCCGCGCCGCGCGCGTCGACCACCTGCGGCCCGCCGAGATCAAGCGCGCGCCGCACCGCCTGCGCGTCGGCGACGAGGCTCGCGTCGAAACGGGGCGTAAAAACCGCCGGCGCTCTCTTGCGCGCCTCGCCCTGTTCGAGCGGACGGCCTTCGCCCCGCCAGGCAGGAAGTCCGCCCGCAAGGATCGAGACCCTATCCACGCCGAAGACAGTCAGCGTCCACCAGAGACGCGGCGCTGAAAATATGCCGACGCTATCGTAGACGACGGCCTGCATGCCGTCTCCAAATCCGAGCCGGCGCATCTCCGCCGCGAAGACTTCGGGCTTGGGCAACATATGCGGCAAGTCGGTGGACAGATCGGCGATCGCGTCTATATCGAAGAACTGCGCGCCGGGAACATGCCCCGCAAGGAACTCGGCGCGAGCGTCGCGGCCAGTCGCCGGCATGTGCCACGACGCGTCCAAGACAATGAGATCCGGCGCATCGAGACGCTCTGCGAGCCACGCCGTGGTGACGAAAAGCTTTTCGGGATCAATTCTACGCGACATCGTCCGCTCGCTGCGCCCGACGCTGCTTGCATCCGGCGGTCCGGCGTTCACAATACGCCGATTCGATTCTCACGCCATTGGCGCTTGACCGACATGCTCGACATTCCAGGCAAGGCCTGCGGCTCCTGCTTCTTCTGCTGCAAGGTTCTTGAAATTGACGAATTCAAGAAGCCGGCGGGCAAGCTCTGCGAGCATTGCGTGCTAACGGGCGGCTGCGGCGTTTATGACACGCGTCCGGACGTGTGTCGCGACTACTACTGCCGATGGAAAGACGAGCGCAGCTTTTCGTCGCAACTGCGCCCCGACAAGGTCGGCACGTTGCTGATGGACGACCCGGACAGCGACGAATACCACGCGGTCTGCGACCCGGAAAAGCCGTTTTCCTGGCGCAATCCTCTCGTATTCAGACATCTTGTCGCCGAGGCGAAGGCGGGACGGCTCGTCGTCGCGAAGGCGGGGTTGCGGGCATGGCGCATTTTCGAAGACGGACGGTGGCAAGAATGGGCCTAAGTCTCACGGCCACGCGCGCCAAGAATTCGAGCGAGAATTCGGCCGAGAATTCCGAGGAATTGTCTGCGCCGAGCGACGCTTCGTGGCCATGAGAGCGGCCGTCCGGGTTTCTTGCCTTGCGGCGCGCGGCGGCTGCGCCGTCGTTGCAATGTCGGTCGCGCTCTGCGCGCCCGCCGCCGCGGAGATGCTCAGGGCGCATTACGCCCTGAGTCTCATGGGGCTCTCGATCGGCAGCGCATTCGCTTCCGGCATCGTCGACGCGCAGAACTACCGCGTTGAGATCTCGATGCGGACGACAGGGCTCGCCAATCTCATCAACAACGCCAAGGGCGCCGCCAGCGCGAGCGGCGGCCTGACCGCCGGCGGTCCGTCGCCGGCTAATTACGCCAACACCACCTCGAACAGCGACGAGACGCGCACGGTGCGCATGTCGCTCGCCGGCAACGCGGTGCGCGCGGTGGAGGTGAGGCCCGCGCCCTGGGACGCCGAAGCGCGCGTCCCCGTGACGGAAAGCGCCAAGCGCCACATCGTGGATCCGGTCAGCGCGCTGATCATGCGCGTGCCGCCTGGAGAGGAGCTCACGGGTCCTTCGGCGTGCAACCGAACCATTTCCGTTTTTGACGGCGTGACGCGTTTCGACGTGGAGCTCGCCTATGCCGGCGATCACATGGCGCAAACGCGAGGTTACGCCGGCCCCGTCACCGTATGTTCGGCGCGTTATACCCCGATCGCCGGGCATCGCCCCGACAGCTCCGCGACGCGCTATATGGCGAACAATAACGACATCAGCGTCTGGCTCGCGCCGCTTCCCGACGCGCGGGTCGTGGTGCCGATTCACATCGCGATCGGCACCGCCGCCGGCAAGCTCGTCATCGACGCGTCGGAGTTCCAGATCGAGCAGCGCCGCGCCGATTTCCGGCGCTGACCGGCTTCGGCCGATTTCACTCGACGCGAACTTCCTTGGTCTTTTTCCGGTTCATGCGGTCGGATTCATATTCGAGATATCTGACTTCCAGAGGGTCGGCGCCCTTATTCGGGCGCAGACAGAATGACGGGCGCGGCGAAAAGCCTCCATCTTGCGCCTCGAAGCAATCCGAGAAGCGCACCTCGCACTGAAACATCGTTTCGCTTTTTGGCGCCGCCCGCGCCACGACGGCGCGCGCTTTCTCGATCGCCTGCCTGCAGACGTCGGGGTTGAAGCCCCAGGCCTCGCAGTCGCTTTGCGTCGCCATATACTTGCCGTCGGCGGAACAGACGGGCGAGCGTCGGAACGCGTAATAGGCTGAAAATCCAGCCGCCGCGACTGCGACAGCGATGATGAAAAACTTGAACATCGGACGTCACGCTCGCGAGATGGACTGTTGCCGCGCTCCGATAGATAGTCGTCGGCGCGCAGCGGCGGCAAGCGCAAACTGAGCCCTTGTATGAGGTTTGATGCGGCGATGCAGCGCAGCGGCGGCCCTGTCGATCGCTTGACAGCGCTTTGCGTCTGCAATACTCCGAAACCACCGCATTTCGGAACCGCGGCCGAGAGCTGCGAGCATTATGGCTCTCCGGACGCGGCTAGGGCCGAATAAGCGATGCAGACGCGTTCCCGCCTAGGTGAGGTCGACGTTGAACCAAAACCGAGGCGGGCCGACGTCAGCCATGCTTTCCACTTGACCAATTCGACGAAGAAAGCAACGCCGCGATCGCGGATTGCAGCCTGAATCTCGGCTTGTGGCGAAACCGGCAGTGTGTGTGACAGAAGGAGGAAACTATGGGCGCTATTCTTGAACTGACGAGCTATGCAGCGACCCCGGTCGGCATGATCGCGATCATCGTCATCGGCGCGGCCGCGTATTTCGCCGCGCGTTGGGTGTTCAGCGACTAAAACAAGCTTCAGCATTCAAAACGCGGCGCGCTGGCCTTGGGCCAGCGCGCCGTTTTTGTTTGTCTGCTCGCCCGCGTTGGGCGCGCGCAAAGAGGCTTGCATCCGCGGGAGCCTGCGGTATTGTGACTTACGCCCCCACCTCTAACGGGCAGGGCGCGCCGACCCGCCGGGCTCCAGGATTGGGGTGCGTCCAAGGCCGGTGCGGGGCGATATCGACCAATACGCTGCGCTTCGCGCGGCGGCGGAGGCTGAATGGCTCCTACCTCTTCGATCAGGGCCGCGAATGACCACAGGGACGGCGCGCGCGCCGCTCGGCCCAATAGCGCTGACGGCGCCCGCGCGACGGCGGAGGCGGATCGCATCGACGTCGCCATTGCCGATAAAAGCCCGCTGATCCTCGCGGGCCTGGACAAGCTGCTGTCGGACGACCGCCGGTTCAGCCTTGTGGCGAAGCTGACGGACGGCGAAGAGTTTCTCGAAGCGGCGCGTCAGCAGAAATTCACGATCGCCGTCATCGGCTGGCAATTGCCGACGCTGCACGCCCGCGACGTCTTGCGCGCGTTGTCGCGGCAAGTCGCGGCGCCCAAGATCGTCGTCTACAGCGGCACCAATGATCCTGCCGCGCCGGCCGAAACTCTGCAGCTTGGCGGCGCAGGCTTCGTCTCCAAGCGCGCGCCGCCGGAGCGGCTTCTGGATGTGTTGGCCGCGGTGGCGGCGGGCGACATGGTGTTTCCCTTCGTCGACATCCGCAAGATGCGCAGCGACCCGCTGGAAAATCTAACTCTCCGGGAGCGGAGCCTGTTATCCGCGCTCGGCTCCGGCCACACCAACAGTCAGCTCGCCAAGGATTTCGGCGTCTCGATCAACACGATCAAATTCCATCTGCGCAATCTTTTCGAAAAGCTCGATGTGCGCAATCGGGCGCAGGCGATCGCGCTCTTTCTGGAGATGAAACACGGCGCATATCCAGGCGGGGCCGGCGGGCGCAGCATGGAGCCGGCGGGCGCGTCGCGCGGAAGACGGCACCGTTCGGACTAGATCACGCTGCATTTGGGCGGAATCGCCCAAATGCAGATAATTGATCGATCCCGAAAGTTTAGTGCGCGCTCAACGCGAAAAATCGGTTCCCACTTTTTCGCGAGCCACGCTCTTGGCGCGCATCGGCGGCGCCCTCTAGGGGCAACGGCCGGACTATGGCGCGGGAAACAGCGCGTCGCTTTTTCCGGTCAGCCGATAGGCGACCAGTCCCGCCCACTCATGTGCGGCGAATTCCACAAGTCCGAGCGCTTTCGTCGCGAAACGCGGGAATTCGAGTCCAGAGTCGCCGCTGGTGCGATAGTCGACCGGATAGGCGATCACGTCGAAGCCCGCCTGGCGGAACACGCCGACGGAGCGCGGCATGTGAATCGCCGAGGTGACGAGGAGCCAACGCGCGCCGGGCTTGGGGCCGAGCAGTTCGCGCGTGAAGACGGCGTTCTCGTAACTATTGCGCGAGCGGCGCTCGTAGAGAACGTCGCCCTGATCGAGGCCCATCTCACGCCAGAAGCGCTGTACGGCGTCGGCTTCGGAGTAGGGCGAAGCCTGCAGCGCGGCGGAGCCGCCGGTAAAGACGAGACGCGCCTTGGGATATTTGCGTTTGAGCGCAATCGGCGCGGTCAGGCGCTCGGCGGCGTCGACCAGCGTCGGACGATTGCGGCTGGCGCTGAGCCGCTCGTCGATCGTCCCGCCGAGCACGATAATGCCGTCCGGCGCCGGCATATCGTCGGGTGGCGGGGGAAAACGCGCCTCGAGCGGACCGGCCAGCAGACCCCCCAGCGGTCCGAAGGCCATCAGCAGCAAGGCGAGCGCGCTTACGGTCGAGAGGGCGCGTCCCCAAGTTTTCCAGCGCGTGAACAGCAGCGTAGCGCCGATGATGGCGAGGAAAATGAAAAAGTGGACCGGCGCCAGAACGAACGCGAAGCTTTTCGAGACGATGAAGAACATCCGTTCACGCGACTCCTCGGCGCGTCATCGCGCGCAATGGCGCCTTCGCTGCGACCAATCACATATTCGGATAGTTCGGTCCGCCGCCGCCCTCTGGCGGGACCCAGGTGATATTTTGCGCCGGGTCCTTGATGTCGCAGGTTTTGCAGTGCACGCAATTTTGCGCGTTGATCACAAAGCGCGGATCACGGCGCGTCGCCTCATCGGCATAGACCACCTCATAGACGCCCGCCGGGCAATAGAGTCGCGCGGGCTCGCCATAGATCGGGAGATTGCGCGCGATCGGAATCGCGGGATCAGCAAGCTTCAGATGAACCGGCTGATCCTCCTCGTGATTGGTGTTTGAGACGAACACCGACGACAGCTTATCGAAGACGACATCGCTTGCGCGCTTGGGGTAGACGATCGGCGCGACTTCCGAGAGCGGCTTTAAGGTCTCGTAATCGGCCTTGCCGTGCTTGAGCGTGCCGAAGAAGGAAAAGCCGAACAGCTCATTCGTCCACATGTCGAGGCCAAACAGCGGCGCGCCGACATAGGTGCCGTATTTCGACCAGAGCGGCTTGACGTTGCGCACGGGCTTCAAATCGCGGCCGATTTCGGACGCGCGCCAGGCGGCGTCATAGGCGTCCACCGCGTCATGCGCGCGGCCTTCGCCGATCGCCGCCGCGATATGTTCGGCGCACAAAATGCCCGAAACAATAGCGTTATGGGACCCTTTGATACGCGGCACGTTCATGAAGCCCGCGGCGCAGCCGACCAGCGCGCCGCCCGGCATGACGAGCTTTGGCACGCTCTGCCAGCCGCCTTCCGTCAGCGCGCGCGCGCCATAGGAAAGACGTTCGCCGCCTTCGAGCGTCGGCGCGATCATCGGATGCGTCTTGAAGCGCTGAAATTCGTCGAAGGGAGAGAGCGTCGGATTTGAATAGTTGAGATGCACGACGAAGCCGATCGACACGAGATCGTCGTCGAAATGGTAGAGGAAAGAGCCGCCGCCGGTGTCGGCCGCAAGCGGCCAGCCGAAGGAATGCTGCACAAGTCCATCCTTGTGCTTCTCCTTGGGAATGCGCCAAAGCTCCTTGAAGCCGATGCCGAATTTCTGCGGCTCGCTGTTTGCGCAAAGGTCGTATTTCGCCAGCAACTGCTTGGTGAGCGAACCGCGCGCGCCTTCGGCGAAGATCGTATATTTGCCTTTGAGCTCCATCCCGCGGGTGAAACTGTCCTTGGGTTTGCCGTCGCGTCCCACGCCCATGTCGCCCGTCGCCACGCCGACGACTTCGCCCGTGTCGCCGTAAAGGACTTCGGCGCCCGCGAAACCGGGATAGATCTCGACGCCAAGGTTTTCTGCTTCCGATGCGAGAAAGCGGACGACGTTGCCGAGCGAACCGATGAAATTTCCGTGGTTGTTCATCAGCCGCGGCATCAGCATATTGGGAATGCGAATGCTGGCTTTTTCCGACAGCAACAGGAAATGATCTTCATGCACCTGAGTTTTCAGCGGCGCATCGTCGCGCGTGCGCCACTCGGGCAGAAGCCGATCGAGGCCGATCGGATCAATGACCGCGCCGGAGAGAATATGCGCGCCGGGCTCGGAGCCCTTCTCGATGACCACGACGGAGAGATCCGGCGCAACTTGCTTCAGGCGAATCGCCGCGGCGAGGCCGGCCGGCCCTGCGCCGACCACGACCACGTCATATTCCATAGATTCGCGTGGCGGCAGCTCCGTATCTTCAGCCATTTTCAATCCCTTTTGCCTTTTCTTGGAGGCATTCTAGCCTTTTTGCCGCCGCCGCGGCAAAAGGAGTTTCGCCTTGGGAGGGGCTTTGTTGGAGGCGCCTCGCGGCGGTTTCGTCGCGCGGCGGGGAAGGTGCATAATCCGGCCATGCTCGATCCGCTCTACGCCCCCGCCGCATGAAGCGCCTCGCGGTCTTCATTGCGCTGACGCTCCTCGCCCTCGTCGTTTGGCGCGTCGCCTATCGTCCGGCGACTCCCGCCGATGTCTTTCTGGGCTATGTCGAAGGAGAGATGCTCTACATCGGCCCTTACGAGACCGAAAGGGTCTCGAGCCTCGCGGTTTCGGCCGGCGCCGAGGTCAAAAAGGGCGATCCGCTGTTCACGATGTCGACGACGCTTCTCGATCGCGCGCGCGACGAGTCGTCGGCGCGCCTCTCCCAGCTCGAGGCGCAAGTCGAAAATCTGCGGGCGGCGATGAATCGCCCGGAGCAGATCGCCGTTCTGCAAGCGGCGCTGGAGCGCGCCGAGGCGGCGCTGCAATTGTCCCGCGTTGATTATGAGCGGCAACGAACGCTCTACGCCAAAGGTCATGTCGCGAAGGCGGCGCTCGATCGCGCCGAAATGGCCCGCGCGCGCGATGAGGCGAGCGTGGAGGAAGCGCGCCGGCAGGTTCAGGCTTCGCGCATGGCGAGTCGCTCGCAGGAGATTGAAGCCGCTGAAGCGAGCCTGAAGCAGGCGCGCGCGCAACTCGACGCGCTGAACATCCGCATCAAACGCCAAAACGTGGTCGCGCCCGCCGACGGCGTCGTGCAAGACGTTTTTTTCCGCCCCGGCGAGATCGTCAACGCTGGTCAGCCGGTCGTGGCGCTATTGCCGCCCGAGAATCGCAAGGTGCGCTTCTTCATTTCCGAGCCGGAGCTGCCGAAGATCTCGCTGGGCGAACGGATGCGCGTCACCTGCGACGGCTGCGCCGACGACCTCTTTGGGCGCGTCAGCTATATCGCCAGCCGGCAGGAATATACGCCCCCCGTGATCTTCAGCGACAAGGAGCGCGCAAAACTCGTTTTTAAGGCCGAAGCGCGGCTCGAAGGCGCGGCGCGCGCGTTGCCGCTTGGCATGCCGGTCGCCGTCGGGCCGGCGACGGAGTCGACGGGAGCGGCGCAGTGAGCGCTGAGAGCGACATCGCAATCGATGTGCGCGGGCTCACCAAATCCTTCGGCGCCAAAAAGGTCGTCGACAATTTCACGCTGCAGGTGGCGCGCGGTCACATCCAGGGCTTTCTCGGCCCGAACGGCAGCGGCAAGACGACGACGATCCGCATGCTTTGCGGCCTGCTGACGCCCGATTCGGGCGAGGGCGAATGTCTTGGCTACGACATTCGCGGGCAGCAGGAGGAGATCAAGCGCTATGTCGGCTATATGACGCAGGGCTTTTCGCTCTATCGCGACCTCACCATTCGCGAAAATCTGGAGTTCGTCGCGCGCGTCTACGGTCTCGAAGCGCCGGAGGACGCAGCTCAGGGCGCGCTCGAGCGCCTCGGCCTCGTCGCGCGCGCCGACCAACTCGCCGGCGAACTGTCCGGCGGCTGGAAACAGCGACTGGCGCTTGGCGCATGCATCTTGCCTGGCCCGTCGCTGCTCCTCCTCGACGAACCGACCGCGGGCGTCGATCCCAAGGCGCGACGCGACTTTTGGGACGAGATCCATCATCTGGCGACGCAAGGCTTAACGGTGCTCGTTTCGACGCACTACATGGACGAAGCGGAGCGCTGTCACCGGATCGCCTATATCGCCAATGGACGGCTGCTCGCTTCGGGCACGATTCCGGAGATCATCGCCAGCGCGAATCTCTCGACCTGGGTCGTGACGGGCGACGGCCTCGATCCGCTCAGCAGTGAATTGAAACGTCAACCCGGTGTGGACGTGGTCGCGCGCTTCGGCTCGACGCTGCACGTCGGCGGGCACGATGAGGCGGCGATGGAACGCATCGTGCGTCGCTACAGCGCAGAGGGCGTCCATTATTGGAGACGCGACGAGCCATCGCTCGAAGACGTTTTCATCGATTTGATGAGCCGCGCCGGAGCGGACCAATGAGCGCGCAGGCAGGCCTGCCGCGCGTCGTCCCGCGTCCGGCGCGCCGCGGCCCGCTCGCGCAGTCCTGGCAGCGTTTCGTCGCGATGTTCGTCAAGGAATTCATTCAGCTTCGGCGCGACCGGCCGACCTTCGCGATGATCGTCGGCATTCCGCTCATTCAGCTGATGCTTTTTGGATATGCGATCAACACCGATCCCAAACATCTGCCGACGGCGGTGCTGACAGGCGACGACAGCCCGATCGCGCGCGCGCTGATCGGCGCCTTGCGCGCCACCGATTATTTCAACATCAAATATGTCGCCCGCGGCGAGGCCGACGCCGACAAATTGATCCTCTCGAACAAGGTGCAATTCGTCATTCAAATTCCGCCCGATTTCTCTCGCCAGCTCGTCCGCGGCGAAAAACCGGGGCTGCTTCTCATCGCCGACGCCACGGATCCGACGGCGACCTCGGGCGCGGTCGCCGCCGCGCTCGGCGCCGCGAATCAGGCGCTCGACCGTGAACTGACCGGACCGCTGGCGTCGCTTGCGCAGAATGCGCCGCCTTACGAGATTCGCGTGCATCGGCGCTACAATCCGGCTGGAGAGACGCGTCGCAATATCGTGCCCGGACTGATCGGCACGATTTTGACCATGACGATGCTGATGTATACGGCGATGTCGGTGACGCGGGAAATCGAGCGGGGAACGATGGAGGCGTTGCTCGCCATGCCGATACTCCCGGTCGAGATCATGCTTGGCAAAATCGCGCCCTATGTGGTCGTCGGCGCCGTCCAGATGTCGACGATCCTCATCGTCGCTTCCTTGTTGTTTCAGGTGCCGGTGGTCGGCTCGCTCTTTACGCTCACCGTGCTGACTCTGCTTTTTATCGTTGCAAATCTGTCGGTGGGCTACACTTTCTCGACGGTCGCGGTAAATCAGCTGCAGGCGATGCAGATGACCTTCTTCTTTTTTCTGCCGAGCATGCTTCTTTCGGGCTTCCTTTTTCCTTTCCACGGAATGCCGATGTGGGCGCAATATACGGGTGAGGCGCTGCCGCTCACCCATTATCTGCGCATTGTGCGCTCGGTGATGTTGAAGGGCTCTAACTTCGGCGATCTCGCCGTCGACGCCGGCGCGCTTGCGGCTTTCACGCTCGTTGCGATGAGCGTCGCGGTGATGCGTTTCCGGCAGACGCTGGACTGACGTTGACGGCCCAATTTTCGGCGGCTTAACATTGGCGCGGAGACAAACAATGTCGGACACCCAAGACGCGGAAGCGCGATTCAACTTCATCATGAAAATCGCCGCCGTCGCCGCGGTGGTGCTGACCGGCTATTACATCTGGTCCTTCTTCGTCAGCAGTCGCTATGAGGCGCTCTGCGGCGGCTCCTATTGGGAGCTCGACAAGAAACAAATCGATTCTTGTGTCGATCGCAAAAAAGAGCTCGAGAAGTAGCGCAGTTCCGCCTCGCGCGTCGCCCGAGGCGCTCTAGAAAAGAAAGGCGAGGCTCTGCGCAAAAAAGCCTGCGAACAGCAACAGACCGGCGTCGCGATTTGAGCGGAACAGGCGCAGAGCGGTGGTTGGCGCGACATCTTCTCGGGTCTGCGCGGTCTGCCAGGCGAGATGCGTCGCGTAGGCGGCGACCCCGGCATAGGCGAACCACCCGCCGCCCGCCAGAAAAACGGCGAAGGCGGCGCATGCGGCGGACACGGCGTAGAGCACGCCGACCGCCAATTGCACGCGCGGACCGAACAATCTCGCCGTCGAGCGCACGCCGACAATCGCGTCGTCACGCATGTCCTGGAGCGCGTAAATCGTGTCGAAGCCGATTGTCCATGAGATCGCCGCCGCATAGAGAAAAAGCGCCGGCGCGCCGAGTTCGCCCGTGCGCGCCGTCCAGCCGAGCAGCGCGCCATAGGCGAAGGCTAATCCGAGGATCGCCTGCGGCCATGAAGTGAAGCGCTTGGCGAAGGGATAAATCAGCACGATAAGCGGAGATATCAGTCCAAGACCGATCGTGAGGCCGTTGAACGACAAAAGCACCGCGAGCCCGACGAGACATTGCGCGACGAGGAAGCCCACCGCCGCAGCAGGCGTGACGCGCCCGCTGGCGAGCGGCCGCAGACGCGTGCGCTCGACCTTGGCGTCGATCTCGCGATCAACGTAATCATTATAGGTCGAGCCCGCGCCGCGCATGGCGACGGCGCCGATAAAGAAGAGCGCCAAATGCCAGACGCTGGGCCCTTCGCGCATCGAGGCGGAGGCGAGCGCGCTCGCTTCCCAGCAGGGAAGCAGCAGCAGCCACCAGCCGATGGGCCGATCGAGGCGCGCAAGCTGGATATAGGGCAGGAATGCTGGCGGCGCGCGGCGCAGTAACGGATGATTCGCGATGGCGTCGGGCAGCGCGGTCGCTCCCGCCGAATCGCCGCTTCGCCTTACGCTCACAGCGGTCCGGCAGGCAGTTTCGGCGGCGCCATCATGCCGCCGCCGCCACCAGCCGCCGCTTGATCGCGCATCTCTTTCATCTTCGCTGCGGCCGCGCAGGCCTGCGAGGCGAAGCCCTGAGTCTTGGCGCGCGCTTCCTTGAAGCCGTCGGCGACATTGTCAGGAATGTTGCACCATTCCTTGTTCTTGGTGATGTAATTCATCATCTCGGTTTCGATGGCGACGAGACGTTTCGCTGCGGGGCAGGCGGCTTCGGGATCCATCTTGCCCTTGCCAGCCTTTCCGAGAGTGTTGAGCGCCTCGATTCCCGCCATGCGCTTCTCGGTGAGCTTCTGGAAGTCTTCCTGACAGGCTTGCGCATGCGCGCCGGTAGAGGCGAGCAGCATCGCAAACAGCGAAAGTCCCGCGACAGCGCGAGAAATATCGACAGCGCCGATGATCATGTGTCTTGGTCCGCTCATCAGGCTCGCAGCATTACCAGCAGGCTTGCCGGCGACGCAAGTTTTGGCGAACCTGCACGCAACAAAGCGGCGGCTTCATGGCGAGCGCGCCTTGCGCTCGCGTCTCCGCTTGGGAAGCCATTGTGTCAGCTTACGATTTTTCTGCGCAGCGCTTGTTCGTTCGTGACGATCTCGCGCCGGATGTCGAACTCGCGCCTTCAGCTGAGGCGTCGAACTATCTGCTCAATGTACTGCGCATGCGGGAGGGCGCCGCGATCCATCTGTTCAATGGCCGCGACGGCGAATTTCACGCGACGCTCGCGAACGTCTCGCGACGCTCCGCAAGATTACGCGTTGGCGAGCGACTACGCGCCCAGACCGAACGCGCCGATCTCGATTATTGTTTCGCTCCCCTAAAGCAGGCGCGGCTCGACTACATGGCGCAGAAGGCCACGGAGATGGGCGCCGGCCGTCTCCTGCCGGTGATGACGCGCCGAACCCAGGTCCGCCGGCTCAACGCGGGGCGACTCGAGTCCAATGTGATCGAGGCCGCCGAGCAATGCGGCGTGCTGGCCGTGCCCGAAGTCGCAGCCGCCGTCGAACTGTCAGAGTTTCTGGCGCGTTGGCCGGCGCGGCGGCTCCTCGTCTTTTGTGACGAACGCGCCGCGCTCGCCAACCCCTTGGACGCGCTCGAAGGTCGCACGGCGGGAGAGGGCGTGAGCGTGCTCATTGGACCGGAAGGCGGCTTCGATGACGCCGAACGGGCCGCGATCGCCGGTCTGCCGAACGTCGCGCGCCTTTCGCTCGGGCCGCGCGTGCTGCGCGCCGACACCGCCGCCGTCGCGGCTCTGGCGATCGTCCAGGCCGCGATCGGCGATTGGCGTTCTCGGACGGCCGCCGTCTAAACCAAAAATAAATAAATAGAAAATAAAGGGTAGTTCTCACGTGGCGCCGACTGTTTCGCACGTGGGCGTCCAAGACACGATCCTGCCACGATGTTTGGCTCTAGTTGGATTTGCAGCGCCGGAATGCGCCGCTCGAAGGCGAGGAGGTCCTCGTCGCCGCCAGCGCAATTACGGCGTATCGAGACATTGTCGGGATCGCAAGGCTCCGGAAATCTCGCGCGACGCGCGCGACCTTTCGGAAATGAGGCCCAAAACTCATGACCCTAGACAACATCAGCCGCAGTAACCGTCTTCTGCCGGCGGGCTTTTTCGGGGCCATCGCGCTCACGGCCATCGCCGTTGCGCCGGCGCATGCCGATAATGTCAGCCAATGCGCGCGATATGGCGCCGATTATGTCGCGGTCGCGGGGTCAAACGGTTGTGTTCGGCTCGGCGGTCACGTCCGCGTCTCTATGCCTCGCGCGCCCGTCGCCCCACTGGGTTACACGGATATGCGCCGGGACGGCATGCAGCATGCCGCCGCGCGTTCCTCGCTGCCGCCAATGGCGCCCTTCGGGCTGCACGACCTCTTCCCACGCTAACCATCGGGTCGGCGCCGGCTCCAATATTATTGCGGAAGCACGCAGTCGGTGAAGGCGGCGTCGATCGACTGCCCCCACCCGCCGTAATAGGCGTCCAAGCGCCGCTGGGCCAAGGTGCGTCCATCTTCGAGAATTGCTTCCAGCGGCGCAAGAAAAACGCTCTCATCGCGTCCTTTGGCGTCAAGGCGGGCGCGTTGGCGCAATCCGACCTTCGCCAGCGCAAGAACGTCGCGCCCGACGTCGCGCAGGCTGCGGCCCTCGATTCTCGCATCGAGCGCCAGACCGGGCACATCCGCGCGTAGCGCCTGACGCGCGGCGGCGCTCCACCCTTTCGTCAGTTCGCGCGCCTGATCGAGGCCTGCGGCGTCATAGAACAGACCGGCGCAAAGCGCGGGAAGGGCGGTGAAATGGGCGCGCGGGCCTGCGTCCGCGCCGCGCATTTCGAGATAGGTCTTTAACCTCACCTCCGGAAAGATCGTCGAGAGGTGATTGGCCCAGTCGGACATTGTGGCGCGCTCGCCAGGCAGTTGCTGAAGGCGGCCCTCCATCAAGTCCCGAAAGCTCGCTCCCGCCACGTCGTGATAGACGTCGCCGCGTTTGACGAAATACATCGGCACGTCGAGCGCATAGTCGACGTAGCGTTCGAAGCCGAATCCGTCCTCGAAGGCGAAGGGCAGCATGCCGGTTCGGTCGGGATCGGTGTCGAGCCAAATATAGGACCGTTGCGACAGCCGGCCGGTCGGCTTGCCGTCGAGAAACGGCGAATTGGCGAACATCGCGGTGATAAGCGGCTGTAAAGCGAGGCCGACACGCGTTTTTTGAACCATGTCGGCCTCGTCGACGAAGTCGAGGTTGACCTGCACGGTTGCGGTGCGAAACATCATATCGAGCCCGAGCGCGCCAACTTTCGGCATGTAGGCTTGCATGATGGCGTAGCGCTGCTTGGGCATCGTCGGCGTCTCCGAGCGCGACCACTTCGGACTGCAGCCAAGATCAAGGAACCGCACGCCCAGCGCGCGGGCCACGGGCGCAAGCGCCGCGAAATGCGCGTCAAGCTCGTCATGCGTGGCGTGAACGTCGGCCAGAGGCGCCCCGGAGAGTTCGAATTGTCCGCCGGGCTCGAGCGAGATCGCGCCGCCGCCATCGGACTGATAGAGGCCGATCAGCGCGTCCCGGTCGAGGATGGGGTCCCAGCCGAGCGTGTCGCGCAGGCCCTCGAGCAGCGCCCGCACGCCGCCCCGGCCTCCGGAGCCCTCATAGGGGACCGGCGAATCGTCGGCCGCATAGAAGGGGATCTTCTCGTGCTCCGTGCCGATAAGCAGCGGGGCGCCGCCGGTCTTGGAGCCGGATTCGAGCCATTCGACCAACATGTTGCGCGACGTGATCGGCGTCGTGTCGGATACGTCGCGGGCCATCTACGGGGAATTTTCCATGCTAGAGGAAGACGCGCGATTGCGGCGCGGGATGCGCCTCGCGGGTGCAGGAATCGCGCCGATGGATTGCAGGAAAGCGGGCGTTGCGCAAGCCTCCGCCCGCGCCGGCTCGCCGGTTCGGCGCGCCGAAGGGCGTCCTGGGTTTAGAACTTCGTGGGCCGTGACGAGCTTGGCCGGCAGCCCCTAGCGCTTGCCGAACAACTGGCCGAGAATGCTCTCAAAGTCCGAGCGCGCGCCGGCGTTTTCGCCGCCGCTGCCGCGTCCGATCTGCAAGGTCTTCTTGATCTCTTCGATCGCCTGCTGAATTGACGCCTGATCCATGTCGTCGGGCAGGCCCTGAGAGCGCCCAGCGCCCGGGTCGAGGTCAAGCGGGCCGCCCATCGGTCCGCCGACGGGTCCACCCATGGGTCCACCGTAGGGGTCGGGCGCGGGCCGGCGGCCGCCGCCGAGCAGCGCGCCCAGAATCGACCCCAGAAGTCCGCCAAGCAGGCCGCCGCCTCTCGTTGCGCCGCCAGTTGCGCCGCCTCGAGGCGTCGGCATCGGCGCGGGTTCGGGCGGCGAGGCCCGCCCGCCGCCGAGCATTTGCTCCAAAATGGAGCCGAGCGCGCCGGAGCTGACGAGCTGGCCGAGCACCCCGCCGAGACCCCGGTTGCTCACATTTTTGAATAATCCGCCGATGAGCACGGATACCAGTACCGGCAGCAATTGCGAGAGAATGTCCGGACGCAGCCCCGACTCGCGGGCCGCGACCTGCACGACTTGCCCGGCGGCCGCCGGCGAGCCGAAGAGATCGTCGAGCAGCTGTCGCGACTGGGCGAGAGAGTCCGCGTCCTGCGCGGCGCCAGGGTCGTCGAAGGCAGCCGCGCGCAGAGGGGACGCCATATCGCCCAAGACCCTTTCGAACAGCAAGGGCTGTTCGGCGGCGTTGCTCAGGGCGACTTCGAGCGCGGGAGAGAGGGCTTTGATGGCGCGGTCCATCTGTTCGTCGGAGAGGCCGAAGCGCTGAGCGAGATTGGAGACCAACTGGCCGCCTTGCGCCGACTGCAAAATCTCGTCGAGATAGGACATGCGCGCAGCTCCGTTCACGCGAGCCCGGAAGGCGAGCCCGCCGTCATGGTGTCACAGTCCGGCGGTCGCGCCAATCGGCGGCGGAGCTGGAAACTTGTTGCGGCGCGCCGGCGTTAGCAGCGCATTGACTGCGCTCGCCGAGGGGTCTCCGCAGCGGATCCGCGCTGCGCCGGCGGCTTGACACCGTCGCGCATGCGCGACATTGCTTGCCGGCATTCAGCCGGGTGATCCGGATGGCCGCGTTTGGCGCTTGAGCGGCTCGCCGCCTCGGCGCCGCCTCTGCCAAAGGCGCGAAGATGAACATTCACCCCCGACCGACAAAGCCGCCGCTCAAGATACTGCTTTGCTCGCCGCGGGGATTTTGCGCAGGCGTCGTGCGCGCGATCGACGCCGTCGAGCGGGCGCTGGCCAAGTTTGGCCCGCCCGTTTATGTGCGCCATGAGATCGTGCACAATCGCTACGTCGTCGAATCGCTTAAGGCGAAGGGCGCGATTTTCGTCGAGGAGCTCGACGAAATCCCCAATACCAACGCGCCGGTGATCTTTTCGGCGCACGGGGTCGCCAAATCAGTTTCGGCCGCAGCGGCGGGACGCGGACTCCTCGCCATCGACGCGACCTGCCCGCTTGTCACGAAAGTGCATCGAGAGGCGGAAATTCACAGGCGGCGCGGCCGCCGGGTGTTGCTCGTCGGACATTCCGGCCATCCCGAGGTCGTGGGCACCATGGGACAGCTGCCGGACGGGGCGGTGGTGCTGGTCGAATCCGTGGAGGATATTGACCGGCTCAAACTCGATGACGAATCGAATCTGGCGTATGTGACGCAAACAACGCTGTCGCTCGACGATTCCCAGGAGATCGTCAGCGCGCTGATGCGGCGCTTTCCAAAGATCATTGGCCCGCACAAGGAAGACATCTGCTATGCGACCACGAACCGCCAGGCTGCGGTGAAGGAGGTCGCCCCGCATGTCGCGGCCGTGATCGTGGTCGGCTCGCCCAATTCGTCGAACTCGCAGCGGCTGCGCGAGGTGGCCGAGCGCGCTGGCGCGCCGGCGCAGCTCGTGCAGGGCCGGGGCGAGATTGATTGGGAGATTTTTGGCAACATATCGTCGCTCGGCATCACCGCCGGCGCGTCCGCGCCCGAAGTTCTGGTTGAGGAAATCATGGACGCATTTGCCGAACGCTACGACATTGTCGTCGAAACCATCTCCAGCGCCGACGAGAACGTGTCCTTCCCTCTGCCCAAGGAGCTGCGGGCGATCGCCTGAGGGCGGCCCGCAGTGAACGGTCGGCGCCCATGGCCGTCTACACGCTGGTTGACGACGAGGAGCTGATCGCTTTTCTCGCGACATATGATCTCGGGCCGCTGCTCTCCTGCAAAGGCATCGCCGAGGGCGTCGAAAACTCCAACTATTATCTCCATACCGGCGCCGGCAGCTTCATCCTCACGCTTTACGAGAAGCGCGTCGCGGAAGCGGATTTGCCATTCTTCCTGAACCTCATGGAACATCTCGCGGCGCGGGGCGTGACCTGCCCGCTGCCAGTGAAAAACCGCGCCGGGCTCGCGCTGGGGCGCCTTGCCGGCCGACCCGCCGTCATCGTCACTTTTCTGGACGGCTATTCGATCCACCATCCGGAAATCGCGCATTGCGCCGCGCTCGGCGCAAATCTCGCGCAACTACACCTCGCCGGCGCCGATTTCGCGCAGCGGCGCCGCAACGCGCTTTCTGTCGAGGGATGGCGGCCGCTTTTTTCGACGTGTGCGTCCCGTGCGGAAGAGGTCGCGACGGGATTGCGCGCGCTCGTCGACGCGGAGCTCGATCATCTGGAGCGGAGCTGGCCGCGGGACCTGCCGAGCGGCGTCATTCACGCCGATCTCTTCCCCGACAATGTTTTCTTTCTCGGCGAGCGCATCTCGGGGCTGATCGATTTCTATTTCGCCTGCACCGACGCCTACGCCTATGATCTGGCGATCTGCCTGAACGCCTGGTGCTTTGACGCCGAGCATCGCTATCAACCGGACAAGGGCGCCGCGCTGCTCGACGCCTATCAGCGGATTCGGCCGCTCTCCTACGCCGAGATCGCCGCCTTTCCCACGCTCGCGCGCGGCGCCGCGCTGCGTTTTCTGCTCACCCGTTACGTCGACTGGCTCAACGTGCCGCCGGGCGCGCTGGTGCGTCCCAAGGATCCGCGCGAATATCTCGCCAAGCTCCGGTTTCACCAGTCCGCCGCCGATGCGCGCGTCTATGGAGTCGGTTCATGACGCTCGGCGTCGAGATCTGGACCGACGGCGCCTGCTCGGGCAATCCGGGGCCGGGCGGCTGGGGCGCGATTCTCCGCTTTGGCGATCGCGAAAGAGAGATCAACGGCGGCGAGCCGCTCACCACCAATAATCGCATGGAGCTGATGGCGGCGATCGTCGCGCTTGAAACGCTCACGCGTCCTTGCGCGGTCGATCTGCATACCGATTCGCAATATTTGCGCAGCGGGGTCACCTCATGGATCGCCGGCTGGAAAGCGCGCGGCTGGCGCACCGCCGACCGAAAGCCGGTTAAGAACGTCGATCTGTGGCAAAGGCTGGAAGCGGCGGCGGAGCGGCATGAGGTCGACTGGCATTGGGTCAAAGGCCATTCGGGCCATGACATGAACGAGCGCGCCGACGAACTGGCGCGCGCCGGCATGGCGCCTTTCCTCCCCGGCAGACCGCCTGCAAGCGCGCGCTTTTCATCAAGATAGCCTTGTCGAAGAGCGGGCGAAGCCTATCTCACAGTCGACCAGGACTCTTCTTCGCCTTTGGGGAGCGCGGCGCGGCCGCGTTCCCCATTTTTGTTCGCCATCATATTGACACGTCGCCACGCAAAAGGAGCATGTGCAGTTACAGTATGCGCGTCTTCGCTGATTCTCTCTTCGATGGAGGGCAAGACGCCGATGCATCTTCCCAAAAAATGGTGGATTGGACTGCCGGTCCTTTTCGGACTGGCCTATTTTGCGCAGGGCGCGTTGACGCCTCGTCTAGAGGACGATCTGCGCGCTGCTATCTTGTCGCGAGTCGCACAGTCGCCTGACGCGATCGACAGGCCAGAGGTCCGCATCTCGGGCCGTGACGTCGTCCTCGCCGGCATTTCGCTGTCGCCTGATGTGAAGGCTCAGCTTCTGGCGGCGTTAGGCGTTGAAACGCCAGCGCGGCGCATCATTGACGCGACGCAGCCTCTCTCGCGCGCAACGCCCTTCGTGCTGCGACTCGAACGCCGCGGCGGCAAGGCGATGATCTCGGGCAACGTCCCGCCGACGGGCGCGCGCGAAAGGCTGCGCGCCGAGATCGCCGCCTTAGGCCTGGAAGTGTCGGACTCCGCCGCCTACGCCGACGGCGCGCCGCAATCCTTCCCCGATCTCGCGTCCTTCGCCGTGCGTCGCCTCGCCGAACTCGATCCGGCGACGACGACGATGACCGATGCGACTCTGGCTGTTTCCGGCGAAGCGCGCAGCGCGGCCGATTACGAGACGGCGCTCGCCGCGCTCAAGGCGTCGCCGTTCGGCGCGAGCGCGGTAAAAATTGAAGTGTCGCCGCCGCGTGTTTCTCCCTACGTGTTTTCAGCGGCGGCGCGCGACGGCGTCATCAGCCTCTCCGGCCACCTGCCGAGCGACGATCTGCGCAAACAGGTCGTCGCCATGGCGGCCGCGGCTGGCGCCGGCGCCGCGGTCAGCGACGCGACCGAGCTTGGCGCCGGGGCGCCGGCTGGAGACTTCGCCGGAGCGCTTGCGTTCGCGGTCAGCGAACTCGGCAAGTTGTCGCAAGGCAAAGTCGCCGTATCCGACGGCAAGATCATCATCGAAGGGCAGGGGCGCCAGAACATATTGGGCGAGACGATCCGGGCCGATGCGAAAGCGCGGTTGCCTTCGGGATTTGAGATCGCGCGGCTCGACGTCATGGCGGGTCCGATGACGCCATATGTTTTCAGCGCCCAGCGCGCCGGCGGAGACGTTACGCTCACCGGCTATGCGCCGGATGAGGCCGTCCGTAATCGCCTCGTCGAAACCGCGCGCAGGAACTTCTTCGACGCGAAGGTCGTCGATCGGCTCATTATCGCGAAGGGGGCGCCGCAAAACTTCGCGGAAGCGACGGATCATGCCCTGGCCGCATTGGCGCGGCTCGACGAAGGCAAGCTCGCGATCAGCGACTCGAATATCTCGCTCGCGGGCGTCGCGCGTCATCAGAGCGCACGCGCCGAGATCGCGGCGAGCTTCGCCGATGCGCTGCCGCAGAGTTTCCGCGGCGAGGCGCAACTGTCGACACGCATCATCGGATCGCCGCTCGATGCAAGCCAGTGCGCCGCAGCGCTCTCCGAGCTTCTCGCCAGATCGCCAATCGTCTTTGCGTCCGACGATTCGGCGATCGCCGCTGAATCCGCGCCTCTCATCGATGCGATCGCCGCGACGGCGCTGCGCTGCACGAGCGCCCATCTCGAAATCGTGGCGCACACTGACAACGTCGGCATTGCCGAAGTGAATCTGGGGCGCAGCAAGCGTCGCGCGCAGGCGATCGTGGAACGCCTGGCGAAGGCCGGAGTCGACCCGTTCAGAATAATCGCCGTTGGCTATGGCGGTGAGCGCCCAATCGCTACCAATGACAGCGATGAAAATCGCGCGCGCAATCGCCGCGTCGAAATCGTCGTCAAGTAGCGCCAGAGAAGGAGACGGCAGATGTCCTACTTGCTGACGCTTGGCTGGCCTTGGTTCGCCGCCGCCTGTGCGCTTGGCGCGCTTGCCGGCTATGTGACGACCTCGCGGGCGAAGGACGCCCCTGTGGCGCCCGGCTGGAACGTTATCGCGATCGCGGTGACGCTCGGCGCGGGCGCAGCTGCCTCCTGGCTGGGACTTCTTGACGGGCGCGCCGCGCTGATGATGGACGTGTTGCTGATCGCGGCGCTCGCTTATCTGGTCGGCCTGCCGATTGGCGCCGCGCTCAAGACGAAGCAGGACGCGCCCGCTTATGCCGGCAAGCGGCCAATCGTTGTACTGCGCGGCGCGACGCGCGACGTTTACGAATCGACCGTCGCGCCGTCGCCCGAACTGCAAGATGAGCAAGATGAGATTGTCGCGACTGAGCAGTCAGCGATGCAGATGAGCGTTGAGCCGGCGCTAGCGGCGGCGGCTTCAGCCGCCAAGGCGCTGAACGAAAAAGCCGCGCAAATGCGCGCGCCGAGCGGCAAAATGGCCCCGGGCGCTCCGCCTGCCGTGCTTCCCGCGCCACGCGACGGCGCGGCGGACGATCTTGCAAAAATCAAGGGCGTTGGACCAAAGAGCGTCGAGAAGCTGCACGCGCTCGGGGTTTTCCATTATGATCAGATCGCCGGCTGGAGCGACGACAACATCAAATGGATCGAGGCGTCGATCGGCGCGGCGGGGCGGGTAAAGCGCAACGGATGGATCGCGCAGGCGCAAGCGCTGAGCGGCGGCGCCTCGGCTGATCGCAACGCCGAAGCGGCATAAAGCGCCGGCAGAAGGACGAGTTCGTGCGTATGCGTATGGGTCTGAGCTTCGTCCTCATCTGCGTCGCGTCATTGTCTGCACCAGACCTCCGCGCGCAGGACATGCTGCAAGGCGTCGATCTCGCGCAGCCGGCGTATTCCAAGGCTGAATTGACGCGCGCCGACATCGAAGCGGCGCTGCTGCATCGCAAGAGCGGGAACAAGGTCGATCTTTCGGAAAAGAGCCTCAACGGGCTCGATCTTTCCGGACTCGATCTGCACGGCGTCGATTTTCGCGCGGCCCGCATGAACAAGACATCGCTCGCCGGCGCGCGGCTCGACGACGCGATCCTCGATCAGGCGTGGCTGATCGAAGCCGACCTCACCGGCGCATCGCTGAAGGGGGCGCACGCCTTCGCTGCGCAAATGCAGCGTATGCGGGCCGACCGCGCGGACTTTGCGAATGCGCGTCTCGCCGGCGATCTGACTGGCGCATCGGCGCGCGGCGCCAATTTCAGCGAGGCGGATCTCTCCGCGGACATGAAGAACCAGTCGATGGGATTGATGCGCGCGGTGCTCCGCTCGGCCGTGCTCGAAGGCGCGCGTTTTCACAAGGCCAATCTCGCGAGCGCCGACCTGCGCTTCGCGCGGGCCGCGGGGGCGGATTTTTCCGCGGCGAATCTGAAGGGCGCCGACGCCGCCGGCGCGGATTTGACTGGCGTAAACTGGGCCGGCGCCATGACTGACGGTCTCGATCTCGATTCCGCGCAGATCGACGCCGCCGCCGGGAGCGCGCTCGCAGGCGCGCAAAACATCGATCGCGCCCGCGTGAAATGACGCGCGACGTTATCCGCATTGGCGTTGATCTTGGCGGCACCAAAATCGAGGCGATCGCGCTCGACGCCGCGGGCGAGACGCTGGCGCGCCGCCGCGTCGCGACGCCCGCCGACGATTATGCGGCGATCATCGAAGCCGTCGCGGCCCTCGTTCGTGATATCGAATCCCATATCGGGCGGCGCGGCGTGGTAGGCGTCGGCGCGCCTGGCGCGATCTCGACGCATACCGGCCTTGTGAAAAACTCCAACACGGCCGTCGTCAACGGCAAACCGCTCGACGCCGATCTCGCGCAGGCGCTTCGACGCCCGGTGCGGGTCGCCAATGACGCCAATTGTTTCGCCCTGTCGGAGGCGATCGACGGCGCCGGCCGCGGCGCCGGCGTGGTGTTCGGCGTCATTCTTGGCACCGGCGTCGGCGGCGGCGTCATCGTCAACGGAAATATCCTCGAGGGGCGCAATCGCGTCGCCGGCGAATGGGGCCATACGCCGCTGCCGTGGATGACTCCGCAGGAATATCCCGGGAGCCTCTGCTTTTGCGGGCACAGCGGCTGCATCGAGACGTTTCTTTGCGGCGCCGGCCTTTCGCGCGACTATGAGACGCGCGCCGGCGCGCGGCGTCCTGCGAGCGAAATCGCCGCGCTGGCGGACTCCGGCGACCCCGCCGCGCAGGCAAGCCTCGATTGCTATCAGGACCGTCTGGCGCGGGCGTTGGCGGTGGTCGTCGATCTCATCGATCCTGACGTCATCGTGCTTGGCGGCGGACTTTCCAACATCTCGCGCCTTTATGAGGGGCTCGCGGCGCGCGTGGGGGAGAACGCCGTCACCGACGCTTTCGATACGAAAATCCTGCCGAATGCGCATGGCGACTCGGGCGGCGTGCGCGGCGCCGCATGGCTCTGGGGCGCCGGCGAGGCCGACCAATGAGGTGCAGATTTGGAGGCCGCCGCAGCGCGCCTCGCGCGCAGCCTGCGTCGGCGCCGTTCCCTCCGGCCTCGCGCCGGTGTATGCGGAAGGAATCGCGGCGGCTGCGGCGAGCGTGAGGGGGAGTTTGCGATGGGCGCCGCCGGAGATCGGCAGAATCACGGGAAGAAGCCGTGCGCCCATTTGGCTTTTCTCGCCTCGGGCGCGCCGGAAGCCGAGGAGTCGCGCCAGCGCCTCATTGAAAAATACGGCGACTGCCCGCCTGAGGAGGCCGATTGCATCGTCGCGCTTGGGGGCGACGGCCTCATGCTTCGCACGCTGCATCGATTCATGGACGCCGGCAAGCCGATCTACGGCATGAATCGCGGCTCGGTCGGCTTTCTGATGAACCAGTATCGCGAGACGGGGCTGCGCAAGCGCATCGCCGAGGCCAAGCCTTCAATTATTCACCCCTTACTGATGCATGCCGTCAATGTGCGCGGCGACGAGTTCTCGGCGCACGCCATCAACGAGGTGTCGCTGTTGCGCCAGACCTCGCAGATCGCGAAGCTGCGCATTCTGGTCAACGGCCAGGAGCGTTTGCCAGAACTCGTCACCGACGGCGTGCTGGTGTCGACGCCCGCCGGCTCAACCGCCTACAATCTTTCCGCCAATGGTCCGATCCTGCCGCTGGATGCGCCGCTGATGGCCTTAACGCCGATCTCCGCCTTCCGACCGCGCCGCTGGCATGGCGCTCTGCTGCCCGACCTCGCAAAAGTGCGGATCGAGGTCCTCGAAGCGGCGAAGCGGCCCGTCTCCGTCGTCGCCGATCATGACGAATTCCGCGACCTTGCTTATGTGGACGTTGTGATGGACCACGCCACCAGTCTGATCCTGCTCCATGATGCGGGCCATTCGCTGGAAGAGCGAATCCTGCGCGAGCAGTTCGGATACTAAACCCAATGACTGAATCAGCGATCAAACCCTTTCGCCGCCACGTCTTCGTCTGCGTCAACACGCGCGACGGCCGATCCGCCTGCGAGGACCACGGCGCAAAGGAGGCGCTGGCGAAGGTGAAGGAAGCGCTCAAGGCGCTGCCCTTCGCCAAGCGCGACGGCGTGCGCCTGTCGCAGTCGGGCTGCCTCGGCCAGTGCGAGCATGGCCCCGTCGCGGTCGTCTATCCTGGCGGGAAATGGATCAGCTATGCGTCGGCCGACGAGCTGATCCGCTTCGTTCTGGAGGCGATCGAGGCGGAGGACTGATCAGCGGCCGGGCGGCCGACGGACCCAGCGGGGCGCGAATTCGCGGGTAGGATAGTTGATATATTCGGCCCGTTCGCCCTCGGGCGCGCGGGGGCCGGTTGCGTCGAGCCGCGTCATCTCGGCCTCGTAGCGCACGCGCCATTCTTCCGCCTCGGCGTCATCGGCGGTGATGCCATAATAATATTCGGCGCTCTCGATGAGACGAATGCGGCCCCAGGCGCGCTCGTCCGCCCAAGCCTCGACGGCCCTTAATTTTTCGAGCGCCCCCAGGGCGCCGCTGCGCACAGCCTCTGGCTTGGGGATATAGACGTCGCAACGCGCCGCCGCCTCGCCAAAGAGATCAGGCTGGTCGGCCGGAAACAGTCCCGGCTGGTCGTATGATTGCTTCGCAGCGCTGCTCGACATGGAGGAAATATAGCGCTGAGAGCTGCGCGGGTCTCGCGTCTTGGAGAGTTATCCCCTGTCAGGGAAGGCCTTGCGCCAGGCGTCGTCGATCTTCTCCATCTGCTCGATGGTGAAGGCCAGCACGTCGGCGACGGCGGCGAAATGGTTGATCTCATCGAGGGAGAGGGTGCGGCCCTTTCTTGACTTCAAATATTTGTCGAGCACCTGATAACCGCCGATGTGGAATTCCCAAACCTCTTTCGGGACCGGTCCGAAGGACTGCGCATCATTGATCAAAATGCGCTCATCGGCTTCGACATAGCGGGGCTTTTCGACGCTGTTGTCGCCGCGCCCATGATAGTCGCCAAGACCGCGACGCGGGAAGTCCTTCAGAAGATGCGCCTCGATCAGTTCGGTGCCCATGCGCGACAGCGTCTCGAAGTCCTCGCGTTTTTCCGCGAAGGGAATGCGGGGGAAATCTATGCGCAGAAATTCTGCGTAGCGGCGCCGGTAAGTCGGCGCGTGCAGGACTGCGTAAATGTATCCGAGAATTTCTTCGGCTTCGAAATGATGGCCATCATATCGAGCGTCGAGGAAGCTGCGGAAGGGGGGAGAGAAGTTTTCTATTCTGCGGGAATCTGAGCGTGTATATAATGGGAAACCATAGGTTATGTCATAGCGAGTAGCCGATTTATGCCGAAATGCGGAAGACACAATGATCGCAGATATTTCGTCCTTCGTGACGCGACTGGAAAGCAAGACGAAATTTTCGTCGTCAATTTCATCCATGAGCTTTCTGACGGTACGCCAAACGAGATGATCTTCGTAAAGAATTTTTCGTGAGTCAAAAGGTGAATAAGCGATTTCTCGAACAAAATCCGCGGTCTTTCGCGGGCTTTGTGAGAGAGCTTTCCATCCTCTTAAAATATCCCAGCCAGTTTTTTCTTCGACGTCAAATTCCTGATGAAGAGCTTTGGCGTCTCCTTTGGCCTTTCGGAATTTTTCGAAGCGAGCGATTAGCTCGCGACTTTCAAAGCTAATCGAGAACGCGTCATGAGCAGTCACGATTCCCGCGCCTCCAAGGGAATAGATTTCCGCGAGGGCCCATCCGCTTCCGTAGCTTTTTTCTAGCTCTTTATTTCGAAGAATAAAGTAAAAGTCTCGCTCGTTGAGCTCAAGTCTCTCAACCTTGGACGACTTGAGAGTTTGCTCGGCCCCGGCCTTATATTTTTCCAGCCTTTTCCCCCACCAGTCGCCGCGCCAAACCCCGCGTTCCAAGCCGGGCTTTTTGACGAAGATGCTGATCGCCACACCCTGCTCAATGTCGAAAATATTTTCGTCCTTCGAGCCGTCTGGCGCGACTTCCTTCTTCTTGGCGTTTCCGTGCAGGTCGATTACGTAAATTCGATCGAAGCTGCGCATCAGCGATTGGCGCATGCCGCGAAATGTCGGATTGTCGAGCCATGAATGATTGGTGATGATTCCGACGACGCCTTCATCGACTGCGTCCATTTTCAACTGCGCGAAGCGAATGAACTTCACGTAGTCGTCATTGAGCCACTTCGGATTGCGTTCACCGAGCGGGATGCGCGATGGTATAGGGCGCGATGAGATATTCGAAGCCGTAGATGTTCTTCAAAATGTGCTCGCGCACGATTGGGTCTGCCCGGCCCTTATCAGCGCCGCCGATATTGTCGAAGATGCGCTGAAAGACTTCGAGCAAGAACGTACCCGTGCCGCAGGCGAAATCGAGCACGGTGACGCGCTTCGAATCCGCCAGTCCCTCGCGGATGCCGAAACTGTCCTTCAAAATATCGTCCACCGCGCGGACGATGAAATTCACGATCGGCGGCGGCGTGTAATAGACGCCGCGGCTCTTGCGCATCTTGGCGTCGTAGGCCTTCAGATAATCTTCGTAGAAATAGATGAAGGGGTCGCGCTCGAAAAGCCGATGCTCTTCTTCATCCTGCGCGCGAACCTTGCGATTGATCGCCTTGCGGGTGCGGAAGGATAAGTCCTCGTGAATCGCGGGCAGATCGAGCCCGTTGACGATGGAGAGCACCTCTTCAACGACCCATCGCACCTCGCGATATTCGTCGCTATCGAGCACGGTCAAGAAGTCGACGAGTTCGCGGATCAGCCGGAAGGAGCCCGGAACGAACTCGCGTGCATTATGCAGCGTGACGCGTTCAGTATCGGCGTTGAGCTTCGCGAGAAACAGGCCATAGGCCAGCATCTGCGCGAAAGCGTCGGCGAAATCGGCGGTCGTCAGTTCGTGGAAGACTTGGTCGCGAAAAATCTGGAATAGGCCGAACAAACGGCCTTCTTGATGTTCTCGCTGCTGTCGTACCAGTTCTTCGCCTAAGAATTCGCGCAGCAGCTTGCTGCGCGTTGCGAGCGCCAGCGCCAATTGCTGAGCTCGGCCAATGCCCTCGGGTGCTTCGGAGAAGAACGCCGAGATAAGTTTGCCGACGGCCTCCGCGCGTTCCGGCGCGATACGAATTTTGCGGGCGTCGAGGTCGGTCGGGAAGGCGAGCGCTTCGCGCGCCTTCACATGCGCGCCATCGATCCATATCCACTGCAAATAGTCCGTAAGGATTATATTGGCCGAGAGTTCGCGATACCGCTTGATCTGGTCGGACTTGAGAATCTTGTCGAGATTGGTCCCGATTTCCTTCACCTCGACATAGCCGAGGATCATGCCGTGGCGCGAAACCTTGAAGTCTGGCGCGCCCTTGTCCTTCTCCCGCTTGGGTTCATGCTGGACCCGCAAGCCTGCGCGCGCATCCTTGGCGAATTGATTTAGCAGGGCTTCCAAGGCGGCGCGGCCCGTATGCTCGGTATGCTCCGCGAGGGGCGTTTCGCGCAGTTTCAAAAGATAGGTTTCAAAACGATCGATCATCGAGGCGCTTATGCGCGCCGCTCCGCGGGCCGTCAACGCGGCCCTCGCCACGCTGGCCGTTGAGCATGATAGAAGAGATCCGACGTCTCCCGGAACTAGCCCAGCTCGCATGCGCTCCTGTTTGATCCTTGAGTCCGACGCCAGCGATGAGGAATTCGCGGCGGCGCTCGATTGCGGCGCCGATGCGCTCCTGTTGCGGCTTGGCCCCTGCGCGGAAGACGCTGCGCGGCGCGGCGCCCGCGCGCGCGCCTGCGCGTTGATCAATGTGGCGCGAGGCAAGAGCGCGGCGCCGAAGTTCTTCGTGGAAGTGGCCCCTCTCGAGAGCGAGCTCATCGAAGCCGACCTCGACGCGCTGTTCGGTCCGGGACCGGACGGCGTCTTTCTTCCATCCTGCGACGGCGCCGCGAGCTTGCAGCGCTTGGCCGTGAAGCTCGCCGTGCGCGAGGCGCAAGCGGGCCTCGCCGACGGCGCGACCAGGATCGGTGCCTTCGCCGGAGGCGGGCCCGCCGCCGTGTTGGCGTTGCGTTCCCTCGCCGGCGCTTCGCCGCGTCTCGCGGCGCTGGCCTTCGACGAAGCTGGGTTGCGCGCGGCGCTGGGCCTCGCCTGCGGCGACGGCGCCGCCATCCAAATGGCGCGTGGAGCTGTCGTACTGGCGGCGGCCTCGGCCGGCGCTCCGGCGCTTGCTGCGCCTGTGCAAACCGGGGAGGAGAATGCCTATGCGGCGGCGCGCCGCGACGGTTTTCGGGGGGCGATGGCGCTTTTTCCCGGACAGATCGCGGCCATCCACGAGGTCTTCCCGGCGGGCGAGAATCGACAAAGACCGCAATCCTCGGCATAGACAGGACGATGAAAAAAGTCCGATTGGACGCGCTTGGCCGGGTCGCGGCGGCGGCGCTCGCCGGCGCAGCGCTTTTCCCTGAGCCGACGCAAGCGCAGCAACAGCCAGCGCGCCGTCCCCATCCGCCGCATGGCGCCGGCGAGGCGGCGGGACCCACCGCGCCGCCGACCGAAAGGCGATCCACGCTGCGGCTGAGCGCGACGCTTGCAGCCAATGACCAGCAGCCGGTCCGCTCGGGCCTCGTCTGGCGCGTCTTTGAGGAGAGCGCCCAGCCGGACGGATCGCACAAGCTTGTGGCGCAATCCGAGGAGGCGGTCCCGACGCTGCCGCTGCCGGATGGCTCCTATATCGTCCACGCCGCCTATGGCCTCGCCGGCGTCACGCGCCGCGTCGCCATAGAGGGCGGCAATGTGTCCGAGCGGATCGTTTTGAACGCCGGCGGGCTGAAGCTCATCGACAAGCTGGGCGACGCGCAAATTCCCGCGCAGCGGCTGTCAATTTCGATCTATGTGCCGGAACGCGGCAATTCCGAAGCGAAGCTCATTCTCGCCAACGCCAACGCCGATCAAGTGATCTGCCTCCCCGAGGGCGCCTATCACGTCGTCTCCACTTTGCTCGACACGGGGCAGGGCGCCCAGGGCGGGACGAACCAGACCAACTCCGTCGTTACGGCGGATTTGAAAATCCCGGCCGGAAAGCTGATCGAAGCGACCCTGCGCCATCGCGCGGCGACCATGACCTTGAAGCTCGTCAAGCAGCCGGGCGGCGAGGCGCTCGCCAATACCAGCTTCTCGGTGCTTACGCCCGGCGGCGACGTCATCCGCGAGATGATCGGCGCTTTCCCGTCGCTGGTTTTGGCCGAAGGCGAATATGTCGCTATCGCGCGCCATGAGGGCAAAACCTATCAGGGCACTTTCCGCGTGCAGTCGACCAAGGACTCGGACGTCGAAATTCTGATCCGCGATCAGCCGCGCAATCACGCGAACGACGAACTTCCACAATAAAAAAAGCCGCCCGGCGGACCGGGCGGCTTGCTTGGGATGCTCTTGAAAACTGCGTTCTAGAGGAGCGTGAAGGGAACGATCACGTCCATGTTGAACATGCCCTGGTTCGAGCTCAGGCCGCTGCGGCTGAAGAACGGCGTGGTGCCGTTGACGGTCGTGTCCCAACGCAGCTCCGGCCGGATGATCAGGCCGGTGATGTAGGGCAGTTTGGCCGGCAGTTCAGGCGTAATCGTCATACCGAGCGTGAAGGCGAGATAGCTCGTGCCGGAATAGGCTGGCCTGTTAGCATAAAGGCCCGTTCCCAGGTTCTGGCTGATGCAGGACGGACACCAGAAGCCGTGCGCCAGATTGACCGCGTCGAAATAGCCCGGATAGGCGCTGACGAAGAAGTTGTTGTTGTCACGGAAGAATTCGGCGCGCCCGTTGAGCTTGAAGATATCGTTGATCTTATAGGAGAAGTATTGCGCTATGCCAAAGGCGCGCGCGCCCATCGGATAGGCCGGCGCCGTGCCCCAGAATCCCGTGCCAGTAATGGCGTTGGCCGCGGCCCAAGCCTTCTGCGGCAGGCCGAAGGAGCTATTGTTCCAGCCGCTTTCCAGCATGAAGCTGATGTCGGTGATGAACGTCAGATCCTCGGTCGCCTTCCAGGTCGTCGTCAGGTTGTTAAACGAACGGATCGCCGTGTTGACGTCGCAGGCGCAGAGGCTAGGGGCGCCGAAACCGCCCTGGTTGAACGGCCAGCCCGCTGTCAGGACGTTTGGCCAACCGGTCGGGGTGAAGGGAAATCCGTTGGCGAATCCGACAGGCCAGCCGACGCCGAGCGGGTCGGTCTGCCTCTGGTTCTCGGGACCGGTATGGGTGATCGCCATAATGGTCAGATTGCCGTCGAGCAGGTTGAAGCCGAAACCGCCGTGGAAGGATGCAGCGGCGTTGTTGTCCCCAGGCCACCCGAGGCTCGTGTTCACGCCGCTGGTCACGCCCGTATAGACGTCGAGCCAGGGCTTGACGTGGGTGGTGACCATCGCGCCTGTGTGAATGAAGGGCCCGAAGTTGAAGATGTAGGAGTGGCTGTAGAACAGATTGTCTTTCGCCGGGATAACTTCCGCGCCGTTGTAGGTGACGAACATGCCCACCTTGAGGTCGACGCCGCCTTCGCTGATCGGGCTAATCCACGGAAAATGCGCCAGGACATTCGCCTCGATCGGTCCGATCTGTGTCCGTGAATTGATCGCATAATCAAGAATGCCGAGGTAGTGGTTGTAGCGCATGTCCTCGCCGATCATGCCCTGAAGCTTGAATCCGAAGTCATAGCCTTCGGCCTTCGGATCGAGCGGACGCTGCACGGTCAGGAGGGCGCCGTTGAAGGTCGGCCAGTTGGCGCGGTCCGTATAGAGGTGGCCCCAGTTCAGCTTGTTGAACGGCTGATTGAAATTGACGGCGACGCCGCCTTCGAGGTAGCCGTCGATGGTCAGCGTATCAATCCAGGCCGGCGTCGGCGCCACGGCCGGACCCTTGACGATCTTGCCTTTCTTGACGGGCTTAGCCGCAGGAGGAGGCGCGGGTTGATTCTCTTCGATGAGAGTCGGGTCGACCTCCATCAGCTTCGACTGAGCATGCGCAGCGCTCGTGACGCTGGTTGCTAGCGAGAGTGCAGCGACGGTCGAAAGATAGGGCCATTTCATTGCTGGGAACTCCGTCTGGGAGGCGAGATCCGATTGATATCACTCGCGAGCGAAGTTCCGTTCAAGCCCAACGTCCGCGCATCTGCTCAATCATTAAGCAAAAAAAGCCCTGACGAAAAATTGTTCTAATTAGTGTGGCGGCAATGTCACAATTTTTGATGGTTCCAGGGCGGTCAATGCTGATTTCAGCGCGCCTCTCGTCGTTAAAAAGGTGACAAATGTTCGCTTCTTGACGAATCACGATCGCTTCTGTCCAGAACGAGGCTTGCCTCGCTTCAAGCGCCGCCCTCTTTAGTAAGCGTGGCAATAGGCGGGCGGGCAGGGCGCGACGGCGCGGAACAGGAGAGAGCGACATGGCGGAAGAGGGGCGCAATCAACCCGAGGGCCCCGACTTCACGCAGGGAGTCGCTGCCGCCGAGGTGTCCGAAGGCCGCCCGTTGCTTGGCCATGTGGCCGGCGAGGACGCCGTGATGGCGCGACAGGGCGACGAGTTCTTCGTGATCGGCGCTCATTGCACGCATTATCATGGGCCCCTGGCCGATGGCCTCGTGGTCGGCGGCTCGATCCGGTGCCCCTGGCACCATGCCTGTTTCAGCTTGCGCAGCGGCCGCGCGTTGCGCGCGCCGGCGTTTGATCCGCTGCCGCGGTGGCGGGTCGAGCAGGTTGAGGGAAGGGTGTTTGCGCGCGAAAGGCTGCCGGATTCCGCGTCCGCACGGCGCAAGAGCGCCGCCGAGCCGCGCGGCGTCGTCATCGTCGGCGGCGGCGCCGCCGGCTTCGCGGCCGCGCAGATGCTAAGGGCGGAGGGCTATGACGGCGTTCTGGAGCTGATCAGCGCCGATTCCGCCGAGCCCTACGACCGGCCCAATCTCTCGAAGGATTATCTGGCCGGAACCGCGCAGGCGGACTGGCTGCCGTTGCGCGATCCAGCCTGGTATCGAGACAAAGGCGTCCAACTGCGTCTGGGACGTCGCGTCGAGTCGCTCGACCCGGCGGGCAAGCGGCTGACGCTCGCCGACGGGGCGACGCTGTCGTACGACGCGCTGCTGCTCGCCACGGGCGCATTCCCCACCAAGCTGCCGACGCCGGGAGCAGAACGGAGCCACGTTCATTATTTGCGCTCGCTCGCCGACGCCGACCGTCTCATCGCGGGCTGCGCCGGGGCGCGCCGCGTCGCCGTGATCGGCGCGAGCTTCATCGGCCTGGAGGTGGCGGCGTCGCTGCGCGCCCGCGGTCTCGATGTGCGCGTCATTGCGCCGGAGGAGGTGCCAATGGCGCGCATTCTCGGCCCCGAAATCGGCGCGCATGTGAGAAAGCTGCACGAGAGCCACGGCGTCATCTTTCATCTCGGGGACACAGCGACGGAAATCGGCGAACGCACGCTCCAATTGAAAAGCGGCGCGACTTTGGAGGCCGATCTCGTGGTCATCGGCGTCGGCGTCAAGCCGGATCTCTCGCTCGCCCAATCCGCAGGCCTTGCCGTGGACCGCGGCGTGCTCGTCGACGAATATCTGCAGACAAGCGCGCCCGATATTTACGCCGCCGGCGACATCGCCAGCTGGCCCGACACAATCTCCGGCGAGCGGATTCGCGTCGAGCATTGGGTGGTTGCGGAGCGTCAAGGCCAGACAGCCGCGCGCAATATACTCGGCCGCAAGGAAAAGTTCGACGCCGCGCCCTTCTTCTGGAGCCAGCATTACGACGAGACGATTTCCTATATCGGACACGCCGCGTCGTGGGACCGGCTGGAGATTTCAGGCGATCCGGCCGCTGCCGACTGCGCCGTTTCCTACTTCAAGGGCGACCGGCTGCTGGCCGTCGCGACCATCGGTCGCGACCTCGACAATCTGCGCGCCGAAGTCGCTTTTGAAGCGCGCATAGGCGCCGAGCCGCCGGAATCGATCGAATAGGGTTCTGGCTATTCGAAGCGTCCGGAGGCGTGGCTGAGCATGGTGTAAACCTTGCCGGCGTCGCCCGTCAGCAGGTCGAGCGCCTTCGAGCCGTCGTGATCGCCGCGGCTTGTCTCGATGAGCAGATCCTCGAAGTGCGTGACGTAGCGATCGGCGGTCGCGCGAAACGCCTGATCGCCGCGATAGCGGCGACGAATTTCCTCGAAGGTCTGATGGCCTTGCGCGGTGTAGAGACGGCGACCGAAAAGTCCGCCCTTCTCGCCGCGCTGATAGCGGCGCCATAGCTCCGCCACCGCGGCGTTGTCGACCATACGCGCAATGTCGAGCGTCAGGCTGTCGAGGGCGCCCGCCGTCGCCAGCGACCGCGCCGTGCGCGGCGGCTGCGGCGCGGCGTCGTCGAAGGAGGCGCGCGCAAGCAGGTTGCTCAGCCATCCGCCCTGCGGCTCGCGTGTCGGCTCTGCCTTGCGATTTTGTGCGCCGTGTGGCGCTGCGCGCTCGGCGCGCGTCGCCTGATCCAGGACCGTCTGACGGAGCGGAGGCGCGCTTTGTTCGGCGATGTCATAGACGCGGCCCGAGCGCGCCACGATATCGGTGAGCTCGTTCAGCGCCTTCACTTGATCGCCGACGACCTGCCGTAGCGCCGCCGCCTGCTCCGCGGTTTCGCGCGGAATCTCGGTCGCGCCGCGGCGCACCTCCTCGCGGGTCTCCTCGATCTCGCGGTGGATGTTGCGCGCGAGGCCGCGAATATCGTCAGTCGCGTCGTCGAATTTCGAGCGCGCGTCGCCGAACAGACGGGTGATCTCTTCATTGGCTTGTGAGAAGGCGGCGCGCAGCGCCTCCGAAGTCTGCTCGCGTTCGCCTTCCGCAGCGGCGCGCACCGCTGCAAAGCGCGTCTCGATCAAATCGGCGGTTCGCCTGGAGGTTTCGCTCAGCTCTCCTCCAAGGTCGCGCGACCGCGTCTCGATAGAGCGGAACGAGCGGTCCATCAGTTCGCCGAACTGTGTCATGGCGCTTTCGAATTCGGCGCGCCGGCCTTCGATGAGCGTCACCAGCTCCTCGAGCGAGCGGCGGCGGGCGGCCATCACGGCGTCGAGCGCCTCCTGGCTTTGCGCCAGTTTTTCCGCGCTCTGCGCCAGCGTGTGCTGTCTCTCGTCGAGCGCCGCGACGATGGCGTTGGCGTCCTGCATCGTGCCGCCAGCGACGGCGCTGATATGTTCAACTTGCGTCGAGGCTTCGTTGAGCGCGCCGTGGAACTCGGCGAGACGCTTGCCAAGTTCGTGTTCGAGCGTGACCAGATTCCCGCCGGTCTGGTCGATGACCGCATGAAGCGAGGCATTTGTCTCGCCGAGCGTGTCGAGCAGGGTCGGCAGCTCGGTGCGAATCCTTTCGTTTGTCTCCAGCAGAGCCGCAATCGAGGTCTGCGCGCTGGTCTCCAGCGTCAACGCCAGCGCCTCGCGGGAGGCGTCCAGCGCATTCGTCAGCTCGTCGCGCTTGACGCCGAGGCGTGAGACAAGGGCGGCGCTGCTATTTTCAACGGCGGTCGTCACCAAATCGCCGATCGCCGTCAATTCTTGGGCGACGGCTCCGCCGCGGGCGTCGAGCACCGACTGCATTTGCGTGAGGCGGGCGTCCAGCGCGCCGCTGATCTCTGCGACGCGTTCGACGAGCGACTGACCGAGATCGCCGGTGCGCGCATGAAGCGTCGTGTCGAATTCCCGCCGCGCCACTGCCAGAACGTCTTTGATGTCCTGCAGGCGGGCGCCGATCGTGTCCACGACCAGTCGGCCTCCCTCGTCGATCTCGGAAGAAACGGCGCCGAGTCGGCTGATCACATTGTTCTCGAGCAGCGCGATGCGGCCGTCGAGGGTCGTTTCCAGCTCCTTCGCGTGTCCCCCCAGCGCTTCGTTGATTTCCTCTGTTCTGGAGGCGATCGTATGGGCGAGTTCGCTCGAGCGCGACAGCAGCACCCAGTCGACGTCTTTGATCTTTGCGTCGAGCGTTTGCATGACTTGGCGCCCGCCGTCTTCCATCACCCGCGCGACTTCAGCCGCGTGTTTGGAGAGCGCCTCCTGCAGCATCTGGCCGCCGACGCCCAGGCCCGCGTCAACGCGGCCGACCAGTTCGTCGATGCGGTCCGCCGCCTCCATTGTTCTGGCGTTGGCGACGTGCTCGAAGGCTTCAATCTTGTTCGACATCGTCGACGCGATGTCGATCGCGCGCGCGCCGAGCTTTTCGACCAGATGGCCGCCTTTGCTCTCGATCGCGCCGTCGATTTCGGCCAGTCTCGCGTCGATCTCATCGGCGAAATGGCGAGAATTGTCGCCGATCCGGGCGTTGTAATGCTCGACTTGCGCCGAGAGCCTTTCGACGAGCGCGCCGCCTTGCATGCGGATGGTCTCGTCGAGCGACTGCAGCCGGTCGTCAATCCGATGCGTAATCTCTTGCGCCTGCGTGTCGAGTCGGGCGGCCGCGTCCATCGTCCGCGTCGTCAGATTGTCGACAAGCAGCGTTCCCTTGCCGCCGATCACATCCTCGACGACAGCGAAGCGCTGTGTGAGTTCGGCGCTGAGGCGTTCGGCATGCGCACCGACCCGGTCGGCGAGTTCGCCGCCGTCGCGAAGCAGCGCATTCTCAAATTGGGTGAGTTGTTCGCCGAGCGTCACCGCGATGCGCTCGCCATGGTCGGCCAGGGAGGCCACGACGTCTTTGCTTTCGGACAGGACGGCGTTCTCGAAGGCGCCAAACCGATCGTTCACCAATTCATGCAGCCGCTCGCCCTGCGTGGCGATCGCCAGAACGGCGTCGCTCGCCGTATTGGCGAAGCGCTCATGCATCGTCGCGGCGTTTTCGGCGAGAGCCGAGGAGGCGTCGGCGACGCTTTGGCGAAGCTTGTCGCGCAACGCCGCGCCGTGCGTCTCGAATTCCTGCAGCGCGAGTTCGCGCGTCGTCTCCATCGTTTTGGCGACGAGCATTCCCGCCGTCTCGAGCGCGTTGAGCCGCTCGCCGAGCAGTTCGTCGACGCGCGTCGCATGTTCGCCGACGACCGACGCAACGCTTTCACTATGGCGCCTGACGGCCTCTTCGAAGGCGCCGAGCTTCTCGGCGATGTCGATTTGGGCGCCGTCGGCGCGCGCCGCCAGGCGCTGCGCGATCTCGCCGCCCTGGCGCACAAGCACGTTTTCGATCGCTTCGAGACTCTGCGCGACAGCGTCGCTGACCTGTCCGCTGTTGCGAGCGACGCTGTCTTCGAAGGCGGCGAGCTTGTCGCCAAGTTCTGCGGCGGCGCGCTCGGTGCGGGCCGCGACTCGGGCCGCCAAATCTTCGCCCTGACGCGCGACGACGTCTTCGAATGTCGATACGCCCTGCGAAAAGGCCGCCGTTGCGCGTTCGCCGTGCTCGCTGACGCGCTGGGTGATTTCTTCGCTGTGACGCTCGACGGCCTCTCCGAAGGCGGCGAGCTGCGCGGAGAGGGTCGATGCGGCGCGTTCACCGCGCTCGCCGACGCGCTCGGCAACCTCGTCGCCGTGACGGATAATGGCGTTTTCAAAGGCGGTGAGTTGCGCCGAGAGCGTCGATGTTGCGCGTTCGCCTTGGTCGCCTACACGCTGCGCGATCTGTTCTCCGTGGCGCGCGACGGCGTCTTCAAACGAAGCCAGCTGAGCCGCGAGCGTTGACGTCGCCCGCTCGCTCTGTTCGCTCACCCGAAGGGCGATGTCGTCGCTATGGCGAACGACTGTCTCTTCGAAAGCGGCGAGCTGCGACGTCAGCGTCGATGTCGCGCGCTCGCCATGTTCGCTGACGCGCTGGGCGACTTCCCCGCTGTGGCGGGCGACCGTGTCCTCAAAGGCGGCGAGCTGGGTTGCAATGGTCGACGTCGCGCGTCCGCCATGTTCGCTCACCCGCGTCGCGACGTCGTCGCTGTGCTGCGTGACCGCTTCCTCAAATGCGGCGAGTTGAGCCGACAATGTCGCCGTCGCGCGCTCGTTCTGTTCGCTGACCCGTTCGGCGATTTCGCCGCTGCGGCTATTGACCGACTCTTCGAATGCGGCGAGCTGCGTGGCGAGCGCCGATGTGGCGCGCTCGCTGTGGTCGCCGACGCTCTGCGCAAGTTCCTCGCTGCGCAGCGCAACCGCCGTCTCAAAGGCGGCGAGCTGCGTCGCGACGGTCGTCGCGGCTCGCTCGCTGTGTTCGGCGACGCGCGAGACGACTTCCTCTCCGTGGCGCGCGAATGTGTCTTCAAAGGCGGCAAGACCGTCCGAAATGACGGAGCTGACACGGTTGCCATGTTCAGCGACGCGCATGGCCGCTTCCGTGCTGTTGCGCACCACGGCGTCTTCGAAGGCGGCAAGCCGCTCGGCGAGAGTGGTCTCGATCTGCAGCCCTCGTTCGGCGATCCGTTCCGCCACTTCGCCGCCGCGGCCGAGCACGGTCTGTTCGAAGGCCTGGAAGTTGTCGGCGAGCGTTTCATTGACTCGATCGCCATGCTCCCCGATCGCGGACACCGCTTCGCTGGCGGCGGCGACGAAACGCGCCTGCACGGCGTCGACCTGTTCGACGAGCGCCGTTGAGCTCTGGTTCAAGCTGGACGAGATTGCGTCATGCAGCGCCTGTCCGCGCAATTGAAATTCGTTCTGCGCCTTCTGATGCGTGTCTTCGAGCAGGCCGACGATTCGGGTTTCCGCGGTTTCGAATGTCGCCCTGGCGTTTTCGACATGTTCGGCGACGCGGGTCGTAAGCCGCTCCTGAGTCTCGGCGAGCGAGCGCTCAAAGGCTCCTCCCTGCGTCTCGATTGTTTCGCGAAGTGCGCCGCCGGTCTCCGTGAGCTGCGCGACGATCCGCTCCCCCTGGCCGCCGATCGCCTCGGAAAAACTCACGCCGAGCTCTTCGAACCGTCCGAGCACATCTGCGCCGCGCGCGCCGAAATCGCTGGCGATCGCTTCGCTCGCGGCTTCCAGCTTGCGGCCAACTTCCTCGACTCCATCGGCGAAACGGCGGCTGACGTCGTCGCTCGCGCCGGTCACTTTCTGAGCGACTTCGTCGCCGGTCTGGGTCAGGGCGATCAGCACTCTTTCGCCGTGACTGGCCAAGGTCGATTCAAAGGCGTCGCCCGCTTCGTCAAGCGCGAGCCGGATCTCCTCGCCCTTGGAGCCGAGCGAGGAGGTGACGCGCGCTCCCGCCTGGCTCACCGCTTCGGCGAGATGGACCGAGGTCGTGGCGAGTTCTTGAGACAGCGTCTCGCGCGCGCCAAAGAGCGCGGTGCGGGCGTTGTCGGCGTTGACGACGATCGCTTCGCGTTCGCGCGTCAGCTCGTCGATGAGAAGCCGAATGCGCCGTTCATTCTCCGTGTAGGAGCGTTCGAGGTTAGTGACCTCGGTGCGCACGATCACTTCCAGTTCGCCAGCCCTTGCCAGCGCGCGTTCAATGCCGTCTCCCATGGAGGCGGCTTCGCGTCGGATCGCTTGAGAGAGCGAGACCACCTGTTCGGTGGCGACCGTTTCCGGCTCGATGAGCCGAATGGCCACTTCGGTCATGGAGTTGGCGATGAGCCGCATCTCATGGGCGCGGCGCGCCATCAGTCCGGTGAGGAAGAGGAAGACGAGAGGCGCGATCAGCGCTGCGAGCGTCAAAACCGGCTTCGGCGCGAGCATCGAGCCGTCAAAGTCAAGGATTTCGCCTTGATGGAAATAAACATACAGGGCCCAGCAGCCCGCCCACAGCCCCATGGAGGCGAAGGTGAGCGCCATAATCGAGCGGTTGGGCTTGATCTGCAGCGCTTGCCGCAACTCGCCGACCGTGCGGCGGTCGTCGTTCGCCGGCGCAAGGGCCGGCGCCATCGCTCCGGGCTGTGGTTGAACACGGTTCTGCGGCTCGCCGTAAGCCGAGGCGGGCCTTCTCGGGTCCGCGGCGTGCGCTTCCGCTCTCCGGCTCTGGGCCGGGCCGGACCGGTTGTTCGCCTCATCCGCAGCGCCTGCGGCGTCCGGCGGCGCGCCGATATCGAGCGCCTCCTCGATCGCCGTCAGAGCGGCGGACGCCGCGTCCTGGATCTTTCCCGATGTCGCCATTCGCCCTCTCCAGCCGGCGCAGACGCGTCGCCCGGCCCGATCTCACGGCCCGCCGCTCAGCGACCGCCAGTGAATAAAGATTAACCAAACTTTACAGCCCATCCCTGGCAATTGAAACATCCGGCGGGGCCGTATCGGGAAACTTCGTTAACGCGCCCTTCAGGATCGACGCGCAAGTCTCCACTCTGGGCGCCGCTTTTGGCAGGCCTTTCCGCGGGGCTGCAAAACGAACCGCTTTGCGATAGATATCAAGGGGAACAGGAATGGGGATGGCGAAACTGGCGGACTCCACGTTTCTAAATTGTGAAGCTCAACCGCAGCCGTTTTCCGAGGCCGACGCGGAGTCGCCGATCGACCTCGTCCATCTCTCCCGACAGACCTTCGGCGATCATGATCTCGAACGGGAGCTGCTGGGACTTTTCGACGCACAGGCGGCGCAATTTGCGAAACGCTTGCGCGCGCCCGCCGCGCGGGGCGACGCCGATTGGCGCATCGGGCTTGCGCATACCATCAAAGGGTCGGCGCGGGCGATCGGCGCCTTCGAGGTGGGGCGGGCGGCGGAGGCGTACGAACAGGCGCTGCGCGGCGCGGATGCGAGCGCCGCCGAGAAGTCCGAGATCCTCGGGGCCGCCATCGGACGTGCGCGCGGCGCCATCGCCCTATTGCTGGGCGGCGCGGCTCAGAACGGCCCCACTGGGAAATATTTCAGATAAAGCTCGGCGAAAACGCCGCGCTGGGCGAGGCGCGAGAGCGCGTAGTCGAGCGCCCGGCGCAGCGGCGCATTGCCTTTTTTCACGGCGATGCCGACGCCTTCGCCGAAATATTTCGGATCGGTGAAGGGGCCATCCCGAAAGACGCAGCAGCCGGCCGCTTCGGCGCCGTTCAGCCAATAGGAAAGGGCGATCGCGTCGCCGAACGTCGCCTGAACGCGGCCGTTCTTGAGCGCGTTACGGGCCAGGGCGGGCGTTTCGAACGTCACCAAGGTCGAGCGCGGATAGAAGGCTTGCAGAAACGCCTCGTGTCGCGAGCCCGCGACAACCGCGATCGGACGATCGGCGAGCGCGGCGGGAGAAGCCGACGTCAGGGTCGTATCGGCCTGCATGGCGAACCGGCCGGGCGTCAGCATGTAAGGTCCCGAAAAATCGACCTGTTTTCGAGTTTCGTCGTTGATCGCGAGCGAAGCGATGATGGCGTCTCCGCTATTGTCGTTGAGCGCGGGAACGAGCAGATCCCACCGCCGCCGCTGGATCGTGCAGGGCGTGTCGAGTTCGACGCAGATCGCCCTGGCCAGATCGATATTGAAACCCGCGACCTGCCCATCCGAAAGCAGGAAATTGAATGGCGGATAGTCGTCCTCGGTCAGAAAGCGGATCTGGCGCAGTCCGGAGACGTCCGGCTTTTCCGGCGTGCGGTTGGGGTCCCAAAATGAGGGCGCGCTCGCGGCCGGCGGCGTCGACGTGGGGGGCGCCGGCGCGGGCGGCGCGCCGTCAGCCGCCGCAGCCGTGAAGCCGAACGTCAGGAACAGCGCGGCGAGCGCCGCACGAATGGAGGCGAGAAGACCGGTTCGGCGCGGCTGAGTGAGACGGCGCATAAAAGGATTGCTTGGCCTTTGCTGGAGGTCGATAATTGCGCGCAGGCTGCTTGCGCTTGCCGGATTTATTGCATGAATTTTGTGCCGATCGATAGTGTTGCTTCCTCTGCTTCGCAGATCAAGGACGAACTTCCTCTCCAGCCTTTCAGTCGCCGGGCGTTCGCTGACTCCTCGGCCGTTCGCCGTCCGTCGCCATCGCGTGCGACCGCGTCGAGATCGATTCCTGTCGAAATCGCCTTTCTTTCGGCGCACGGCGTGCCGGAGCAAGTGCTGCAATTCGCCGCAGCGACGGCGCGCCGCCAGGGCGTTTGCGCCGACGAAGCGCTGCTCGCCGAAGGGCTGGTCTGTGAGGATGTCTTTTATCGGGCGCTGGCGAAGCATCTCAACGTCGAGTTCATCGACAGTCCTGTCGACGTCTCCGCGTCAGGCGTTGCGGCGGCCGAATGCGGCTACGCGCGGATCCGGGACCCGTCGAGCGGGTATCTTTGGCTGTTCGCGCCGAGCGGCAGTGGCGTCTTTCGATTGATGAGCGCGCGGCGTGCGGCAAGCGGACGGCCGCTTTTCGCGATCACCACTCGAACGCGGTTTTTGGAGGCGGTGCGCCGCGCCGATCCCGCCAGCGTCGCCCGTAACGCGGCCTTTCTCGTCGAGCGAGTCGATCGGGACTTATGCGCGCGCGGCGGCTTGCGGCGCGGACAAGTGGGACTGCTGCTCGTCGCGCTGATCGGATTGGCGGCGAGCCTCTACGCTCCCTTCTTCTCTTTACGCCTTGCATCGGCTTTGCTCCTTGCAAGCGCCTTCTTTTGCGGCGTGTTTTTGAGGCTTTTCGCCTGCGTGGCGAGCCTTCAACGCTGCGCAGACGCCGAACCGCTCGAAAGCGAGGCGCAACTGCCGATTTACACGATCGTGCTTGCGCTCTACCAAGAAGCCGCCGTGGCGCGTCAGCTCGCTCGAGCGATCGACCGTTTCGACTATCCGAGAGCCAAGCTCGACGTAAAATTCGTTATTGAAGCCGATGATGAGCCAACGGCTGCGGCGTTGCGGTCGCATCCGCCGCATGCGCCGCATGAGATCGTGATTGCGCCCGAGGGCGCTCCGCGCACCAAGCCACGCGCGCTGAACGTCGCCATGCCGCTCGCCCGGGGATCGCTCGTCGCGGTGTTCGACGCGGAAGATTTGCCCGAGCCACGCCAATTGCGCCGAGCGGCGACGCTCTTCGCCGCCGCGCCGCCGAGCGTCGCTTGTCTGCAGGCGAGCCTTGTCATCGACAACGGCGGCCTGAATTGGATGACGGCGATGTTCGCCCTTGAATATGCGGCGCTTTTTGACGTCTACAACAAGGGCCTCGCAGCGATGGGAATGCCGCTCTTCCTTGGCGGCACGTCAAATCATTTTCGCATCGAGGCTCTGCGCGACATCGGCTTCTGGGACGCCTTCAACGTCACCGAAGATGCGGATCTCGGCCTGCGGCTCGCGCGCGCGGGCTTTGAGGTGCGGACATTCGCCTCGCAAACTTTCGAAGAGGCGCCGGCCGCCTTTGGCGCCCTGGTGAGACAGCGCACGCGTTGGTTTAAAGGCTGGATGCAGACATTCATCGTGCATTGCCGTCGGCCTATGCGGCTTTTCGTCGATCTCGGTTCCCGGCGCGCGATCGCGGTGCTCGCAATGTTCGCCAGCGGATTGTTTGGTCCTTTGCTCGGCCCGTTCCTGGCGGCGCGTATGACCTATGACGCGATTTTTGGGGCGCTATTGGCGCCGGTCGCGCCATTTGAAATCGCCTTGAGCACGCTGTGGTGCTGTCTGGCGATCGCCGGAGCGATCTCGCTGATCTTGCCGCTCGCCATGGGAATGCGCCGGCGCGGCCTGACGCGGTTTCGCCGCGCGCTTCTCCATCTGCCGCTGTGGCTGATGATGCTGAGCATCGCGGCGTGGCGCGCCCTTTATGAACTCTGGCGGCGGCCCTTCCATTGGGAAAAGACCGAGCATGGGCTGACCATGCGCGGCGTTGTCGAAGCGGAAAAAGACGTCTGCCCATTCGTCTCAAGAGAAGAGCCACTGTTTGATCAGGAAGCCGGCGCTTAGCGCCTTGCCGTAATGTTCGTGCAGCGCGACATGGCTCATGCCGGCGCGCGGCAGATCCGATTTCTTCAAGCGCTTGAAGAAGGGAATGAGCACGTCTTCGAAATTCGTCACCGTGTATTTTCCGCCGTGGCGATCGGCGACGCGCTCAGCGACATTGGCGAACAGCAGCGCCAGCGCCTTGAACAAGGCCGGGTGCGTGATCTGCTCATCGGCGTTGTGCAAACCCAGGCCGTGCCGGCAGGCGCGTAAATAGGCGTTGAGCACCGCGTAAACTTCCTCGGCCCGCGCGTCGACGAATGCGCCCTTGATCGAGCGCAGCGCGGCGTTGAAGGTGACGCGCGAAATCGTGCCCTTGCGCCGTTCCGCCGGACTGAGCAGGTCCTTGAGCGCGCTGTCGTCGCGTGTGTGAAAAAGATCGAAGACGTCGTGCAGCAGCGCGTCGGCTTTCGTCTCGACTTCCGAGAGGCGGCGGATGTCGAGCAACAGTTCATTGGGCACCGGCCGCTGCTTGGTGTTGATGTCCATGAACAGCCGGCATTCTTCCGAACGCTTCAGCCTATTGTAGATCACCACCGGCACGTCGACCGCATGCTTCGCCAGCTTGAAGCCGAAAATGCGATGTTGCCCGTCGATGATCAGGAAGGCGCGGGGGTCCTGCCGGAATGTCAGAGCTCCCGCGGCGCGGTCATAATGCATATGCGCGCGCGACTGCGCCGACAGAACCACGGCGCCGGGAACCGTGCCGAACCCGGCGTCGATATATTTGGCGATCGACTTCGCGCGCTTTGGATCGAGCAGGCGCTGGAAGCCTTCCTCCGGATTTTCGACCCGCGGTTCGACCGTGCAGGTTTCGGCGAGCAGGCTGCTCGGCAGCACCAGAGCGTAAAAGCGGTGCTTGCCCTGGGAGACGAGTTGCGCCGGCGCGCTGATCGACGTTTTGCCGGCGGCGGAAGCGGAGGAGCGATATTCGGCCCCTTCGTCCGCCAAGGGGGCGGACTCAGCGAGGTCGCTATGCGTGTCCCGATCCATGTTCTGATCCCTCGGAAGCGTGAACTTTCAGCGTTCACGACAGCTGACTCGACGAATCGACCGGCACTCGGACGAAGACGCTAAGCGGGAAAAGGTTTGGGGGCAAGATGGGTTGGACGAGGGAGGTGGGTCATTAATGTGATTCCCGCTGAGAATCACCCACGCTTGACGGGATCAAAAATGATATGCGCCACCGTTATTCGGCCCGGCGCTCTGATCAACTCGAACGATCCGCCATGAATTTCTGCGATTCGACTGACGATCTTTAACCCAAGGCCAAGTCCGTGAGACGAATCTGCGGACGGCTCCGAAGTTTGATTGGACTCGGAATTATTCCCCTCGACACAGACCCGAAATTCAGCGCCTGGGCCGGCTTCGACCGTTATCCTTGCGCCAGCGCCGGAATGCCGGATTGCGTTCTCGACGAGGTTTCGCAGCGCGTTCTCGACCAGCGTTGGGCGTCCGTGGAATGACGTCCCGCCTTTGTCGACCAGTTCGATGGTGTTTCCCGCGACATACACGAGAGGCGCCAATGCGCTGACGACGCCTTCCGCCATGTCGCCGGGGTTTATGAGTTCGGTCGGAATGAGTTCAGCGCCATCCAAACGCGCCAACGTGGTTAGCTGCTCGACCAGCTGATTGAGCGCCTCCAAGTCTTGCTCCACTTTCCTCGCCCTGAAGTCGGAAATTTTCTCCAGTTCGAGGCGCGCAATGGCAAGAGGCGTTCGCACCTCATGCGAGATCGCGGAGGTCAACAGCTTTTGAGCGCGCACCAGTTCGCGCATTCTGTCGAAGGCTGAATTGATTGCTTTCGTGAACTGAGCAATCTCCCGCGGCATGCCTTGTGTAGGAACGCGCGCACCCGAGGCGAGCGGATTGATGTTTGACACAAGAGTCGCCGCGCGCCGGACGGGTTCGAGCGCTTGCATAAGGGATAGCGTCGTCGCGCCGAGCACGACCACAAGCATCAAGCTCATGGGTATGATCATGTGGTCGACCACCTCATGCGCCAGCACAGAGGTCATTACGCTTTCCTCATCGCCAATGATCGCTACTTCAATGAGGACGGGCTCAGCCTTGCGCTCGACGACGAGGCCGCCAGCGACGTTCAGCGGCTTCCCTGGCGCGATCTGCTTCATCCAGAAGCTCGGCGGATCAAGGTTGAGCGGCAAGAAATGTTCAGCGCATTCGGCGTCGCAGTTTGAAAACAGAACGGTTCCGTTTCCGGTGCGGATGCGTGCGAAGTAGTGCTTATCGCCGCGCGCATAGCGCGCGCGCAACTCGGTCGGAAGCACGAAGGCCACGTCGTTTTCGTGTCGCAGGACTCCGCGCCCCAGAGCGTGGGCCTCTCGTTCGATCGCCAGCTGTCCGAGCTGCTGATCGTCTGACCAGTATTCTGCGAAAACACTGATGAACTGGGCCAGCATCGCCACGGCCGAGAAGAAGAAAATGCGTCGAACGACGACCGCGATGAGCGACAGCGCGTTGTGCGTCACCAATTGACCTCGCGCAGCAGATAACCGACGCCTCGAATCGTCTCGAGCGAAACGCCGGTCATATTCGGCTCGAGTTTCTTGCGCAGACGCGAAATCGCCAGTTCGACGGCGTTGCTTGAGAGCTCGTCGCCGAACTCCGACAATGCGTGCTCGAGTTTGCGCTTCTGAACGACCCGGCCGACGTCTCGCATCAGTATTTCCAGGACGGTCCGCTCGCGCGGAGCCAATTTCAGTTCGACGTTCCCGCAGGTCGTGATGCCTATCGCGACGTCGAGTTTCAGTCGAGCGGCCGTGAGCGTCGGCGTCAGCGTGTCTGGGGCGCGTCGCAGCAACGCGCGGCACCTGGCCAAGAATTCTCCATGATTGAAAGGTTTGATGAGATAGTCATCCGCGCCCGCATCCAGCCCAGCGATGCGGTCATCGATCGCCACACGCGCGGTCAGCACGAGAATGGGCGTCTTGACGCCGGCGCGGCGCGTGGCGCGAACCAAATCGAGGCCGTCGCCGTCGGGCAGACCAAGATCGATCAGCAGAAGATCATAAGGCGTCGTCGTGATGAGTTCGTTGGCCTCATCCACGGTTCCTACCGCGTCGATGCTCCAACCGACGGCGTGAACCGCTTCGATCAAAAGCTCCCTCAGACGAGGGGTATCTTCCACGAGCAGCAGCCTCATGCGCGCTTACGCCCCGTGACCATCGACCAGACAAGATTCTCTTTATGCCGCCAACTCTCGTACAGCGCCGCGGCTGCGTGCAAGCCGGCCAGGACGAGGATAGCGTTGGCGAGCCCCTCGTGCAGCCTCTCGAGGCCATCGCTGCCGAAATAGGCGTCGAGCGTCAACATCCATCCGGTTATCGACACCGCGCCGAGAAGGCCCATCAGCGCCAGCATCATAACGGCTCCAGCCGGATTGTGGCCGATAAATCGTGGCTCTTCTCCGCGCGAAAGCTCTTTGAGATAGCGCGCGATCGATGCAGGACTTGGCGCGAAATCCCTGAAGCGGGCGTGGCGCGCGCCGACAAAGCCCCACACCAGACGCACAGCCAACGCGGTGGCAACGCCATATCCGACCAACCGATGAGCGCCCGCGCCATCCTCGAGCACAAATAGGTCCAGCACGCAGCCGGCAACGACGGTCCAGTGGAACAGTCGCACGACTGGGTCCCAGACGCGCAGGTCACCGCCGGAAGCAAAACCCGCCTCCGGCTTCGAGGCGAACAGAGCCATTTTAGCCTCCGATATTCGCCTTCACGACATCCCCGCTGACGGGGTTGAAATACACTTCCGCTTTCTTGCCGTCCTTGGTGTAGCCGTAAATCTCATAACAGTTGCCGGACACTTTGAACGTCTTGATCCGCTCGTAGCCGAGCGCCGCGACCTTGGCCTTCATGGCGCCTTCCGGCATCCATTTGTCCGCAGGTTCTGCGGTGCAGTTGGGAGCGGCCTGAGCGAGCGACGGGATCAACAGCGTCGTGGCGAGAGCAAAGGAAAGTGCGATGATGCGCATGATCTGCCTCCTATTCACCGGGTCGTATCGGCCGGTGAATAAGAGTTCGCACGGCGTTGCTGTCGGTTCGCTGTCAACCGGGGCAATTTGTCCGAACCAACTCTTTCCATGCTGTCGTCAGCTACGCAGACCAGGCGCCTCATGGCCCGTGCGCGCCACATATTCGGTGTAGCCGCCGCCATAAACATGAACGCCGTCGGGCGTCAGTTCCAGCACACGATTGGATAGCGCGGCCAGGAAGCGCCGGTCGTGCGAGACGAACAGCATGGCGCCCTCATATTGCGACAGCGCCGTGATGAGCATCTCCTTGGTCGCCAGATCCAGATGGTTCGTAGGTTCGTCCAGCACGAGAAAGTTCGGCGGGTCGTAAAGCATTTTCGCCATGACAAGTCGCGCTTTCTCGCCGCCAGATAATACCCGGCATTTCTTCTCCACATCGTCGCCGGAGAAGCCGAAGCAGCCGGCCAACGTGCGCAGTGAGCCTTGCCCTGCCTGAGGGAACGAGTCCTCCAGCGACTGGAACACGGTGCGCTCGCCGTCCAGCAACTCCATGGCGTGTTGCGCAAAATAGCCCATTTTCACGCTGCCGCCCTGGGCGACGGCGCCGTCGTCCGGCAGCGAGGAGCCCGCCACCAATTTCAGCAGCGTGGACTTGCCTGCGCCGTTGACGCCCATGACACACCACCGCTCATTGCGGCGCACTTGAAAGTTCAGTCCCTCGTAAATTCTCCGGGCGCCGTAGCTCTTGTGCACGTTCTTCAGGGTGATCACGTCGTCGCCGGAGCGCGGCGCCGGCGGAAATTCGAACAAAACCGTCTGACGGCGCTTGGGCGGCTCGACTCTGTCGATCTTCTCGAGCTTCTTCACGCGGCTCTGCACTTGCGCGGCGTGCGATGCGCGCGCCTTGAACCGCTCGATAAATTTGATTTCCTTGGCGAGCATTGCCTGCTGACGCTCAAACTGCGCCTGCGCCTGCTTTTCGCTCTGCGCGCGTTGTTGCTCGTAGAAAACGTAATTGCCTGAATAGGTCGTCAACGCGCCGCCGTCGATTTCCACCACCTTGGTGACGATGCGGTTCATGAACTCGCGATCATGCGACGTCATCAGCAGCACGCCCTCATAGGCTTTGAGGAATTCCTCCAGCCAGATGAGGCTTTCCAAGTCGAGATGGTTGCTCGGCTCATCGAGAAGCATGGCGTCGGGGCGCATGATGAGGATGCGGGCGAGCGCCACGCGCATTTTCCAACCGCCCGACAGGGCGCCGACGTCGCCGTCCATCATCTCCTGAGTGAAACTCAGGCCCGCGAGGATTTCGCGCGCGCGGCCTTCCAGGGCGTAGCCGTCCAGTTCCTCGAAGCGTCCCTGCACCTCGCCGTAACGCTCGATGATTTCTTCCATGTCGCCCGCCCGGTCAGGATCGACCATGGCGTCCTCCAGCTGCTTCAGCTCGGACGCCACCGCGCTGACCGGACCCGCGCCGTCCATCACTTCGGACACGGCGCTGCGGCCCGACATCTCGCCGACGTCCTGGTTGAAGTAGCCGATGGTCACGCCCCGATCGACCGCCACCTGGCCCTCGTCGGGATGCTCCTGTCCCGAAATCATCCGGAAGAGCGTCGTCTTGCCGGCTCCGTTGGGACCGACGAGGCCGACCCTCTCGCCCCTAAGGAGCGTCGCGGAGGCCTCGATGAAGAGGATCTGGTGACCGTTCTGTTTGCTAATGTTTTCGAGACGAATCATGGTGCAGGGGACCGGGGAGGGAAAGTTTGGGTAGCCATTAGGCCATGCGACGCGCCAGCGGAAGAGCATTGCGCACCGCACGCCGGGAACCACGAGGCGAGGGCGGCGCCGCTTACTCGCGGAGCGATCTAGTCGCTTGTGCGAGAGGACCAGGTCGCATGCGAGACGCCGTCGAGGGCGGCGAGCGCCTCGACCACGGCGTCAAGCTGTTCGCCGGTTGCGCTTGACGTCGCGAGCGTCGCGACGATCTCGACGTCGTCTTCGCGTTCGTTCTCAGCAATGTCCTGGATCGGATAAGAGGCGGCTTCGAGCCGCTCGATCAAAGTGTCGCGAATGGCGTCGCGTCGGGCGCCGCTCGCCGTGACGCGGACTTCATAAATTGCTTCCGTCGCGGTTTCGTCGATCGGCGAACGTTCGATCAGACGGACGAGCGGTCGAAGAAGCGTGTTGCCAGCGAGCACGAAACCCGCGAGCAATAAAGCTTCCGCGGGACGGTCGGCGCCGGCGAAGCCGCCCGTCACCGCCGAGCACCAGACGGTCGCCGCTGTGCTCAATCCACGGATATTCATGCCTTCCTTGATGATCACGCCAGCGCCGAGAAAGCCGACGCCCGACGCCACATAGGCCAGCACCTGCGTCGCGCCCTGATTGCCCATGAGCCGCATGCCGAGATCGACGAAAGCGGATGCGCCGAGCGCGACAAGAGCGTTAATCCGCAACCCGGCGGTGCGCTGCCGATACTGGCGCTCCGCGCCGATCGCGGTCCCCAGAACGAACGCCACGAGCAGCGACACAAACGTATTGAGAATTTCCGCGCCGTCGAAATTTGCAATGGCGTTCATGGCCTCAATCCATCGGCGTTTCGCTGCTCGGCTTATAGAGGGCCGGAGGAAGCTTGTCGCGGCCAATGCCGCGGTAAAGTTGACCCTGAGGCGGCGCTCCTGTAAGAAGACTGCGCTGCGCCGCAGCATGAGGCGCTCCAGCCGCGTAGGTCGACGTTTCCGTCGACGAGCTGTCGAGCGCCCCCTTTTCCCACGCCGAGGCCCGTTACGCGGGGCCGACTCTTTTTTGGTCCTGAGCTGGCGCTCTCCGCGCCGGTCCTCGTGGCTCGAATCGACAACTGAAAGCAACAACTGAAGTGATGACATTCTCCGATCTCGGCTTGAACGAGATCCTGCTGCGCGCGCTTGAGCGCGAAGGCTACACCACGCCGACGCCGGTTCAGGCGCAGGCGATTCCCGCGCTTCTGCAAGGTCGCGACCTTCTCGGCGTGGCCCAGACCGGCACTGGCAAGACGGCGGCTTTCGCTCTGCCGATCCTGCACCGGCTGCTCGCCGATAAGCGGCGCCCGGCGCCCAACACGGCGCGCGCGCTGATTCTCGCGCCGACACGCGAACTCGCGGCGCAGATCGCCGACAGTTTCCGTTCTTACGGCCATTTCTTTCGCCCAAGCGTCGGCGTCATCGTCGGCGGCGTGTCGCATCGTCCGCAAAATGAAATGCTGGCGCGCGGCCTCGACGTTCTGGTGGCGACGCCTGGGCGTCTGCTCGACCATCTCGGCAGCGGCCGTTTGAAGCTCGGGACGACCGAAGTGCTCGTTCTCGACGAAGCCGACCATATGCTCGATCTTGGATTTATCGTTCCGATCCGCCAGATCGTCGCGAAATTGCCGAAGCAACGCCAAACGCTGCTGTTCTCGGCGACGATGCCGCGGGAGATCTCCTCGCTCGCGGACGACATGCTGCGCGATCCGACGAAAGTCTCGGTGACGCCGGCGGCGACCACCGCGGAGCGTGTCGCGCAACATGTCTATCTGGTCTCGGGCGGCGCCAAGCGCGACCTGCTCGTCGAACTGTTGAACGACCGCGAGATTTCGCGCGCGATCGTGTTTACGCGCACCAAGCGCGGCGCCGATCGCGTCGCGCAGCATCTGGAGAGCGCTGGCGTCGGCGCCGACGCGATCCACGGCAACAAGAGCCAGAGCCAGCGGCTGCGCGCCCTCGACGGTTTCCGCAAGGGCCGCACGCGGGTGCTTGTCGCGACCGATATCGCCGCGCGCGGCATCGACGTCGACGGCGTAACGCATGTCGTCAATTTCGAATTGCCGGAAGTTGCAGAAGCCTATGTGCATCGCATCGGCCGCACTGCGCGGGCCGGCGCGACCGGCCAGGCGATTTCGCTCTGCGACAATGGCGAGCGGCCGTTGCTGCGCGCGATCGAAAAGCTGACGCGTCAGACGCTTGAATTCACTGACCGGCGCGCCGAAGGCGCCCGCCAGGATGACGGCGACTCCGCACGCCCGGCGCCCAAGAGGCCGAATTCGCCCGCGCCGCATCGAAACGGCGCGCAGCATCCGCGTCGCGAGGGACAGCGTCCCGCCGCGAAGCGACCGGGCGCCTCTTTCAATGGACAGAAGCGACCCGCAAATGGCGGCGCGCGTCACAAGCAGGCGAACCGTCCGCAGGGATAACGCTATAGTCATGGCCGCTTCGAATCGAGGGCGGCCATGATCTACGATCTTCTCATCGTCGGCGGCGGGATCAACGGCTGCGCCATCGCCCGCGACGCCGCCGGCCGCGGCCTCGCCGTCAGGCTCGTCGAGCAGGGCGACCTCGCGCAAGGCACGTCGTCCGCCTCGACGAAGCTCATCCACGGCGGTCTGCGCTATCTCGAGCTCTACGAATTTCGGCTGGTGCATGAAGCGCTCGCCGAACGCGAACTGCTGCTCGCCGCCGCGCCGCACATCATCTGGCCCTTAAAATTCGTTCTGCCCTATGAGAAGGGGCTGCGGCCGGTCTGGCTGCTGCGTTTTGGACTGTTCATTTACGACCATCTTGCGCGCCGCAAGCAGCTCGAAGCCTCGCATATGGTGACGCTTTCGCAGGATGCGCTCGGCGCGCCGCTGCGTGACGCTTACCGCGTCGGCTTCACTTACGCCGATTGCTGGGTGGACGATTCGCGCCTCGTCGTGTTGAACGCGCGCGACGCGGCGGAACGCGGCGCGACCATCAGCGTTGGCGCAAGGCTTGTTCACGCAGCGCGACAGGGTGACCGCTGGCGGGCGACGCTCGCGGACGGCGAGACGATTCAAACGCGCGCGCTGGTCAACGCCGCTGGTCCCTGGGTGTCGCAGGTGATCGAAGACGCGCTGCACATCCATTCGCGCAAACATGTGCGCCTCGTGAAGGGCTCGCATCTCGTTCTGCGCAAGCTCTTCGACGGCGCGCACGCCTATATTTTGCAGAACCCCGACGGCCGCATCGTTTTTGCGATTCCCTATGAGCGCGAGTTCACGCTCGTCGGCACGACCGACGTTTCCTATGACGGCCCGCCCGGCGCCGTGGCGATCAGCGACGCCGAGACGGACTATCTGCTCAATTCGCTCAATCATTTCTTGCGCGTTCCAGCGACCCGCGACGACATCGTGTGGAGCTACGCCGGCCTGCGGCCGCTCTATGACGACGGCGCGCTCAAGGCGTCGGTCGTGACGCGCGACTATGCTTTCGATCTCGATGCGCCAGAAGACGCGGCGCCGTCGCTGTCGATCTTCGGCGGCAAGATCACCACGGCGCGCCGGCTCGCCGAACATGCGCTCAGTGAGCTCTCGCGCTTTCTTTCCGCGCATGGCGAGGCCTGGACGGCTGACGCGATCTTTCCCGGCGGCGACATGCCGGAGGGCTTCGACAGATTTCTCGACGATCTCAAGCGCGACACGCCATTTCTTGGTGACGAATTGGCGCTTCGTCTTGCGCGCGCCTATGGGACGCGCGTCTTCGAGATTTTGAAGGATGCGCGGGCGATGAGCGATCTTGGCCGTGATTTCGGCTGCGGCCTCACCGAGGCGGAGATCGCCTATCTGCGCGAGAAGGAATGGGCGCGCACCGCCGACGACATTCTCTGGCGCCGCTCGAAGCTGGGCTTGCATATGAGCGCCGCGCAGCAACAGGCGTTGCGGGAGTTTATCGGCGCCTGACCCCCTCCCTGTCCCTCCCCCGCTTCGCAAACCGGGTGTTCCCGGTTTGCGCATCGACGCCGAAGTCGGCAACAGCCGACTTCGGATGGGAGAGGGGACCCAAACGATCAGCTTTTCGCGAAATGGAATTGCGAGCCTTTCGCGAAACGGAGTTTCTGGCCTTCCGCGAAATGTGGATGACGGGCGCAGCCTGCTCCCTCTCCCGCGAAGCGGGGGAGGGTTGGGGAGGGGGCGTCACTCCCCAAGCGCCGCATGCGACTCGTTCACCGATGCGCCGCCGTCGATCACGGTCTTCGCCAATCCTGGCGCGGCGATCGCGATATTTTCGGCAAAGAAGCGGGCGAGCGCGGCGTAGCGCGCCGCATTCGCATCGGCTTCACGCTGCGCGTGCTTCGCGCCCTTGACGAGCAACGTAGCGCCGCGCGCCAGCGCGAAGAGGCGCAGATAGGGCGTCGCGCCGGCGAGCGCGCCGGCGAGCTCGGCTTTCGTCAGAAATGCGCTCGCCTGCGCCAGCGCTTCGACGGTCTCGCGCAACGCCTCGCGCGCGACATCGGCTTCGCCCGCGATGGCGCGCATGTCGTCGATCTCGCGCGCGAGCGCCACGCTGTCGCCGCCGCGGATCTTGCGCGTCACGAGATCAATCGACTGAATGCCGTTCGTGCCTTCGTAAATGGCGCAGATGCGCGCGTCGCGCATCAGCTGCGCAACGCCGGTCTCTTCGATATAGCCCATGCCGCCAAAGACCTGAATGGCGAGCGACGTCGTCTCATTGGCGACATCGGTCGAGAAGGACTTGGCGACGGGCGTCAGTAGGGAGGCGCGCTCATGCGCCGTCGCGGCGCGCGCGGGATCGCTGTCGCGGTGCGCGCGATCGATCGCGGCGGCCGTCTCGTAGCAGATCGCGCGCGCCGCGGCAGTCGAACTCGCCATGGTCAGCAACATGCGCGCGATGTCCGGATGCTCGATGATCGCGCTCGTCTCGTTGGCGCCGGGCGCGCGCCCCTGCTTGCGCTCGCGGGCGTATTCGAGCGCCATTTGCGTCGCGCGGTCGGCGAGCGCCACGCCTTGCAGTCCGACGGAGAGGCGGGCGTTGTTCATCATAGTGAACATGCAGGCGAGGCCCTTGTTCTCCTCGCCGACGAGATAAGCAACCGCGCCGTCCTCATCGCCATAGATCATGGTGCATGTCGGCGAGCCATGGATTCCGAGCTTGTGTTCGATCCCGGCGCACCGCACATCGTTGCGTCGCGTGAAGCCGCCCGCTTCGTCGGACAGGAATTTCGGCGCCAGAAAGAGCGAGATGCCGCGCGTGCCGGCGGGAGCGTCGGGAAGACGCGCCAGGACAAGGTGCACGATATTCGGCGCGAGATCGTGCTCGCCATAGGTGATGAAGATCTTCTGGCCGAAGAGGCGGTAGGACCCGTCGGGCGCGCGCTCGGCGCGCGTGCGCATTAATCCGAGATCGGAGCCGGCGCCGGGCTCCGTCAAATTCATCGTCGCCGTCCATTCGCCGCTGACGATTCTGCGCAAATAAGTTTCCTTCAGCGCGTCGCTGGCATGGGCCTCCATCGCTTCGATCGCGCCATGGCCGAGCAGAGGGCAAACGGCGAAAGCCATATTGGCGGCGTTCCAGATCTCCGTGCAGCCAGCGTTAAGCAGGGCAGGGAGGTCCAGTCCGCCATAGTCCTCGCCGGCAGCGATGGCGTTCCAGCCGCCTTCTTTCCATTGCGCATAGGCCTCGCGCCAGCCGGGAGGCGTCGTGACGGCGCCATTGGCGTATGTCGCGCCCACGCGATCGCCGATCTGATCGAGCGGCAGCAGAACCTGTTCGGCGAATTTGGCCGCCTCGGCCAGAGTCTGTTCCGCGACGCCATCCGCGAGGTCGCGGTAAACGCCGTCCGCCTCGATCGCGCCTTCGCCGGCCGCGAGGCGAAGCGCAAAAACAATATCGTCGAGCGGCGCGCGGTAAGTCATCCGATTTTTCTCCAATCCGAATCGTTGCACGGAATCTAGCGCGTCAGCGAGGGCGCACGGGCCGTCTCCTCCATGTGCGTCAAAACGCATATTTCGCCTCATGGGTCTGGCATTTGCAGAAGTATGGGTAAGAAATGCAGCTTCAATTACGAGGAGCGGGCGGCGGCGGCGCGCGTGGCACATCAGGAAATCGGCCGCACTTTCGCGCGACTCAAGAATCGCAATGACGAGCAAGATCCTGCGACGATCGCCTGGAAGGCGGCGATCGCCTGGAAGGCGGCGATCGCCGGCTTTCATGACGCGTTGCGCCTCGCCTATCCGGGTGATTTCGGAGAGGATCTCGAACGACTGAAAGCAGGCGACGCGCGTGGACTCGAGGGCGTGATTCGCTTTCTTGAAGCCGATCCGATGTTTTTCGGCTCTGGCTACGCCAAGGCCGATCTCATTCGTTTCATCAACCGCATGGCGCTGACCGCGCATCAGGCGGAGCGCCTGCGCGCGGTTGCGCTTGCGATCGTCGACCGGCGCGCGTCGCAGGAATTTCGGCGCTATTGCCGACTGGCCGCAAAGGTCAACCACCCAGGCTTGCGAGAGGAGCTGCGGATTCGAGCGGCGCGCGGCGATCCCGCCGTTGCGCGGCGGGCGCGTTGGATGCTCGCCTTTGTCGAATCGCCGCCTTGCGCGAGGCGCGCCGGCCGGTAAAATCGGCGGATCGTCAATTCGGCAGATCCGAGGGACTTATGCCGCTTTTCGCCTATCGCTGCAGTGACTGCGCGCATCAGTTCGAGACTCTGTCGCGTTTCGATGAGATTCCCGAGTGCCCCGCGTGCGGCGGCGCCCATGTCGAGCGCCAGTTGTCGCTCATCGCGCGACCCGCCGCGGGCGGCGAGTCCGGGGAGAGCTGCGCCGCGATGGCGGGCGGGTCGCCCTGTCCGAGTTGCCCGGCGTTAGCGGGCCAGATGTGACGTCGGCGGCGACGCTTCTGAAGGCGCGCCGCATCGTCGTTCCGGCGAACGGAATAGAGTTCGAGGTTTTCGAGGCGGGCGCGGGCGATCGGCTCGCGCTGCTCCTGCACGGCTTTCCCCAGCACGCCGTCATGTGGCGTCATCTCGTCGGACCGCTCGCCGCCGCCGGATATCGCGTTTGGGCGGTCAATCAGCGCGGCTATGGCGCCACGACGCGCCCCGTGGAGAAAGACGCCTATTCCCTCGAAGCGCTGACAGCCGACGTCGCCGGATTGATCGACGCCGCGAGTCCCGCCTCGGTCTCGCTTGTCGGCCACGATTGGGGCGGATTCGTCGCCTGGGTCGTCGCCATTCGCAAGCTGCGGCCGATCGAGGCTCTCGTCGTTCTGAACATTCCGCACCCCCTGTGCTTCCGGCGCGCGCTCGAACAGGAATGGAGACAGAAGCTGAAGTCCGCCTATGCGGCCTTTTTTCAGCTGCCCTGGCTGCCTGAACGACTGCTGTCGGCGCGGCGCGGCGCCGGCGCGGAGTGGCTGATGCGACGGGCCGCAGGCCGGGACGGCGTCTTCTCAAAAGAGGCGATGGACATTTACCGCGCCAATGTCGCGGCGCCGGGCGCCGCCAGCGCCATGCTCAATTGGTATCGCGCCGCGGGCCGCGACATTCTGGCGGCGGAAGACCTCGATGAACCGATAGATGCGGCGACGCTGGTCGTCTGGGGGCGGGAGGACGTGGCGCTCGGCGAGTCCTGTCTCGACGGCGCGGAACGCTATGTTCGCGATCTGCGGATCGAGCGTCTGCCAGGCGTGTCGCATTGGACGCCCGAAGACGCGCCGGAAAAAGTTAACGAGCTGATTTTGGGCTTCGTTTGAAAATATTCTACATTCCTGTCGCAAAAAGCAGCGTGTCGGAGCCGGTAACGGTTGACTTGGCGCGCTGGCGTGGGAATCTGTCCAATGGTCCCGGACCCCTGCGTCCGGCGGTCGCTGTTTTGCGCCTTTGGCTCAGCTTTGCGCCTTTGGCTCAGCGGCCGGCTTTTGGCCAAGAGAAGGAGATGATCCATTCGCCGTCCAATGAAGAGCATCGCAGCCCCCCAGAAGGAAGGGCCGCGCATCAATCGGGAAATTCGCGCGCGAGAAGTGCAGCTAATCGATTCCGAGGGGAAAAATCACGGCGTCATCCAATTGCCGGACGCGCTGGGCATCGCTGAAGCGGCGGGACTCGATCTTGTCGAGATAGCGCCCAACTCCACGCCCCCCGTCTGCAAAATTCTTGATTACGGGCGTTTTCGCTTCGCCGAGCAAAAGAAGGCCGCCGAGGCCCGCAAAAAGCAGAAAGTCGTCGAGGTTAAGGAAATAAAGCTTCGGCCCGGCATCGACGACCATGATTACGGCGTGAAAATGAAGGCGGTGCGCCGCTTCTTCGAAGAAGGCGACAAGGTTAAGGTCACCCTTCGCTTTCGCGGCCGCGAAATCGCGCATCAGGACATTGGCTATCGGCTTTTGTCCCGCGTGAAGGCTGAGACCGCCACGCTGGCCAAGGTCGAACTCGAACCGTCCATGGAAGGACGGCAGATGGTGATGGTGCTGGCGCCTCGATAGCGCGCGTCTCGCCGCAAGGGCAAGGGCCGGGCTGCGGCCGAGGGGTGGCGATCGCTATGTTTGGATCTGGGTTTGGCGTTCTGACCGCGCGTCGCGCTTGCGTTCTCGCCGCAGCGGCGCTGATTGCCGCGGGCGTCCCGCCAGCCGGAGCACAGCTTGTGCTTCCTGGGGCGGTCGCCCCGACTCCCGAAGGGACGGTCGCCAGTCCCGGACAAGCAAAGAAAAGGTCGATTGGCGGCGAGATGGGAGCCGCCGCAGGGCCGGCCATCATGCCCAAGGCGCCCGCCGAAGACGCGATCGTCGGAAAAATTCTCAAACGCGACGGCGAGGGAAGCGCCATAGAATTCTCCCGGGCCGGAGCTGACTTGCAAGTCGCCAAGCTCACGCTCGTCGGGGACGATTTGCGGCGCTCCGGCGAAGCCTGCCGAGTCGAAGTGGCCGGAACGCCGTTGAAGCTCACGGCCCGCCAGAGCGACACCGGATTGCGTCGCTATCAAATCGTATTTCCAGCCTGCGCCTTCACATTCGACGTTCTTGACGGCGCGATTCTCGTCACCAACGAGGGCAAGGCCTGTGAACCCAAGGACGCGGGTTGCCGCGCCGATCCCGAAGGACTCTGGGGGATGAGCGCGGATGAAATCGACCCCAAGAAGGGCGAAGAGATGCTCGGCGCACGCGCGCGCGTCGAGAAGACCGTGCGAAGCACATTCCGCGCGCTCTACGACCAGAACAAGAAAGAAAAGGCGATCCGCAACTTCATTGTGAAGGAGCAGGCGGGCTTCTCCTCCTGGCGCGAGGAAGTGTGCCGGTCCTATGCGCGCGAGCCGGATTTCGGCTATTGCGCCTTGAGACTGACGGAAGCCCGCGCCCTCGCGCTCG